>WNFM01128596.1_pt2 | contig 39280 bp, 37 predicted proteins | sample 5400271 | NCBI WGS metagenome assembly WNFM01 (sample SAMN13153352, study PRJNA577476) | soil metagenome | isolation source: 60 cm saprolite on Douglas fir-dominated hillslope | place: USA:California | collected 2013-09-17
CGTAAGCCCCGCCACTGCCTAGGCAACGAGCGTCAGTAGCCGCAAATCCGCGGGCTTGAAGCACGCGGAGCCATTCCACAAAATCACGAAAACCGAATAACGCTCTGCGGCATCGGGCGAGAAATAATAACCATGACCGCTGTAGCCAGTCGGGGTGCAGTAGACCTTGCACTCGGCGCGTGAGTCGCGAGTGCGTCGCTCATGACGCAGCATGTCACGAAAAACCATGTCCACCTCGCTCACATGGCGCTTCTCCCCCATGTGCACGTAATACCAGTTCTTTTGCGCCTCGTTATTGCCGGTCGGGATTTCCTGTGCGTGTGCCTTGGTGAATCGTTTCGCGATCTCCGGGCAGTCGCCGGGATTGTGCGTGTAGGTGTTGGCTATCCATCCTGCGACGAAATCTTCGGCGAGGCAGGGAAATTTCGCGTTGTTTTCGGTGCTACGGGCGGGGCGCTCGATTTCGGCTGGCACGGGATCGAATGGGCCATAGAGCTGGCCGTTATACTCGAGCAGCGGCGGACTGCCCTGCCATTCGATGAAATTGGCGTGATCAGTGAGCCGGATAAGCACGTGAAGGCGCCTTCGAGGGGTTTAAAGGTTTCGCAGATCCGCGGAACTGCAGCGGAAAGCGTAGTGAAATGACTTTGAACGGTATGTGCGGTAACGCACATATGGCGGCGGCTGTTGCAATACGCTTGGCGGGGAGTCGGAGCGTTATTGGTCGAGCGCGCCAGTCGGCCGGAGGCGTCAAATTTTTGTGCCAATTCGCAGGGCGATCCTGGGAAATCATCCTTTTATTCCGGGACCTTAGTCGGCACTATCGGCGTAATGCCGATGCGAGCGAGGCGGATGACGGGATTCGAAATCGACGACAGCCGCAATCCGCTGCCGCGGCGGCCAATAAAAAGGCGACATAAGGCGCTTTGAAGAGAGGGATTGTGCCGGTCCGCGTCCCGTCATCCCTCGCCTCCGGCGAGGGACCGCAGCCGCAACGGCGCGTCGGCGTCCCACGAAGCAGTGCTTCGTGGTCGAGCCAGAGAGTTCTCGAAGTACCCTCCCTCTCCGCCAATAAAAAAAGCGACCGCAGGGGTCGCTTTGTTTATTGGCGGAGAGGGAGGGATTCGAACCCTCGTTAGGTTATTCACCTAAACACGCTTTCCAGGCGTGCGACTTAAACCGCTCATCCACCTCTCCGCTGCTGAGACTTCCCGGTCAACTCGACATTCACACTTTGCGGGAGGCGCGAGAATACTTGAGACCCCCTTTCAAGTCAAAGAAACAAAGGGTTCCACGTTGGTGGTGGTGGCACCCACTGCTGATTACATGCCCTTCTTCAGTTGTTCGAGTATGGCGGGGTTCTCCAGAGTGGAAATGTCCTGAGTAATCTCTTCGCCCCTGGCGATCGAGCGCAGCAAGCGCCGCATAATTTTCCCCGAGCGGGTTTTGGGCAGGTTGTCGCCGAAGCGGATGTCTTTGGGTTTTGCGATGGCGCCGATTTCCTTGCCGACCCAGTCGCGCAGTTCCTGCGCCATGCGCTTGGCGTCATCTCCGGTCGGGCGCGGTCCTTTGGTGACGACAAAAGCAACCACCGCTTCCCCGGTGAGGTCGTCCGGCCGACCGACTACCGCGGCCTCGGCTACCAGTTTCGTGTTCGCCACCAGCGCGGATTCGATTTCCATCGTCCCCAGCCGATGTCCGGACACGTTGAGCACATCGTCGATGCGACCCATGATCCAGAAGTAGCCATCGAGATCCCGGCTTGCGCCGTCGCCGGCGAGGTAATACTTGCCCTTGAAATCTTCCGGGTAGTAACTTTTTTTGAATCGTTCCGGATCGCCCCAGATGTTGCGGATCATCGAGGGCCACGGCTTCTTGATGACCAGAATGCCGCCTTTGCCTTTTTCGACATCGTGCCCGGTCTCATCGACAATCGCAGCCATGATGCCCGGCAGCGGCATCGTGCAGGAACCTGGCTTGAGCGGTGTGGCCCCCGGGAGGGGAGTGATCATGTGTCCGCCCGTTTCGGTTTGCCACCAGGTATCGACGACCGGGCAACGCCCGCCGCCGACGGTGTTGAAGTACCACATCCAGGCTTCGGGATTGATCGGTTCGCCGACCGAACCGAGCAGGCGCAGGCTGCTCAGGTTGTATTTCCTGGGCAGGTCGGCACCGGCCTTGATCAGCGAGCGAATCGCCGTGGGCGCGGTGTAAAAAATCGTTACGGCGTGATCCTGGATGATCTTCCAGAATCGGCCCGCATCCGGGAAAGTCGGCACACCTTCGAACACGATTTCCGTGGCGCCCACTGCGAGCGGGCCGTAAGTGATATAGGTATGACCGGTCACCCAGCCGACGTCCGCTGTGCACCAGAACACGTCCGCGGGTTTGGCATCGAAGGTCCACTTCATTGTCAGAATAGCTTGCAGCAGGTAGCCGGCGCTCGAGTGCTGGACGCCCTTGGGTTTGCCGGTCGACCCCGACGTGTAGAGGATGAACAGCGGATGTTCCGCGCCGACCCAGACCGGTTCGCAAACGTTGGGTTGGTTCTGCACCAGATCGTGCCACCAGACGTCACGCGGCGGATCCATTCTGGTCTGACTGCCGGTGCGCTTGTAGACCACGACGTTCCTGATGCCTTCGCATCCGCCCATGGCCAGCGCTTCGTCTATCGCGGGTTTGAGCGAGATCTCCTTGCCGCCGCGCATCTGCCCGTCTGCGGTGATGACCGCCGTGGCGCCAGCATCGATGATGCGTTCCTGAAGGCTTTTGGCCGAGAAGCCGCCGAACACGACCGAGTGCGTCGCCCCGATGCGCGCGCAGGCCTGCATTGCAATGACCGCTTCGATCGACATCGGCATGTAGACGATCACGCGATCGCCGGTTTTCACGCCGAGGGACTTCAGCCCGTTGGCAAACTGGCAAACGCGGTGATAGAGCTGCTTGTAGGTGATCTTGGTGACGGTGCCATCGTCCGCCTCGAAAATGATTGCGATCTTGTTCGGCTGGCTGTTGAGGTGGCGATCCAGGCAGTTGTAGGAAACATTCAGCTCGCCATCGCCGAACCACCTGAAGAAGGGCGCCTTACTGTCGTCCAGCACGTTGGAAAAAGGCTTTTGCCAGAGAATATTTTCTTTTGCCAGGCGCGCCCAGAAACCTTCGTAGTCTTTTTCGGCTTCCGCGCACAAGGCCTGGTAGGCAGGCATGCCGGAAATATTTGCCTGCTTGACGAAATCCGCGGATGGCGGGAACAGCCTGTTTTCGTGCAGGATCGATTCGATCGAACTCATTGCATCCTCCCCACTATTTATTCTGCCGTTGGCTGCGGACGGGAAATCCTTCCCGGGGATTATAGCGAGAAGTCCCGCAGGCCATCCCGGGCGGCTCGAATGGATTTCTTCGTAGTGTAAAATCCGCCCACCATTTCTGAAGTGATGCGGAACATACATGGATTCGAGCAACAGCAAATCCCAAAAAACACTGGCCGGTTTCATCTTCTGGAGCCGCTGGCTGCAGGCGCCGCTCTATGTCGGGCTCGTCGTCGCCCAGACGGTGTACGTGTATCACTTCATGGGCGAGCTTTGGCATCTGGTGCTGGGCGTCCGGGAAATGTCCGAGACCGACATCATGCTGCTGGTCCTCGGACTGATCGACGTGGTGATGATCGCAAACCTGCTGATCATGGTGATCGTCGGCGGTTATGAGACTTTCGTTTCGAAGCTGAACCTGCAGAACCACCCGGACGAGCCCGAATGGCTGTCCCATGTCAACGCCGGCGTGCTCAAGGTCAAGCTCGCCATGGCGCTCATCGGCATCTCGTCGATCCACCTGCTCAAGACGTTCATCAATGCACCGCACATGAACGAGCAGACCATCAAGTGGCAGGTGCTGATTCACCTGACTTTCGTGGTCTCGGCACTGGTCATGGCGTATACTGACCGTATCGCGACGGTGCAGCGCACCGCTCACTGAGAAGCCCTGCATTTCATCCATCCGCCCCATGACCGCCATTCGCCAGGAAGACCTGATCGAAAGCGTCGCCGACGCCTTGCAGTACATCTCCTACTATCATCCGATGGACTACATCGAGGCTCTTGGAGAGGCATACCGGATCGAGCAATCACCCGCGGCGCGCGATGCGATCGCGCAGATCCTGACGAACTCGCGAATGTGCGCGGAGGGCAAGCGGCCGATCTGCCAGGACACCGGTATCGTCGTCGCCTTTCTGCGCATCGGCATGGACGTACGCTGGGAAGGTGCGACCATGAGCGTGGCCGACATGGTCAACGAGGGCGTGCGCCGTGCCTACCTGCATCCTGACAACAAGTTACGCGCTTCGATCCTTTCCGATCCGGCCGGTGGCCGCAGGAACACCAGAGACAATACCCCGGCCGTGATCCACATGGAAGTCGTGCCCGGCAACACGGTCGATGTAAAGATTTCGGCCAAAGGCGGGGGTTCGGAGAACAAATCCAGATTTGTGATGCTGAATCCTTCCGACAGCATCGTGGACTGGGTCATGAAGACCGTGCCCACCATGGGCGCGGGTTGGTGTCCGCCGGGCATGCTCGGCATTGGCATCGGGGGCACCGCGGAAAAAGCGATGGTGCTCGCCAAGGAAGCGCTGATGGACCCGATCGACATGCATGAACTGAAGCAGCGCGGACCGAAGAACCGGATCGAGGAATTGCGTGTCGAACTCTGCGACAAGGTCAACGCTCTGGGCATCGGCGCGCAGGGACTGGGTGGGTTGACGACGGTTCTCGACGTGAAGATTCTCGACTATCCCACGCATGCGGCGTCGCTCCCCGTCGCAATGATTCCGAACTGCGCGGCGACGCGCCACGCGCACTTTACGCTGGACGGCAGCGGTGCGGCCAGGCTCGATCCACCGAGCCTGGATCGCTGGCCCGACGTGCATTGGGCGCCGTCGCCGTCGTCGCGCCGTATCGACCTGACCAAAGTCACGCGCGAAGAGATCGCCGGGTGGAAGCCGGGCGAAACGTTGCTGTTGAACGGCAAGATACTGACCGGCAGGGATGCGGCCCACAAGCGTATCCAGGATCTGCTGGCAAAAGGCGAGGGTCTTCCTGCGGGTGTCGATTTCAGGAACCGGTTCATTTACTACGTCGGGCCGGTCGATGCGGTACGGGACGAAGCAGTGGGTCCCGCCGGACCGACGACCGCCACGCGTATGGACAAATTCACGGAGACCATGCTTTCGAAGACGGGATTGCTCGGCATGATCGGCAAGGCCGAACGCGGTCCGGCGGCGATCGAGGCAATCCGCAGGCACNGCGCGTGGTCGCGTTTGCCGATCTCGGGATGGAAGCGATCTACGAGTTCGAGGTGAAGGATATGCCGGTCACGGTCGCGGTCGATGTCAACGGCACTTCGGTGCATCAGACCGGGCCGCGCGAATGGCAGTCGAAGATAGGCAAGATTCCGGTGTCGGTCGCTTAGCGACCAACGGTGATGGGCGATGAGCGATGGGCGATGAGTGAAGAGAGGCGCGACGCGCACTTTTGCCATTGCTCATGGCCCATGGCCCATTACCCATCACCAATAACGAGTTTCAATGGCGGGCCTCCCCGCATTGCATGGTAGTGAAACTGGTCAGGTCCGGAAGGAAGCAGCCACAGCTATTTCTTGCAAGTGCCGGGGGTAAGGCTCGCCACCCCTACAAGAGAAGCGCTCACCGCGGAGGACGCGGAGGATTCACTTCTATACCCCCTTGAGGGGTACGCAGAGGAAAGACGAAATTCCGAAATGTTCTATTTGGGACCCGCGGTTCGCTGATTTGCGGCAAATCACTCACACGATGCTATCTGTTTGCCTTTTATCTAAAAGGTTTTCCTCCGCGTACCCCTCAAGGGGGTATAGAAGTGAATCCTCAGCGTCCTCCGCGGTGAGTGTGTTTGTTGAGCATTATTTGGTGAAAGTCTGAGATGACGCTCGCGCTGGCGCGTAAATGGCGTCCGAAAAATTTCGCCGAGCTGGTCGGCCAGGAACATGTGGTACGCGCGATCAGCAATGCGCTTACGCAGAACCGGCTGCATCATGCCTACCTGCTGACCGGCACCCGCGGTGTGGGCAAGACCACGCTCGCGCGGATCATCGCCAAGGCGCTCAACTGCGAAACCGGCGTGACTGCGACGCCGTGCGGAAAGTGCGCGGCCTGCGTCGAGATCGATTCCGGCCGCTTTGTGGACCTGATCGAACTCGATGCGGCATCCAACACGCAGGTCGACAACATGCGTGAATTGCTGGAGAACGCAATGTACGCGCCGACCAGCGGACGCTTCAAGGTGTATATCATCGACGAAGTGCACATGCTGTCGCGCTCGGCGTTCAACGCGATGCTGAAAACCTTGGAAGAACCGCCCGCACACGTCAAGTTCATCCTGGCGACCACCGATCCGCAGAAAATCCCGATCACCGTCCTGTCGCGTTGCCTGCAATTCAACCTGAAGCAAATCCCGCTGGTCCAGATTCGCGGCCAGCTTGAAAACGTGCTCGGCAAGGAAGGAGTGGCGTTTGATATTCCCGCGCTGAATCTGCTTGCGCGCGCGGCGGAGGGCAGCATGCGCGACGCGTTGTCGCTGCTCGACCAGGCGATTGCGCACGGGGCCGGTAAAGTCGAAGAGGCCTCGGTGCGGGAAATGCTGGGCGCGGTGGATCGCGGCTATCTTTTTTCGATACTCAATGCGCTGACACGCGGCGACGGGCCGGCATTGCTGGCCGAAGCCGATCGCATGACCGCCCGCAGCCTGTCCCTCGAGACTGCGTTGCAGGAGCTCGCGACGCTGCTGCACAGGATAGCCCTGGCGCAGACGGTTCCGGATGCCCTTGCCGACGATGAGCCCGAACGCGACGCGCTCATTGCGCTCGGCCGCGCTTTCAGCGAAGAGGACGTGCAACTGCTCTATCAGATCGCCATCCACGGGCGGCGTGACCTTGGCCTGGCGCCGGACGAATTTGCCGGTTTCACCATGACTTTGATGCGCATGCTGGCCTTTGTACCTCTGGATCAGGGCGGCAAGCTTGGCGCGAATCCGGCTGTCGCCAAACCGGTCGCCGGCCGTCCGGCTGCAACACCCGCGGCCACGCGAGCTGTCGCCCAACCGCCGGCCATGGAGAAATCGAGCCAACCGGTGGCGGATGCCCGGCCCATCGAGGCGGAATTGTCGGACTGGAGAAATCTCGTCGGGCGCATCAAGGTCGGCGGCATGGCGCGCATGCTGGGCGACAATTGCGAGTTCCAGTCGCTGCAGGGCGATAATATTGAACTGGTCGTGCCCGAGGCGCACAAGCACTTGCTGGAAAAAGCCTACACCGAGAAGCTGCAAAGCGCGCTAGGAGAATATTTTGGCCGCAAGCTGCGGCTACGCATCTCGGCCGGCGGCAGCGGCAAGACGCCGGCGGAAATCGAAAGCCAGGAGCGGCAGGCGAAACTGGCCAAGGCCATCCAGTCCATAGACGCGGATCCGTTCGTGCGAGATCTGGTCGAGAATTTCGATGCGCGGGTCAAGGATACTTCGATCAAACCGGTTCAGTAAGGAAGATAGCTATGATGAAGGGTCAGCTCGCGGGCCTCATGAAACAGGCCCAGCAGATGCAGGAAAACCTGAAGAAGGCGCAGGAAGAAATCGCCGCGATGGAAGTCGAGGGCCAGGCCGGAGCCGGCATGGTCAAGGTCACCATGACCGGACGCCACGACGTCAAGCGCGTGAGCATCGATGCCAGCCTGATGGGCGACGACAAGGACATGCTCGAGGATCTGGTCGCTGCGGCGGTCAACGACGCAGTGCGCCGCGTGGAAACGGTCACGCAGGAAAAGATGGGCGGCCTCACCTCTGGTTTCGGCTTGCCGCCGGGAATGAAATTGCCAATTTAGTGAACAGGGAACAGTGAACAGCGAACGGTCTGGATGCAGGCCGTTTACCGTTTACCGTTCACTGATCACCACTCACTCGTGAAAACGCCATCCACCCTCGAAGAACTGATCGAAGCCCTGCGCTGCCTGCCCGGCGTCGGGCCAAGATCGGCGCAACGCATGGCCTTCCACCTGTTGCAGCGTGACCATCCAGGCGCGCTGCGCCTCGGACGTGCGCTCGACCAGGCGCTCACCAAAGTCAGGCATTGCGAACGCTGCAACAATTTCACCGAGCAGGCGGTTTGCGATCTGTGCAGTTCGCCGCGACGCGACCAGGCATCGCTTTGCGTCGTCGAAACGCCGGCAGATTTACTGATGATGGAGCAGGCGCAGGTTTATGATGGGATGTACTTCGTGCTTATGGGCAGGTTGTCGCCGCTCGACGGCGTGGGACCGAAGGATATTCATCTCGATCGTCTGGTCAAACGCGCGCTCGATGGCATCGTCAAGGAGACGATTCTCGCCACCAATTTCACCGTGGAAGGCGAGGCGACGGCGCACTATGTCGGCGAATTGCTTGGGGCGCGCGGCATGAAGGTTTCACGCATCGCCCGCGGATTGCCCGTGGGCGGAGAACTGGAGCACGTCGATAGCGGCACGCTCGCACAGGCAATGATAGAACGGAGACCTGCCTGATGGCGGCCAGCCCCAATCCCGAATCGGCGAAACGCCGTGCGTCGCCGCGGCGCGCGCCCAAAAGCACGCCTGCAGTAGCAAAGGGTTCGAGACGGCCTGCGCGACCTACCAAGCGCGGGGGGCCGCCTTCGCCACCCGATTCGCCGGCCTCGGCAGCGCCGGCCCGTTCGCAGAAATTGCAAAAGGTCCTTGCGCAATCGGGCCTGGGTTCCCGGCGCGCAATGGAAGAAGTCATCAAGGCGGGCAAGGTCAAAGTCAACGGCGAACCGGCCACGCTCGGCATGCGCGTCACGACCGAAGACCTGATCCAGGTCGGGCGCCGCCAGATCAAGTTCAAAGTCACGTCGCGCCTGCCGCGGGTCATCGTCTATCACAAGGTCGACGGCGAAATCGTCAGCCGCGACGATCCCCAGGGACGGCGCAGCGTGTTCGAAAAGTTGCCGGTCATCCGCAGCGCCAAATGGCTGGCGGTGGGACGGCTGGATTTCAACACTGGCGGATTGCTGATATTCACGACCTCGGGTGAACTGGCCAATCGTCTCATGCATCCGCGTTTCGAGGTCGAACGCGAATATGCCGTGCGTCTGTTCGGCAGCCTGACCCCTGCACAGGTGCAGGAACTGAAAAGCGGCGTGCGGCTTTCCGATGGCAACGCGAAGTTCGAATTGCTGGAGGATCAGGGCGGCGAGGGCCGTAACCGCTGGTACCGGGCGGTTCTGAAAGAAGGCCGGAACCGGGTCGTGCGGCGCATGTTCGAGGCGCTGGGGTTGCAGGTCAGCCGCCTGATGCGCGTGCGTTTCGGCATCGTGAATTTGCCGCCGAGGCTCAAGCGCGGCAACTGGATAGAACTCAAGGAAGCCGAGATCAGCGAATTGCTGGAGTGGGCCGGAAGCGCGCCGGAGGTTGCCGATGACGACGTCAGCGACGCAGATCCGCCGCCGTCAGCAGAAAGACAAAGCCGTCACCGCCCGAGGTCTCGATCCAGGTAAACGGCAGCTTCGGGAACGCCTGTTCCAGCTCGTCGCGATTGTGTCCGATCTCGACAATCAAGATTCCCTCTTCTTTCAGATGCGCGCCGGCTTGCGCGAGCAGGCGGCGCACGATATCCAGCCCGTCCTCGCCACCGGCGAGCGCCATTTGCGGCTCGGCCTGAAACGTTCACGTACGGCGGATTGGATACGATCAGGTCGTAACGTCCGCTCAGGCCGGCAAACAGGTTGCCGCGGATAAGCTGCACGCGGCCCTGCATTTGGTAATCGGCTACGTTGCGTGCGGCAACCTCGAGCGCTTCGGCGGATAGCTCCGTTGCATCGACTTCAGCGTCGGGAAAGGCAAGCGCCAGAAGGATGGCGAGACAGCCCGAACCCGTGCACAGATCGAGCGCCTTGTCGACGGACTGGTCGTCGCCGATCCAGGGATACAGTTCGTCGCGCAGCAATTCTGCGATGTAGGAGCGCGGGATGATCACGCGCTCGTCGACGTAAAAACGGAACTCTCCCAGCCAGGCTTCGCGGGTCAGGTACGCAGCCGGAACGCGTTCGTCGACACGCCTGCGCACAATGCTTTCCAGTGTGTCGATCTCGGCGGGTGTGAGCCGCCGGCCGAGAACGGAATCGAGCTCGTCGAGCGGCAGCTTCAGCGTGTGCAGAATCAGATAGACGGCTTCATCATGGGCGTTGCTGCTGCCATGGCCGAAAAACAATCCTGCCTCGTTGAAACGGTCTACCGTGGCAGACAGCCAGTCGCGGACGGTATTCAGTCGCGCGGAAGCTTCAGCGGCCATCCAGTATGTCGGCTAGCGCCAGCTGGTAGATGCGGGAAAGCGCTTCGAGGTCGGCCAGGACGATATGTTCGTCGAGCTTGTGGATCGACGCGTTGATGGGGCCGAGTTCGACGACTTCGCGGCAGATGTCGGCGATGAAACGTCCATCCGAGGTCCCGCCGCTGGTGGACAGTTCCGGGGTGCGTCCGGTAATGGTTTTCACCGCACGCGACAGGCTTTCCACCAGCTTGCCTTTCGGCGTCAGGAACGGGTGGCCGGAGAGCCACCACGTCAATCCGTAGTCGAGTCCGTGGCGGTCCAGCACCTCGTGCATGCGCGCTTTGAGCGATTCCATCGTGCTGGCCGTCGAGAAGCGGAAATTGAACGACACGCGCAGTTCGCCGGGAATCACGTTGCTGGCGCCGGTGCCCGCGGCGATGTTGGATATCTGCCAGGTCGTCGGCGGAAAATATTCGTTGCCTTCATCCCATTTTGCTGCGGACAGTTCGGCGAGTGCCGGTGCAAATTGATGTATGGGATTGCGCGACAGGTGAGGGTAGGCGATATGCCCCTGGATGCCGCGCACCAGCAAATCGCCGGATAGCGAACCGCGGCGGCCATTCTTCATGGTGTCACCGAGCATCGTGACGGACGAAGGCTCGCCGACGATGCAGTAATCCAGCAATTCGCCGCGCGCGCGCAGTGCATCGACGACTTTGACCGTGCCGTTCACGGCAATACCTTCCTCGTCCGAGGTGATCAGCAATGCGATCGAACCGGGATGATCGGGATGTTGCGCCAGGAAGCCTTCGATTGCAGTGACGAAGGCCGCGATCGAGGATTTCATGTCGGCCGCACCGCGCCCATACAGGACGCCATCGCGCACGGTCGGCCGGAAAGGATCCGAATGCCACTGGTCGAGCGGACCGGTGGGAACGACGTCGGTATGTCCGGCAAAACAGACCAGGGGCCTGGCTGCGCCGCGCCGTGCCCACAGGTTATCGACTTCGCCGAAGCGCATGCGCTCGATGGTGAAGCCGAGCCTCGCCAGTCGTTGCGCCAGAACGTCCTGGCAGCCACCGTCGTTCGGCGTGATGGAGACGCGCGCGATCAATTCCCGCGCGAGTTCGAAAGTCGCAGATGTCATGGAAGGAGGATCGGCCGCAGGCCGGTCGGTGCAGCGGACCCGTTCAGCTCTTTTCCTCGTCCATGTTCAGTTTGATTTCGTTGAACGAATACCCCACGCCCGGCTTGGCCATCACGCGGCTGGTCGGACTGTCGCCCAATTTTCCGGAGGCCTTCTGTTCGAAGTTGTTGATCAGCCAGGACAGATTGGTCGCCGAGTCCGAGTTCTTCAAAGCCTCGTCCTTGGACACCGTGCCGGCCATATACAACTCGAACAAAGCCTGCTCGAAAGTCTTCGATCCGGGCGAGAGGCTTTGTTCCATGGCTTCCCGGATCTGGTCGATTTCGCCTTTCTTGATCAGTTCGGCGATGTGCTTGGTATTGAGCATGACCTCGACGGCCGCGACCAGCGTGCCGTCGTTGGCCTTGACCAGGCGCTGCGAAATGATGGCGCGCAGGCTGATCGACAAGTCGGACAGCAGCGAAGTACGGGCGTCGTAGGGGAAGAAATTGATGATCCGGTTCAGCGCGTGGTAACTGTTGTTCGCATGCAGCGTGGAAATGCACAGGTGGCCGGTCTGTGCGTAGAGCAGTGCGTGCTGCAGCGTCTCGCGATCGCGGATTTCGCCGATCATCATCAGGTCGGGCGCCTCGCGCATCGCATTGACCAGGGCGTTTTCATAGGTGCGGGTATCCGTGCCGACTTCGCGCTGGTTGATTACGCACTTGTCGTTGCGGAAGACGAATTCCATCGGATCCTCGATGGTCAGGATGTGGCCCGGCTTGAGCGCATTGCGGTGCTCGATCATGGCGGCCAGCGTGGTGGATTTGCCCGATCCGGTGGAACCCACGACGACGACGAAGCCGCGCTTCTCCATGATCAGTTCTTTCAGGATCGGCGGCAGCTTGAGCTTGTCGATGCCTACCGTGCCGCTCTTGAGGAAGCGGATCACCATGGCCACGTTTCCGCGCTGGCGGAATACATTCACCCGGAATCGCCCGATGTCGGGAACCACCTGGGCGAAATTCATCTCCATGGTTTCTTCGAATTCCTTGATCTGCTTGTCGCTCATGATTTCGTAAGCGATCTTGCGCGAGGTCTCCGGATCGATGATTTGCTGGTTGACCGGCATGATGGTGCCGAGGATCTTGATCGATACCGGGGCGCCTGCCGAGATGAACAGGTCGGACGCCTGCTTTTCTGCCATCAGTTTGAACAAAGGTGTCAGAAACATGTTGGCCTCGATGACTCGTGGTTGAAGGGAACTGCGCCGATCCTGTGCTGCACGATCGCCAAATCGCCGCGCTCAGATTCCGCGCAGCAACTCATTGATGCTGGTCTTGGCGCGCGTCTTGGCATCGACTTGCTTGACGATCACCGCGCAATAAAGACTGTATTTGCCGTCGCCCGAGGGCAGGTTCCCGGACACGACGACTGAACCCGGTGGAATCCGCCCGAAGGTTGTTTCGCCGGTTTCCCGGTTGAATATCTTTGTGCTCTGTCCGATGTACACGCCCATGGAGATTACCGAACCCTCGCCGACCACGACGCCTTCGACCACCTCGGAACGCGCGCCGATGAAGCAGTTGTCCTCGATGATGGTCGGATTCGCCTGCACGGGCTCCAGCACGCCGCCGATGCCGACCCCGCCGGAAAGATGCACGTTCTTGCCGATCTGCGCACAGGAACCGACCGTGGCCCAGGTATCGACCATGGTGCTCTCGTCGACGTACGCGCCGATATTCACGAATGAGGGCATGAGCACGACATTCTTCGCGATGAACGACCCGCGACGCACGACTGCATTCGGTACCACGCGAAAGCCGCCGGCGCGGAAATCGGCGCTACCGTAGTCCGCGAACTTTGCCGGAACCTTGTCGAAATAATTGGTATAGCCATCGCGCACGACTTCATTGTCTTCCAGGCGAAACGACAGCAGCACGGCTTTCTTGAGCCATTGGTGCGTTACCCATTGCGCGCCGGATTTCTCGGCCACGCGCAGCTTGCCGGAATCGAGTTGTGCGATGACCTCCGCAACCGCTTCCTTGAGTGCAGGCTCCGCGGTCTTCGGCGAAATGCCGGCGCGCGCCTCGAACGCCTTATCGATGACTGACTGCAAATCCGTCATTCTTGTTCTTTCCTTTTGCGAATTGAGAGTAGAACGCCTTCAGCCGCTGCGCCGCTTCGAGGCATTCCTCGACCGGCGCCACCAGCGCGACCCGGATGAAATCCCGCCCCGGATTGATGCCATGCGCTTCCCGGGCCAGGTAGCTGCCCGGCACGACAGTGACATTATATTGCTCGAACAATTGTTTAGCGAACTGCGTATCGGCGATCGGCGTGCGCAGCCAGAGATAGAAAGCCGCTTCCGGCATCACGACCTCGGTCACGGACGACAGGATGGCGAGCGTTTTCTCGAATTTTTCCCGGTACAGCCGGCGGTTTTCCAGGACGTGCTTTTCATCGCTCCACGCGGCAGCGCTGGCGGCCTGGACCGCCGGGTTCATCGCGCAACCGTGATAGGTCCGGTACAGCAGGAATTTCGCCAGAATTTCCGCATCGCCGGCGACGAAGCCGGAGCGCATGCCGGGCACATTGGACCGCTTCGAGAGGCTGCTGAATGTGACCAGCCTGCGAAAATCGGCGCGCCCCAGGCGCTGCGCCGCCTCCAGTCCGCCGAGCGGTGGCCGGTCCTCGTCGAAGTAGATCTCGGAATAGCACTCGTCCGACGCAATGACGAAGCCGTGGCGGTCGGACAGTTCGAACAAGGTTCGCCAGTCGTCGATGGTCATGACGTTGCCGGTGGGATTGCCCGGAGAACAGACGTAGATCAACTGCGTGCGGCTCCAGACCTCTTCCGGCAATTGCTGCAGATCGAGGGCGAATCCATTGTCGGCCAGCAGGTTGAGGAAATGCGGTTCCGCACCGGCGAGAATGATCGCGCCTTCGTAGATCTGGTAAAACGGATTCGGCGCGACGACGACGGGCAGTTCGCGCGAACCGTCGACAACCGCCTGGGCGAACGCAAACAAAGCCTCGCGGCTGCCGTTGACCGGCAATACCTGGGTGGCGGGATCGATTCTTTCGATCCGGTAACGCCGCCCGATCCAGCCGGCGATGGCCTTGCGCAGCGACTCGCTTCCGGCGGTCGCCGGATAACTGGACAATCCGCCCAGCTGCTCGACCAGGACATCGCGGATGAATTGCGGCGTGGCGTGCTTGGGTTCGCCGATCGACAGGCTGATCGGGCGCAGCGAAGCATCCGGCGTGACCCCGGCGAGCAGTGCCGACAGTTTCTGGAACGGGTAGGGCTGAAGCCTGGAGAGATTCGGATCCATTATCGGTGCGACGAGCCGCGTCGTGCGGGACGGGCGGTCGAATTATAAGGGCGGGCGTGACGGCGAAGAAGAACAACATGGTGGCGGTGTCGTGCCTGCTGGCCGGGGCGCTGGTATGGGGATTGATCTGGTACCCCTATCGGGCACTGGAGGCGGCCGGTGTCGGCGGTGCGCTGTCTTCATTCCTGACTTATCTGCTTGCGCTGTTGCCGGGCTTGTTCCTGTTCCGCAACCGGCGGACCCAACTATGCGAATCGCCCTGGCTGCTTGCGGCGATCGCCCTCGCGGCGGGTCTTTGCAACCTTGGCTACGTGCTCGCCATGATTCACGGCGAAGTCGTCAGGGTCATGCTGCTGTTTTATCTGGCGCCGCTATGGACGCTGATGTTTTCGCGATTGCTGCTCGGGGAGAGGGCGGGTCCGGTCGGCTACTTCGTGATTGCGCTTTCGTTGGCGGGCGCCCTCTTGATGCTGTGGCACCCGGTCGGACGCTGGCCTTTGCCCTACACAGCTGCGGAATGGCTGGGCCTGGGCGCCGGAATGGCCTTCGCCCTGGCGAACGTTCTGAGCCGCAAGGCCAGCACGACGACGAGGCAATCAAGGCCGGATCGGTCTGGGCGGGGGTGGCGCTGGTCGCGTTGCCGGTGACGATGGTGACGGAACATCCGTTGCAGGCATTGGCGGGCATGGACGCGCGTGCATGGCTGCTGGTGCTACTGATAGCGCTGACGTTGTTTTGCGTAAATCTGGTGGTTCAGTTCGGCCTGGCGCGCACCGCCGCCAACCGCGCAATCGTCATCATGCTCTCGGAACTGGTCTTCGCCGCCGCGTCGTCCTATTTCCTCGCTTTCGAGCATATCGGCTGGCGCGACTGGCTCGGCGGTGCCATGCTGGTGATCGCCGCGCTGTATTCCGGGCGGCTGGAAGCCTCAGCGCACGGCTGACTGGGGTTCGAATTGCGCGAGGTCGATGCGCGCCTGTGCTTTCCAGCCCTTCTTGCGGTGTTCGGCTGCCACGGTCGTAAAGATGCCGCCGCGTACGAAGAAGCGCGCGGTGAGCCGCATGAAGCGAGGCTGGGTGGCCCTGGCCAGGTCGTCCAGCATGCGATTGGTCACTGCTTCATGGAAGGCCCCCTGATTCCGGTAGGACCAGATATAGAGCTTGAGGCTCTTCAGTTCGACGCATTTCCGGTCCGGGATGTAGTCGAGGAACAGCGTGGCGAAGTCCGGCTGGCCGGTTTTCGGGCACAGGCAGGTGAACTCGGGAATTTCCATATGAATCAGGTAATCCCGTGACGGACTTGGATTGGGAAAGGTGTCGAGTGAGAAAGAGGGCTTGCTCGGCATTCTCTGAAGGCCATTCCATTGTTAAAATGCGTTAAGAAAAAACTTGCGCCTGGTCCGTTGGTTTGGGGCCCCAGGCGCTTGTTTTATGCGTATCCGTTGAAATTATAAGCCTTTATAAAGCCCCGACAGTGCGACTCACACACATCAAGCTCGCTGGTTTCAAGTCTTTCGTCGACCCAACCCACATCCCGGTTCCGGGCCAATTGGTCGGTGTCGTCGGCCCCAATGGTTGCGGCAAATCGAATGTAATCGATGCAATACGCTGGGTCCTGGGCGAGTCGTCCGCCAAGCAGTTACGCGGCGAAAACATGCAGGACGTCATTTTCAACGGTTCGGGTGATCGCAAGCCGGTCGGCCGTGCCAGCGTCGAGCTGATTTTCGACAACAGCCTCGGCAAGGCGGCCGGAGCCTGGTCGGCCTACGCGGAGATCTCGGTCAAGCGCGTGCTCGAACGCGACGGCGAATCGTCCTATTTCCTCAACAATCTGCACGTGCGTCGCCGCGACGTCGCCGACATCTTCCTGGGCACCGGCCTCGGCGGACGCGGCTACGCCATCATCGAGCAAGGCATGATTTCGCGCATCATCGAGGCGAAACCGGAGGATCTGCGCAGTTTTCTGGAAGAGGCCGCCGGCGTATCGAAATATCGCGAGCGCCGGCGCGAAACCGAGCTGCGGCTGGAGGACACCCGGGAGAACCTGCTGCGTGTCGATGACATCCGCCAGGAACTCGGCAACCAGCTCGAGCATCTGGAGTCGCAGGCCGAGAAGGCAGGCAAATACCGGGATTTCGAGGCCAGCCTGAAGCGCACCCAGCAATTGTTGTGGACGTTGCGCAAGCGCGATGCCCAGGCCCAGCGCGCGAAAATCGGCCGCGACATCGAGGCAACGGGCATCGAACTGGAAGCCGAAACGGCGCGACTGCGGGATGCGGAAAAGCGGGTGGAAGAATTGCGCACCCGGCACTACGGCGCATCCGACGCGACACATGCGGCGCAGGGCACCTTATACGAAGTCAACGCGGAAATCGCCCGCGTCGAACAGCAGGTCCAGTTCCTGCGCGACAGCCGCAGCCGCGCCGAGCAACAGTTGAATTCCCTGCGCGCGCAGGAAACGGAGCAGCGCGACCGCCAGCAATCGCTGGAGGCCGCGCGCGGCGACAATGCGCGGGCTCTGGCGCAAGCCACCGAACAACTTGCCGCGTTCGAGGAGGCGTTACGCGAGGCGCATGCAGCCCTGCCGGTGGCCGATGACCATCATCGTGCCGCACAGACGTTGCTCGCACAGGCTCAGGAAATCCTGATGCAGGCGGAACAGCAATTGCGGCTGGAAGATACCCGCAAGGGCCATACCGACAAGCTGTTGCAGCAACTCGCGTCGCGCCGCGCCAGGCTGGAAGAAGAGCGTGACGGCCTGGAAATACCGAATCTGAGCGAACTGGTCAGGCTGGAATCGCAGATCAACGAGCTCGGTCATCAAATCGCCGGCCAGCGCGTTGCATTCGAGCAATGCGAGGCGGCGCTGCCCACACTCGAACAGTCCTTGCAATCGGCCGAAGAAACCGAAGAACAGGTGCAGCAACGCGTGCATCAACTCGATGCGCGCCTGACCGCCCTGCAATCCTTGCAGGATCAGGTCAGCCGCTCGGGCGAGCTGGAGCCCTGGCTGGATCGCAACGATCTGCGCCGCAACGCGCATCTGTGGCAGGGCCTGCGCATTCGCGAAGGCTGGGATGACGCCCTCGAAGCAGTCCTGCGCGAACGCCTGAACAGTATCGGGCTGACGGATCTGGGGCAGGCGCACGCATGGCTTTCAGAACCGCCGCCGGGCAAGCTTTCCTTCCACCGCGTGGGCGGGGACGCGGTGACCGACGGGCCCGCGCCGTCGGGGCTCGAGCGCCTGACCGACTATGTGACCTGCACCGATGCGCGTCTGGCAAGCGTGCTCGCCGATTGGCTGGCGCGGGTCTACGTCCTGCACGACCCGGCGCACGGCACGGAAATCGCCGGGAAATTGCCCGCGGGGGCCATGCTGGTCAGTGCCCGGGGCCACGTATTCACCTCGACCAGCGTCAGTTTTCATGCCGCCGATTCCGAGGTTCACGGCATCCTGTCCCGTCAGCGCGAAATCGAGACCCTGTTCGCCGAGCGCACCACGGCCGATTCCCGGCTCAGCGAACTGAATCGGGCTGCGTCTTCCCAGAAGATCGAATTCGAGGAGCGCAGGGCGGAGGCCGAACGCCTGCGGCGCGACGTGTCGGACCTCCAGGAAAACCAGCATCAGCTTAAGCTGGACCATGTACGGCTGTCGCAACTTGCGGAACGGCTGAAAGCGCGCGGCGAACAGATCGTCCGCGAGCTTGCGGAGATCGAAGCGGAATCCGCGCGCGAATCCGCGCAGGGCGAGGAAGCGACCCGCCAGATGGAAGGGCTGCGCATCGGCATGGAGGCGATGCACGCTGGCGTGGAGGAAGCCAGGCTGACCTACGCGCAAGCCGAATCGGCCCTGCAGGCGAGCCGGGCAGTCGCCCAGCAAGCCGAGCGCCAGCATCAGGAGGCGCTCTATCAAGAAAAGACTATAAATAATAAAATCATAGATATAAATTCTTCTCTTGAAGTTTTATCTCAGACACTGGCGCGGCTGAAAAGCGATGCAGATATCCTGCTGCAAGAAGTGTCCCGGACCGACGAAACCGGATTGCAGGAGCAATTGCAGAAGCAACTTGGTTTGCGCGGCGAGCGCGAACAGGCGCTGAAACAGGCGCGCGAAGAACTGGAAGGTGCCGAGCAGAGCTTGCGCACGACGGAGCAGGAACGTCTTGTTTCCGAACAGAAACTCGCGCCAGCGCGCGAACGCATCAACGAACTCCGGCTCAAAGAACAGGAGGCGCGTCTGGCCGAGGAAAGTTATGCCAGCCAGCTGGCGGAAGCGCAGGCCAACGAAGAGGAACTGCTGCCATTGCTCGAGGAGGGCGTGCGTGCCGGCAAACTGCAGGGCGAAATCAACCGGCTCAATGAAGACATCGCCGCTCTGGGCGCGGTCAACCTGGCTGCATTGGACGAATTGTCGACCGCCAGGGAGCGCAAGACCTATCTCGATTCGCAGTCCCAGGATCTGACCGAAGCCGTGCAAACCCTGGAGACGGCGATACGCAAGATCGACCGCGAGACCCGCGAGCGGCTGCAGGAGACCTTCGATGCGGTCAACAAGCATTTCGGGGAAATGTTCCCGGTACTGTTTGGCGGTGGCGAGGCCAAGCTGCTGATGACCGGCGAGGAAATTCTCGATGCCGGCGTGCAGGTGATCGCGCGTCCGCCCGGCAAGCGCAATGCTTCGATTCATCTGTTGTCCGGCGGGGAAAAGGCGCTGACCGCCTTGTCGCTGGTGTTCTCGATGTTCCAGCTCAATCCGGCGCCATTCTGCCTGCTCGACGAAGTCGACGCGCCGCTGGACGACAGCAACACCGAGCGATTCTGCGGCCTGGTGAAAAAGATGTCCGCGAATACACAGTTCATGTTCATCACCCACAACAAGATCACCATGGAAATGGCCAACCAGCTGATCGGCGTTACCATGCAGGAACAGGGGGTGTCGCGGGTGGTTGCGGTGGACGTCGACGAAGCGTTGCGCATGCGCGAAGAGGCCGCAGCTTGATCCGGTGCCGCCACACCGGACGCAGGGGAAAAAGCGATGAGTGATCTGCAGATCGGTCTCGCGATGCTCGGCGTCCTGATAGTGGCCGCCGTACTGGCATTCAACTGGTGGCAGGAAAGGAAGTTCCGCCGGCGCGGGGAAGAAACGTTCTCCGGCCGGCACGATGATGTTCTTTTCGGTCGGCCCTCCGTGCCGTCGGCACCCGCAGCGGCGTCGCCCCCGCTTTCTCTCGATGAGCCGCGCATCGAGCCCAGCATGGAACCGCGTCTGGAGCCACAGCTCGATAGCGCGCCGGCAGTCGCTGCGCGGACGGCGTCTTCGCCTGGCCCGCAGAGCGGTGTCGTCGATGTCCCGCGCCCGGAGATCGATTACATCGTCGAGATCCGCGCCGGCGAATTCATCGCCGTGGCGAAGCTGGTCAGGATGCAGCAAAGCCTGCCCGACCTGGTCCGCAGGATCAGCTTCGGCGGACTCAACTACCGGTCGAAATCATGGGAGGCGCTGACGCTCGACGATGCCCGCTATACGTCGGTGCGTGTCGCGCTCCAGCTGGTGGACCGGTCCGGACCGGTGAATGACGAGCAGCTGCGCGCGTTTGGCGAGGAAGCGAAAAACACGGCGAGCGAAATGTCGGCGATCGCCGAATTGCCGGAGGTTGCACCGGCGCTCGAGCAGGCCGTTGCGCTCGACGAATTCTGCGCCGACGTGGACGTTGTGGTTGGGATCAACGTGATCGCCAATTCCGGACAGGTGTTCCACGGCACCAAGATCCGCGCGCTGGCCGAGGCCGCCGGCCTGCATCTGCAAGCCAGCGGAGTCTTCCATTGCTACGACGAGCACGGCGTCGCCTTGTTCTGGCTCGACAACCAGGAATCCGAACCCTTCCTGACCGACCGCATCCGCAATATCGCCACTCCGGGAATTACGTTCCTGCTCGATGTGCCGCGGGTCGCAAACGGCGTGCGCGTATTCGACAGGATGGTGGCGATGAGCCGCAGTTTCGCCGATTCGCTGGATGGCACTTTGGCCGACGACAACCGCGCGATGCTGAACGATTCCGGCCTCGACCGGATCCGGGCGCAATTGCGGGCGATCTATGCCGCCATGGAACATCGCGGCATAGAGGCCGGCAGTCCGCTGGCGTTGCGCCTGTTCTCCTGATGGCGGTACCGTCCGAGAAGGCTGCGCGCGCCGCCAAACTGCGACGCGAAATCGAACACGCCAACTACAACTATTACGCCAAGGACTCTCCGTCCATTCCGGATGCGGAATACGACCGGCTGTTTCGCGAACTACAGGCACTGGAAGCGCAATATAGCGAACTGGCGACCGCCGATTCGCCGACTCAGCGCGTCGGCGGTGTGGCGCGTCCCGATCTGCCAAAAGTCGAGCACGTGGTGCCGATGCTGTCCATCCGCACCGAAACCGATTCGCAGTCCAGTGGTGCGACGGCATTCGACAGCCGCATTCGCCGCGAACTCAAGCTCGCTCCCGACGATCCCCTGGTCGAATACAGCGCCGAACTGAAGTTCGATGGCATCGCCATCAGCTTGCGTTACGAGAATGGAATCCTGGCGCGCGCCGCGACGCGTGGAGATGGCCAGGTCGGGGAAGATGTCACCCCGAACGTCAAAACGATTCGCAGCGTGCCGCTGCGCCTGAAGTCGGAGCACCCCCCGGCGGTGCTCGAAGTGCGCGGAGAAATCTTCATGCATCGCGAAGAATTTGAAAAACTCAACGAGCGCCAGCGCGCCGCGGCGGAGAAGGTGTTCGTGAATCCGCGCAACGCCGCCGCCGGCTTCGTCAGGCAGCTGGACTCGCGCATTACGGCGAGCCGGCCGCTGACTTGCTCCGTTTACGGACTTGGGGAGATGGGGGGGTGGGCACTGCCGCCGACCCAGAGTGCATTCCTCGACGGCCTGCGGGAACTTGGGCTGCCGGTATCGGAAGAGCGCGCGGTCGCCCGGGGAGCCGATGAATTGCTGGCCTTTCATGCGCGGATCGCCTCCCTGCGGGACAAGCTTCCATTCGATATCGACGGAGTCATCTACAAGGTCAATAGTATTGAACTGCAGACCCGGCTTGGTTTTGTTTCACGGGAGCCGCGCTGGGCGGTAGCGCATAAATTTCCCGCGCAGGAAGAGCAGACCCAAGTGCTCGGAATAGAAGTCCAGGTGGGACGCACCGGCAAGCTGACGCCAGTGGGCAAGCTTGCGCCGGTATTCGTCGGCGGCGTCACGGTCAGCAATGTAACGTTGCACAATGAGGATTACATCAAAAGCCTCGATCTTCGTGTCGGCGATACCGTCATCGTTCGGCGTGCGGGCGATGTAATTCCCCAGGTAGTCGCGGTACGCGCGGAATTGCGCCCGAAGGGTGCGACGGTTTTTTCCATGCCCGGGCGCTGCCCGGTCTGCGATTCCGCGGTTGTGCAGGACGAGGGTGAAAAAGATCATCGCTGCACCGCCGGCCTCTTTTGCCCGGCGCAACGCAAACAGGCACTGCTGCACTTTGCCGGACGGCGGGCGATGGATATCGAAGGACTCGGCGAGAAGCTGGTAGATCAGCTGGTCGACGCGGACCTGGTGAAAACGCCGGCGGATCTGTACGAGCTGGATTTGCCAACGCTGTCCGGCCTGGAGCGCATGGCCGAGAAGTCGGCGCAGAACGTGCTCGACGCAATCGAGAAAAGCAAGAATACGACGCTGCCACGCTTCATTTTCGCACTTGGCATACGCAACGTCGGGGAGACGACGGCCAAGGATCTGGCGCGGTTTTTCGGCAAACTGGAACCGCTTATGCAGGCCGACGAGGCGCAATTGCAGGAAGCGCCCGATGTCGGGCCGATCGTTGCGAAGAGCATCGTCGAGTTTTTTCGCGAACCGCACAATGCCGGAATCATCGGGCAGATGCGCGCCGTCGGCGTACATTGGCCGGAACTGGAAGTCGTGAAAGCTGCGAAGCTGCCTTTTGCGGGAAAGACCTTCGTGCTGACCGGAACATTGCCGAATTTGTCCCGCGACGAAGCAAAGGAACGCATCGAGGCGAAGGGCGCAAAGGTGGCGGGGAGCGTATCGAAGAAAACCGACTATGTCGTGGCAGGTGCGGATCCCGGCAGCAAATTGGAGAAGGCGCGGGAACTTGGCGTCGCTGTGCTGGACGAAAGAGGGTTGTTAGAATTGCTCGAATAACCCACGACGCTGGCGCTTGCCGCAGCGTGCAAGGAGAGAAATTGAACAAGATCACGAAGGCGGTTTTTCCGGTCGCCGGCATGGGCACCCGATTCCTACCCGTCACGAAAGCCAGTCCGAAGGAAATGCTGCCGGTGGTGGACAAGCCGCTGATCCAGTATGCCGTCGAGGAAGCAGTCGCCGCCGGCATTACGCAAATGGTGTTCATCACCGGCCGCAACAAGCGCGCCATCGAGGATCATTTCGACAAGGCCTACGAACTGGAGACCGAACTGGCCGCCCGCAACAAACACAAGATGCTCGAACTGTTGCAAGGCATTCTGCCCAAGCATGTCAGCTGCATCTACGTGCGCCAGACCGAAGCGCTGGGGCTGGGGCACGCCATCCTGTGCGCGCGGCCGGTGGTCGGCAACGAGCCCTTCGCGGTGATCCTGGCCGACGACTTGATCGATGGCAATCCGCCCGTCATGAAACAGATGGTGGACGTCTACGCGAGCGAACGCTGTTCCGTGCTCGCGGTACAGAACGTCGCCCGCGAGGAAACATCGAGCTATGGCATAGTCAGGACCGAGCCCGGAGAGCGCCATGGCATGCACCGCATCACCGGCATGGTCGAAAAGCCGAAGCCGGACGTCGCCCCATCCACGCTCGCAGTGGTCGGCCGCTACCTGCTCGAGCCGGAAATATTCGACCATCTCGAAAATGTGAAGCCCGGCGCGGGCGGAGAGATCCAGCTGACCGACGGCATTGCCGCCATGCTGAACGAACAGCGCGCTCTGGCATACGAGTTTCAGGGCGTGCGATACGATTGCGGCACGAAGCTTGGTTATCTGCAGGCGAACGTGCTGTATGCAATGCGCCATCCGGAAATCTCCACTGAATTCTGCGAATTTGTCGATTCGCTCAGAGCGCGGGAAAAAAGGACGAAGAGCGGTGATAAATAAAGACCAGGCCTGGCAGCTGCTGCGCGAGGCGGAGCTTGTGCACGACGAGGACACGGTCAATCGCGCGGTCAGGCAACTGGCCATCGAGATAACGGCGAAGCTGGGCGATTCCCTGCCGCTGGTCATGCCGGTGATGGGCGGAGCGGTCGTGTTCACCGGGCAGCTGCTGCCGTTGCTGCGGTTTCCCCTTGAGTTCGATTACCTGCACGTGACGCGTTATGACGGCAAGACGCGCGGCGGGCAGATCCAGTGGAAAACGAAGCCGCACGTCGACGTGCGCGGACGCACGGTGCTGGTCCTCGATGACATCCTCGATGAAGGCAATACGCTGGCGGCGATCCGCGATCACATGCTTGGCGAGGGTGTGGCGGCCTTCCACAGCGCCGTCTTCGCCGACAAGGACATCGGGCGGGAAAAGCCGATCCGGGCGGATTTCGTCGGACTGACGGTGCCGAATCGATACGTGTTCGGATTCGGCATGGATGCCCATGAAACCTGGCGCAACCTGCCGGCGATCTATGCACTGAAGGCATGAGGAGAAAAGCATTGCTCGGAATAATAGGCGGGACCGGTCTGACACAACTCTCCAATCTCGATGTTACGCGCCGCCAGATCGTACGCACGCCATTCGGGGATCCTTCCGGCGCGCTGACGTTCGGCAAACTGAACCGGCGCGACGTCGTCTTCCTGGCCCGCCACGGATACGGGCATACGATTCCGCCGCACGAGGTCAATTACCGCGCCAACATCTGGGCGCTGCATTCGGAAGGCGCCGAGCGGGTCGTGTCGGTCGCCTCGGTGGGCGGGATTCGCGCCGACCTTCCGCCCGGCGCACTCGCGCTTCCGGACCAGCTGCTGGATTACACCTGGGGACGCAAGCACACGTTTTTCGAAGGCCCCGATCAACCGGTCACTCATGTCGATTTCACGCATCCTTATTGCGAGAAGCTGCGTGGCAGATTGCTGAAGGCGGCCGCCGCGGCCGGACAGGCCATCGTGAACAGCGGCGTCTATGCGGCCACGCAAGGCCCGCGGCTGGAGAGCGCCGCGGAAATCGACCGGCTCGAGCGCGACGGAGCGGACATGGTCGGCATGACCGGTATGCCGGAAGCGGCGCTGGCGAAGGAAATCGGCATGCGCTACGCGGCCCTCGCGGTGGTGGTGAATCACGCCGCCGGCCGTGGCGACAGCAGCGAGGAGATCCATCTGGATCAGATCAACGCGGTATTGCAGGCATCGATGGTCAAGGTGCGCACGCTGCTGGAGAAGCTGGTGGAAAGCGATGAATAAGCCGGTATTGAGGATGGGAGACCCCATCCTGTTCAAGCGGGCCGAACCGGTGACCCAGTTCGACACGGCGGAGTTGCATGCGTTGCTGCAGGACATGGACGACACCATGCGCTCGAAAAATGGCGCGGGCATCGCCGCACCGCAGATCGGGGTGAGCCTGCAAGTGGTCATTTTCGGTGTCGGCGCCAATCCCCGTTACCCGGACGCCGAGGAGGTACCTTACACCGTGCTGATCAATCCGACGCTGGAACCGATCGGCACCGAGATGGAAGAAGGCTGGGAAGGTTGCCTGTCGGTGCCGGGCATGCGCGGCGTGGTTCCGCGTTACAGCCAGTTGCGCTATCGCGGCTTCGATCAGTTCGGCAATGCCATCGATCGCACGGCGTCGGGATTTCATGCACGCGTAGTCCAGCATGAGACGGACCACTTGTCCGGCATCCTCTACCCGATGCGCATTCGCGACCTGCGCCTGTTCGGCTACAACGAGGAATTGTTCCCCGGCCAGGACATCGTGGACGACTAACACGTTGTTTTTATCTCTCACCGCGGAGGACGCAGATACCCTACGTGGTGCGCACGTAGGGTATCTGCGTCCTCCGCGGTAAAGGCGTTTTTACGGTCTTTCTGGATTTCCGCGGCGCCCGCCTAGGGCTGCAATTCTTGCACCAGTTCGGTTTCCAGCCGCACCACTTGCCTGGTGTCGCGCAATGCGTCGCCGTTGACGAGGAAAGTGTCCTCGGCGCGTTCTCCCAGCGTATTGATTTTCGCCGTATAGAGGTTGATTCCGTATTTGTCGAGTACGCGCGCGATGCGGTAGAGCAGGCCGGGACGATCTCCGGCAACCACATTCAGATAATAGTACGCACCTTTTTCATCTGGACGGATGTGGACCTCCGGCGTCATCGGCACGTATTTGACCTGGCGCGACGTCCTTCCCTTGGATGGCGCCGGCAATTCACCGTGCGTGCGCAGTTGCGTCTCCAGTTCATGCTCGATATAGCTGATCAGGTCGCGATAGTGCGATGTGGCGCGCGCCGGATCCATGACCTGGAAGCTGTCCAGCGCATAACCGTGGCGCGTAGTGTAGATCTTGGCCTCGACGATGCTGAAGCTGATGCTTTGAAAAAAGCCGCAGATGCGGGCGAACAGGGATTTTTCGTCCGGTGCGTAGATCATCACCTGCAATCCTTCGCCGATCGGGGACAGCCTGGCCTTGACGATCGGCACGGGCGTGTCCACGCGATAGTTCAGCAACCGCGTATGCCAGACGACGTCCTGCTCGTCGTGGCGCAGGAAATAGCTGTCGTCCAGCTTGTCCCACAATTTGCGCGGGGCATCTTCCGCGATCGCGTACGCGCGCAATTTCGCCATGGCGCGTTCCTGGCGCGCCTGCAGTGTGTTCTCTGCCGGAGCGTCGCCGGGATTGAGCAGTCTGCGCGTGCTGCGGAACAAGTCCTCGAGCAGTTTCGCCTTCCACGCGTTCCAGACCTTCGGGCTGGTGCCGCGGATGTCCGCCACGGTAAGCAGATAGAGCGCCACCAGCCGCCGGTAATCCCGCACCTTGTCCGCGAACGCACGGATCACGTCCGGATCCGACAAGTCCTGTTTTTGCGCGGTAGCCGACATCATCAGATGCTGCTCGACCAGCCAGGTCACCAGTTCGGTGTCTTCCTTCGACAAGCCGTGCGCGCGGCAAAACCGGGCGGCATCCGCCATGCCGAGCTTGGAATGGTCGCCGCCGCGGCCCTTGGCGATGTCGTGGAACAGTCCGGCGAGATACAGGACTTCGATGCGATCGAACTCCGCGATCAGCCGGCTGCATAGCGGATATTCGTGCGCCATCTCGGGCACCGCGAAGCGGCGCAGGTTGCGCACCACCATGAGGATGTGTTCGTCTACCGTGTAGACATGGAACAGGTCGTGCTGCATGCGCCCCACGATGCGTCCGAAAGCCGGGAGGTAGCGGCCGAGCACGCCGTACTGATTCATCCGGCGCAGCGCATGGGTGATGCCCGCGGGGCGGCGCAGTATTTCCATGAAGAGCGCGCGATTCTCGGGGTTGCGCCGGAACGCGGCATCGATATGGTCGCGTGCGTGCCACAGGGCGCGCATGGTCGGCACGGCGAAGCCTTTGAGTTCCGGATGATCCTGCAGCAGCAGGAATGCCTCGAAAATGGCGGAGGGCTGGCGCTGGAACAGGCCGTGGCTCGCTTCGAGCAGTTCCGCGTTGATGCGGAAGCGATCGTTCAGATCCCGAGGCTGCGCCGCGGATGCCGGAAAAATGCGCCGCCGCAGGTTCTGCAGCACGATGGTATTGAGCAGCTGAACGGCTTTTGCCGTGGTGTAGAACTGTTGCATCAACTGCTCGCTGGCACGCCGGGCAGGCGTATCGGCCAATCCGTATTCCTTGGCGAGTGTGGACTGGAAATCGAACAGCAAGCGGTCTTCGCGCCGGTTGGTCAGGTAGTGCAGGCGCACGCGCAACACCGCCAGCGTGGCTTCGTGGCGCTTGAGCTGGCGCGCTTCCTCGCGCGTCAGTATTTTCTGCTTCGTCAGATCCTGCCAGCTGTGCCCGAGGCCGGCGGCACGGCTGATCCAGAGTATGTTCTGCAGGTCGCGCAGCCCCCCCGGGCTCTCCTTGATGTTCGGCTCGAGGTTATAGGCGGTATCGTTAAACCGCGTGTGCCGCTGCTGCTGCTCGAGCAATTTGGCTTCGACGAAATAGTCGACGTCGAGGTCCTTGATGATGGCGGCCGCGAAGCGCTTGTACAGCTTGCGGTTGCCGGCCAGCAGCCGCGATTCCAGCAATGTGGTCTGGACGGTCACATCGCGCCGCGCCTCATCCTGGCATTCGCCGATCGTGCGCACGCTGTGGCCGATTTCCAGGCCGACATCCCAGAGCACGCCCACCAGTGCTTCGACACTCGTACGCGCACTCTCTCCGACGTTGTCCGGAAGCAATATCAGGACATCGACATCGGAGTAGGGATAGAGCAGCCCACGGCCGTATCCACCGACAGCGATCAAAGCCAGTTCGTCGGATTGCCCGGTTTCCCTCCAGATTGCCTGCAGCGCTGCGTCTACCAGCGCGCATTGGCGTTGCAGGGCTTTCGTCGCATCGGGCTTGCTGCCGAACGCCGCCTTCAGCGCTTCGCGCCCTTGCAGGAGCGTGTCACGCCAGTCAGTCACGTTCGAGGACAACGCAGCGGTCCGCGCCACGCGAGGGGCGATTGCGGACGCCATCTACGCGACGAACGACGGTGGCGGCGGTGTGCCGGGCGACACTGTCAACACTTCATAGCCGCTGTCGGTAACCAGCACCGTGTGCTCCCACTGGGCCGACAGCGAATGATCCTTGGTGACGACGGTCCAGCCGTCGGCGAGCTGGCGAATGCCGGCCTTGCCCGCATTGATCATGGGCTCGACGGTGAAAGTCATGCCGGATTGGAGCTTGATGCCGGTACCGGCGCGGCCGTAATGGAGCACCTGCGGCTCCTCGTGGAATTTCCTGCCGATGCCGTGCCCGCAGAACTCGCGCACGATGGAAAAGCCGTGTTCCTCGGCATGGGTCTGGATCACCTCGCCGATGTCGCCGAGGTAAGCGCCGTGCCTGACGGCCTGGATGCCGCGCCACATGCATTCATAGGTTATTTCCGCAAGGCGGCGTGCCTGTATCGACGGTTCGCCGACATAGAACATGCGGCTGGTGTCGCCATGGAAACCGTCCTTGATTACCGTGACATCGATATTGACGACATCTCCCGGTTTGAGTTTTTTCGCTCCAGGCACGCCGTGGCAGACGACATGGTTGACCGACGTGCATATGGATTTGGGGTAAGGCTGGTAGCCCGGCGGTGCGTAGTTCAGAGGCGCGGGTATGGTGTGCTGCACGTTCACCATGTAGTCGTGGCAAAGCGCGTCGAGTTCGTCGGTGGTGACGTTGGGCCGGACATGCGGCTCGATGAAATCCAGCACCTCGGCCGCGAGACGGCCGGCGACGCGCATTTTCTCGATATCTTCAGGGGTTTTGATATTGACGGACATGATTGAACGGTCTTTGTGCGGGGCAATGATAACACCCGGTGCACCTGCCTCAGGCCGCCGCGCATCATTCCAAATAAGGGCTGCCCGGCAAATAATCAACCACATCGGAAGCCCGGGCACCGTATTGCGAGGGCTCTTGCCGCGTTGTTGACGATGTGGTCCACAACCACAATCGAGGTATGGTTGGCCGCACCGTTACTTCAACTCATGCCGTGCAAGGCGCGAGGTCAGCGAACCCCCGCGATCATCCATTCGGGTGAATGCAGCAATGCCCAAATTTGGTTATTCTCAGCACAACAATGGTGCGGCCCGGACTGCCTGCGCGCTCATATCCAGGCTCGTCGACCGCGCCCGATTGGTTGGTACAGCAGATTTTTTTGATGGTGCAGCGCGGCTCAAGCGAGCCAAGAAGTTCGTTGAGTCAAACCCATTGCCGATGCTGCGCATGCTTCTTGCGTCCCCGATGCGCTGGATCGTCCCTGGCCCGGAATTGAAGCTCGAGATCAGCAAAGTATTCACGCATGGCGAAATCAAAAATAAAACCATTCAGGGGAGGGCATCCGCATCATGGCCAGTAACGATTGGCACTATCTGGAGCTTCTCGACATCGGCAGACGCATCCAGTCCAAGGAAATCTCTCCGGTCGAAGCGGCCCGCGCGCAACTGGACCGCATAGGCAAGCTCGATGGACAGCTGAAGAGCTACGCCACCATGATGGCCGACCAGGCGCTGAGCGATGCGCGCCAGGCGGAGACTGAAATCGGCAAAGGCAACATCCGCGGCCCGCTGCACGGCGTGCCGATAGCGGTCAAGGATCTATGCTGGACCAAGGACGTGCCTACTGCAGCGGGCATGACCATCTACAAGGATTTCAAGCCGGACAGAGATGGCACTGTGGTTCGCAAGTTGCGCGAAGCGGGCGCCGTGATACTCGGCAAGCTGCAACTCACCGAAGGCGCCTACGCGGACCATCATCCGAAAATAACGCCGCCGGTCAATCCCTGGAACAAGGCGCACTGGTCGGGTGCATCTTCCAGCGGTTCCGGTGTGGCAACGGCCGCCGGCCTTTGCTACGGATCTCTCGGATCGGACACGGGGGGCTCGATCCGCTTTCCCTCCGCGGCGAACGGATGCACCGGATTGAAGCCTTCCTGGGGCCGCGTCAGCCGCTATGGCGTGTTCGAACTCGCTGCGACGCTCGACCACATAGGGCCAATGGCTCGCAGCGCGGCCGACGCAGGTGCCATGCTCGGCGCCATCGCCGGCGTGGACCCGAATGATCCGACCGCCAGCCCGAGGGAGGTCCCGAATTATCTCGCAGGCATGAAGCGCGGCATCCGCGGCGTGCGTATCGGCGTCGATCCGCGCTGGAACACCGTCAATGTGGACGCTCCGACCCGGCAGGTCATGGATGCCGTGCTGAAAGTCGTCGGCGAACTCGGCGGCGACATCCGCGAAGTCGCGTTTCCCGATCCCGAGCAGATCATCGCCGACTGGGTGCCGCTATGCGGCGTGGAGACTGCGGTCGCGCACGAAGGCACTTATCCGTCGCGCAAGGATGAATACGGTCCCGCGCTGGCGGGGCTCATCGATACGGGCCGTGGCTTGAGCGGCCTGGATTACCAGAAAATCATATTGCGCAGGAACGATTTCCGCGGACGCGTGCAGACCCTGTTCCAGAGCATCGATCTGCTGGTCATCCCCACCACCGGCGTCGCTTCGCCCACGGTGGCCCAGATGGCGACCCTCGGTGAAAATCCCGACCTGATTTCGGCCTTGCTGCGTTTCACCTGCCCGTTCGACACGGCGGGCAGCCCGACCATTACGCTGCCGGCGGGATTCACCGCCCAAAAAACGCCCATTGCGTTTCAGTTCGTGGCGCGGCACTTCGAGGAGGATCTCCTGGTGCGCGCGGGATGGGCCTATCAGCAAGCGACTGACTGGCATCGCCAGCATCCCGAGCTGTGAGCGTTTCAGAAACCAGAATTACAACGGCAGGAAAGGCGGGGGAAGGGAATGTTTTATGGATTGAATGCAAGGGGCTATTGAGCGGTTGGACTTCGTGCACTGCTAACAATTTTTCCATTCGGAGATTTGCCATGAGATTACGCAATGTTGTAGTTGGAATTGCCGGCGCTTTGTCATTGATCGGCGGCGCCATCGCGGCCGACCCCATCAAAGTCGGTCTTCTGGAAGATGTATCGGGCGACCTTGGACTGCTCGGCAAGCCCAAGCTCAACGGCTCGCTGCTCGCAGTCGAGGAAATCAACAAGGCCGGCGGTATCATGGGCCGCAAGATCGAACTCATCCACCTCGATCCGCAAGGGGACAACGCCCGCTACCAGGAATTCGCGCGCCGGCTGGTGAGCAAGGACAAGGTCGACGTGCTGATCGGCGGCATCACCTCCGCTTCGCGCGAAGCCGTTCGCCCGATCATGGACCGCACCGATACGCTTTACATCTATACGAACCAGTACGAAGGCGGTGTTTGCGACGCAGGCATGATCAGCAACGGTGCCGTGCCGGAACAGCAGTTCTCGACGCTGATTCCCTACATGATTGCGACCTACGGCAAGAAGGTCTACACCATCGCCGCCGATTACAACTTCGGTCAGATCTCGGCCGAGTGGAACCGCAAGCTGGTCAAGGAGCAGGGCGGAACGGTGGTAGGCGAGGAGTTCATCCCGCTGGGTGTTTCGCAATTCGCACAGACCATCCAGAACATCCAGAAGGCCAAGCCTGACTGGCTGCTTACCATCAACGTCGGCGCCGCGCAGGATTCCTTCTTCGAGCAGGCTGCCGCCGCCAAGCTGGGCCTGCCGATGGCATCTTCCATCAAGATCATGCTGGGGTTCGAACACAAACGCTTTGCTCCGCCCGCGTTGTACCGCATGAACGCCGTGGCCAACTGGTTCGAAGAACTCGACACACCGGAAGCCGAAGACTTCAAGAAGCGCTGGCACGCCAAGTTCCCGAAGGAGCAGTACATCAACGACATGGGCTATAACGCGTATGTCGCGCTCTACCAGTACAAGATGCTCGTCGAGAAGGCCAAATCCACCAAGCTGTCCGATATCCGCAAGGTCATCGCAACCGGCAAGGCCTGCGTGACTGCGCCCGAAGGTGAGGTCTGCATTGACCCGAAGAGCCAGCACACTTCGCACCGCATGCGCATGGTCACGGTCGATGAGAAGCACAACGTCAAGGTCATCAAGGATTTCGGCGTCATCCAGCCGTACTGGCTTGGCGAAATCGGTTGCGACCTGACCAAGAAGAACGACAAGAAGCAGTACACCCCGAGCGAATTGCCAAGCAAGTAAACAGTCCTTGGTAGCGGCGTGCCGTGAACGGCACGCCGTCTGGTTCCACCGAAAATTAGTTCCACGGAAAATTACGCAGACGGGTTTGCGGGGCGCGGATGTTAGCCGAAATCTTTTCTTTCCTGTACCAGTTCGCAGACGTCTTTGCGTTCCTGATTCTAGCTTCTGCCGGGCTGGCCATCGTCTTCGGCATGATGGGCGTGATCAACATGGCCCACGGCGAGTTCATCATGTGCGGGGCCTATGTGACGGTGGGGCTGGTCAACGCCGGCTTTCCGCTGATCGTGGCGCAAGCCTGCGCGACGATTGCCGCCGCGCTGATCGGCGTGCTGGTCGAAGTGGCCATCGTACGCAAACTCTACAAGCGGCCGCTGGATTCACTTCTCGCGACCTGGGGCCTGAGCCTGATCGTCACGCAAGGCATGCTGCTGATCTTCGGCGGCTCGATGAGCGGGCCGGGCACGCCGCCGGGCAGCTTCACGGTCGGCGACTATACATTTTCGGTCTACCGCCTGATCCTGTTTGCGGCGGCCATCGGCGTGATCGGATTCATTTACCTCGTGTTCATGCGCACGAAATTCGGCGTGTACGCCCGCGCCACGATGCAGAACGCTCCGATCGCGCAGGCACTCGGCGTGAGGGTCGGCAGGATCTATGCACTCAGCTTCGGTATCGGTGCGGGCCTGGCGGGGTTGTGCGGCGCGCTGTACGCGCCGACGATGACCCTGATACCCACGATGGGCGCCACGTTCATCGTGGAGAGTTTCGTCACGGTCGTGGTCGGCGGCTCCAACGTGCTGCTTGGCACGACACCGGCGGGCGTGCTGCTCGCGGTGATTCGCTCGGGACTCAATGCCTGGGGCGGCCAGATCATCGGCCAGATCGGTATGCTTATCGCGGTCATTCTCATCATCCGCATTCTGCCGGAAGGCATCTCCAGCTATGTCGCGCGCTGGCTATCCGCATCGGAGAAATCAAAATCCTGAAACTCTTCAACGGCCCGCAAACCACGGGCAACGGCCGGGCATTCTGGATTTGCGCCTTGCTCGTGTTTGCAGCAGCACTGGTTTATCCGGTGTTCGCCGACTCGTATGGAGTGGGTAATACCGCCTATCTTCTCGCTTGGGTATTCATGGCAATGGGCCTGTGCCTGCTCTGGGGTTATGGTGGCATGATGTCGTTCGGCCAGACGTTTTTCTTCGGCATCGGCGGCTACGCCTACGGCGTGCTTGCTACCAACTTCGGCGGCGGCGGCATGACTGTACTCGCGCTCGCGTTGGCGCTTGTGCTCGCCGCGCTCGCCGCGGTGATCCTGGGTTATTTCATGATCTGGGGGCGCGTTGGTGGCGTGTTTTTCGGCATTGTCACGCTGTCGGCGACACTGGTGCTGGCGTTCTTCTTCGGCCAGACCGCCGGACCGGAATGGAAAATCGGCAATGCGAGGCTAAACGGATTCAACGGCATGAAGGGCATGGATCCGCTGACCATTCCCTGGTTCGATGGGAGCCAGATCTATTTCGAAGGCACGTATTTGTATTACCTCGTCGTCGTTCTAATCGTGCTTGTCTACCTGGCGTTGCGCATCCTGGTGAATTCCCGTTTCGGCAACGTCATCGTGGCCATTCGCGAGGATCCGCAGCGTGCCGAATTGCTGGGCTACGACGTGCGCAAATATCAGCTCGTCACCTTCGTGATTGGATCGATGCTGGCGGGCTTAAGCGGCGTGATGTACACGTCGTGGGGACAGTTCATTGCGCCGTCAAGCATCGGTCTGCCGGCAGCCGCCATGCCGATCGTATGGGTGGCATTTTCCGGCAGAAGCGACATCACAGCCGTCATGGTCGGGTCATTCTTCATCCTGTACGTGTTTCAGATGATTACGGTGCAAAGCCAGCAGGCTGCGCTGGTGCTGATGGGGGCGATGATGCTCGCGACCGTGATGATCGCGCCGCAGGGCTTCGTGGTCGGCCTGACCCGATGGATCGGAAACGTCGTGCGACGTCGCCGGAAAGGCGCGGACTGATGGCCGAATTCCTCAAGGCGACGGCGGTAGCGAAGACTTTTGGCGGCCTGGCCGCCGTGTCGGGGGTCGACTTGTCGGTCGACGAAGGCGAAATCCATTGCCTGATCGGTCCGAACGGAGCGGGCAAGAGCACGCTGTTCAAATTGATCGTCGGCACCTATGCGCCCACGGCCGGAACCATTGCGTTCCGCGGCGAGAACATAACCGGCATGCAACCCTCGGCGCGCGTACGTCGCGGCATGAGCATCAAGATGCAGACCCCCAGCATCTTCCGGGAATTGCCCGTCCGCCAGAACATCGAGATTGCGCTCCAGCACCATGTCGCCAAGGCCGACCTGGCTCGGGAAGAAGAGCGGCTGCTCGGTCTGCTTGAGCTGTCCGAGGATGCGACAAAGCTCGCGGGCACGCTGTCGCACGGTCAGCAACAGTGGCTCGAGATCGGCATGGCACTCGCGCTGCGGCCGAAGCTGCTGCTGATGGACGAACCGACCGCCGGCATGTCGACTGAGGAAACCTTCAGGACCGGGGAGCTCATCAAATCGTTGAACGGGGAAGGCATGACCGTTCTGGTCGTCGAACACGATATGGCCTTCATCAGGCAGATCGCACAACGCGTAACAGTCCTGCATTTCGGCAAGGTATTCGCACGCGGCTCCATCGGGGAAATCATCGTCGACCCGCGCGTGGCGGAAATCTATCTCGGAAAAACCCATGTCGCTTAACTCCTTGCTCGAAGTCTCCGGCCTGTGGGCGAACTATGGCGCGACGCCGATCCTGCAAGGCGTGGACATGACCATAAACAAGGGCGAGATCGTCGGCCTGATCGGCCGCAATGGCGTGGGCAAGACCACGACCATGCGCTGCCTTATCGGATTGCTGCGCGCCACGTCGGGCTGGATACGCCTGAACGGAGAAGATGTGACCACGCTGCCGAGCGACGCGTTGGCCCGGCTGGGCATCGGCTACATTCCGCAGGGACGCGAAGTGTTTCCGCGCATGACGGTTGCCGAAAACCTCGAGGTCGGAAAACTCATCGGCGGTCCGCGCGGACTCAAACAACCCGACCTGGTCTACGAATATTTTCCGCGGTTGAAGGAGCGGCGCAATCAGGTCGCCGGCACCATGTCGGGTGGCGAACAACAGCAGCTCGCCATCGGTCGCGTCCTGATCGGCAATCCGTCGCTCATGTTGCTCGACGAGCCCTCGGAGGGCGTGCAACCCAACATCGTGCAGATGATTTGCGATGCACTGAAATCGATCCGCAAGGAACTCGGCACCACGATTCTGTTCGTCGAACAGAATCTCGACACCATTCTCGCCATCAGCGAGCGCTGCTATGTCATGGAGAAGGGGCGTATCGTGGCCGGCATCGAGCCCGGCATGGTTACCGCGGACAGTGTGCGCAGCCACCTGATGATCTGAAACCGGTTTATACGGAGGAGCATAAAAATGACCTGGATGGATAGTTCGATCATGAAGACCCGCGGCGTAGCCGGCCGCAAGGAAGGTACCACTCATCATCTGACCGAAGCCAAGCAAGGCAAATATCACTACACGATGGGCCCGTATTCCGATCCCGTGCTTCACGTCGAACCCGGAGACCGCATCATCGTCGAGACGCGTGACGCCTTCGAAGGGGCGATCAAGACCGAACGCGACAAGGTGACCGAGAAGTGCACCATGCCGTTCCTCAACCCGCAGAACGGCCCGATCATGATCAAGGGAGCGGAGAAGGGCGATGCGGTCGCGGTCTACATCGAATCCATGGCGCCGCGCGGCGACAATCCCCGCGGGACATGTGCCATGATCCCCGAATTCGGCGGATTGACGGGAACCTATTACACGGCGACGCTGAACGATCCGCTTCCCGAGATCATACGCAAGATCAATGTCGACGAGAAATGGGTTTACTGGAGCGATCGCGTTACGCTGCCGTACAAACCGCACATCGGCACGCTGAGCTGCTCGCCGGAAATCGACTCGATCAGTTCCCTGACGCCGGACAATCACGGCGGCAACATGGATTTGCCGGACATGGGACCCGGCAGCATTACCTACCTGCCGGTGCGCTCGCCCGGAGGCCGGCTGTTCATCGGCGATGCCCATGCCTGCCAGGGCGACGGCGAAATCTGTGGCGTCGCGGTCGAATACGCGACGGTGACGACTTCAAGGGCTGGAAAATAGAATGGCCACGTCTGGAGAACGAGAACGTGATCATGACGATCGGCAGCACCCGTCCGCTGGAAGACGCGACCCGCATCGCCTATCGCGAACTCGTATGGTGGATGGAACGCGATTACGGGTTCAACAAATGGGACGCGTATATGATGCTCAGCCAGTGCGGGAAGGTGCGCCTGGGCAATGTCGTGGATCCGAAATACACCGTTGGCGCCGCGATCAGCAAGAAATATCTGGCAAAGAAATAAACTGCCGGCACAGGCAGTCCGAAAGTAAAAAAGAGGGGGGGAAACATGGTCAGTCGCAAGGAAGTCACGCCGGCCGCGATCGACGTTCTCGCCGGGTATGCGGAACTGCCGCTGGCCCAGGGGCGCGCGGCGATCATCAATCCGACGCTCGAAGCGTGGATCAAGGACGCCAACGAGTTGAGCCGGAAAATGAGCGCGGAAAAATATCGCGACCTCATCCCCGCAACGGTATTCAGCCACCCGGTCGACACCGAAGAGGGCGGCTGACATGGACAAAGCTGCCGCGGAACTGCTCGAACTGTCCCTCGCGCAAGCGGCCCGGCTCGTCAAGTCCAGGGAGATTTCGCCGGTCGACCTGGTCGGCGCGCGAGCCTCGACCGGATCAAGGCGGTAGACAAGCGGCTGTCGGCCTACATCACCGTTTTCGAAGACGAGGCGCGCAAGGAATGATCATGGCCGGACATGATCTGGGTCCGCTACATGGCATACCGGTCGCTCTGAAGGACAACCTTGCCGTCAAGGGATTCAGGACGACCGCGGGAAGCAAGGTTCTCAAAGACTGGATACCCGATCACGATGCCACGGTGACCGAGAGGCTGCGTCGGGCTGGCTCCATCTTTGTCGGCAAGCTGAACATGCACGAGTTTGCCTGGGGCGGTACCTCTGACAATCCGCACTATGGGGCCGTGCGCAATCCCTGGGACACTGAACGATTTCCGGCGGGATCGAGCGGCGGATCGGGAGTCGCCGTGGCCGCGCGGATGTGCTACGGCGCAATCGGCACCGACACGGGTGGGTCGATCCGACTGCCTTCGGCGATCAACGGGGTGGTCGGCATCCGGCCAAAAATCGTTCAGTGTCTCATTCCGCTTGCCTGGAGCATGGATACCGCCGGTCCGATGGCACGCACTGTCGAGGATTGCGCGATCATGTTCAATGCGATTGCCGGCCACGATCCGAAGGATGCGAGCACGTCCAGGGCGCCTGTCGTCGACTATACCGAGGCGTTGAATCGCGGCGTCAAAGGTTTGCGCATAGGCGTGGTACCGGGTTATTTCTTCCATCACCTGCAACCGCCCGTTCGCGACGCGGTGAAAGGCGGACTGAAGACGCTGGAAGGCCTGGGTGCCGAAGTCGTCGATGTGAGCATCGAAAACATCCACGGCAATATTTCGGCCCAGCTGACCATCGAGGCAGCGGAACCGAGCACTTATCACCAGCGCTGGCTGCGCGAGCAGCCGGACAGCTACGGCGCGGACGTTCGCTCCCTGCTCGAAATCGGCGAAATGCTGCTGGCGACCCATTACCTCCAGGCGCAGCGCTACCGCACGCTGCTACGCCAGGAATTTCTCGAAGCCTTCAAGAAAGTCGACGTCTTCATTTGTCCGACGCTGCCATTCACGGCCACGAAAGTAGGTGCAATGAAAGTCGTGATCGAAAACGGGGTGGAAGAGGACATGTTGTCCGCCATCATGCAGTTTACGGGTGTACCCAGCCTGACGGGATTGCCTTCCCTGAACGTGCCATGCGGCTTCGACCCCGATGGATTGCCGATCGGCATGCAGGTCATCGGCCGGCCGTTCGACGAGGCTTTCCTGTTCAGGATCGGGGCGGCGTTTCAGTCGGCAACCGACTTCCACAAGCGCGCGCCAGATCTTTGACCCTACGCGCTTCTATCTCAAAAGGTCAAAACCCAACGCAGAGGCGCAGAGGACGCAGAGGACGCGGAGGATACAAAAAGAGGCGGGAGGGTGACGGCGGCTACTGTTAGCACGACGGGGACTGCCGGCAGGCTATGGATGTCCTGGCAAGGCAGACCGTAATGGTCGGATTCTGTGATCCGCGCGCGGTCCTGAAATGCGGGTTATCACCTGCTTGGTGACCCCATGAAAGACGGACAAATTAGTGGGGAAGTAGAGCTAAGTACTTGAAGATTTTGGCTCCCTGACCTGGACTCGAACCAGGGACCTGCGGATTAACAGTCCGACGCTCTACCAACTGAGCTATCAGGGAATGGCCGTCTTTTGATTGTCCTGGAGAGACAAACCCAGAGCGACGCGAATTTTATAGTGTTCCCAGAGGCCCCGCAAACCCCTTTAGCTTTACGCGGGCGATCCGTATGCGATTCGCGAACTATAGGAACTATAGGGTCACCCATTAGCCACCTCCGGTAAAGAGGCGACAGCATCGTAGGGCGCGCGCGAGCGCGCCTTTTCTTTCGTCTGCCGTACACAGCGCTTGATGCC
>WNFM01012861.1_pt1 | contig 39269 bp, 31 predicted proteins | sample 5400271 | NCBI WGS metagenome assembly WNFM01 (sample SAMN13153352, study PRJNA577476) | soil metagenome | isolation source: 60 cm saprolite on Douglas fir-dominated hillslope | place: USA:California | collected 2013-09-17
CGGCATCGATCTCGTCGCCATGTGCGTCAACGATCTTGTCGTGCAGGGCGCCGAGCCGCTGTTCTTCCTCGACTATTTCGCGACCGGCAAGCTCGACGTGCCGACCGGGACCACCATCCTCAAGGGGATTCAGCGCGCCTGCCTCGAGGTCGGCTGCAGCCTGGTCGGCGGCGAGACGGCGGAAATGCCTGGCATGTATGCCGCGGGCGATTACGATCTCGCCGGCTTCGCCGTGGGCGCGGTCGAGCGCGGACAGGCGCTCGACGGCAGCACCGTCGCTGTCGGCGACATCGTACTCGGCCTCGAATCGAGCGGGCTCCATTCGAACGGCTTCTCGCTCGTCCGCCGCGTCGTCGAGGCGGAGGGGCTGCGCTATGACGCGCCGGCGCCCTTCGCACCGGGAGCGAGCCTCGGCGACGCCCTGCTCACGCCGACGCGGCTCTATGTGCGCGGCTGCCGCGCCGCCTTGGCCGCAGGCGGCGTCAAGGCCTTCGCCCACATCACCGGCGGCGGGCTCGTCGACAACATCCCGCGCGTGCTGCCCGACGGCATGGCCGCCGAGCTCGATGCGCGCCTCTGGCCGCTGCCGCCGGTGTTCCGCTGGCTGGCGGAGACCGCGGGCATCGCGCGCGACGAAATGGCGCGCACCTTCAATTGCGGCATCGGCATGGTGGCCGTGGTCGCGCCCGAGGCGGTCGAGCGCGTCACGGCGACGCTCCACGCCGCGGGCGAGCGCGTCCACCGCATCGGCGGCATCGTCGCGCGCGCCGGAGACGCGCCACGCACGCGGCTGCTCAACACGGAATCGCAGTGGCCCGGCTGAAGGTTGCCGTGCTGATCTCGGGCCGCGGCTCGAACCTGCAAGCGCTGATCGACGCCTGCGTGCAGCGCGACTTCCCGGCGGAGATCCGGCTCGTGCTGTCGAACCGCAGCGATGCGCAAGGGCTCGGGCGCGCTGCGCAGGCGGGCATTCCGACGCAGGTGATTTCGCACCGCGACCATGCGACGCGCGACGAATTCGACGCCGCGCTCGACGCCGCGCTGCAGGCGGCCGGCATCGAACTCGTGTGCCTCGCCGGCTTCATGCGGCTTCTCGGCGAGGCTTTCGTCGAGCGCTGGCGCGATCGGCTCGTCAACATCCATCCCTCGCTGTTGCCGGCCTTCCGCGGCCTCGACACGCATGCGCGCGCGCTCGCTGCCGGCGTGCGTTTCACCGGCTGCACCGTGCATTTCGTGCGCGCCGCGGTCGATGACGGCCCGATCATCGTCCAGGCGGCGGTGCCGGTGCTGCCGAACGACGACAGCGAGGCGCTGGCCGCGCGCGTGCTCGCCGCCGAGCACCGCGCCTATCCGCTCGCCCTGCGGCTCATTGGCGAGGGGCGAGTCCGCGTCGGCGGGGACGGCCGTGTCGAGATTCGTCGCGCCACCGCCGCGGCCGATGCGGTGCTCAATCCGTCGGCATGAGGTCGTTCGCCTTAACGCAAGCCTGCATGATCAAAGCGGCCGCGGCCCTGCTATTCTGGCTTGCCGTCCTGCTGCTGCAGAAATTCAACTGGCAGCTCGGCCTCTACAAGACGCTGGTATTGCTGGCGCTGCTCGCCGCCGTGCCGTTCGTCGTCGCGCAGGCAGGACGCCGCGGCGACGTTGCCGCTGAACGCGCGCCGCGCCTGCTCAAGGCGACCGCCCTGGCCCTGCTGCTGGTTCACGTGGGCTACGCCGCCACCAAGCTGCGTCATCCCTCGCTCATCGACGCCGCCAACGTCACCATCGCCGAAGGCCAGGGTTTGCTCGCCGGAAGCAATCCCTATGAATCGGGGCTGGATACGGAAGCCGAAGCGGCCACGCACGACGCGCGTTTCGCCGGTTACAAGTACCTGCCCGCCACGACGCTCGGCGGCGCCCTCGGCCCGCGCGGCATCGTCCTCACCAATCTGCTGCTCCAACTCGCGGTGGTCGCGCTGGTCTTTCGCCTCGGCGCGGCGATGGCGTCGAGCGCGGGATGGCTCGCCGTGCTCCTTTATCTGAGCTTGCCGATGGTGCCGTTTCAGCTCTTCGCCAAGGGCGCGCTCGACCTCGTTGCGGTGTTGCCGCTGCTGGCGGCGCTTCTGCTGGCGGAGAGGAAGCCGGGGCTCGCCGGATTGAGCGTCGGCTTGTCGCTGGCGGCGAAGCTGCTGCCCGGCGCGCTGCTGCTGCCGTGCGGCCTGCCCGGCCAGCCGAGAGACCGGCTGTTCTATGCCACCGGCATCGCCATCGGCCTGCTCCCGGTCGTGCCCTTCGCCGTCTGGTCGCCCGGCGCGCTTTTCGACAACATCGTCCTGTTCAATCTGATCCGACCGGCGGACTCGACGAGCTGGCTTACCGCCGCGCCGGGCGCCCGGGCGGCGGTGGTGGCGATCATGGCGCTGTTCTACGTCGCCGCCGCGGCCTATGTCTGGCTCCGTCCTCCGGCGTTGGCGCGGCGCTGCGGCATGGCGGTCGCCCTGATCCTCGCCAGCCTGATCGCCGCACCCGCCGTGCATCACAATTATCAGCTCTGGTGGCTGCCGCTGGCCTGTGCACTGCTTGGCGCCGCTTTGGCGCCGCAGCGCTTGCCAAGCGTCGCGCCTGCGGCTACCAAGTCGCGGCTGAGGTCAATCTGAGGGATCAGCGATGGCCATGGACCAGGAGCTGCAGCGCCACATGGAGATGTGGCTCGGCTTCACCCGTCTGCTCAAATGGAGCATCGCCGGCATCGTCATCACCTTGCTCGTGCTGGGGGCCTGGCTGCTCTAGCAGCCGCGCCCGCCGCTTCCCTCGGACAGGGCGGGTCGACCTCAAGCGGAATCCGCGCCGCCGTCCCGGGTAGCGGCGCTGCCGCGCCGGTGGTCCGCTCATGGTCCGGCAATGGTCCGCCGCATCATCCACTGCTGTAGCGAATCCCCGGCCGGAATGGTCCAGTGGGAAGCGCATCTGTAGGTTTCACGTGGCACAACCGCGCCGGAGCGCGGCGCGTTTCCCTCGATTTCCGCCGGCTCCGGGCGCCGCCGCCGCTGCCGGCAGCGCTCTCGCCGCGGCCCAGCCACCGCGCCACCTGTCGCAACCTGTAGCACTTCCTGCCGCCCCGCGCGTTACCTGGCCTTGCTGCGCCGGCACGCAAAAGGCATATTGCCCGGGCATGCGAGGCGCCGTCCGCGCGCGGCGACGCGGCATGTCCTTTGCATTGGTATTGCTTATGACGCATCACATTCACAGGGGGAGCAGGCATGACCTCATCGGCCATCACTAGCGGCGAAACCGCGCGGACGCGCTGGTGGCAACTTGTGCTCGGCGTAATCGCCATGATGGCAATCTCGAGCCCGCAATACACCTGGACGCTGTTCGTCGGGCCGCTCAACCAGAAGCTCGGGACGACGCTGGCGGAAATCCAGTTCACGGCGTCGCTGCTGATCATGCTGCAGACCTTCGTCTCGCCGGTCCAGGCATACCTCGTCGATCGCTTCGGCCCGCGCAACCTCATCGCGATCGGCGCGCTTCTGTCCGGCGGCAGCTGGGTGCTTGCATCGCAGGTCAGCAGCTTGTGGATGCTCTACATCACCTATGGCGTCATCGGCGGCTTCGGCACCGGCATCATCTATGTCGGCGTCATCGGCCTCATGGTGCGTTGGTTTCCCGACCGGCGCGGGCTTGCCACCGGGCTGGCCGCTGCCGGCTACGGCTTCGGCGCCTTTTTTACCAGCTTCCCGATCGCCAACATGATCGGCGCCTCAGGCTACCAGCACACGCTGGTCGTCTGGGGCGTCATCCAGGGCATCGTCGGAATCCTGGCTGCGCTGGGGCTGCGTACGCCTCCTGAGGGCTATCTGCCCGCCGGCTACAATCCCGAAATCGCCAAGACGGAGATGCAGAGCAAGCGCAGCTACACGCCCGGCGAGATGCTGCAGAATCCGATCTTCTACCTGCTCTTCATAATGATGACGATGATGTCCACCGGCGGACTGATGGTGGTGCTCAATGTCGGGCCTTTCGCCAAGGACGCCCATGTCGACCAGGCGCTGATCTTCGGCATGGCCGCGCTGCCGCTCTCGCTGACGCTGTCACGCGTCACCAACGGCGCGACGCGGCCGTTCTTCGGCTGGATCTCCGACCATATCGGCCGCGAGCACACCATGGCGCTCGCCTTCTCGCTCGAGGCGCTGGCGATCCTCGTGCTCTTCGCCTTCCTAAACAACCCCGCCATGTTCGTCGTCCTGACCGGCCTGGTCTTCTTCGGCTGGGGCGAAATCTTCTCGCTGTTCCCGTCGACCCTGACCGACACCTTCGGGCCCAAATACGCCGCGACGAATTACGGTTTCCTCTACATCGCCCAGGGCATCGGCTCGGTGCTGGGCGGGCCGGCCGCGGCGTATCTGAAGCAGATGACCGGAAGCTGGACGGTGGTGTTCCTGCTCGTCGCCGTGCTCGACGCGCTCACCGCTTTGCTGGCGATCGCCGTGCTCAAGCGCATGCGCCAGCAGCATCTGCGCGTCTCCGGTTGAGACGCCGCGGCTTTCCCCTGCGGGAGGGCGATCTGGCGTTCAGCGCTTGGTCGCGCTCGCCGCCGCGCGAATCTCGCTCAGCGACTGGCGGATGGTGAGCGCTTCGGGATCGATGCGCAATTCGATGACGGCCGGCCCGCCCGCCACCCGAGCCCGCTCGAAGGCGGCGGCGAAATCCCTCGTGCGCTCGACGACCTCGCCATGGGCGCCATAGGCGCGCGCCAGCGCGGCGAAATCGGGATTGCGCAGATCGGTGCCGATGACGCGGCCGGGATGATGACGCTCCTGATGCATGCGGATCGTGCCGTACATGTTATTGTTGACGATCAGCACCATGACGCCGAGCTGGCGCTGCACGGCGGTCGCAAGCTCCTGCCCGGTCATCAGGAAATCGCCGTCGCCGGCGACGCAGACCACGGTCCGCTCGGGATGCACCACCTTCGCCGCGAGCGCCGCGGGAAAGCCGTAGCCCATCGAGCCGCTGGTCGGCGCCAGCTGCGTGCCGAACCGGCGATACTGATGGAAGCGATGCAGCCAGGTCGCGAAATTGCCGGCGCCGTTGGTGAAGATCGCGTCGGCCGGCACATGCGCGTCGAGCCACAGCATGATCTCGCCGAGCTGAATATCGCCGGGCGAGCGTGGCGGCTTGCGCCAAGCGAGATACTCCTCATGCGCCGCCGCCGTGTCCTTTGCCCATGGCGGGTCGGCAATCGGCGCCAGCGCTGCCGCCGTCCGGGCGAAAGCGCGCGCGCTGGCGACGATCGGCAGCTCCGGCTGATAGACGCGGCCGAGTTCCTCAGGATCGGGATGGACATGGACGAAGCGCTGCTGCGGCGTCGGGATGTCGATGAGCGTGTAGCCGCCGGTGGTCATCTCGCCGAGGCGCGGGCCGACGGCGATCAGGAGATCGGCGTCCTGGATGCGCCGGGCGAGCTTGGGGTTGACGCCGATGCCGACATCGCCGGCATAGCAACGGTGCGCGTTGTCGAAGCGGTCCTGCCGGCGGAAGACGCATCCGACCGGCAGCTTATTGGCGGCGGCGAACGCCTCGATGCACGTCACCGCCTCGGCATCCCAGGCGCTGCCGCCGAGCAGCAGGAAAGGGCGCTTCGCCGCCGCGAGCCGCTCGCGCAGCGCCGCCATCGGCGCCGCGCCTGGCCAAGTCTCGACCGGCCGATAGGGCTGCGCGTCGCCGATTTCGGCTTCCTCGGTCAGCATGTCCTCGGGCAGCGCCAGCACCACCGGGCCCGGGCGACCGCCGGTGGCGACGAAAAACGCGCGGCTCAGGAATTCCGGGATGCGGCGCGGATCGTCGATCTGCGCCACCCATTTGGCGAACTGGCCGAGCATGCGGCGATAATCGACCTCCTGGAAGGCCTCGCGCTCCACGGTATCCCGCGCCACCTGGCCGATGAAGAGGATGAGAGGCGTCGAATCCTGCATGGCGACGTGGAGGCCGGAGCTCGCATTGGTTGCGCCCGGGCCGCGCGTCACCATGCACAGGCCCGGCCGCCCCGTGAGCTTGCCATAGGCGTCCGCCATCATCGCCGCGCCGCCTTCCTGGCGGCAGGTGACGAGGCGGATCGAGTTGGCGTCATAAAGCGCATCGAGCACGGCGAGGTAGCTCTCGCCGGGCACGCAGAATACCGTGTCGGCGCCGTGGATCTTGAGCTGATCGACGAGGATCTGCGCGCCGGTCCGTCGGCGAGGGGCTGTGCTCACGCTCTAATCCTCCGCGGGCGTCGTTCGCCGCCAGAGGTATTGGAGTTTCGCGCGGTCGGCAATCCCCTTGTCGGTAAGAGCGCTACTCGGCCGGGCGCGGCGTCACCCCGGCCCGGCGCGACCGGGAGAGATCGTCGGCGCGCCCGACCCAGCGCATCAGCGCGCCGATGACGAGCAGCGCGGCGGCATAGAACGCGACCTGGATGCCCGTGGGTTGGGCGACATAGCCGACCAGCGCATGCAGAACCTGGCCAGGGATGCTGCGCTCGGTCAGCAGCCACGACGTGTCCCAGACACTGTTCCCGAGCGGCGGCAGCACATCGGCCTGCACCAGGAAGGCCGCGCCCTGCGCCGCCATGCCGGCGGCGAGCAGCAGGATGAGCCAGCTCGTCACTCTGAAGAGATGCTTCAGCGGGATGCGCAGCAGGCCGAAATAGAGCAACGCGCCGACGCCGATGCCGGCGGCCATGCCGATGGCGAAGCCGCCGCCGAACGAGACCGCGTCGGTGCCGTTGGCCGCGACGATGCTGTAGAGGAACAGCACCAGCTCCGAGCCTTCGCGCAGCACGGCAAGCCCGACCACCACCGCCAGCGCGTAGAGCGGGCGCGCACCCGACCGCACGAGCTTGCCGACATCGCCCGCCTCGACCGCCAGCTCGCGGCCGTGCCGGCCCATCCACACATTGTGCCAACCCAGCATGACCACCGCCGTGAAGAGCACGGCAGCGTTGAAGAGCTCCTGCCCGACCCCGGCGAGCGCGGCGGCGATCTCTTCGGCGAAGCCGGCCACCAGCAGCGCGCCGACCACGCCGGCCGCCACTCCCGCGCCGACCCAGGCACCGCGCCGGCGCACGCCCTGGCTGGCGGCGAGGACGATGCCGACGACGAGGGCGCCCTCGAGCACTTCGCGAAAGACGATGAGGGCGGTAGGCAGCATTACTTTTGCTTACCTTGCGGCGACACGAGGCGGCGTGAGGGGTGTATCCGATCCTGGCGCAGGAACCATCTCCATGCCACGAGTTGCAACTGCGACGCGTTCGCATTTTCGCCCGCGCCTTCTCCGCCGTCAAGAGCGAGGTGCGCCTTGCCGATGTCCGCCAGGGCCCAGGGCCTATCGGCCCTTGGCCAGGTCCGGGAAGAAGAAGGCGATCTCGCTCCGCGCCGTCTCGGCCGAGTCCGAGCCGTGGACGGAGTTCGCCTCGATCGATTCGGCAAAATCCGCGCGGATGGTGCCGGGCGCGGCCTTGGCGGGATCGGTGGCGCCCATGATCTCGCGGCTGAGGGCGACGGCGCTCTCGCCTTCCAGCACCTGAATGACAACGGGGCCGGAAGTCATGAAGTTGACGAGGTCGCTGAAGAACGGGCGCTGGCGGTGCACGGCATAGAAGCGCTCGGCCTCGTCCCGCGACAGCTTCCGAGGCCCCGTCTTCTTGATGATGCGCAGGCCTCGTTGCTCGAAGCGGGCATTGATCTTGTCGGTCAGCTTGCGACGCAGCGCGTCGGGCTTGATGATCGACAAGGTGCGTTCGACGGCCATGGGCATTCCCTCGCGGCGGCAGAAATCGCCGGGGATATAGCGGCCTCCGACGCGCCGATCAACCGTCCTCGGCCGGCGCGGCGCCGCGCTTCTCCCATTTGCCTTCGGTCTGCTCCCAATAGGCGAGGTGGTGGCCGGCGGCCTTCGCCTCCCGCCAGCGCAGCCGTGCGGCGGCGACCGCGGCGTCGTCAGTGCCGTCGAAGATGTCGCAGCAGCGCGCATAATCGCCAAGGCGCGCCGAGCTCCGGCCATCGAGCAGCACCAGCATGGTGGCGCGGTTCGGATTCTCGTCGGCGGTGGTGAGCCACACCGGCTGGCTCTCGGCGTTGCCGTCGCGGGCACAGCCATGCGGCAGGAAGCTCGCCTCGTCATAGGTCCAGAGCAGCGCGTCCAAGTGATCGACCCGCTCGGCCGAGCCGGCGATGACCACGACGCGATGGCCCTCGGCCAGCGCGCGCTCGACGATCCGCGGCAGCGCCCGCTCGAGCGGCATGGTGCGCAGGTGATAAAAGCCGATCTCGGTCATCCCCCTACCCTCGGCGCTAGTCCTCGTAATGCTCGGCCACCAGGCGCTCGAGGAGGCGCACGCCGAACGCCGTGGCACCCTTGGGCACGGTGGCAGCGTCCTTCTTCGACCACGCGGTGCCGGCGATGTCGAGATGCGCCCAGGGCACGCCGTTGACGAAGCGCTGCAGGAATTGCGCGGCGGTGATGCTGCCGGCATCGCGCCCGCCGCTGATGTTCTTGATGTCGGCGGCGTCGCTGTCCATGAGCTTGTCATAGGCGTCGCCGAGCGGCAGGCGCCAAACCGGCTCGCCCACCGCCTTGCCGGCGGCGATGAGGCGCTCGGCAAGCTCGTCGTTGTTGGTGAAGAGCCCGGCATTCTCGTGGCCGAGGGCGATGATGATGGCGCCGGTCAGCGTCGCCAAGTCGACCATGAATTTGGGCTTGAAGCGATCCTGCGCATACCACATCGCGTCCGCCAGCACGAGCCGGCCCTCCGCATCCGTGTTGAGCACCTCGATGGTCTGGCCGGACATGGAGGTGACGATGTCGCCGGGGCGCTGCGCCTGGCCCGACGGCATGTTCTCGACCAGCCCGACGACGCCCACGACATTGACCTTGGCCTTGCGCCCGGCGAGCGCCTTCATCAGCCCGATCACGACGCCGGCCCCGGCCATGTCCCACTTCATGTCCCACATGCCGTCGGCCGGCTTGATCGAGATGCCGCCGGTGTCGAAAGTGACGCCTTTGCCGATGAAGGCGACCGGCGTCGCGGTCTTGGACTTGGCGCCCTTCCATTGCATGACGACGAGGCGCGGCGGCTTGTCGCTCCCCTGGCCGACGCCGAGCAGCGCGCCCATGCCGAGCTTCTTCATCTGCTTCTCGTCGAGCACCTCGACGTCGACCTCGAGCTTCTCGAGCGAACGCGCCGCCTCGGCGAGCGTCTCCGGATAGATGATGTTGGCCGGCTCCGAGACGAGATCGCGGGTGAAGAACACGCCGTCGACGATCTTGTCGAGCGGCGCGAAGGCGCGCTTGGCTTCGCCGACATCGCCGGTCATGACGGTAAGCTTCTCGAGCGTCGCCTTCTGCTCTGGCTTTTCCTTGGTGCGGTACTTGTCGAAGCGATAGGCGCGCAGCCGCGCGCCATAGGCGAAATTCGCCGCCGCCGCGCCGCCCTCGATTTTCGCGCCGTCGAGGTCGTCGAGCGCCACCGCCGCCGCTTTCTCGCCGGCAGTGTTGAGCTGGGCCACCACCTGCCCGCCCAGGCTCTGCATCGCCGCCGCGTCGACGGCCGAGGCCTTGCCGACGCCGATCAGCAGCACGCGACCGACATCGAGCTTCGCCGGGGCGAGCACGCCCAGCGCTTCGTCCTTGCGCCCGGTGAAGCGGCTCGATTCCATCGCCCGCTTGAGCGCGCCGCCGCTTTCCTTGTCGAGCGCGGCGGCGGTCGGCGTCAGCGTGCGATCCTCCGTCACGCCGACGACGATCGTGCCCGATTTGGGCCGGCCCGGCTCGGCAAAGGCGATCTTCATGAGTGTTCCCCTCGGCGAAATCTAGCGCGCCCGATAGACGCCGGAGCGCCGAGTGTCAATCGCCATCGCCGCGGATGTCACAGACAGAGCGGCGCATCCAACAGCACATGCGACCAGCGGGGCGCGCGCGGCGCCGGATAAGGTTCCTGCGCCGTGGCGCGCCAACCGCGCGCGCCGTGCTCGAGCAACACCGCCCGACCCGCGGGAACATCGCGCGATCCTGCCGCCGTGCAGGAGATGAGGGCGAGCCGATAGCCATCCGCCGCCAGGCGATCGAACGTCGCCGGCGCGAGCGCCGTCACGATGCGCAGATCGAGATCGGGATGCGCCGGCGGCACGAAGCGGATCAACCCTTCGAGCATGGCGGCGACGCTGCCATTGTCGCCGGGGAGGACGAGCGCGAGGCGGCTCTCCGTGCCCAGCCCCGCTTTCACCATGGCCGCGAGCTGCCAGGTCCGCAGCTGCGGCACCTCGAGGTCGAAGCGCAGCAGGCTCGCCAGAGCCAGCGGGCACAACGCGGCCACGGCCACCAGCGCGGCCGGGGCGGTGCGACGCAGCGCGCCTGGAAGCGCCCAGCCGCGCTCGGCGGCGATGTCGCGCGCCAGCAACAGCAGGGTCAGCACGAGCAGCAGCCCGAGATGCGTGTTGTAGCGGAAATAGGAATGCGCCTCGACGCTCATCTGGCCGGGAAAATGGCCGATATATGTCACGAAGAGCGCGGCGTTGTAGGCGAGCATCACGCCGGCGAACAACGCCGCGACGCGCGTCGTCCGGTCGAGCCCGTGACGCCGCAGGCGCCAGACGAGGCCGGCGATCGCCAGCGCCGCCGCGGCGAAGAAATAGGCTTTCTCCAGCATCTCCTTCAGCATGCTGCGCAGGATGAGCGGGATGTTGGCGAACTGCCATTGCGCGAAGGGTAGCGGCTTGAGCTCGCCGGCGGCGAAATGGCTGAGCACGTACCAGCGCCATGCGGCGTAGAGCAGGATCGCCGGCGCGGCGGCCAGGAGCAGCGTCGCGAGCGCCCGGCCGCGCCCCTCCCGCCCCTGCAGCAGCGCCAGCACGAGCGCCGAGGCGAGCAGGCCGGCGACGAGGGCGATGCTGTCCTGCTTGATGTTGACCAGCGCCGCCAGCGTCAGCGCGAACAACGTCAGCTCGGCATGGGCGGTGCGCTGTGCGGCGAGGCGATCGAGCGCGCGCGCGGCGAACCAGGCGGCAAAAGCGAGCGCCACCGTGACCGATGTCTCGCTATAGGCGGAGAAGTGATAGCGCGGCGCGAAGCCGGGATTGATCAGCGTCGTCAGCAGCAATCCCAGCGCGGTCGCGCCCCAACTCGGCAGGATCGCGGCCGCGTCGTCGCCGCGCTCGATGAGTCGCGCCAGAAACAGCGCGAAGGCGAGCTGCAGGATGAGGTTGAAGCCGATCATCGCCGTGGCTGGAAATCCCGGCGTGAAGAGCGCGGCGACGAAGGCGGCGAGCTGCATGTTGTAGGGCGCGCCGGGCAGGAAGGAGTGGCTGAGCCAGCGGTCGTCGGCCGGGAAGCTCGCATGGTCGTAGAGATAGGCGGCGTTGGGCAGCAGGTTGAGGAAAGTGTCGGGAAGGCTCGGCCGCGCGCTCGCCATGACTGCCAGGAGCGGCAGGGCGACGATGGCCATGCGCAGCACGCCGCGCCATGCCGCCGCCGCCAGGCGAAAGCGCGGCGCGACGAGGCCGACGAGCCCCGACGCGACGATGGCGGCGGCCGGCCAGCGCAGCGACGCCGCCGTGGCGACGCCCCACAAGGTCAAGGCCAGGCAGGCGGCGCCCCAGCCGGCGACCAGCGCCGCCTCGGGCGCGGCGCGCCCCAGCGACAGCAGGCGCCCGACGCCGACGAACACCAACGCCGCGACCAGGACACCCGCCCATGCGGCGAGATCGGCCCAGCTGGGGATCAGCAATTCCATGGCTGTCATGAAGAACGCGGCAAGCGGCGGTCTATCGGGGCCGCTCGGCGCCGTCAAGGCGGGCGGCGTCGGGCACGACCCGGAAGAGGGCGAAGCGCGGCGCGGCGAACACGCGCTCGAGCTCGGGCTGGTCCGCGAGCACGAAGGGATGGCGGCCGACGAAGGCGACATAGTCGTAGCCGCGCACCTCGGCGCGCTCGCCATCGTCGAGCGGCGGCGCGGCGGCGACGACCCCGGCCCACAGGCGGTCGGGCGCAAGCCGGTCGGCGAGCGCGCGATAGGCCGGGCGCAGCGCCACCGGCTGCTGCGTCGGGAAGGCGAAGAGCGTCGGCACGAAAGCGTCGCGCCGGACGATGGCGAGCGTCGGGAAATGCGCCAGCGGCGTTGCCTCGGAATTGACCGCCTCGGCCGGGTAGGCGACGGCGAGGCGGCTCCCTGCGGGCAGCCGGTCGAGCGCCGGGAGCAGGCTGGCATAGAGTCGATCGCTGTCATGCCACCTCGCCGTCACGACGCCGAGCCGCGCCGCGAACAGCGCCAGCGCCGCGGCGAGAAAAATCCGTCGCGCCGTCGCGCGCGGCGCCATCCACTCGCTGCCGGCCACGAGCACGAGGCCGAGCAGCAACGGGATGCGGCGATCGGCCCCCGAGGCGGTGGCGAGCTGGCTCGGCATCGCCAGGTAGACCAGCGCCAGCAGCGCCAGCGGCACCGTCATGGGCGGCGCGAGCCGGACCCAGCGCCGCCAGAAGAGGAAGATGAGCGCCAGGGCGACCAACGCGAAGCAGGCGATATCGAACGCCCGGCTGTAATTGTCGAACACGCTGAACAGCAGGTCGAGCTTGCGCACCGGGTGGCCGTAGCGCACGGCGCCGCCGATCGCGCCGGGCGTCGCGACGAAGAGGATGAGGAGCGCGGGGACGAACGCGACGCCGGCCAGGGCGAGAGCGGTCGCGTCCCTGCCCCGCGCCGACGGGCGTTGCAGCCATTGCCCGGCCTCGTAGCCCATCACCAGCACGCCGTAGAGGCCGAAAGCGAGCAGATGGGCAAAGAACAGCGCCAGCGCGGCAAGCGCGCCGAAGACTAAGCGCAGCGCCGGCGACTGGCGCCGCAGCGCGATCCACAAGGCGAGGGCGCACAGGCCGAGCCCGAGGCCGAAGAGGTAATTGAGGAAGCCCCAGAGCAGGATGCGGCTGTAGAGCAGCAGGAAGGCAAGGCAGGGCCAGGCCGACCAGACGCCGAACAGCGTCCGGTGCAGCGCCGCCGCGCCGCCGACCAGTAGGAGCAGCGTCAGCAGCACGAACGCCTTGGCGGCCCAATCGAGCGGCATGACCTGCGCCAGCATCGGAACGATCGCGTCCATGGCCAAGTCAGGGACCGGCCGCCACGCGATCTCGTAGAAGCGCTGCAGGTCGGGCGAGCGCGCCAGGTCCGCCAGGATGTGCATGCGCGCGAGGTGATTGGGATAGTCGAAAAGCGGCAAGGTGTCGCACATCAGCACCGGCGCCGCGGCCGCGGCGAACAGCGCGGCGAAGAGCAGGGCGAATCGGCGCAAGCCGAGCGCCGGCAGATCGGTCGCGGCTCGCATCGACGCCGGCATCCTCCTTCGCGCCCAAGGCGGGCGCCGCAGAGTTCCACGTCGCGACCGCCGCAGCAAGCGCCCCGCGCCAGGAAACTTCGCGCTAGGCTCGGCCAAGAAGCCGCACCTATAATCAGACCCGATGAGCTGGATCACGCGCTACATCCTGCGCCAGACGCTGGCCACCATGGTCTTCGTCGCGGTGTGCTTCACCGCGGCGGTATGGCTGCTGCAGTCGCTGCGGCTCATCGATCTCATCGTCAATCGCGGCCTCTCGGCGGGCCTCTTCGCCTATCTCGCCATCCTCATCCTGCCGCGCTTCGTCGACGTGGTGTTGCCGATCGCGGTCTTCATCGCCGTGCTCTTCACCTATAACCGGCTGCTGACCGAGAGCGAGCTGGTGGTGATGCGCGCCGCCGGCATGAGCCAGACGGATCTGGCCCGGCCGGCACTTATCACCGGCGCCGTCGGCATGGCCATGCTGCTGTCGATGTCGGTCTATTTCCTGCCGGCGGCCAATCGCGCCTTCAAGGATCTGCAGTTCGAGATCCGCAACCGCTTCGCCTCGGTGCTGCTGCAGGACGGCATCTTCAATACACTCTCGGAGAGCCTGACCATCTATGTCAGGAGCCGCGACGCCAATGGCGAGCTCGTCGGCCTGCTCGTCCACGACACGCGCGACCCGTCGAAGCCGGTCACCATCATCGCCGAGCGCGGCGCCTTCGTCGATACCGACGGCGGGCCCCGCGTGCTGATGGTCAATGGCGGGCGCCAGCAGCTCGATGGCGCCACCGGCAAGCTGTCGGTGCTGAGCTTCGAGAAATACACGCTCGACCTCGCCAGCTTCCGCGACGCGCCGGGCGCGCGCGATCGCCAGCCGGACGAGCGCTATCTGCACGAGCTGCTGTGGCCGGGCGAGGGCCAGCGCGCCGACCAGGCCAGCCTGCTCATCGAGGCGAATCTGCGCTTGGTCAACCCGCTGACCGCCCTCGCCTTCGCCGCCATCCCCGTCGCCTGCCTGCTGACCGGCGAGTTCAATCGCCGCGGGCAGACCCGGCGCGTGATGCTCGCGATCCTGCTCGCGCTCGCCTTCGAGGTCCTGGACATCGGCCTCAAGAACCTGGCGGGGCGCACCTCGATCGCGCTGCCGTTCCTTTATCTGAACGTCATGGCGCCGATCTGGGCGACCGCCTGGCTGCTGTGGCGCGATAGCCGACAGCCTACGCTCCGACGCCTCGCGCTGGCGAGCTGACCCACGCCCATGTCGCCCTGGAAGACCCTCTTCCGCTACATCGTCCTGAAGTTCTTCGTCTGGTGCACCGGCGTGTTCCTGGCGATGCTGATGATCGTCTTCCTGCTCGACTACATCGAGCTCATCCGCCGCGCCGGAACCAAGGCCGAGGCGACGTTTCTGGCGCTGCTCGAGATGGCGGTGCTGAAGCAGCCGCATATGGCGCAGCAGATCATGCCCTTCGCCATCCTGTTCGGCACCATGATGGCGTTCTGGCGCATGACGCGCAGCAACGAGCTGGTCGTGGCGCGCGCCGCCGGTGTCTCGGTGTGGCAGTTCCTGACGCCGCCGCTTGGCGGCGCGGCGCTGGTCGGCGTCGTCGCGGTGGCGGTGTTCAACCCCATCGCCTCGGTGATGCAGGCGCGCTTCGAGACGCTGGAGAACCGCGTCCTGCGCGGCAGCGGCGACCAGTTGACGCTGTCGCGCTCCGGCCTGTGGCTGCGCCAGAGTGACGAGGAGGGGCATCATTCCGTCATCCACGCCGACAAGCTCTTGCCGCCGCGCACCGAGCTCCAGGGCGTGATGGTGCTGTCCTTCGTCAATGACGGCCAGCTCAGCAGCCGGCTCGACGCCAAATCCGCCGTGCTCGACGCCGGCAAATGGCAAATCATCGACGGCACGCGGTGGACGCCCGGCAGCCCGTCCGAGCCGTTCGAGCGCGCGGAGGTGCCGACCAACCTGACGCCGCGCAAGATCCAGGAGAGCTTCGCCTCGCCCGAGACGATGTCGTTCTGGGAGCTGCCCGGGTTCATCGCGCTGCTCGAGAACTCGGGCTTCAGCGCGCAGCGCCACCGCCTCTATTTCAATGCGCTGCTGGCGCGCCCCTTCCTCTTCACCGCCATGGTGCTGATCGCCGCCACCTTCAGCCTGCGCATGCAGCGGCGCGGCGGCACCACGCTGATGATCGCCGCCGGCATCGCCAGCGGCTTCCTGCTCTATTTCATGTCCGACATCGTCTTCGCCCTCGGCCTCTCCGCGACCATCCCGGTGGCGCTGGCCGCTTGGACGCCGGCCGGCGTGAGCTGGCTCTTGGGCGCCAGCATGCTGCTGCATCTCGAGGACGGCTGACGCGGATGCGCGGCCTCGCCGTTCTGTGCCTGAGCGCGCTGCTCGCCGCGGCGGCCGTGCCGGCGGCGGCGGTCGGCCCGGAGCGCGGCGTCGGCAGCAACCCCATCCTCTTCAGCGCCGACGAGGTGCAATATGACAACGAGCTTGGTCTCGTCGTCGCCAAGGGTCATGTCGAGATCAGCCAAAACGACCAGACGCTGCTGGCCGACACCGTCACCTACAATCAACGCACCGACACCGTCACCGCCTCGGGCCATGTGAGCCTGCTGCAGCCGACGGGCGACGTGGTCTTTGCCGATTTCGTCGAGCTGCACGACGATCTGCGCGAGGGCTTCATCCGCAACCTGCGCATGCTGCTGTCCGACCGCTCGCGGCTCGCCGGCAACACCGCCCGGCGCATCCAGGGCAACCGCATCGAGATACGCCGCGGCGTCTACTCGCCCTGCGAGCCCTGCCGCGAGGATCCCACGCGCGCGCCGATGTGGCAGATCAAGGCGGCGGAGATCGTCAGCGACAAGCAGATGCAGGTCGTCGAGTACCGCGACGCGGTGATGGAGATCGAGGGCGTCCCGGTCTTCTACGCGCCCTATTTCTCGCATGCCGATCCGTCGGTGAAGCGGCGCAGCGGCTTTCTCGCGCCCAGTTTCGGCAATTCGACCACCAACGGCTTCCATTTCGCCATTCCCTATTACTGGGTGATCGATCAGGACAAGGACATGACCTTCAGGCCGATGCTCACCACCGGAGGCGGTACGTTCCTCGGCAACGAGTATCGGCAGCGCTTCAGCAATGGCACGCTGACCACCGACGGCAGCATCACCGTCGGCAGCAAGGCCTCGACCGCGGTCGACACGGCGCCGGTCAGCGGCGTGCGCGGGCATCTCTTCGCCGATGGCGAACTCGACCTCAACCAGGACTGGCGCAGTGGCCTCAACATCCAGCGTTCGTCGGACCAGACTTATCTGCTGCGCTACCACATCCCCTCGCCCGCCAACTTTCTCACCAGCCATCTCTATGGCGAGCGCTTCACCGCGCAGAGCTACTCCAACATTAGCGCCTGGTCCTTTCAGAGCTTGCGGCCGGGCACCGGCGACAGCATCCAGCCGATCGTGGCGCCGGTCGCCGATTACAACTGGACCAGCCAGCCCGATCCGATCGGCGGCCGGCTGTCCCTCGAAGGCAACCTGCTGAACCTCGCGCGGCTACAGGGCATCGACGAGCGGCGCCTGTCGCTTGGCTCGGAGTGGCGGCTGCCCTTCAAGGACCCGATCGGCCAGCAATACGCCCTGTCGCTCAGCCTGCGTGGCGACGGCTATCACTCCGACAACCTGCCGGTGGGCATCGGCAACGGCACGAAGAGCGCGCTGGCCGGCCGCGTGTTCCCGCAATTCGCCTTCACTTGGCACTATCCTTGGGTGCGCCGCGGCGACGGTGCCAGCCAGGTGATCGAGCCCATCGCCATGGTCGCCGCCGCCCCCCGGGAGGGAAATCGCACCACCATTCCCAACGAGGACAGCCAGGGCTTCGAGTTCGACGAGACCAGCCTCTTCCTGCGCAACCGCTTCCCCGGCTTCGATCGCGTCGATACCGGCGAACGGGTCGATTACGGCATGCGCGCCGGCTACTACGACGACAAGGGCGGCAGCATGCGGATCCTCGTCGGCCAGAGCTACGCCAGTGCGGTCAATCCCAACTTCCTGCCGGGCTCGGGGCTCGAGCATCGGCTCTCGGATGTGGTCGGGCGGGTGACACTGACGCCTACCCCCTATCTCGACCTGGTCTACCGCTTCCGGCTCGACCGTGCGAGCCTGGCGCTGCGTCTCCAGGAGGTGGCGGCGTCGATGGGGCCGAGCAACCTGCGCCTGGGACTGAGCTACCTGCAGATCGCCGCCATCCCGAGCATCCCGCAACTGCCCACGCAAAAGCAGATCTCGGCCACCCTCACCACCCAGCTGACGCGCTATTGGTCGCTGCAACTGCTGGAGACGCGCAATCTGGGGAACGCGGTCGTCCCGGTGACCGCGGCGGGAACGCCGCTCACGACGGTCGGCTCGACGGAGACGCTGAACTCCGGCATTGCCGTCACCTACCGCGACGAATGCATCGCCTTCGTCACGTCGTTAACCCAATCGGGCATCGTCAATGGCGACGTCAGACCGGGGACTTCCCTTGTCTTCACCATCGTCTTCAAGAATCTTGGCGATATCGGCAGCACGCTGGCGGCGTTCTGAGGCCGGCGCAAGCACCCGGGGGCCGCGCGACAGAGCGTCATCGGCGGTGTATGGTGGCGGCCGCGCCGGCAGCGCGCCCCGTTGCATCTTGATGGTTTTGTCCCGTCCATGAGGCCGATCCTCGCACTTTGCTTCCTTCTTCTCCTGGCCGGCGCCGCCGCCGCCCAGGAGACCCGCATCGCCGCCATCGTCAACGACGAGGTCGTCTCGCTCAACGATCTCGGCAACCGCCTGCAGCTGGTCATGCGCTCCTCCGGCATCGAGGACACGCCGCAGAACCGCGGCCGGATCTCGACGCAGGTGCTGCGCAGCCTGATCGACGAGAAGCTGCAGATGCAGGAAGCCAAGCGCCTCAACATCACCGTGACGCCCGAGGAGCTCGAGCAGGCCTTCGGCCGCATCGAGCAGCAGAACAACATGGCGAAAGGCGCGCTCGACAATTTCCTGCGCGACACCGGCATCCCCCGCAGCTCGCTGGCCGATCAGCTCGCCGCCTCGATCGCCTGGAGCAAGCTGGTGCGCAACCGGCTCATGCAGGATGTGACGATCTCCGAGGAGGAGGTCGCGGAAGCGCTGAACCAGCTCAAGCAGAACGCCGACGTGCCGCAAAACCGCGTGTCGGAGATCTTCATCGCCATCGACAATCCGAGCCAGGAAGAGGACGCGAAGCGCCTGGCCGACCGGCTGATCGACCAGATCCGCGGCGGCGCCAATTTCGGCGCCGTCGCCCAGCAATTCTCGCAATCGCCCAGCGCCGCGGTGGGCGGCGACATCGGCTGGGTCACCGCCAACCAGCTCGCGCCGGAGCTCGGCAACGCCCTCGATAAAATGAAGCCGGGCGAGATGTCATACCCGATCCACACCACGGGCGGCTACTACCTCCTCTATCTGCTGGAGCGGCGCCGGCTCGGCCAGCCCAATCCCGGCGACACCGTGCTGTCGCTGGTCGAGGTCGCCTTCGGCCTGCCGCCCACGGCGACGGTCGAGGACCGACAGCGCCTCGCGGCCGAGGCGCAGCAGGTGAGCGACAGCGCCAAGAGCTGCGGCGAGCTGGCGAAGATCGGCCGCGAGCGGGCGCCCCAGGCGACGCGCGAGGTTCCGGGGATCAAGGCCTCCGATCTGTCGCCGCAGGTGCGTGAGGTAGCGCTCGGCCTCGGCATCGCCGAGGCGAGCAAGCCGACGGCAATCCCCGGCGGCATCGGCGTCATCATGGTGTGCGAGCGCAAGGAGCCGCCGGGCGGCCTGCCTTCGCGCGAGGAGGTTTCGGAGCAGCTGGCGCGGGCGCGGCTCGATACGCTGGCGCGCCGCTATCTGCGCGACCTGCGCCGCGGCGCCTATGTGGATATCCGCGGATGACGGCGCCGCTGGCGCTCACCATGGGCGAGCCGGCGGGGATCGGCGGCGAGCTGACGCTGCTCGCCTGGCGGCGCCGGCGCGCGGCAGCGCTGCTCCCCTTCTTCGCGCTCGATGACCCGGCCCGGCTCGAGCGGCTGGCGGCGGCGCTCGGCTGGCCGGTGTCGCTGCGCCCCATCGCCGCGCCCGAGGAGGCCGCGGCGGCGTTTCCCCAGGCGCTGCCGGTCCTGCCGATCGCGCTGCCGCGCCCGGTCGCCGCCGGGCGCCCCGACCCCGCCAACGCGCCAGCGGTGATCGCGGCGATCCGGACGGCCGCCACGCTGGTCGGCGCCGGCCGGGCCGCGGCGCTCGTCACCAATCCGATCCAGAAAGAGACGCTCTACGCCGCCGGGTTCCGCCATCCCGGCCACACCGAGTTCCTCGCCGAGCTGGCCGGCGGCGCCGAGGTCGCCATGATGCTCGCCTGCCCCGAGCTGCGCGTCGTGCCGGTGACGGTGCACCTGCCGCTGCGCGAGGCGGTGGCAGGGCTTAGCATCGACAAGATCGTCGCCGCCGGCCGCATCGCCGCGGCGGCGCTCGCCCGCGATTTCGCCATCGCGCGCCCGCGGCTGGCCGTGGCGGCGCTCAACCCGCATGCCGGCGAGAGCGGCACGCTCGGGCGCGAAGAGATCGAGATCATCGCTCCGGCGGTGGCGGCGCTGCGCGCGTCCGGGATCGGCGCCGCAGGTCCGGCGCCCGCCGACACGCTGTTCCATCCGGCGGCGCGGCGGCGCTACGACGCGGTGCTCTGCATGTATCACGACCAGGCGCTGATCCCGCTCAAGACCATCGACTTCGCGCACGGCGTCAACGTGACGCTGGGGCTGCCCTTCATCCGCACCTCGCCCGATCACGGCACGGCGCTCGATATCGCCGGCAGCGGCAAGGCCGACCCGGCGAGCCTCATCGCCGCGCTCAAGCTCGCCGGCGAGATGGCGCAGCGGCGGGCGGCGCAGCGCGCCTCGAGCTGAGCGCGGTCGCGATGGCGCAGCCCGTGCCGGAGCTGCCGCCGCTGCGCGAGGTGATCCGCCGCCACGACCTCGCCGCGCGCAAGTCGCTCGGCCAGAATTTCCTGCTCGACCTTAACCTGACGCGGCGCATCGCCCGCGCCGCGGCGCCGTTCGACGAATCCTCGGTGATCGAGATCGGCCCCGGCCCCGGCGGCCTCACCCGCGCGCTCCTCCTCGAAGGCGCGCGCCACGTCACCGCGATCGAGCGCGATGCGCGCTGCATCGCCGCGCTGGGCGAGCTCGCCGCGGCCTTTCCCGGCCGGCTCGCCGTGGTCGAGGGCGATGCGCTCGCGCTCGACCTGGCCAGCCTGGCGCCGGCGCCGCGCAAGATCGTCGCCAACCTGCCCTATAACATCGCCACCGCGCTGCTGCTGCGCTGGCTGCCCGGCATCGCCGCCTATCAAAGCCTCACGCTCATGTTCCAGAAGGAAGTGGCGCAGCGCCTCGTCGCCGAGCCGCGCACCAAGGCGTACGGGCGGCTTGCCGTGATGACGCAGTGGCGCTGCGAGGTGCGGACGCTGTTCGACATCCCGCCGCGCGCCTTCGTGCCCGCGCCCAAGGTGACGTCGACGGTGGTGCGGCTGGTGCCGCGGCCGGCGCCGCTCGGCGGCTGCCGCTTCGCCGATCTGGAGCGCGTCGCCGCCGCGGCCTTCGGCCAGCGCCGCAAGATGCTGCGCCAGAGCCTCCGCTCGCTCTGGCCAGAGCCCGAGCCGCGCCTGCTGGCGGCCGGAATCGCGCCCACGGCGCGGGCGGAGGAGCTGAGCGTCGAGCAGTTCTGCGCGCTGGCGCGTGCCGACGCCGGCTAGGAGCCTGTCTGAGTAATGGGGTTTTGCTCGACAGACGCGAGGCGTCGTGATTCGCTAAGCGGCATGAGCAAGACCTTTCGACGGTGGGATGTGGACCAGGTGTGTGGCTGATGGGAAAAATTGAGGTGTGGTCAATCTCGGATGCTACGGTCGGTCCATCAGCGGCTCTGGCACGACGCCGAGCGGCGCGCGCGCCGCAAGCTCCGCTAAGCCGGTGTCGAGCCGCTACTGCAAGTCTACCAAGGCCAATATCACGCTCACCACCTTGCGCGACGACACCGCGCCCCACGCGAAGTGTTCGAGAAGGTCGCGCGCTTCTTCGACTGGGAAAATAGCGCCGCGGCGAGCGGGTCCGCATTTCAGCGCTTGAATTGGAAAGCCGCTGTCGAAGAGAGGAACCTCGCATCGGGCGGTAAAGAGCCCGACCCGGACCTGTGTAGAGGTCGCCCGTTCTTCGCAGATGTAGCCGGTATCAGACTTTCAAGGATCCCGATGAACAGCACGAGCAGCGACCTGCGCACAGGATAGTGGGCAGGCGCCAGCGTCACCAAAGTGAGCAGCCACGCTCCATGCAGCAGGATGAACAAAGGATAGTGCTGGTGGTCGATTTCCGTGGCGCCGCGCTGCTTCAGGAGGTGGGTGTTGCGCTCGGCGTAGAGCAGCTCGCAGAGCCGCTGAAGAGCGACCAGCCCTACGATCAGGTAGAGCGCGTTCATTTGCCGCCCAGGACGAGGAAGCCGGCGCTGAAGCCAGGCCCCATGGCGGTGAGCATCATCCGGCATCCGGCGTGCTTCCGCAGCATGGCATCGAGCACGAACAGCACGGTCGGCGCTGACATGTTGCCGTAATCCCGCAGGACTCGCCGGGTCTCGACCATGGTGCCCTCGGGTAGCGCGAATGCCTCCTCCAGCGCGGCGACCACTTTCGCGCCTCCGGGGTGGCAGACAAAGGCACCGATGTCGTCGAACGACAGCGCATTTCGCGCCAGGAAATCGGCTGCGACCGCGCGAAGATGTCGTCTGATGTGGCTCGGTATGTCGCGGGAGAAGATCGCCTTAAGCCCGTCCTCGGCGACATCCCAACCCATGATCTCGAGCGAGCCGGGCCAAGTATATTCGCCAGCAGCCCCGATCGCGGGTCCCTCGCCACGGCAGGATACGATAGCTCCAGCGGCCCCGTCGCCGAACAGCGCAGTAGCAACGACGTTGCTTTTCGAGCAGTCGTCCTTCCTGAAGCACAGTGCGCAGAGCTCGACCACAAGGAACAGCACGCGGCTATGGGGCGCGGCCCTGGCTAGCGCAGCGGCCCGCGCGAGGCCGAGCACGCCGCCAGCGCATCCGAGCCCGAAGACTGGCAGCCGTTGTACATCCGGACGCAGCCCCATCCGCCCGATGAGGAGAGCGTCAAGGCTCGGCGTGGCGATTCCGGTCGTGGAGACGACGACGATCGCGTCGATGTCCGCGGGCTCGAGTCCAGCCTTCTCAAGGCAATCCCGCGAAACCTGCTCCAACAGAGCGACGGCGCTTTCGAGGTAGATCGCATTGCGCTCCATCCAACCGCGCGGCTCGCGGTACCAGTCGATCGGGACGCAGGAATAGCGCGTGTCAATACCGCAGTTTGAGAAAACCGGTAGGAGTCGTGCGGTTTCGCGCTCTCCGCCAAAGAACCGGTCCGCCTCCGCGCGAACGTCGGATTGCCGGAGCACATAGGGTGGCACGGCCGTCGCGAGTGCCAGCAATCGCGGCTGCGTGCCCATCATGGGCTTGACTGCTTCGGCGGGCAGTGTGTTGTGCGGAACCGACGACGCCGTGGTTCGAAGGTTCGGCAGTGCGGACATGGTCGGCACCTAAGCTTTCAGGTTCGTTGTGACGCCCGCGAGGGACGGGCCATCCGATGGCAAATAGGCGTAGGCCGTCTCGCCGCGACCCTCAAATGAATAACGCGTCAGTTGCTGACTTAAATGTTAGTTTTGGACCGTCGCCGTATGATGTATTCGAGACCGTGCGGGAGTCTGGAGATCGGAGCGATGGTAAACAGTACGCGTCGCGTTCTCGTCATCGAGGACGATCCGGAAACGGCCGAGCAGCTCATCGATGGTCTTCGGACGGGCGGTTACGACGTCGATCTGGCCGTGGATGGCGACGAAGGGGTGAGCCGCGGGCGGACGGCCGATTACACCGTGATGACCGTGGACCGAATGCTACCTCGCATCGATGGTATCGAGATCATTCGCCGCCTCAGGGAGCACGGAGTCACCACCCCTGCGCTGATCATCAGCGCACTCGGCGAGATCGACGACCGGGTGCGCGGGCTTCGCGCCGGCGGCGACGATTATCTGGTCAAGCCATTCGCGTATTCAGAGATGCTGGCTCGTGTCGATGCGTTGGCCCGCCGCAGCGCTACTGTCGTGCGGGAGACCATGTTGCGGGTCGGCGATCTCGAGATGGACCTGCTCGCCCGGGTGGTGCGGCGCGCCGGTCGCGACATTGAGCTGCTGCCCAAGGAGTTCCAGCTACTCGAGTATCTCGTCCGCAACGCGGGAGCGGTAGTCTCGCGCACGATGCTGTTGCAGCATGTGTGGGACCTGCATTTCGATCCGATGACGAACATCATCGATGTCTATGTCGGGCGCCTGCGACGCAAGGTAGACGGCGGCGGCGCCTACCCCCTCATCCATACCGTGCGCGGCGTTGGATTCCGCCTCCGTGCTCCTCAGTAAGACCTTAAGGTCATCGACTCTCAAGCTGGCGCTGGTCTGCGTCGCTTTGTTCAGCGCTGCGGTGTTCTTGCTTCTGGGGTACGTGTACTGGTCGACCGCGGGCTATCTGCGCAGCCGGTCCGACCACCTTATCTCCGCGGAACGCGCCATGCTCGTCGAGGCCTATGACAGGGCAGGACGGGACGGTCTTGTCGCCGCCATCGAGGGCCGCATTGCAGAGCAGCGCCTGGAGAACGGCGTCTACCTGCTCGCGGATGCATCCTTCGCGGTCATCGCCGGCAATCTCCAGAGTTGGCCGGCAGCACTCCGTGGCACGGCCGGATCGGGAAACTTCCGCGCTCCGGAATGGAAGCCGAACGCTGCAGAGCGCCCGCTGCTGCGCGCGACCTACAACACCCTGCCCGATGGATCGCATTTGCTTGTCGGCCGAGACATCGATGACCTCGACGAGTTCGTCGAGACGATCAACACCGCCCTCGCCTGGGGCGTCGCGCTGATGTTCGTCCTCGCCGGTGTGGCCGGGGTCTCGGTCACGCGGCGCACTGTCGGACGGATCGAAGCGATCAACGCCACCAGCCGGGCGATCATGCGCAGCGGACTCGGCCGGCGCATACCGCTTCGCGGAACCAGTGACGAATGGGACCAGCTCGCGGAAAATTTGAACGCGATGCTTCAGCGCATAGAGGAGCTGGTGCAGGAGAACAAGGAGGTGTCAGACAATGTGGCGCATGACCTGCGAACGCCGCTGACGCGGATGCGGGGTCGCCTTGAGAGGGCCTACAACGGCGAGCGCGACTCCGAGCGCGATCGCATGCTCATCGGCGACACCATTCAGGATCTCGACCAGGTCCTGCGCACGTTTTCGTCGCTCCTTCGCATCTCGCAGATTGAGGCACATGGGCGGAGGGCCGGGTTCCATGTCGTCAACCTGGCCGAGATTGCCGGGCAGGTCGCCGAGCTCTTCGATGCTGCTGCCGAAGAGCGTGGTAGCCGTATCACGTTCATCGGTGCCGCGAGCGTGGCCGTGCTAGGCGACAGGGATCTCCTGTTCGACGCGATCTCAAATCTCCTCGACAACGCAATCCGGCACGGCGGGCCGGGCGAGATTGTCGTCGAGGTCGCCGAGGATGCCACTAGCCCGGCGGTTTCCATCGCTGATCGCGGTCCCGGAATTCCGCTGGACGAGCACAAGCACGTCTTCAGGCGCTTTTATCGCCTTGAGCGCAGCCGGAGCGACCCCGGCAATGGCCTCGGCCTTAGCCTCGTCGCTGCGGTCGCACAGCTGCACGATGCGCGCATCGAAATGGTGGATAACTACCCAGGTTTGCGCATCAAGGTCCGGTTTCCGCCGTCTAAGACGCTCGATAGTGCCGAGTCGCGCCATATGGAAAATGCCGGCCCTCAGGATCCTGGCGCCGCAGTGACCGGCCACGGAGCGCCAATGGGTGACGCAGCCATCCAATAGTCGACTTTCGGATCCATGATGCGTCGCCAGAGTGGAGGGATCAGCGCAAGAAGGATGCTGCCGGCAAAACCGAAGGGAAGCTGGGGCGTATGCTCGACGGCCCGGAGCCGCTGGCAGGGTAGCGCTGGCGCGCGGTGGTGATAGGTGTGCCGGCCGCTGTTGAATAGCAGACTATTGTCGACCCGATGGACGACGTTCCAGGAATGCCAGGAGCCGAGCGGCTCGAGCCGGCCCTCTGGCGACGTGCGCCGCATGAGCCCGTAATGGGCGACATAGTTGAAGAGCTCTAGGATAAAGACGGCGGTGACGCTCTGCACGAGCTCGAAGGCGACACCCCGCCATCCGAAGAACACCGCGATTGCCGCATAAACCCCAAGAGAAAACGCCAGGTATCGATGGACGCGGTTGCCAGCGATCGGCCATGGATTCCCCCGTGTGCGCCGGCGCTCGTAGCGCCAAGCCTCCACGAGCTGTCCCGCAGCCGAACGAAAGACGAAGCGATAGGCGTTCTCGCCTTGCCGTGCGGTGGCCGGGTCTTCGCGGGTGGCGGCCCGGCGGTGATGACCATGGAGGTGAGAGATGCGGAAGTGCATGTAGGTTACGCCGGCCAGCATCGCGAGACCGAGGACGCGCTCACCACGGTGTCGGCTATGGATCATCTCGTGGGCGGCGAGCATCCCGAAAACCCCTGCCGCCGCCCCTGTCGATATGGCTAGCCCCACGACTCCCCCGCCAGCCGTCGCCTGGCTCGCAGCCTCGATGCCCCAGATGATCGCGGCGAGCTGCGCGGCAATGTAGGTCCAGATCGGGACGCGGTACGCGAACATTGGATATGCGGTCGGCGTCTCGTCGATGTCCGGGCCCGGGACGATCTCGAAGGTCGCGAACGCGGCGAAGAGCACCGGCACGGTCAACCAGGATACCGCCTCTCCGACGCAGTATCCGAGCGGCACCAAGGCAAGAAACAGGAACGGAACAACGGCGTTGATCGGCATGCAAGAAGCTCTTCCCTTCTTCCGCCTGAAGGCGTCGGGACCGACGCGATCCACGTAGCGCGGGAATCTAATCTAGGGAAGATGGCGTAAAAAAATGAAAAAAATGTCAGTACGTTGTGGGATACCACGCGACCATAATCTCCGCTGGAGCGCACGTTCGCGGGGGAACAATCGATGCGGATGCGATCTGGCACGCCTGGGCGCGTCGGCGTTTTTGCCGCGGTGGTGGCGCTGACCGCCGCCATGGCGGGATGCGGCACGGAGAGGGCATCTTCGGATGCCGGCGGTCAAGACCGAGGCTTGGGCACGGCATTCAGAGATCCGGATGCGCCCCGTCGCGGGAAATACCTTTTCGATGCGGCCAACTGCGTCGGGTGCCATACAGATGCGAGGAATGGCGGCGCGCGCCTTGCCGGTGGAAAGGCGATTGACACGCCGTTCGGCGCTTATTTCAGCCGCAACATTACGCCTGATCCCACTTATGGGATCGGCCATTGGAGCGACCGCGACTTTCTCCGTGCGCTGCGTCAGGGCATCTCACCGCGCGGCGCGCATTATTTCCCGGCATTCCCCTTTCCTTCCTTCACCGGCATGACCGATCGCGACATCCTCGACATTAAGGCCTATCTCATGACGCAAGAGGCGGTGGCGCTCCCGAACAAGCCGCACGACGTGCCGTTCCCGTTCGATGTCCGGGCGACCATGGTGCTTTGGCGCCTGCTCTATTTCAGCGCGGGGCCGCTTGAGCCGGATCCGGCGCGGAGTGCCGAATGGAACCGCGGCGCCTATCTCGCCAATGCAGTGAGCCATTGCGGGGAGTGCCACACGCCGCGCAATTTCCTGGGAGCGCTCAATAACGCTCGCCGTTTCGCGGGCGCACGTCTTGCCGGGCCCACGGCGAAACGCGTGCCGAACATCACGCCGCATGCGAGCGACGGCATTGGCGCATGGAGCCTTGACGACATCGCGACCGTGTTGAAGACGGGCATGACGCCCGAGGGTGATTTCGTCGCCGCGCCGATGTCCGAGGTGGTAGAAGGCACGGCGAGGCTAACTGACAGCGACAGGCGGTCGATCGGAATCTACCTCAAATCGCTGCCGGCGCAGCCCGGCAAGGGTGGCTGAGGGGGAAGAATTGAGCTGTGGTCAATCCCGGTTTGTGAATGGCGATGCTCGATGAGGGCCACTTAACATGCTTCAATACACGTGAACGAACACTGCCACGGTCGGTCCATCAGCGGCTCTGGCACGACGCCGAGCGGCGCGCGCACCGCAAGCTCCGCCAAGCCGGTGTCGAGCCGCTGCTGCAAGAGGTCGCCCCGTTCTTCGCAGATGTGCCGGTATCAGACTTTCAAGGATCCAGGAAGCTGCCAGAGTCCGTTGTCGTGACGGACACCCGCGATGACGAAATCGTCATGCACTCGTCATGTCCAGTACAGGCGGACACGGTAATCTCTCGTCCACGAGCAGTTTTACGAGCTTCAGACGGAACGGCCGACGGGGATGGCTGTGGCGCGTGGGCTTTATCTAATGGCAGGGACAGCCTTGCTCGTTGCGAGCTGCGCCACCTATACCCCGCGACCGCTCGTGCCGCAGGAAAGCGCTTCGGCACTCGAGGCGCGGACGCTGGATGACCCGCGTTTGCGTCAATTCATTTCGAACGCAAACCCCGCTGCCGCCGAAGCGGCCACCGGGAGCTGGGATCTCACTGCCCTGACGCTTGCGGCGCTCTACTACCATCCGGATATCGAGGTCGCGCGGGCGAAGCTGGTCACCAGCCGCGCCGCGGTGATCACGGCTGGCCAGCGTCCGAACCCGAGCTTGAGCATCACGCCGACCAAGCACACGACCATCCTCGATCCGTCGGCGTGGACGGTCGGCATCGTTGTCGATGTCTTGCTCGAAACCTTCGGTCGGCGCGGCTACCGGATCGCATGGGCTGAGGGACTTGCCGAAGCGGCGCGCGACGACCTCGCCACGGCCTCCTGGCAGGTGCGCGGCGGCGTGCGCTCGGCACTCCTTGCGCTCTGGGCGGCAGAGACCCGCCTCGAGCTCACTGAACGCCGACGGGCGCTACAGGAGCAGCTTGTCGGCCTGCTGGAGCGCCGCTTGGTTCAAGGCGCCGCCTCCGCGCTTGACGTCACGCGCGAACGCATCAACTTCGACCAGATCAGTCTCGCCGTAGAGGACGCGAATCGACAGGCCGCCGAGGCCCGTGTCTCGCTGGCAATGGCCATCGGCGTGCCAGCGCGCGCGCTGGACGGCGTGATGTCGCGGACCTCCGACGCGAGGCGCTGCTCGGCCGCACCGACGTACGGGCGCTTCTGGCGGAATACGAGGCCTCGCAATCGGCTCTGCAGCTCGAGGTAGCCCGCCAGTATCCGAACATCGCTCTTGGCCCCGGCTACACTTACGACCAGGGCGACAACCAGTACACGCTCGGTCTCTCCACGGAGCTGCCGATTTTCAACCAGAACCAGGGGCCGATCGCCGAGGCGGAGGCAAGGCGGCGCGAAGCCGGTGCGCGCTTCACAGCCCTGCAGGCGCGGATCATCGGCGAGATCGATCGGGCGACGGCTCTTTACCACGCTGCGACGCGGACCCTTGCAACAGCCGACGGTCTCCGCTCCGCCGAGGACCGGCACAGCCAACAAGTCGAGCGTTCGTTCCGTGCCGGCGAGGCCGATCGGCCGACCCTCCTCGGCGCCCAAATCGAACTTGCAGCGATCGAATTGTCCCGGTTCGACGCCGTCGTGCAGCAGCGGCAAGCACTTGGGCTGCTCGAAGATGGGTTGAAGCACCCGTTGTTCGATCCGACCGCAGCCCTCTTCATGCCGAAGAGCGGTCCGCACCGGCAAACGGAACCGACCTTATGACCTTCCAACCGCGTTGGCTCGTCTGGCGGAGCATGCTTCTCCCTTTGTTAGCGTTGCTGATTGTTGGCGCTGTCGCGCTTGGAGCTTGGTCTCTGCTGCATGGTCGGAATGCCGGCCGAGACGATCGGGAGCGCGCCGTCGCCGCACCGATGCGCGTTGCGATCGAAAGCGGGCAGCTCGTTGTAAAGCTCGATCCAGCCACGCAGCAACGGGCCGGCATCGAAATCGCTCCCGCGCGATCTGCGCCTTACCGGGAGGAGTTGCGGGCCTATGGCACCGTGCTCGACCTGACGCGTCTGACCGAGCTCACTAACAACTACGCGACTGCCAAGGCGCAGGTGCAAATGGCCCAGGCCAAGCTCGCGGCCTCGCGTGGCGCGTTCGAGCGGTCGCAGCGGCTCTACAGGGACCAGCAGAACGTCTCCGCGGCACAGCTCCAAGCGGCCGAGGCTGCGTTCCGCTCCGATCAGGCCGCTCTCGCCGCGGCGGAGGGGCAAATCAAGACCTTGGATGCGACGGCGCGGCAGGAATGGGGGCCCGTGCTGGGTCAAGCGCTCGTCGACGACACGGCGATGGTGCAGCGGCTGATCGAGCGGAAGGATTTCCTGGTGCAGGTGACCCTGCCGTCCGGCGTCATTCTCGCGAGCGCACCGGCGAGCGCCGCAGCGCAGGCGCCGAGCCGATCGCGCGTTGACCTGCGCTACGTCTCACCGGCGACGCGGACGGATCCACGCATTCAGGGTCTTAGCTTCTTCTATACCGCGCCGGGCGATAGCAGTCTTCTGCCGGGGATGAACGTGCTGGCACTTCTCCCATCGGACAAGACGCTCGACGGCGCCGTGGTCCCTGAGTCCGCAGTGGTCCGATGGATGGGCAAGAGTTGGATCTATCTCCGCACCGACGAGCAGACCTTTGCTCGACGGGAGATCGAGAGCTCCCTTCCGGTGTCGGACGGCGGCGATCTCGTCATCGGATTGCCCGCCGATGCAGAGCTCGTGACGCGGGGCGCGCAAACCTTGCTATCAGAAGAGCTCAAATCACAGCTCAGAGGCGGTGGGGACGAGGATTGACATGAACGAGCGCGCCTCGGGTCCGCAAGCGGCCATCGTCCGTTTCGCCGTCCGCTTCCGCGGTATCGTCGTCGCGCTCGCTTGCCTGCTTGTCGGCTATGGCGCCTATGCGGTGCAGAGCGCCAAGTACAATGTATTCCCGGAGTTCGCGCCACCGCAGGTCTCCATCCAAACCGAGGCGCCCGGGCTTGCGCCGGAGCAGGTCGAGATCCTGGTTACCCGGCCGATCGAGACCTCGATCAACGGGACGCCCGGCGTCGACACGCTGCGATCCACCTCGATCCAAGGGCTCTCCGTGGTCACGGTGGTCTTCGCGGCCGGCACCGACATCTACCGGGACCGGCAGCTCGTCGCCGAGCGCCTCGCGATCGCTGCAGGGCAGCTACCCCAGGGCGTCTCGCCGCCCGCGATGACGCCGCTCACATCCTCGACGAGCACCGTGCTCATTGCCGGCCTCACCTCTGATCGCCGCTCCCCGATGGACCTGCGAACGATCGCCGACTGGGTGGTCGTCCGGCGCCTCCTCTCGGTGAAGGGCGTGGCCCAGGTGTCCGTCTTCGGCGGCGACGTAAAGTCGCTGCAAGTGCAGGTCCGCCCGGACGATCTCATCCGTCTGGACGTGGGTCTCAATGAGGTGCTCACGGCGGCTCGACGCGCGACCGGCGTGCGCGGGGCCGGCTTCGTTGACACCCCGAACCAACGGATCACGTTGCAGACGCAGGGGCAATCGCTCACGGCCGAAGAGCTCGCGCGCATCGTGCTGCGGCACGCGGGCGGCGCGAGTGTGACGCTTGGCGATGTCGCCGATGTCGTTGCCGCACCCGAGCCTCCGATCGGCGCCGCCACCGTGATGGGGAAGCCCGGCGTGGTGCTCATGGTCAGCCAGCAATACGGCAGCAATACTGTCGAGGTGACGAAGCGCGTCCTGGAGGCACTGGGCGAGCTGCGGCCGGCGCTGGAACGTCAGGGGGTTAGACTGGATGCCGATCTGTTTCGGCCCGCGGACTTTATCTCAACCGCAATCGATCAGGTGACGTTTGCGCTGCTGCTCGGCGGCGGTCTCGTCATCGTCGTGTTATTCCTGTTCCTGTTCGATTGGCGGACGGCCGCGATCAGTTGCACAGCGATCCCGCTCTCGCTTCTCTCCACCGTTCTGGTGTTGGAATGGACGGGCCAGACGCTCAACACGATGACGCTCGGCGGGCTAGCGATCGCCATCGGTGAGGTGGTGGACGACGCCGTCATCGGCGTCGAGAACGTCGTGCGCCGGCTACGCTGGAACCGCCGCCTTCCGCACCCGCGAGCGGCGGAGCGGGTGGTGTTCGAAGCCCTCCTCGAGGTGCGCGGGCCGGTGGTCTACGCCACTTTTGCCGTGCTCCTGGTCTTCCTCCCCATTCTTGTACTGTCGGGCGTGGCGGGCCGGCTCTTTGCACCGCTCGGGATCGCCTACATTCTCGCGGTCCTTGCCTCTCTCCTGGTCGCCCTAACGCTGACGCCGGCGCTTTCGATGCTGCTGCTCGGACGCCGCGAGCACGAACCGCACGACCCTCCGGTCGTGCGGTGGACGCGGGGCGGATACCAGGCGCTGCTGCTGCGCGTCGAGCGCCGGCGCTGGGTCGTCGTAGCGGCGGCGGTTGTCCTCACGCTCGCCGGAGGCGCGGCGCTACCATTTTTCGGCGGGACCTTCCTGCCCGATCTCAAGGAAGGGCATTTCGTTCTGCACATGACGGCGGCGCCGGGGACCTCGCTCGCGGAGTCCCTTCGCATCGGAGACCGCATCACGGCGGCGCTGCTGCTGGTTCCGGCGGTGCGGTCGGTGGCGCAGCATGCGGGGCGGGCCGAAGCGGGTATCGACACGACCGGCACGCACTACAGCGAATTCGAGATCAATCTCCGACCAGGGATCGGCGGCGAAGAGCAAGAAGCGGCCGAGGCTCAGATCCGGAAGGTCCTCGCCGGCTTCCCCGGCGTCAGCTTTGCGCTCAAAACCTTCCTCACCGAGCGAGTCGAGGAGACCGTTTCCGGCTTCACCGCGGCGGTGGCGGTAAATGTCTTCGGCAACAATCTCGGACAGCTCGACCGCGTCGCGCAGGACATCGTCCGGGAACTGGGTGAGGTTCCGGGGGCCGCCGAGGTCCAGCTCCAGTCTCCAGTGGGTGTGCCGCAGCTCACGATTCGCCTGCGCCAAGCAGATCTCCTGCGCTGGGGCTTTGATCCGGTGGACACCCTTGACACGATCCGCACCGCGTACCAGGGCGACGTCGTCGGGCAAGCCTACGACGGCTACCGGGTCTTCGACATCGTCGTTATCCTGGATCCGCATTCGCGTGGGACGGTGGAGCGGATCGGCGAGCTGCTGCTGCGCAATCCGGCCGGCATCAATGTGCCGCTCAGGCAGATCGCGGACGTTTATCAGACATCCGGCCGTTACCAGATCCTGCATCAGGGCGCGCAGCGCGTTCAGACCATCACTGCGAACGTGACCGGCCGTGACGTGACCTCCTTCGTAGCGGATGCGAAGGCGAAGATCGCGAGCGAGGTGAAGCCCCCGGCCGGCAGCTACATCGAGTTCGCCGGTGCGGCCGAGGCGCAGGCGCAGTCCCGGCGTGATCTCATCGTCAATGCGCTGATCGCTGGCGCCGTCATGGTGCTGCTGCTGTCGATCGTGACGGGAAACTGGCGCAACCTGCTCCTCATGCTTGCCAACCTGCCTTTCGCTTTCGTCGGCGGCGTGCTCGCCGCCTTCGCGACCGGCGGCCTGCTGTCGCTGGGTTCGATGGTGGGGTTCGTCACGCTCTTTGGCATAACGCTGCGGAACTCCATCATGATGATCTCGCATTACGAGCATCTGGTCGCGGTCGAGGGACGGAGCTGGGGATTGGCGACGGCCATCGAGGGCGCTGCGGATAGACTCGTGCCAATCCTGATGACCTCCATTGTCACCGGGCTGGGGCTCTTGCCCCTGGCGATGGGAATGGACGAACCGGGACGCGAGATCGAGGGCCCGATGGCTGTGGTGATCCTCGGCGGACTCTTCACGTCGATGGCGCTGAATCTCTTGGTGCTGCCCACGCTCGCGCTGCGCTACGGGCGTTTTGAACCCGAGGATACCGCGGCCGAGGCGCTTGGTGCGTACGGAACCGCCGATGATTAGCCCGAACCGTGATGGCTTACGTGGTGGACTGATGCTGAAGTTTGCTCACTGGCCTTGCCGCCTTTCGTTCGGGCGTCGAATTGGCGCCGGGGTCCTTGCGACGTTGCTCGTGCTCTCCGAGGATCGAGCTCATGCCAAGGAATGTCCACAGGTGGCGGATTTTGCTGTGCGGGTCTATCCCGTTCGCGGGGAGATCGCGCGTAATACGACGATTGGCGTGGAGGAGATGCAGCGTATGGCCGGTCCATCTGCCGCCAAGCACTTCCCGCTACTGGGCATGGCGGGTGGCGCCTTCAGCGCCGCTCTAGTGGTCGATGCCAGCACCGCTGAAATCGGCCCGGATCTGGTCTGCGCTATACCGCGCCTTATAAAAGTTCGGATTGGTTATGTAGACCGCACCGTGTTCATCGCCAAAGAAGCGGCCGACGATGCTTGCCTGTACAAGGAGACCCTCGAGCACGAGCTGCGCCATGCTCGAATCTATGATGAGGTGGTCGATGCTTTCGTTCCGATCGTCACGGATCAGATCAAGATATCGGTGAAGCAAGTCAGGCTGCATCCCGAACCTAGCGCGGCGACGGCCGAAACCCGTCTGAGGCACCAGATCGCGGTGCCCGTGAACGCCGTCATCAAGGACCTGAAGGAGGAGAATAACAAGCGTCAAGCGGAGGTGGACTCCCCGCAAGAGGTGGCCCGATTGCGCGCCGCCTGCGATGGCAGAGGAGCTCGCCTCGCGAAGCAGGGGTCCGGCTTGTGAGACAGCGAGTGAAGAGAGCGCAGGGAGATGGGGACATGGACGCGGCTACGACTTCAGCCGCGCAGCAATACTGACAACATCTCCATCGCCTGCCCGACGACGCGGAACGATCTATGAAAATCCTACTTGTCGAAGATGACCCAAAGACCGTCGCATACCTGCAGAAGGGTCTGACGGAACATGGGTTCGTGGTCGATGTTTGCGAGGACGGCGACAAGGGTCTGTATCAGGCCCTGGCGACCGACTATTCGCTACTCATCTTGGATGTGATGTTACCCGGGCGCGATGGTTGGGCGCTGCTGTCAGAGCTGCGCAGGGCGGGCCGCGAGACCCCTGTCCTGTTCCTCACCGCTCGCGATGCCGTACAAGATCGTGTCAAAGGTCTCGAGCTTGGCGCCGATGACTACCTCGTGAAGCCGTTTGCCTTCTCCGAATTGCTCGCCCGGGTGCGCACGCTGCTCCGACGAGTTCCGGCCCGGCATTCCGACGTCCTCTCGATTGCCGATCTCTCGATCGATGTGCGCCGGCATCGTGTCACGCGCGGTGGTCGGGCCGTCGATCTCACGCCAAAAGAGTTCCTCCTGCTTTCCCTGCTGGCCGAGCGCGAGGGCGAAGTGCTTTCGCGCACGCTGATCGCCGAACAGGTCTGGGATATGAACTTCGACAGCGATACCAATGTCGTCGACGTGCACATCCGCCGGCTGCGCGCAAAGGTCGACGATCCGTTCGAACGCAAGCTAATCCACACCGTGCGGGGTCTCGGATATGTTCTCAGATGATCGGACGATTGCTCCGGCACCTGCAGCGGCGCCACCGTACCGACAGTCATGGTCGCTGGCCACGCGGCTGACCGCCTGGTACGCCGCGTCTTCGTTCGCGATTGTGCTGGGGGCGACGATCTTTCTCTACTGGACCCTCGTCTCCGGGATGGCGCGCCAGGACGACGAGTTCCTGTGGAACAAGGTGCATGTCCTGCGGACATTGCTGCAGGCGGAGCCCAACGACAAGGCTCAGATCACCCAGGAAGTTGGCGAGGACGTGAACGGGCCGCAGAGGGCCTATGCTCGTGTCGTCTCACTTGACGGCGGCAGCCTCTACGAACCGCCGGAGATGGCGCGTGAGCTTGGCGCGGAAGCGTTTCCCTCGCCCGTTGGGTCGGCCGATGAGCCAAAAGCCGGAACCGAGATCCGAGCGCGCTCGGGCAAGCCGTTCCGTACGGTGTCGGCCCTAGCAGCTCGAAGTGGCAGCGACGGCAGACCGGTCGTTATCCAGATAGCGATGGACGTCACCGACGACCACGATCTCTTGAATCAGTATCTGCGATGGCTCGCGCTGGTTCTGGTCGGGGCTCTGATCGTGTCGGTCGCGGCCGGGCACCGCATCGCCCAAGCCGGTCTCCGGCCCGTCCAGCGGATCATCCGAACCACCGGGGACATCCGCACGGCGACCCTGAACGAGCGCGTCGCGCTGTATGGTCTTCCCGCCGAGCTGCACGAGCTTGGCCTCACCTTCAACCGCATGCTCGAACGCCTCGAGGAGGCATTCTCGCGTCTTCGGCAGTTTAGCGACGACATCGCGCATGAGCTGCGGACGCCGATCAGCAACATCCTGGGCGCAACAGAGGTGGCGCTTGGGCAGAGCCGCACGGCCGAAGAGTACCGCGACGTCCTCGAGTCAACCCTCGAAGAGGCTGGCCGGCTTTCTCGGATCGTCCAGAGCCTGCTCTTCCTTGCACGATCGGAAGCCCCGGCCACGCAGCTTGAACACGAACATATCCACGTGGCACATGAGCTGGATCTCGTCCGCGAATTCTACGAGGCCGCGGCCAGCGAGGCCGGGGTGGTACTCGAAGTCGCGGCCGATGCAGCACTGATCGCGAGCGTCGACCGTACGCTCTTCCAGCGCGCTGTCAGCAATCTCGTAGCAAACGGTCTAGCGCACACCCCACCCGGCGGCGCAGTTCGCATCACGGCCCGTACCGAAACCGGCCGGGACGGGATCTATGTCGAGGTCGCAGACACAGGCTGTGGCATCGCCCCGGAAGACTTGCCCCTTGTCTTCGACCGGTTCTTCCGAGCGAATCGCGCCCGACCGGCCGCGAGCGGCAATGTCGGCCTGGGCCTGGCGATCGTGAAGAGGATAGCCACGCTGCACGGCGGATCAGTCGCGATCGATAGCGGCCGCGGCTGCGGAACGCGCGTGACGATTTGGTTTCCTTCGCGATCGGAGGACGGAGCGCCGGCGGCGGCTGCGGTGGCCCGCCCAACCGCGGCCCTCCAATGACAAATCACCCGATTTGCAGCGGAACTGCGGGCGCGGTCCGTATTCGGTGCATGCTGCCGTCAGAGTTGGTGTGCCGCGTACTTAGCGACGCATCGCTGCAGTCCAGTTGAACTAACCTCGACAATGCAAGATCATGATCGTCATTTGGATATTGGCATTTCTCGCCGGTGTCGCGCTTATCGTGTGGGGTGTCGAGACCTTCGCTGAGCATCTTGGCGCGGCGGCCGTCGGGCTAGAGTACCGGCCGCCGCTCGGCCCAGGGGCGCGCCTTTTCGAGCTGCGCCGCCAGGCGGAAGAGGGTGGCCTCCGCGCCGAAGCCGGCGGCGAACTGCACGCCCACCGGCAAGCCGTCGCGCGACCAGTGCAGCGGCACGGACATCGCCGGGCTGCCGGTGGTGTTGAAGGGCGATGTGAAGGCGATGGTGCCGAGGATCGCCTCGAGATAGGCGTGCGGGTCATTGCCGGACTGTGCGAGCACGCCGAGCTTGTGCGGCGGCCGGCACATCGTCGGCGTTAATAGCACATCGTATCGGCTGAAGAAGCGGCCGACGACGCGGCCCACTTGGTGCAGGACGCGGATGGCTTTCGCGTAGTCGCTCGCGGTGACCTGGCGCCCGTATTCGGCGGCCGCCCAGGTCGAGGTTTCCACATCCTCCGGGCGCGGCTCGCGGCCGAGCGCTTGGCCGCGCAGCTCCAGCGTCGCCCGCGTATGCGCGCAGACGATGATACGCATCGCCGCGCCGCGCGCCTCCTCGTCGATCGCAGGCGACACCTCCGCGACGTGATGGCCGAGCGTCTCGCACAACCGCCCCGCATCGGTCGCGGCGCTCGCGCATTCGGGATCGACGGGCGAGCCGTTCCACGCCTTGGTCGTGACGGCGATCCTGAGCTTGCCCGGATCTGCGCCGACTTCGGCGAGGAAAGAGCCGCGCGGCGGCGGCGCCCAATAGGGATCGCCGACATCCGGTCCCGCGGTCGCGTCGAGCAGCGCCGCGCTGTCGCGTACCGAGCGCGTCACGGCATGGCCGATGCCGGCGCCGTTCCAGCTCTCGCCGAGATCAGGCCCCGCGGGCGTGCGCGCGCGCGTCGGCTTGAGGCCGAAGAGGCCGCAGCACGACGCGGGGATGCGGATCGAGCCGCCGCCATCCGTGGCATGCGCCATCGGCAGCATGCCCGCGGCGACCGCCGCCGCGGCGCCGCCGCTCGAACCGCCGGCGCTGTAGGCGGTGTTCCACGGGTTGCGCGTCGGGCCGAAGAGGCGCGGCTCGACCGAGGTGGAGAGGCCGAATTCCGAGGTGTTGGTCTTGCCGAAGATGACGAGGCCGGCGCGCTTCAGGCGCAGGACCATCTCGCTGTCATGATCGGCGACGACGTCGCGGAAGAACTGGGAGCCCGCCGTGGTCGGCGTGCCCGCGTGGAGAGCGCCCAGATCCTTGAGCAGATAGGGCACGCCGCTGAAGGGGCCCGCCGGCAGGCCGGCGGCGATCGCCGCGCGGGCTTGCTCGTCCATGCGGTGGATGACGGCGTTGATCGCGGGATTGCGCCGCTCGACGCGCGCGATCGCCGCCTCCAGCAACTCGACGGCGGTGACCTCGCGCTGGCGCAGCAGCGCCGCGAGCCCAAGCCCATCGTAACGGTCGAGATCCGGCAACGCGGTCATGCTTGCCTCCCGGTGCGCAGGTGGTTGACGAACTCGGCCAGGCCGCGCAGGCGCCCGCGGCGGACGCGCTCCGCCGCCAGGATCGACTGCACCTGGCGCACGCTCTCGGCGATGTCGCGGTTGACGAAGACGTAGTCGTATTCAGGCCAGTGGCTCATCTCGTCGGCGGATTTCGCCATGCGGGCGCGCACGATGTCGTCGCTGTCCTGCGCCCGCGTCTTGAGCCGCTCCTCAAGCGCCGCCAGGCTCGGCGGCAGGACGAAGATGGCGACGAGATCGTCGCGCACGGTCTGCGCGAGCTGCTGCGTTCCCTGCCAGTCGATGTCGCTGACGATGTCGCGCCCGGCGCTCCGCGCCGCCTCGACCGGCGTGCGCGGCGTGCCGTAGAAATGGCCGAAGACGTTCGCATGCTCCAGCAATTCGCCGTGATGCACCATCGCGTCGAAGCGCTCGCGCGTGATGAAGTGGTAGTGCTTGCCGTCGACCTCGCCCTTGCGCGGCGGCCGCGTCGTCACGGACACCGAGATCTGCAGCTGCGGCTCGCGCGCGACCAGCTCGCGCGTGATGGTGGTCTTGCCCGCGCCCGAGGGCGAGGACAGCACCAGCATCAAGCCGCGCCGCGCGATGCTTTCATTCGACATGCTTATTCGACATTTTGGGCCTGTTCGCGGAACTGGTCGATCACCGCCTTAAGGGCCAAGCCGGTGCGGGTCAATGTGATGTCGGAAGATTTCGAGCACAAGGCGTTGGCTTCGCGATTGAACTCCTGGGCCAGGAAATCCAGCTTGCGGCCAGTGCCCTTGCCCAGCGCAATCAGGGCGCGCGCATCCTGGACATGGGCGGTCAAACGGTCCAGTTCCTCGCGCACGTCAGCCTTCACCGCCAGCAGCGCCACTTCCTGGGCCAGCCTGTCCTCGGAAATCGGAGCCTCGCCCAGCAACTCCTTCACCTGCGCGCTGAGCCGGGCTCGCAGCGCCTCGGGCTGCGCTGCGGCCAGCCCAGCCGCCACGGCCACCAGTTTTTCGACTTCGCCGATCTGCGCGGTGAGCAGCGCGGCAAGCTTGGCGCCCTCGCTGCACCGCGCTTTCGCCAGTCTGTCGAGAGCGATGGCCAGGCTTTCCAGGATGGCGGCGTCGCGAACGGCCCGCGCCACGGGATCGAGCGGGA
>WNFM01320181.1_pt1 | contig 39150 bp, 35 predicted proteins | sample 5400271 | NCBI WGS metagenome assembly WNFM01 (sample SAMN13153352, study PRJNA577476) | soil metagenome | isolation source: 60 cm saprolite on Douglas fir-dominated hillslope | place: USA:California | collected 2013-09-17
GAATTGCTGATGCGCTACGGCGACAAGGGCCTCTACCAGGCAGGGTTGTCGGTGCGCACGAGCCTCGATCCGCCCCTCCAGACCATTGCCGAACGCAGCTTGCGCGACGGCCTCATCGCCTATGACCGGCGGCATGGCTGGCGCGGACCGCTCGGCCATCTCGACGCGCCGGTTCAGGAGTGGTCGGAAAAGCTCGCCGCGATCACGCCGCCACCCGGTTCCCGGGATTGGCGTCTCGCCGTCGTGCTGTCGACCGATGGCGAGGGTGCGGCGATCGGCCTGGCCGGCGGCTTGCAGGGGCGAATTGCGTTCGGCGAGTTGCGTTGGGCGCGTCCCGAGTTGCCGGATCAGCATGTCGGGCCGCTGCCGAAGCTCGCTGCCGACGTCGTCAAGCCGGGCGATGTCGTGCTGGTCGAGAAGCTTGCCGGCGAGGCGAAGGTGCCGCTCTTCGGGTTGCGGCAGATTCCCGAGGTCTCCGGCGCGATCATCTCGATGGACCCGCATACCGGCCGGGTCCTCGCCATGGCGGGCGGCTACAGCTATGAGATGAGCCAGTTCAACCGGGCGACGCAGGCCAAGCGCCAGCCGGGCTCGGCATTCAAGCCCTTCGTCTATCTGACGGCGCTGGAGAACGGCTTCACCCCGTCGACGCTGATCCTCGATGCGCCCTTCGTCGCCGATCAGGGACCCGGCCTGCCAAAATGGAAGCCGACGAACTACAACACGACGTCGTTCAACGGGCCGACGCCGCTGCGCGTCGGCGTCGAGCAGTCGAAGAACATGATGACGGCGCGGCTCGGCGCCGTCGTCGGGCTCGAGAAGGTGGCGCAGACCGTCGAGACGTTCGGCATCCTCGATCGCATGCCGCTGCAATACGCCATGCTGCTCGGCGCCGGCGAGACGACGCCGCTGCGTCTCGCCACCGCCTACGCCATGCTGGTCAATGGTGGCAAGCGCGTCACGCCGAGCTTTATCGATCGCGTCCAGGATCGCGACGGCAAGACCATCGCCCGGGCCGATACGCGCAGCTGCGAAGGCTGCCGCGACATCGCATGGAGCGGCCAGGCGCCGCCGCAACTGCCCGATACGCGCGAGACGGTCGTCGACGCGGCGAGCGCCTACCAGATCGTCTCGATACTGCAGGGCGTCGTCGAGCGCGGTACCGGACGCGTCGTCGGCAGCGTCGGCAAGCCGCTTGCCGGCAAGACCGGCACGACAAACGATTATCAGGACAATTGGTTCATGGGCTTCTCGCCCGATCTGGTAGCCGGCGTCTATATCGGCTTCGACAATCCGCACAGCCTCGGCGAGCGCGAGGAGGGCGCGCATAACGCCGCGCCGGTCTTCCGCGATTTCATGGCGGCGGCGCTCAAGGACAAGCCGGCGACCGCCTTCCGCATACCGCAAGGCATCCGCCTGGTGCGCGTCAATGCCGCGACCGGGCAGCCCGCCCGCCCGGGCGACCGCACCGTCATCTACGAAGCCTTCAAGCCGGGAACCGAGTCCAACGGCGACAGCATGGTCGTCAGCGGCCAGGGCCTGGGCGAACCGGGCGCCGCGACGATGCCGGCTGGCGCTCCCGGCGGCGGTGGCTCATATTCCGCGCCGGCGACCGGGACCGGCGGTCTCTACTAGTCTATTCGCCATCCAAGCATGCCAAGAGGATTCCGATGCGCGCTGAAATTCTAGCAGTGGCCGAGGCGGTACGCGCCTCGCTGGCCCTGCTGAGGAGGCATCTTTGACTGGGACAACGCAACGCGTCGTCTCGATGAGCTGAACGCCCAAGCGGAGAATCCGAACCTCTGGGAGAAGCCGTCGGCGGCACAGGCGCTGCTGCGCGAGCGCAACAAGCTCGATCGCGCGATCGGCGGCTATCGCCAGATCGCCCGCGAGCTCGATGAGCAGCTCGAGCTCATCGAGCTTGGCGAGGCGGAGGGCGACGCCGGCATCGTCGCCGAAGCGGAGGGCAAGCTCGAGGCGCTGCGCCAAGAGGTCGCGAAACGCGAGCTCGAGAGCCTGCTCTCGGGCGAAGCCGACGCCAATGATTGCTATCTCGAGGTCCATGCCGGCGCCGGCGGTACCGAGGCGCAGGACTGGGCGGAGATGCTGCTGCGCATGTATGTGCGCTGGGCCGAGGCGCATGGCTACAAGACCGAGTGGCTCGAGGAGAGCGGCGGGGAAGAGGCCGGCATCAAGTCGGCGACGGTCAAGATCGTCGGCGAGAACGCCTATGGCTGGCTCAAGACCGAGAGCGGCGTGCATCGTCTGGTGCGCATTTCGCCCTTCGATTCGAATGCGAGGCGGCATACCAGCTTCGCCTCGGCCTGGGTTTCGCCGGTGGTCGACGACACGATCGAGATCGAGATCCTCGACAAGGACGTGCGCACCGATACCTACCGCTCCTCCGGCGCCGGCGGTCAGCATGTCAACAAGACCGACAGCGCGGTTCGCCTGACCCATATCCCGACCGGCATCGCCGTCGCGGTGCAGAGCGAACGCTCGCAGCATCAGAACCGGGCGCAGGCGTGGTCGATGCTGCGTGCGCGGCTCTACGAACTCGAGCTGCAGAAGCGCGAGGCGGCGGCCGATGCCTTGAACGCGACCAAGACCGATATCGGCTGGGGCCACCAGATCCGCTCCTACGTTCTGCACCCCTATCAGATGGTCAAGGATCTGCGCACGGGGGTGGAGACCAGCAACACCCAGGCAGTGCTCAACGGCGACATCGACCGCTTTCTCGAAGCCGCACTGGCGGCGCGCATCACCGGCGCCGATACCGGCGCCGATTCGATGCCGGCGGCGAAGCCGGCGAACGCGGCGCCTTAGTCGGCGGGGTCTGCCGCGGCGAGCGGCGCATAGAAGGTTGAGGCGAAGCCGGCGGCGGCGCGCGCCGCGTCGTTGAAGGGCGGCTTGAGGGCACCCTTGAAATATCGGCGCACTAGCGCGTGATACGTCTCTGCCGGCGGCAGGGTGTCGCGGGCGCAGAGAAATTCGAACCAGCGCATGCCGGTCGCGACATGGCCGATCTCGTCGTCGTAGATCCGACGGAGCACGGCGGCGCTGTCGCCGTCGCCGAGCCGGTCGAGCCGCGCGATCATGGCAGGTGTCACATCGAGGCCGCGCGCCTCGAGGACGAGCGGCACGATGGCGAGCCGCGCCATGAGATCATGCGAGGTCGACTCCGCCGCCTGCCACAGCCCGTCATGCGCCGGCAGATCGCCATAGGCGGCGCCGAAGGCGGCGAGACGCTCGGCGAGAAGGGCGTGATGCTCGGCCTCCTCCGCCGCGACGGTGACCCAATCGTCGCAGAATTCGCGCGGCAGCTCGGCGGCGGCAAAGCGCGCGACGATGTCCCAGGCGAGGTCGATCGCATTGAGCTCGATATGGGCGAGGGCATGGAGCAGCGCGATGCGCCCGGCCGATGAACCGCCGGCGCGCCGCTTCGGCATGTCGCGCGTCGGCAGAAGCAGCGGTCGCGCGGGCCGCGCCGGCCGTCGCTCGGGTACCGCGCAGCCGACCGCCATGCCGCCGTCGCGCCACGCCGCGGCGAGCGCGCGACTCCGCGCGATCTTGTCCGCCGGCGCCGGCGTCGCGAGGATCGCCGCAGCGCCATGTGACAGGCTGGTGTTCAGAGCGCTTTCGCGGCGGCGAGAACCTCGTCGACATGGCCGCCGATCTTGACCTTGGGCCACAGGCCGCGGATCACGCCCTTGTCGTCGATCAGCACGGTCGTGCGCTCGATCCCCATGTATTTGCGGCCATACATGCTCTTCTGCACCCAGACGCCGTATTTCTCGCAGACCTCGCCGCTCTCGTCCGAGGCGAGGGTGAAAGGCAGCGCGTATTTCAGCTTGAACTTGTCATGCGCGCGCACCGGGTCCCGGGAGATGCCGATGATCGTCGCGCCGGTCTTCGAGAAATCCGGCATCGCGTCGCGAAAGCCGCAGGCCTCGGTGGTGCAGCCCGAGGTGTCGTCCTTGGGATAGAAGTAGACGATGACCTTCTTGCCGCGCTGCGCCTTGAGGACGATGGTGCCGTTGCCGTCGGTCGGCAGAGTGAAATCCGGCGCCTTGTCGCCGATCTTGAGGCTCATGTCGTCTTCTCCTCGTCCAGCTTGGTGCGGGGCAATCTCGTTCGGGCGGCAGCCGCCGGTTCCTCGATGATCGCGCGGTAATGCGCGCGCACCGCTTCGGCGGCGGCAGTCATATCGACTTTCAGCCCGGCGAAGTCAACGGCGCCGGCGTTGCGCGCCAGCATGGTCGTCAGGGCCGGCGGCGCCGTTGCCTCGTCGAGGGTCTCGTCAAGGACGAGCTTCAGCGTGCCCTGAACCTGGCGCCAGAGCGCGAGCGCGGCGATGAGCTCGCGCGCCGCCGCGCCGTCGAGATATCCGGCCTCGGCCAGGGCGGCAAGCGCGGCGCTGGTATTCGCGCGCACGATGTCGGGCCGCTCCGCGGCATGGCGCAGCATGAGATATTGCGCGATGAACTCGGCGTCGACCAGCCCGCCGCGCCGGTGCTTGATGTCCCAGGGCGACGGGTCCGGGTGCTGTGCCGCGATGCGCTCGCGCATGTCGGCGATGTCGGTGATCAGACGGTCGTGATCACGTGGCCGGGCGAGGATCTCGATGATCAACGCCATGGTTCGCGCCTGCAGGGCGGGCACGCCGGCGACCGGGCGGGCGCGCGTCAGCGCCATGTGCTCCCAGGTCCATGACAGCTCGTCGTGATAGCGGCGGAAAGCGGCGAGGCTCGAGGCGATCGGTCCGGCGCTGCCCGATGGCCGCAGCCGCATGTCGACCTCGTAGAGCAGGCCCTCGGGGGTCAGCACGGTGAGCGCGTTGATCAGGCGATGGCTCAACCGGGCATAGTAGGTGACGACGGCGAGCGGCCGTTTGCCGTCCGAGGCTTCGACCGCGGCGGGTGCGTCGTAGACGAGGATGAGGTCGAGATCGGAGGTCACCGTCATCTCGCCGCCGCCGAGCTTGCCCAGCCCGATGACGGCGAACTCGCCCCCGGCGACGCGCCCGTGGCTGCGGGCGAACTCGGCGGTGACTGGCGGCAGTAAGCCATCGATCGCCGTCTCGGCGAGATCGGCGAAGGCGGCGCCCGCCGCATCGCCGCCGATGCGGCCGCGCAAGATATTGACGCCGATGTGAAATTTGCGGTCGTTGGTCCAGCGCCGCGCAATATCGAGGACATCGCCGTAATCGCGGGCGGCGGCGAGCGCCCGGGACAGCTCGGCCGCCAGGGTCGCCCGATCGGCCGGCGCGGCGAAGAAATCCGAGGACAGCACGCCATCGAGCAGGATGGGCTGGCGGGCGAGCTGCTCGGCGAGGCGCGGCGCGCTCCCCATGATCTCGGCGATGAGGTCGAGCAGCGCCGGATTGGCCTGCAGCAGCGAGAAGAACTGCACCCCCGCCGGCAGACGTGCGATGAACTGGTCGAAGCGGGTGAAGGCCAAATCAGGGTTGGCGGCCGCGCCGAACGCCTTGAGCAGGGCAGGGATCAGCTCGGTGAGGATCTCGCGCGCCCGCTGGCTGCGCGTCGCGCGGTAGCGTCCGTGATGCCAACCGCGCACTGCCGCCGCCACCGCCGCGGGCTCGACGAAGCCAAAGCGGCGCAGCGTCGCAAGCGTCTCGGGATCATCCTCGATGCCGGTGAAGACGAGGTTGCCGCATCCGGCGAGGCTCGGCGCCTCCTCGAAGAGCCGGGCGTAATGCTTCTCGACCTGCGTCAGATGGTGCCGCAGCTCGCCGGTGAAGGCCTCCGCCGTGGCGTAGCCGAGGAAGATGGCGATGCGGCGGATGCCCTCGGCGTCGGCGGGTAGCGAGTGCGTCTGCGCGTCGTCGATCATCTGCAGGCGATGCTCGACGCGGCGCAGGAATGCGTAGGAGGCGATCATCTCCTCGGCCACCAGGGGCTCGATCCGCCCAGCGCGGGCGAGGGCGCGCAGCGCTTCGCAGGTGCCGGAGACGCGCAGCTCGGGCAGCCGGCCGCCCCAGATCAGCTGTTGCGTTTGAGCGAAGAACTCGATCTCGCGGATGCCGCCGCGGCCAAGCTTGATGTTGTGCCCGGCAATCGCGATGTGGGCGCCGCCGCGATGCGCGTTGATCTGCCGCTTGATCGAATGGATGTCCTGGATGGCGGCGAAATCGAGGTGCTTGCGCCAGAGAAACGGTCGCAATTCATCGAGGAACGCGTCGCCGGCGGCACGGTCGCCGGCCACCGGGCGTGCCTTGATGAGCGCCGCGCGCTCCCAATTCTGTCCGGCGCTCTCGTAGTAGTTGACCGCCGCCTCGACGGAAATCGCCGGCGGCGTCGAAGCGGGGTCGGGCCGCAGCCGCAAATCGGTACGAAAGACATAGCCATCGGCGGTGCGCTCGTCGAGAATGCGGACGAGGTCTCGCGCCAGGCGGGCGAAGCATTGTTGGATCGTGGCGCGGCCGCGATAGCGCGCGCACGCCGGATCGTACAGCAGGATGAGGTCGATATCGCTCGAATAATTGAGCTCGCGGGCGCCGAGCTTGCCCATGCCGAGGACGATGAGCCCACTGTTGCGTTCGATGTCGCCGCCCGCCGCCGGATCGATCTCGCCGGCGCGGGCTGCCGTGCCGAGTAGATGGCGGATGGCGGCGGCGAGGCTGGCATCGGCGAGATCGCTGAGCGCCGTGGTGACACGGTCGAGCGGCCAGCAATCGGCGATATCGGCAAGGCCGATCAGCAGCGCCGCGCGACGCTTGGCGACGCGCAGCATGCGCATCAGCGCAACGGTATCCATTCCCGCGTCGCCGTTGTCCCGGCATTGCCGGTTGAGTGCGTCGAGCAGTTCGGCGAAAGTAGCGTCGGGTCCGCGTTCGAGCATCGAGTGCAGGAAGGCAGCTTCGCGCAGGCAGCACTGCGTGAGGAACGGCGAGTTGCCGAAAACCGACTCGAGCAGGGCTTTGCCGCGAGGCTGCTCGATCAGCGAGCGGGCGAACGCGACGAGGTCGGGGCTATGATGATCGGCCTCGCTCCAGCGCTCGAGGCCGCGTATTGCCTGCGCGGGATCGGCCGGCGCAGGAAATTCCGTCGGATGCGTTCCATCGGAGAGCAGAGATAGCAACGGAGACCAATCCACCCGAATTTTCACCGGCCGGCGAGCCGAAGACTGCGCGCGGCACCCGGCGCGGTCAAGGGCGTGCCGTGCGCCGCGGTGGCGCCCTGTCGATGATCGGCACCCTGGTGGCGATGAGTCTCAAGGTGGTCGGTATTCTCGTCGCCGTCTTGGCGCTTGCGGCGACGGTGCTCGTCCTGCGCGTGAGCTACGGGTCGCTGCCGCTCGATGTGCTGACGCCGGTCATCGAGAGCGCCTTGTCGGCCAGCGACGGATCCTACCGCATCCATGTGGGGAGCGCCGAGCTCGCTTTGGCCGATGCCGGCGCCCATCTCGTCATTCGGACGCGCGATCTGCGCGTCGACGGTCGCGACGGGGTGGCGCGCGCGACCATCCCCGTGCTGTCGCTTGGCCTCGATCTCGAGGCTTTGCTGCACGGCATGATCGCGCCGACCCGTATCATCGTCAGCGCGCCGCAGCTCCATATCGAGCGCGACGTCCAGGGACGATTTCGGTTCGGTCTCGGCGACGATGAGGGCGGCGATCATGAGGTCGCCGATGCGCTGGTCGCCGAGCTGCTCGCGCCACCCGATCCACGGCGCGCCTCGGGTTATCTCGAGGAGGTGTCGTTGCGCGACGCCAAGCTGACGGTCGACGATCGGCTGCTCGGCTCGTCATGGACCGCCAGCCGTGCCGCCATCACGCTGTTCCGCAACAAGCGCGGGATTTTCGGCGATCTCGCCCTCGCCGTCGACGTCGAGGAGCGCACGGCCGAGCTCGACGGCGAGTTTCGCTACATCGCGCTCGATCGCCAGCTGACGATGAATTTCAGTCTCGCCGATTGGGAGATGGCGAAGCTCCAGCATCTGGTGCCGGCCTTGGCGCCGCTCGGCGGCTTGCGCGTGCCGATCGGCGGCACGGTGGAGTTCGCGCTCAATACCGACAATGGCGCGCTGCAGGGGGCGCGGATCGATCTCTATTCCGGCGCCGGCAGCCTGGTCGATCCTTCGCTCACCACCGGCAGCATCCCGGTCGGCGGCGCGACCATCGCGGCAAGCTACGACCCGGCCGCGGCAACGCTCACGCTGGACAAGCTGGCGCTCGATCTCTCCGGTCCCTCGCTCAGCCTCAGCGGGACGGTCGGCGGACTCGGCCCCGATTGGCTACTGCGCGGCGCCCCGCCGGCCGGCGTCGAGCTGACGGTTGCCGTCGAGGCGGCGGTGCTGGGAATGCCGGCGAACGAGCTGCCCGGCTTCTGGCCGCCTGCGCTTGCGCGCAATGCCCGCACATGGGTGACGGCGAATATAAGGGACGGCATCGTCGACGAGACGCATCTCGCGACGAAGCTGCGGGTCGCCGCCGCCGATCTCGACGTCACCGGTATCGATGCGTTCGGCGGCAGCATGCGAATGCACGGTCTGACGGTCGATTACAAGCATCCGCTGCCGCCGGTGCTCAAGGTCGATGGCAGCGCTACTTTCGACTTCACCCATATGGAGCTGTTGCCGACGAGCGGCGTGCTCAAGGGGCAGCGCATCACCAGCGGCAAGATCATCATCACCGATCTCGACAAGGTCGACCAGTACATCGACATCAAGCTCGATGTCAGCGGTCCCTTGCGCGACGCGCTAGAGGTGATCGACGCCAAGCCGTTGCAATATGCGCGCGAGGTCGGTCTCGATCCGGCAACCGTCGATGGCATGGCGGACGGGCGCCTCGCCTTCAAGTTCATGCTCGACCATCGCACGACGATGGACGATGTCGAGCTGGCGGTGCGTGCGCAGCTCACTGGGGCGGCAATCCGGCGGGTCGCCTTTCAGCAGGATCTCGATCAGGGCAATCTGCAGCTTCGCCTCGATCGCGGTCAGATGCAGGTCGATGGCACCGCGCGGCTCGGCGGTGTTCCGGCAACGATCGGCTGGACGCAATATTTCAAGGCGCGCGACGGCGTCCGCAGCCGCTACGTGGCGCGCGGCGAGCTCGACGACGCGGCACGCCGCCGCTTCGGCTTCGACCTTCCGGACAATATGGTCGCCGGCCCGGTCACCGCGGACGCGACGCTGACCAGCTTTGCCAATAAGCGCGGCGATGCCGTGGTCGCCCTCGACCTCGGCAAGGCGGTGTTGAGCGTGCCCGATCTCAATTGGTCGAAACCGGCCGGCGCGCCGGCGACGGGAAAGCTCGCCCTCGATCTCGCCGGCGACCATCTGAGCGGCGTCCGCGATGCGACGATCCGGGGTGGTGGAATCGATGTGCAGATGTCGGCGGCGTTCAACGCAACCGATCACAATCTGCAGCAGGTCGAGCTGAGGAAGCTTACGCTCGGCAAGAGCGATCTGAAAGGCACGGTCGCGCGGCGTCCGGAAGGCGGCTGGCGCGCCAATCTCGCCGGCGGATCGCTCGACGCGACGGCGCTGCTCGACAGCGTGACCAAGCCGGGACCGAGTCGCCACGACGAGCCGCCGCTGGTCGTCGACGCCAAGTTCGCGCGCGTCCTCTTTGGACCGGGGCGCGAGGCGCGCGACGTCGTCGCCCAGCTCTACAGCGACGGCGCACATTGGCAGAGCATCCGCCTCGACCTTGCGCCTTTCGGCTCGGGCGCGCTGCGCCTGCGCTTCGGCGAGACTGGCGGCGCGCGGCCGTTCGATTTCTCGACCACCGATCTCGGCGCCACGTTGCGTCTGCTCGACGTCTCGGACCATGTGACGGGCGGCCGATTGTCGGCGACCGGCCAGGCCGTCGATGTCGGCGGCGCGCGCATCTTCAACGGCCGCCTTGACGGCGCCGACTACAAGATCGTCGGCGCGCCGGTGATGGCCAAGCTGCTGTCGGTCGCCTCATTCACCAGCATCGCCAGCCTGCTCTCCGGCGAGGGCATTCCGTTTACCCGGCTGACCGGCGATTTCTCCGCCCAGGACGGCAAGGTAACCGTCAAGCAGGGGCGCGCCTATGGCGGTGCGCTCGGCATCAATGCGAGCGGCACCGTCGATCTCGGCCGAGGCACGCTCGACCTCGACGGCACGCTGGTGCCGGCCTACATGCTGAACAACATCCTCAGCAATATTCCGCTGATCGGCAATTTTCTGCTCGGCGGCGAGGGGCAAGGACTGTTCGCCGCGGCCTTCCGCGTCAGCGGTCCGCTCGACGATCCGTCGATCAGCGTCAACCCGTTGAGCGCCCTCGCGCCGGGCGCTCTGCGCAACCTCTTCCTCTTCGAGCCCGCCAGTCCCGATGGCGCGCAAACGCCGCACCGCGAGGGCAACTAGCGGCTGGCGGCGGCGATCACACCGGCTTCAGGAGGGCGTGGCGCTTGCGTCCGGCGCTCAGCTTGATGACGCCGTCTGCGCCCAGATCGGCGAGCGAGATGAGCTGCGTCTCGCTCGCCAGGACGGCGTCGTTGAGGCGACCGCCGCCACCTTTGATCAGCCGGCGTGCCTCGCCGTTCGAGGCCGCGAGCCCGGCGCGCGCGAAGGCCTCGAAGGCCGGAATGCCCTTGGCAAGCGCGTCGCGCGGCAGCTCGACGATCGGCAACGCGCCGCCGATTCCGCCCTCCTCGAAGACGCTGCGCGCCGTCGCCGCGGCATGTTCCGCCGCTACCCGGCCGTGGCACAAAGCCGTCGCTTCGGTGGCAAGGATCTTCTTCGCCTCGTTGAGCTCGCTGCCGGCGAGCGCCTCGAGCCGGGCGATCTCGGCGAGCGGCATCTCGGTGAACAGGCGCAGGAAGCGGCCGACATCGGCATCCTCGGTGTTCCGCCAGAACTGCCAGTAGTCGAAAACCGGCAGGCGATCCTCGTTGAGCCACACGGCGCCTTGCGCCGTCTTGCCCATCTTGGCGCCGCTTGCCGTCGTGATCAGCGGGGTCGTCAGACCGAAGAGCGCGCGGTTGTCGATACGGCGGCCAAGCTCGACACCGGCGACGATGTTACCCCATTGGTCGGAGCCGCCCATCTGCAGAATGCAGTCATGGCGGCGCGACAGCTCGAGGAAGTCATAGGCCTGCAGGATCATGTAGTTGAATTCGAGGAAGGAGAGCGGCTGGTCGCGGTCGAGGCGCAGCCGCACGCTGTCCATCGTCAGCATGCGATTGACCGAGAAATGCCGTCCGACATCGCGCAGGAACGGGATGTATCGCAGCTCGTCGAGCCAGTCGGCATTGTTCGGCATCACCGCATCGGTCGGTCCCTCGCCGAACGTAAGGAAGCGGTCGAATATCTTGCGGATTCCCGCCATGTTGCGGGCGATGCCGGCATCGTCGAGCAGCTGGCGCCCCTCGTCACGCCCCGAGGGATCACCGATCTTGGTGGTGCCGCCGCCCATCAGGACGATTGGCTTATGTCCGGTCTTCTGTAGCCAGCGCAGCATCATGATCTGCACGAGGCTGCCGATATGCAGGCTGTCGGCGGTGCAATCGAAGCCGATATAGGCGGTGATCGGACTCGCCGCGGCGCGCCCATCCAATCCTTCCAGATCGGTGCATTGATGCATGAAGCCGCGCGACAGGATGGCTTCGAGGAAGGCGGAGCGAGACTGCGTCATGACATTGCCTGGTATACATTGCCTGGTATTTTGATCGGGGAGTCGGGCGGGCCTTCCGACACGGCCGGTCGTGTAGCACAATCACCCGGGGCCGACAATTCTGGCCGCAATACCTGGTGGTATGGCGATGAGCACGATTCGACGGGCGATCGGTCTGATGAGCGGCACTTCTCTCGACGGCATCGACGTCGCGCTCGTGACGACGGACGGGCATCAGTTCGCCGAGCCGGGGCCAGCGCTGACCGTGCCCTATTCGCCGGCGCTGCGCGAGCGTTTGCGCGGCGTGCTGGGGGGCACCGGAGCTGTGGCCGAGGTCGAGCGGGCCCTGACCGAAGCACATGCCGAGGCGGTCGACCGTTTTGTTGCCGAGCACGGCGCTGCCGCCGACGTGATCGGCTTTCACGGCCATACCATCCTGCATCGCCCGGCGGAACGGCGGACCTGGCAGATCGGCGATGGCGCCCTGCTGGCCCATCTCACCGGCATCGACGTGGTTTGCGATTTTCGGTCGGCCGACGTTGCCGCCGGCGGTGAAGGCGCGCCGTTGGTGCCCTTGTTCCACGCTGCGCTCGCCGCGCGTCTCGCCAAGCCGCTCGCCATCCTCAATATCGGCGGCGTCGCCAATGTCACCTGGCTCGGGGCGGAAGAAAGGGCGATCCTCGCCTTCGATACTGGCCCGGGCAATGCGCCGATCGACGACTGGGCCTTGCGCCAGCTCGGCCAGCCCGTCGATCGGGACGGTGCGCTGGCGCGCGCCGGGCACGTCGACACGACGCGACTCGCCGCTTTCCTCGCGCATCCGTTTTTCGACCGCCTGCCGCCGAAATCGCTCGATCGCGACGACTTCGCCGCGTTCGACGACGATGGGCTCTCGGCGGCGGACGGGGCGGCGACGCTGACCGCCATGACGGCCGGCGCCGTCGCTCGCGCTGTGGAGTATTTTCCGGCGCCGGTCGGCCAATGGCTGGTTACCGGCGGCGGCCGTCACAATCCGGCCCTGATGGATGAGCTGGCGCGGTGTCTCGCCGTTCCGGTCGCACCAGTCGAGGCGGCTGGCTGGGACGGCGACGCGCTCGAGGCGCAGGCCTTCGCCTATCTCGCGATACGCTCGCTCGCCGGCCTGCCGCTCAGCCTGCCGTCGACCACCGGGGTGGCGCGGCCGATGACGGGTGGCCGGCTTTTCCGGGCCAATGGCTGACCCGCGGTTTCCGTTAACCTTCCCTTCGTGCTTGTCCGGCTAAACTGCGCCGCAATCGGTCTAGCGGTAGAGCACCCATGGCAAACGCGGCATACGATCAGGCCGCAGCGTCGGGCGGGGTTGGTCTCGGAGATTACCTGGTCTACCCCGAGCAGCCGCTTCCAGCGTTGTCAGCCGGCAGAAACTTGGCCTATCGCGCCGTGTCGCGCGAGCGGCCGGAGCAAGCTTATTTCGCCCTCGTCTGCGATTCCGCGGCGATGCCGCGACTCGACGCCATGCCGGCCATCCGCAAGATGGCAAATAGCACCCTGCTGACGCCCCACGAGTGGCAGGCCATCGACTGGCCGCCGAGCGGTCGGCGCAACATGACGATCGTCTTCGACAAGCCGGAAGGCGGCCGCTTCGTTGCGTCGCTGGGCGAAACCATCACGCCGATCGGCGACGAATCCGTCATCCGGGACTATCTGCTGCCGATCGTTTCCGCCCTGCGCGCCCTTGCCACTGCCGGCATCGTCCACGGTGCGGTCAATCCGGCCAACATCCTGTTCCGCGAAGCGCCGCGCCAGCACCTTTTGCTTGGCGAATGCGTCAGCTCGGCGACGGCGGCGCGTCAGCCGACCGTCTTTCTGCCGATCGAGGCGGCGCTCGCAGCGCCGGCGGCGCGCGGCCGCGGGCAGCTTGCCGACGACATCTTCGCCCTCGGCATGACGGCGGCCTTTCTGTTGCTCGGCGGCAATCCGGTGGCCGGTTTCGCCGAGGATGCCGTCCTGCGCGCGCGGATCGAATTCGGTTCCTACAGCGCCATCATCGCCGACCGGCGCATCCCGGTCGGCATGATCGATCTCATGCGCGGTCTCCTGGCCGACGACGCGAAGCTGCGCTGGAGCCTCGGCGAAATCGAGGAATGGCTGGCCTCTCGGCGTTTCGTGCTGCGACAAGGAGCGGCGATGCGGCGCGCCACGCGCCCCTACGAATTCGAGGGTGGTTCTTATCTCCTCCCGCGCGCCCTATCGTACGCCTTCGCCGAGAATAGCGAGGCCGCAGCCAAAGCGGTGCGACATCGGGACTTTGAGAACTGGGCGCAGCGCGCTCTAGGGGACGAAACCGGCATCGCCCTCATCAAATCCGCACAGGCCGAGAGCCCGGCTGGCGGCCCGGCGGACCAACGCGATGCCGCCTTTGTCTCGCGTATCTGCATCGCGCTCGACTGGCAGGCGCCGATCCGCTATCGCGGCCTCGCCGCCGCGGCTGACGGATTTGGTGGCGCACTCGCGAACGCCTTGCTGGAGAACGGCTCGATTCAGACGATCGCCGAGGCGATTCGTCAGCGCCTGCCGCAATTCTGGCTCGGCACGCGCTCGCCGACGCCAAGCGAGCATGTCACGCTGAGCAAACTATTCGACCGGGTCCGCCCATTGCTTGATGATCGCCGGCTCGGCTGCGGCATCGAGCGCGTTCTCTACGAGCTCAACCCGTCGATCCACTGCCTGTCGCCCATGATCGAGAAGGACCACATCTTCTCGCTTGTCGGCTTTCTCGCGGCGCTCGAGCGGCAGGCCGCCACCCGCCTCGATGGCGGCGAGCTGATCGACCGTCACATCGCCGCCTTCATTGCCGCGCGCTTCAGGACGGCGACGAGCGACTGGGTCGAAGGGCTGGCAAGCAATGATTCCGCGCGGCGCCTTATCAGCATCCTGCGCGCATTGGCGCGGCTGCAGGCGCATGGCGGTCCAGCCGCGGTGCCCAACCTGGTGAAATGGGCGGCGCACCAAGCCATGCCGCTGGTCGAAGCCTACCACCATCGACCGACGCGGCAACGCCTGACGAAGCAGTTCGAGAGGGCCGCGCAAGCGGGCAAACTCGTCGAGCTCATGCTCATCATCGACAATCCGGTCGAGCAGCAACACGACGCCGCCGGCTTCGCAGAGGCGAAGCGGGCGCACAGCGTTATCGCCAGCGAGCTCAGTCGGCTTGCCGCCAGCGCGGCGCACCGTCCGCGGCAGGCGGCCAGCCTGGCCGGACAGATGGCGGCAAGCTTCGCCACGCTGGTCGCCGTCGGCGCATCGCTTGCCGTCACCGCGATCCTCGGCTGAGTCCCATGGCCAAAAGCGTGGCAAACATCGAGAAAGCCAAGGGCGGCGCCGGCCTCGCGCTGAAGGCCGCGATCGCCATCCTCGGCCTGGCCGCTCTTACCGTGGTGCCGTTGGTTCTCGTCCTGATACCGGGAACGATGCCGACCTTCGTCACGCTGCTGATCGACCGGCAACGGCCACGCTACCTCAGCTATACCGTCGGTGTGATGAACTTCGCCGGGGTGCTGCCGATTCTGCTGACGCTCGCCAAAGGCCATCTGACGATGACGGCGGCGGGACAGGCGCTCGTCAATCCGGTGACGTGGATGGTGATGTATGGTGCTGCGGCGGCCGGTTGGCTGATCTGCGGCGCGACACCGCCCTTAGCCCGCCTCTGCCTCGAGCTGCAGGCGAGCCAGAGGCGGCGAGCGCTCGAGGCGCTGAGCAAGGCGATACGTCAGGAATGGGGCGACGATGTCGCTGGGCAGCAGGGTCAGCCGCCCGCCGCCGCTCACGCGGCGCGCGACAATCGGCCGTAGAGCCAGCCGCCGAAACCGCCGAGGACGAGCCAGAACAGCGCCGCGGTGACCAGCGAGGCGGCGACGAACTGCGCCGCCAGCTCGGGCGGCGCGCTGCCGCCGACATGGTCGGGCAGCGGTGCGCCGACGAGGTGCGGCGCGATGATCGCGGCGGCACCGCCGAGCTTCCATGCCGGACGTGCAGAGAAGGCGATCAGGGCAATGCCGCCGGCCGTCGCCGCCGCCGTCGCCACCCACCAGCTCTGGCGGACCAGAAGGTCGGCCGCGATGGCGCCGGGCGGCTCGGGCGCTAAGCCGAAGGACGGCGCCAGCTGGAAGGCGGCGAATCCGGCCATGCCCCAGAAGAGGCCGCTCGTCGCGTCGACCCGAACGCCGCCATAGGCGTCGCGCAAGGCGAAGCCGGCGCTCAGTAGCAGCCCGAAGCCGGTGGCGACCAGAATATTGGCCAGCAACGTGAAGACGATGCGTTCCGCGCCATCGGCCGGCTCCCATTCCGCCGCCGCCAGCGGCCCAGCACCATGATCATGCGCGGCATGATCGGCTGCCGCCGATTCGCCCGCCTTCTCGTAGACCTCGGCCGCGGCGATCAGCGGCCATATCTTGACCGCCTGCACCACAGTGACGAAGGCGCCCGCCACCAGCCCGGCGAGGATGGCGGCGAGGAAGATGCGTCGCGCCAGCATGGCGGTTAGTGGCAGGGGAAGGCGAAGGCGTGCCGCGCGTCATGCGCCGCGTTGTGTACCGCGGAAATTGCCGACAGCCCGGTGCCGAAGAGAAGAAAGGACCCGAGCAGCACGGCGAGCATGACGGGCACGAGTATCGCGACGTGGTCTATCGTCGCAATCGTGCCGCCGGTCGTCCGTGTCTGCGCCATGCCAGGCTCCCTCCTAGATATGGACCGCAGAGTAGGGCGAAGCGGCGCTTGCGATCAAGCGCCGCTTCGCATCGTCTCAGCTGTTGATCAGGCGGCGCTCGAGCGCCGCTGATTTGATCGCCTTCTGCAGCTTCTCGAAGGCGCGCACCTCGATCTGGCGGACACGCTCGCGCGAGATGCCGTATTTCTGCGACAAATCCTCGAGCGTGGTCGGCTGCTCGCGCAGCCGGCGATGGGTCAGGATGTCGCGCTCACGCTCGTTGAGATGGCTCATCGCCTTGACCAGCAGGTCGCGGCGCAGGCCGAGCTCCTGGCGATCGCCGAGCTTGGTCTCCTGGCTCTCGCCCTCGTCGACCAGCCAATCCTGCCATTCACCCTCGCTGTCGCTGCGTAGCGGCGCGTTGAGCGAGTGATCGGGAGCGGCGAGACGCCGGTTCATGTTGACGACATCGACTTCCGGTACGTCGAGAGCGGTGGCGATCTTGGCGACGTTCTCGGGCGACAGATCGCCTTCCTCGATCGCCTGCAGCTGACCCTTCAGCTTGCGCAGGTTGAAGAACAATTTCTTCTGCGCCGCCGTTGTCCCCATTTTGACGAGCGACCACGAATGCAGGATGTATTCTTGAATTGCCGCGCGGATCCACCACATTGCATAGGTGGCGAGGCGGAAGCCGCGATCAGGATCGAAGCGTTTGACCGCCTGCATCATGCCGACATTGCCTTCCGAGATCAGCTCGGAGAGCGGCAATCCGTAACCGCGATAGCCCATGGCGATCTTGGCGACGAGGCGCAGATGGCTGGTCACCAGCCGATGCGCCGCCTCGGTGTCCTGATGCTCCTGCCAGCGCTTGGCGAGCATGAATTCCTCGTCCTGGGCGAGCATCGGGAATTTGCGGATCTCCTGGAGATACCGCGACAGATTGCCCTCGGAGGAGATGCTCGGAACGCTTGCGATGCTTGCCATTTTCCCTCGCTTCCGGCGGCCGCAAGTGATCGGCCGCCGCTATCATCACGGCGAAAACGCCGTTTTCACGATTGGCATCCTACTAAATCAGACCTGGCTTGTCTAGATTAAAATTTCTCTAAGATATCTAACAAGAATTTAATGTCGCTCGGTAATTCGCTTCTAAACTCGAGCGATTGCTGGCTGATCGGATGCATGAAGCCGAGCGTCTGGGCGTGCAGGGCCTGACGTGGAAACGCGGTCACCTTGCCGCGCGCCGCCTCGGGCAGAGCCTTGCTCCGGCGGCCGCTGCGCGGGTTGCCGTAAAGCGGATCGCCAATCAGCGGATGGCCGCGCTCGCTCAGATGGACGCGGATCTGGTGCGTCCGCCCAGTCGCCAAGCGGCATTCGATCGCGGCGGCGATGCCGTGGAACTCGCGCAGCACCCGGTAATGGGTGAGCGCGGTTCGTCCGCCGCGCGCCAATACGGCCATTTTCTTGCGATTGACCGGGCTGCGTCCGATATTGCCGGCGATCTCGCCGCTCGGCGGCAGCGGGACGCCCCACACCACCCCGTGATAGGTACGGCCGATCCGGCGCGCCGCGAAATCCGCCGCCAGCCGGGCATGCGCGACCTCGCTTTTCGCCACCACCATCAGGCCTGACGTGTCCTTGTCGAGGCGGTGGACGATGCCCGGTCGCTTGACGCCGCCGATACCGGCCAGGCTGTCGCCGCAATGGGCGAGCAGAGCGTTGACCAAGGTGCGATCGGGATTGCCGGGCGCCGGGTGAACGACCAGCCCGGCGGGTTTGTCGACCACAAGCAGATGATCGTCCTCGTAGAGGATATCGAGGCTCATCGCCTGGGCCAGCGGATGGTCGAGAACGGCTTCCGGGATGGCGATTTGGAAGATCTGTCCCGGTTTGACCCGCATGGCGGGGTCCGATATCGTCGCACCGTCCCTGGTGACGCTCCCTTCGAGGATGAGATGCTTCAATCGGCTGCGCGACAGATCGCCGAGATGCGCCGCCAGCACGCGGTCGAGTCGCTCGCCGGCATCGCCGGCGGCGCTGGTGACGCGGTGCAGGGTCGCTGCCATTGCCGGTGCCGTCTTTCCCTCCACCTCGTTCCTCATCGCTAACGCGCGCAGACCACCGACGATGCGGGCCCTCAGGCTATTGGTGATCGTTCTCGGCGTGTTGCTGGTCGGCGGCACGCTCGGCCTCGTCGTCGCGATCATAGTCCGGGCGCCGCATCCTTCCGAGTCCCGTTCGGAAACCCGCACCGGCGCTGCATCCAAGGCGGCGCCGTTCACCGCCATCCTCGACCTGCCGGCGGGGGCGGTCATCGAAGCGGTGCAGCCCGTCGGGGAGCGACTCGCCGTCCGCCTCGTCCTGCCCGGGGCGCGAATCGGCACGATAGAGTTGCGCCCGGCGCGCTGAGGCCGCCGGCGCCAGAAAGGCAAAGACGATGAACTTTTCCAGCGACAATGTAGCCGGCATCGCGCCCGAGATTCTCGCCGCGCTGACGGCGGCGAATACCGGCCGGCAACCTTCCTATGGCGAGGACCCGTTCACCGCGCGCGTCGAGCGCCGCCTCGCCGAGATCTTCGAGCACGAGGTCGCCGTCTTTCCCGTCGCCACCGGCACCGCCGCGAACGCCCTCGCTTTGGCGACGCTGGTGCCGCCCTGGGGCGCGGTCTATTGCCATGAAGAGGCGCATATCGTGGTCGACGAATGCGGCGCGCCGGAATTCTATGCCGGCGGCGCCCGCATGGCCGGCATCGCGGCAGCGCACGGCAAGATCGGCGTCGACGACCTCGCCGCCCGGCTGCCCGGCGGCAAGGGCGTCGTCCATCACATGCAGCCGGCGGCGATCAGCCTGACTCAGGCGACCGAGGCCGGCACCGTCTACCGCGCCGACGAGATCGCGGCGATCGGCGAGCTGGTGCGGCAGCACGGCCTCGGCTTCCATGTTGACGGCGCCCGCTTCGCCAATGCGCTGGTGCATCTCGGCTGCGCGCCGGCCGAGATCACTTGGCGCGCCGGCGTCGACGTGCTGTCCTTCGGGGCGACCAAGAACGGCGCCGCTGCCGCCGAGGCGGTGATCTTCTTCGATCCGGCAAAGGTCGCCGATTTCGCCTTTCGTCGCAAGCGGGGCGGCCATCTCTTCTCCAAGATGCGCTTCCTCAGCGCCCAGCTCGATTCCTATCTCGCCAACGATCTTTGGCTGCGCAATGCGCGCCACGCCAACGCTATGGCGGCGCGCCTCGCCGCCGGGCTGGCGCAGCTTCCCACCATGCGGCTGCGTCATCCGGTCGAGGCCAACGAGATTTTCGTCGAGATGCCTGACGCGGTGATCGAGGCGCTGTTCGCCCGTGGCTTTCACTTCTATCGCTGGGACGGGCCGCGGGGAAATTGCGTGCGGCTGGTCACCGCATTCGACACCGCGCCGGCCGACGTGGATGCCTTTCTGGTCACCGCGCGCGGCGTCAACAGCGCGGAATAGTGTTCGCCTTCGGCGCTGGCGCCGGCAGTTAACGAGTCGGTAAGGAAAAAGTTTTGCACCGGCCAAAATAATCCTTGCATCCCGGGGGGATGAGCGTATTTATCGAATCGTTGACGCATCGCACGTGCCTATGGCCCTTGGTGGTTATGCAACGACGTAACGCGTCTCTTTTGGAAGATCCGGTCTAGTGGGCCGGTCCCGAGAGGGAGGTCGATATGGTTGCAATACGACGCAGGGCCGTTATGCCCTGCACCGATGCCTGTCCCCGGCGAGTCCCGGCGGCCCGTGGTAGGGGCCGTAAAACGGTAGAGCCGAGTAGTCTGGCCTAAATCCCAAGTAATCATTCCGGCTTTGCGGGGGATCCGCATGACCGGTTCTTAATGCCGTTCCTTTGGCCTCCCTCGCGGTGGCCACGGAGGATGCGACAATGGCCAAGACTCGTTCCAATTCCGCTGTTCGCCTGAAGCTCGTTCCGCGACCAAAACTCGTCGCCGATAACGTCGTGCGCGTCGAGTGCGCCAACGACCGCGATCTCAATCCGAAGATCGCGCGCTTTCTCGCCGAGCACCAGCCGCAGACGCCGTGCCTCGTCGTCGACGTCGACGCGGTGGCGCGCAGCTATCAGCTGCTGCGCTGGCACCTGCCGCTCGCCAAGGTGTTCTATGCCGTGAAGGCCAATCCGGCGCCGGAGATCGTCGCCCGGCTGCGCGGCCTCGGCTCGAGCTTCGACGTCGCCAGCCGGGCCGAGATCGAGCTTTGTCTGGGACAAGGCGCGACGACCGACCGCATGTCGTTCGGCAACACGATCAAGAAAGAGCGGGATATCGCCTATGCCTATGAGCAGGGCATCCGGCTGTTCGCCTTCGACAGCGCGAGCGAGCTCGAGAAGCTCGGCCGCGCGGCGCCCGGCGCCCGCGTCTTCTGCCGCATCCTGGTCGATTGCAGCGGCGCCGAATGGCCGCTGTCGCGCAAGTTCGGCTGCACGCCCGAGATGGCGGTCGACTTGCTGCGCCAGGCGCGTCATGTGGGGCTCGAGCCCTATGGCGTCTCCTTCCATGTCGGCTCGCAGCAAACCGATCTCGCGCAATGGGACCGCGCCGTCGGCCGTGCCGCGCGCATGTTCTCGCTACTCGCCGAGGCCGACATCAAGCTCGGCATGGTCAATATCGGCGGCGGCTTTCCCGCCCGCTACAACAGCGGCGTGCCCGGTATTGCCCGCTATGCCGCCGCCGTGATGTCGGCGATCACCCGGCATTTCGGCAACGATCTGCCCGAGATCATCGTCGAGCCTGGCCGCTCGATCGTCGGCGATGCCGGCGTCATCCAGAGCGAGGTCGTGCTGATCTCGACGAAGGGCTATGACGACGACAAGCGCTGGGTCTATCTCGATGTCGGCAAGTTCACCGGCCTCGCCGAGACGATGGACGAGAGCATCAAGTATCGCATCAAGACGCCGTGCGGCGGCGCCGTCGGGCCAACCGTGATCGCCGGGCCGACCTGCGACAGCGCCGATATTCTCTACGAGAAGACCGAGTATCAGCTGCCGCTCGATCTCAAGATCGGCGACAAGGTCGAGATCTTGTCGACCGGGGCCTATACGTCGAGCTACTCGTCGGTCGGCTTCAACGGCTTCGCGCCGCTCAAGACGTACTGTATCTGAGGCAGCGGCCGCCGCTCCGCGCGCGGGGCGGCGGCCGGCATCAGCCCGGCGATCTCGCCCAAGAGCTTGTTGCGCATCGCGGTGGCGAAGGATGAGAAATCCTCCGCCCGCAGCAGGAACGCGCCGGCGCCGCCGATGACGTATTCGTCGTAATAGCTCTCGAGCCACGGTTCGCTCGCCAGTATGGCAAGGCCGTTGATGGTGATGCCGGCGGCGATCAGCGCGTCGCGTGCCTCGCGCACCGGCGGGCCGATATTGGCGATGCCGTCGCCCGAGAGATCGACGAGCCGGCGGTCGGCCGGCGCCGGCGCGCTGTCGAGCAGGACCCGCGCCGCCAGCAGCGCGTCGCCGATCGCCGTCAGCCCGTTGGAGCTGCGCTGCGACTGGCGCACCTTCGCGGCGAAGGCGGCGGCGCTCGCCGCGTCGTCAACTCGCGTCCAGTCGACCGTCACCACCTGCTTGTCGCGGTCCGACCATTCGAGCACCGCGACCTCGATGGCGCCGCGTCGCCCGGCGGCGATCGCGGCGGCGAGCTCGGGGTCCTCGAAGGCGCGGGCGATGCCGTCATGCTGCAGCAGGTACTCGCCGGCATCGACGCTTTCCGAAACGTCGACCGCCATGACGAGGGCGAGGTCGACCGGCGGCGCGACGGCGGACGCGGCGCGGCCGGCGAGGAGCAGCGCGGCGAGGAGGACGAGACCTGGCTGGATGAACCGCCGCATCCTCGATTCGTCGCCCGGCAATGCGGCGATTTCACGGCGCCGCCGGGCCTAGTTCAGCCGGGCGACGCTGTCGCGCCCGCCGGTCAGCAAGGCGCGCCCGGCGCTGTCGGCGCCCGACGGCAGCGCGGCGCGCGGATCGGCGATCCAGGCGGCGACGTCGGCCCGCACCGTCGCTCCCTGCAGATCGCGCAGCAGCATGTGATAGCCCTTGGGATAGAGCGCGACGCGGTGGCGGTGCCGCGCCGCTTCGGGCAGCGTCTCGACGAAGCTGGCGATCGCGTCGCGCGGCACGATCTCGTCCTTCTCGCCGTAGAGGATGAGCGCCGGCACGGCGAGGTGCGGCGCGCGGGCGAGCGCCGCCGTCATCAGGTCGACGACGCCGGCGAGCGTCTCGGTGCGCGCCTGCTTGAGGACGAGCGGGTCGGCGCCGAGCGCGCGCAGCATCGGAATGTTGTCGGAAGGGTGGATCGTATAGGGGACGCTGCGCTGGGTGAATTGCAGCGCCGGCAGCACGCCGAGGACCCACAGGCCGGCGCGCTCGAAGACGTTCATCGCCTGACGGCCCCATACCGCCGGCGCCGCCAGGATGATGCCGTCGACCGGGGCGGGCGCCGCGCCCGTCACGGCGAGCACGGCGACCGCGCCGCCCATGCTCTCGCCGAGGAGATAGAGCGGCGTCGAGGGATAGCGTTGCCGCAGCAGCGCGGCCGCCAGCGTCGCGTCGCGCGTCATCGCGTCGTCGCCGGCCCAGCGGCCGCGCCGCGGCGCCGCGCCGAAACCGCGCTGATCATAGGCGTAGATGGCGATGCCCTGGGCGACGAGGTCGGGCGCCGGCAGGGCGAAGGCGTTGGAATAGTCGTTGAGCCCGTGCAGGGCGAGGATCACCGCGCTGGGCGGACCGTCGGGCAGCCAGGCGCGCAGCGGCAAGGCGCTGCCGTCAGCGGCGATGAAGCGGTCGCTGGCCAGGCTGGCAGTGGCGAGCGCATCCGTCGCCAGGGACTCGGTCGCCAGGGAATCCGTCACCCGGCCATCCGTTGTCCGAACCGGGAGCGGCACGGGATCGGCGGCATCGCCGCGATCGAAGCTGACGCAGCCGGCGAGGAGGGCGGCAGCGAGGGAGAGAGAGAGACCGACGGCGGCACGACGCATCGCATTCATCCGGGCATCATCCGGCTGGGGATGCGCCGAGCTTGCGCAGAACAAGGTTAATTTTACCTTATCCCGCCGACGATCCCGCCCGTGATCCCGCCCGTGATCCCGCCCGTGATCTCGCCTGTGATTCCGGGGGCCGCCGCGCCGCGTGAACAGGGCTTGCCAGGCGGCGAGCGGTCGGAAATAGTCCGCCTGTCGCCATGTCGCAGAGAAGGGGTTGAGGGACGATGATGTCATTTCGCTTCGCGTGCATCGTTGCCGTGACGTCCGTCGGTTTCGCCGCCTGCTGGCCGGCGCTGGCTGCCGATAAGGGGCCGCCGGCCTGCGCCAAGATTCTCTTCCGGCCGCTGCCGGCGGGGCAGAATGACGGCGAGCAGGAGGCCGGCATCTACACCTCGCGCTACAGCCATCTCGAGCTGAAGGGGCTGGTCAAGGGCGGCGAGGCGCAGGATTACTTTCTCACCGCGCGCAACAAGAAGCTGGCCCCGCTGACGACGATCCCCGCGGCGGCGGCGAATTGCGCGCCGGCCCCGGGCAAGGCGAGCGCGAGCTGCACCGGGACGCGCCTTGCCACCGTGATCGCCCATTCCGGCAAGGACAAGGTGGCGCTGCTCTATGCGCTGCGCGGCAAGGACTGGCAATATTGCGGCGCCGGCGCGATCGCCGAAGGCTGACCGCCCGATCCCCAGGAGCCGGCCGCCGCCCGCGCGGCGGCGCCGCGATGCGTGGCCGGAATGACCGTGCCGCATGATGTATCCGGTCAGGCGCCGGAGTGCGGCTGAACGGCGAGGCGCAGAGCTGGAGCGGGTGGGCGAGGGGAGCGTTTCGCCGGCCGGTCGCCTGTTAATTACAGGCAAAATACAGGTGAACCAAGTTAGGGTGGTGCCAAGGTGGCCTTCCCGACTCGATTTGCCGCTTGCCCCTCATTGCGACCTGTCCCCCCGGCATCTCCCCTCGGCATCAATCCATACAGGAAATATAATATCCGTTTAGACAATAGGCAAGAAAAATCGACTCAGCTATCGGACCGCTGAGCTCGCTTTCGCTGCAGTCAATCATTTCGCCGGTTGCGGTTGACCCTCAGTCGGGGATTCTTCGAAGGGGCGAGCTGCGGCTCGCCCCTTCCTATTTGCGCGTCTGCGCGCGAGGCGAGCGCGTAACCGCGGCTTCGATAGCCTGGCGGATGAAGCGCTGATAGGGGATGCCGGCTCGCGCCGCCGACTGCTTCACCGCCGCGAGCAGGCGAAGGGGGAGCCGCATATTGACGCGCTCCGTCTTCGGCTGAAATTCGAGCTGCACCGTTTGCAAGTCGGACAGATCGTATTCCGTCAGATCCGCTCCGGCGACGAATCTCTCCGCCGCTCTATCGGTTCCGAGCACGGGCAGCTTCTTCTTCATAGTAGTCGACCTCCTTTCGGTGCATGTGGCGCGCGCTGGGTATTAATGTACATACGTTTGTCAACCAACAGCTGGCGGCACGGGGGTCAAGGGCCGGGGAACGGTCGTGGCGCAGAGACGCAACGCGACGGATCGGCGAACCGTTCCTCTACATCGTCCGCCGCGGCGCCTTCTGCAGCAGATCCTGCATTTGCTGCTTCCAGAACCGCGCCATGCCGGTGGTGCCGTGGCCGCGCGTCTCGGCGCTCGCCGGGATGAGGTAGAGCGCGCCGTTTTTCACGCGCTTGATCTCGCGCTCCAGGATGCCGGTCTCCGGTGGGTTGCGCTCGTCATCGGCGGAGTTGATCGCCAAGAGCTGGGCCTGGATGCGCTCGAGGCCGGGCGAGGGGTTGTAGTCGCGCGACGCATCCCATTGATAGAGGAAGTCGTTGGCGTCGGCGGCGAAGGGCGCGGCCAGCCGGTCGTCGACCATCTTGTCGGCCGCCGCGCGAGTCGGCGCCAGATTCTGATAGGCGAGGGTTCCGCCATTGGTGGCGATGCCGAAAAAAACGTTCGCCGCCCGCAGCGAGCGCGGCTGGGCGGTGTAGTTGCCGTTGTTCCACTCGGGATCGTTGCGGATGGCGTCGATCAGCATGCGCCGCATCATCCAGTTGCGGGCCGACATCTCGCTCGGCTGCGCGGCCATCGGCACCACCGCATCCATGAATTCGGGATAGGTCACGGCCCAGATCCAGCTATGCATCCCGCCCATCGAGTTGCCCAGCACCAGGCGGAGATGACGGATGCCGAGACCTTCGCTGACCAGGCGGTATTGCGCCGCGACCATGTCGTCGTAATTGTATTGCGGGAACTTGGCGCGCAGCCCGTCGGAGGGCTTGAGCGATTTTCCCGCGCCGATCGCGTCGGGCAGGATGATGAAATACTTGCCCGCATCGAGCGGCTGGCCGGGGCCGAACAACTCGCCGGCGAAATCCGGATTGAGCATGCCGGCGCCGGAACCCGCCGTGCCGTGCAGGATCAGCACCGGCTCGCCGCTCGCCGCGCCGACCGTGGTGTAGTGCAGGCGGAGTTCCGGCATCACCTCGCCGGTGTGAAAGCGGAAATCGCGCGCCACAAAATCGCCTTCCCTTGGCGCCGGATACTCCGCCGCCGCGGCTGAGACGGCGGAAAACGCCAAGCCGGATAAGGCCAAAACCGACAGAACCACGCGCGTCGCGGCATGCGACCGCAAGCTCGGTATCTTCATGACGACCTCCCTGGTTGACGCTTATGCGGCGCGTCGCTGATTCTTGTCGTGCCGGCGAGAGCGGCGACACAACCAAGTATAAGCGGCATGATATCGTCCCTCAACGAGACCTTGGCGCTTCGTCAAGAGCCGGACGCCCCTCGGGGTCCAGCTAGAACCGCAGCCCGGTCTTGAGGACTGTCGCAGCGTAGAAATAGAGCTCGGCGTCGAGCGCTCGCTTGATCGTCGCCGCCTTGCGGAAACCGTGCTGCTCGCCGGCGAACAGGAAGTAGCCGAACGGCAGCCCTTTGCGCTTGAGCGCCGCCACCATCATCTCCGCCTGGTTCGGCGGCACCACCTTGTCCTCTTCGCCCTGAAAAAAGATCACCGGCGCCGAGAATTTGTCGACTGCATGGATCGGCGAGCGCTCGATATAAAGCTGCCGCTCCCGCGGATAGGGACCGACCAGCCGGTCGAGGTAGCGCGACTCGAATTTGTGCGTGTCGCGGGCCAGCGCCTCGAGATCGGCGATGCCGTAATAGCTCGCGCCGGCCCGGAAGATTTCGTGGAAGGCCAAGGCGGCGAGGGTGGTGTAGCCGCCGGCGCTGCCGCCGCTGATCATCAGGCGCGACGGATCGGCTCGGCCGGTGGCGACGAGGTGAAGCGCGCCATTGACGCAATCCTCGACATCGACGATGCCCCGTAGCCGCTGCTGCCGCCGTAATTCACATCGAGCACGCCGATGCCGCGGCTCGTCCAGTATTGTACCCGCAAGTCGAGCGTCGTCGTCGCCGCGGCGGTCGGCCCGCCATGGCTCTTGACCAGGAGAGGCGCCTTCTCGCCCGCCGGCGCCGCGTAGTCGGGGTTCGTCGGCTTGTAGTAGAAGGCATAGGCGGTGGCGTCGCCGCCGCTCGCAAAGGCGATGAGCTCCGGGCGCGAGAGATAAGGCGCGAGATCGGCGCTCAGCGAGCTCGCCGGCCTGACGATGGAAGCCGCGCCGCTCGCGGTATTGACGCGGACGATTGCCGCCGGCGAGCGCGGCGCGCCGGCACGGCAGACGATCGCGCCATCGACGGCATTGACGAAGCCGCAATCTTGAAATGGCGTCGCCAGCCGCCGCAGGGCGCCATCGCGAGCGATGATGCCGAGCGACCAGACGCCATTCTCGTTGAAGGCGCAGGCGATCTCGCCTTGGCCGAGGAAGGCATAGAAGGAGGCGCCGAGACTCCACAGCGGGGCGGCGAATTCCGCTGCCATCGGCAGCACCGCCGACGGGCGCGCATCGCCGAGCCGGTAGAGATTCCACCACCCGGTCTCGTCGGAGACATAGTGGAGGACGCCATCCGGCGACCATTCCGGCTGCATGACCGAAATACCGGCCCCGCCGGCGACGATCCTTGTGTCGGCCAGCGTGCCGTCGCCGGCCATCGTCGCGAGATGGAGCGTAGTGCCCGTCCAGGGCATGTCAGGGTGGTTCCAGGCGATCCATGCCAGGTGCCTGCCATCAGGGCTCGGTCGCGGCGCCGCGTAGAAATCAGCCCCCGCGACGAGCACGGTCTCGCGCGCCGGCTCGTCGAGCGGCAGGGACACGATCGTGTTGACCGGCTCGGCGCTGGCGCCGCCATGGTCCTCGCGAACGAGGATCAGCCGGTTGCGCGCCGCGTCGAACCGCCCGTCGGCATAGCGCGCGTCCGCTCGCGTCGAGAACGGCCGTGCCGTGCCGCCCGGATCGAGACGATGGAGGCGCTGATCGGCGAAGCTGCTGAAGACGACCGTATCGCCGGCGACGACATAGGACGCGCCGCCATACTCGTGGACGCGCGGTCCCGTCGGCGCGCTGGCGAACCAGCACATTGCGGCCGTTCTCCGTCGGCCGCGCCTCGAGCCAATAGATGGCACCGCCGACAACGCGGAGATCGGCGAGGCCGATCGTCTCGGCGACCACGAAATCCGACGTGATCGGCGAGCTCCACGCACCGTATCCGGCAATAAGCTGCGCTGTCATGGCGATGATCAGTTTAAGCGCTGGGGGGCGCGCCTGTCTCGGATGGCTTCAGGAAATCTGACGGCGGCCGGGTCAGCCGGCATCGCCTCACGCGCTGCGAGAAGCCCCGGCGCGCTTGAGAGGATGGCGAGGTCGGGGGATAATCGCCGCCCGGGAGCTTGCCATGACGCAGAAACGCAATCCGACGACGAGCGAGCAGCGCCGCAAGGCCGACTGGCTGCGCAGCGAGCTGCAGAAGCCGGCGGTGATGAGGGATCCGCGCCGTCTCGCCCTGCTGCAGGCGGCGCTGGCGGAGGCCCAGGCGCAGCTCAAGGCGCAGCTTGCGCGGGAGAAATAGCGCTCGGGCGTGTCCTCACAAACCGCCGCCGGACCGCTCAGGCGACCGCCTCGGCGGAAACCGCCTCAATCCGCCGCAGCATGTCCGGTTCCTGCAAACGACTGAAAGGCTGCAGCAGCTGCATGACGTCCATCACGGCGCGATGGACGACCGGATCGGCGACGACGGCGCGGAAAAGCGCGGCTTCGAATTGTCGACCTTCCTCGAACTTCTCCGGCCGTTCGCCGCGCGTTTCGGGAAAGGCGAGGTCGGCGCTCGTGGACATGGCCCAGGGCGACTGGAGCACCGATGCGACCTCCGCCATGAACCCGGCCTGCGACGCCGCGAGCGGATCCGGTTCCGCTGCCGCCCGGCCCAACACGTCCTGCAGCAGGCGGGCCTGCTGGGCGGCGGACGACATGCCCTGGCCGTAGATCGGGTTGAACCGGCATAGCGCATCGGCGATCGGCAGCACCCCGCGAGGCAAGCGGGGCAGACGTTCGAAATGCCGCCAAAGGCTCGCGGGAAAGCGGTAGTGCCGGATGCCGTCAGGCGGCTCGGCGCGACGGAGCGCGTTGTGTATCGTCGGGGTGATCAGTCGGCTGAGCGCCGCGAGGAAGGCATCCCAGGTCTCCAGCCGCGCTGTTGCGCCGCGGTCGGCGATCCCGACGATCCAGCGACCGCCCTCCATGGTTATCAGCCCCGCGTTCAGCGCCAGGGCGGGCGGATCAGGCATCGTCAGCACGAGCTTCCAGTCCGGCGCATCGGCAGGCATCCGCACCACAGCGGTCGCATAGCTGATATCGACGCCGATCTCGGTCACCTCCGGCCGTTGCCAGCCAAGCCCGTCGAGGAGCGCCAATGTCAGCGCCCCGCGACCGGAGGCGTCTATCACCAGATCGGCCGCCAGCGTCTCCGATCGTCCCGACTCCGCGTCAAACCGGACACCGTGCACGGCCGCACCAGTCGTCGCCGGCACGATCTCCGTTACCCGGCATTCCGGCCGCAGCGCGATATTCGCGATCGCCTCGGCGCGACGTCGCAGCACGAGCTCGATCAGCGGCCTGGACGCGCAGAGGACTGTCGAGGCGAGGTCCCGCCGCGGCAATACGCCAACATCCGGCCGCTCGAAGCGGAAGTCTTGCGCGATCTTCACGGGCACCGCCCCAGCCTTGGCAAGATCCCTCTCGAAGCCCGGGAAAATGTCACCGAGCGCCTGGAGGCCACCGGCCAGCAGACCGTGCGGATGCCGATCCTGGGGCGTGCCCGGCCGCGATGCGGCGGATCCCGTCAGGCGGTCGCGTTCCAAGATTTCGACTTGTTCGAAATACCCTGCCAGGGCGCCGGCCGCCGACAGGCCGCCGATACCGGCGCCGACCACCACCGCACGCCGCCCCAAGAAACCGCTCATCTGCTCGCTCCTTCACGTTCGGAACGGCTAGATCACGGCACGCAGGTGACGGGAGTATTTCGGCCGGAGAGAAACGCGTTATCCTCGACGACCGCGTGTTCGACACCGACTGGCGCGGGCTGCGCCGCCGGTGTCAGCCTGCGTCCTTCCCGTCGAACCGTTCCCGCGATGCGAGGATCTCGCGCAGATGAGCGCGCGCCCACAGGCTGAGCGGCTCCACGGCCTGCCACAAGGTGCCGCCGAGCTTGGTCAATTCGTAATCGACGCGCTGCGGCGTGGTGGGGAAGACAGTCCGCTTGACCAGCCCGTCTCGCTCCAATCCGCGCAGCGTGAAGGTGAGCATCCTCTGTGAAATACCGCCGACCATCCGCTTCATTTCATTAAAGCGCTTCGGGCCATCGCCGAGCAGGACGACGATCAGCACGGTCCATTTGTCGCCGACCCGCGCCAGAATGGAGCTGAGGGCGCGGCAATCTTCGGTGGCGTGATCGGGGAGCTGGACGGTCATCTCGGTGTGCTCAGGTATCAGATCTGTGCCTTCTTGCGGAGCATAGCACCGGTATCTAGCTTATACCAAGTCGCAGTTTGATACCGGATTGGTGGCAAAATTCTCTTACCGCAAGGCGAACCGCATGCGCTGGAGCTCACGCTGAGCCTGCGCCGGGAGCCTGCGCCGGCAGACTGTCCGCGCCCGTGATCAAGCTGCTTTTTTTCTTTCGGCGAACAGCAAGGAGTAAAAGCATGACCGTCATTTCCGTCATCGTCGGCAGCACGCGCGAGGGCCGCTTCTCGGAAAAGCCTGCGCAGTGGATTCTGCGGCACTTGCAGAAGCGCGATGGCGTCGACGCGCGGCTACTCGATCTGCGCGACTTTCCGATGCCGTTCTTCGATCAGCCAGTATCGCCGGCCAGGCCGGGTCACCCGCCTTACAAGAACGAGGCCGTGCAGAGATGGACCGCCGCGATCGCGCAATCCGACGGCTTCGTCTTCGTCACCCCCGAGTATAATTACGGACCCGCAGCGGTGCTCAAGAACGCGATCGACTGGGTCTATCCCGAGTGGAATCGCAAGGCGGCCGGCTTCGTGAGCTATGGCTCCGCCATGGGCGCACGCAGCGTCCAGCAGCTCCGCGAAACGGCGATCGAGCTTCAGCTCGCCCCGATCCGCTCGTCGGTCCACGTCCCTGTCGCCACCCTGTGGGCTCACTACAAGGGCGGCGATGTCGACGCTGGACTAACCGAGCTGGCGGCGCCCGCCGGGGCGATGATCGACGATCTGCTGTGGTGGACCGCAGCCTTGAAGACGGCGCGCACCAGCCTGTCCTGAGCCAGCGTGTCCTGAGCAGCCACTGCGCGGCGACGAATCTGATTCCCCGCGCTATTTTCAGAGGAACCCAATGACCCTTGCCCTCTCTAAATCATCGCCGCCGCGCTTGGCGCGGGCGATCGCGCAGCGGACCCGTGGCCGGGCGCACGGCCCCATCACACGTTTGATGAGCCCGTCCGACTTCGGCGAGATCCTGAAGCCATTCGTGTTTCTCGACCTGTTCGATCATGAGGGCGCGCCCTTCAACGGGCCCCTGCACCCCCACTCGGGCATCGCCACCCTGACCTACGTCGCGGAAGGCGCGGTCAGCTATATCGACCCGGACAATTTCACGGGCACATTGTCGGCGGGCGGCGTCGAATGGATGCAGGCGGGGCGCGGCATGTGGCACGGCGGCGGGCTCGACAAAGCAGGCCGGACGCGCGGCTTCCAGCTGTGGATCGCCTTGCCGCCGGAACTCGAATTGGGCCCGACCATAAGCCTCTACCAGGCCCCTGACGATGTGCCGCAAGACGGCCCCGCGCGAATCCTCCTCGGCAGCTACGGGTCCGCGTCGAGCGCCATCGCGTCGCCCGCGCCGATCAACTATCTCGCGCTACGCCTGAAGGCCGGCGAGCGCTGGCGTTACGAGCCTCCGGCGGGCCACACAATCCTCTGGGCCGCCATCGCATCGGGCGTCCTGTCAGCGCCTGACGAGCTGCGGCACGGGGATTTCGCGGCTTTCGAGCCGTCGAGCGAAGCGGTCGAATTCGAAGCGCTGACCGATACCGAGTTCGTTCTCGGCTCGGCCGCTCCGCACGAGCACGATCTCGTCCTGGGGTACTACTCCGTCCACACGTCGCCGGACGCGCTTCGCGATGGCGAGGCGCACATCGCGTCGATCAAGAAGCGCCTCGTTCAAGAAGGCCGTCTCTAAGCAACGCCTCGCTCGGGGCTGGGCAGCCAGCCCCGAGCGCTTCCGCGTCGCGCCGCCGACAGCCTGCCGACGATCCCGTCACTGGCGATCGTCTTCGACGGGCAGGTTTGCCCGATCGCCTTCGACCGGCAGATTTGCGCAATCGCCATACGCCCACATCGTCACCAATAGTTGCGGCGCACTGCCATAGGCAGGCATCGTGCACATAGAATCTTTCTGCAGCACAGAGGGATAGAAGACAATCCAGTCCGTGCACACAGTGCTCCTTACCCACAACTCCCACGAGTTGTACGTGCTCATCATTTGCGCCTTCGTGACTTTCGCCCCGGGGCCATAGCTTCTCTGCAGAAGGCCCTGGGCCTCATCGACGCAGTAATTGCCGGATTCGGAATGAACGCGCTCGAGGATATCGAGACCGGCGCCGCCGGCGCAGGCCGCCACCGCCAAGGCGGCGGCGACGGCAAGAACGACAGGCCCCTGCCGTATCGGTCGCGACCGCGTCGTGCTCGTCGTCTCGGAAGTGTCCCCAATCTGGGCTGTCCCGCTGGAATGGTCTCTCATGCGACGGCTCCTGATAAATGACGATCGTCATTTAATTTACTAAATGACGATCGTCATTTATCGTTTCAAGGAGCCGGTGCGAGAAGGGAGGCGCAAATGCGTGTTAGCCGAGAGAAAGCGGCGGAAAATCGCGAGCGGATCGTCGAAACCGCCGCACGGCTGTTTCGCGAGAACGGCTTCGACGGCGTCGGCGTCGACGCGATCATGAAGGAGGCCGGCCTTACTCATGGCGGCTTCTACGGTCATTTCGCCTCGAAGGACGATCTTGCCGCCGAGGCGGTGACGCTCGCGCTCCAGCAGGGCACCGAGTGGCTAAGCCGCTCCAGCGATCTCGACGATTTCGTTGCCGAGTACCTGTCGGAGCGGCACCGTGCCGACCTGGCGAATGGCTGCGCCCTCGCGGCGTTGAGCGCCGACATGGTGCGTCAGGGCGAAGGCGTTCGTCGAGGACTGACGGCGAATCTGCGCGCGCAGTTGGACCGTTTCGCCGACCTCTTCAGGGACGGCGCCGCAGCGCGCCGGCGCAAGCGCGCGATCGCGACGCTCGCCGGACTCGTCGGCGCGCTGACGCTCGCCCGAGCGGTCGACGATCGCGCCCTGTCAAGAGAGATACTGGCGGCGGCGCGGGACGAATTTGGCAAGATGCGGCCGACCGATCGGATCGGCGATCGGCGCGAACGAAGGACGGCTTCGGTTCGCGACTCTTAGACGCCCACCCTGAGAAGGCGCGGAGCCGCGATCGCTCGGAGATCGGCCTTGATGCCAGAGACACGGAGCATCTGACGCCGGCATGACTCAGGCCGCCGCCGCACGCGCGTTTCGCCGCATCACCTGCGGCGGCTGTCCGAAGGCGCGCAGGAAGGCGCGGCGCATGCGGTCGCGATCGGCAAAACCGGTTTGCCGGGCGACGATTTCGATCGGATGGCGGCTCTGCTCCATCATCAGCCGGGCGGCCTCGACGCGCAGGTTCTCGACCGCCTTGGCCGGCGATTGGCCGGTCTCGGCGCGGAAGGCACGGCTGAACTGGCGCGGACTGAGATGCGCCGCCTCGGCGAGCTGTCGGACCGTCAGCGGCGTAGCGAGATTGCGCTTCGCATAGGCCAGCGCGCTCTGGATACGGTCGGATTTGGGCTCCAGCTCCAGCAGCGCGGAAAACTGCGACTGGCCACCGGCACGCCGGTGGTAGACGACCAGCTGCCTGGCGACGGCCCGGGCGACGTCCGCGCCGAGATCCTTCTCGACCATGGCCAGGGCGAGGTCGATGCCCGCGGTCATCCCGGCCGAGGTCCATATCGGGCCGTCGACGATGAAGATGCGGTCTGCCTCAACCTTCACCTTCGGGAAGCGAGCCCGCAAGTCGCGCGCGGCGTTCCAGTGCGTCGTCGCGCGGCGGCCGTCGAGCAGCCCGGCTTCGGACGAATTCGATCAGGCCCGGCGTCGGCGATTGGGTGCCGCGGCCGACGATCAGCGTGTCGAAATTCGTATCGTCGAACGGCTCCGTGGCAACACTCATCCCGATCGAGCTGCGGACGGACCCGCCGGTCTCGGAGAGCAGACGCAATTCATAGACCGGCGCGCGCATCTCCGTATTCGCGAATTCGAAGACGGAGGCGACGGCCAAGCCCATCACCCGAAAGCCGGGGGAGACGACGAAACCGATACGCTGCACGGGAGCCTCGCAGAATGTCCTAAAACGCCGTTTATATGACATATGAGACATGCCGCCGCAAGCTTAGATCTTTCCACAAGAAGCCGGCGGACGGCGACACGTTCTGTGCCACCTCGATGCAGGAGCTCCAGAGTAAGCCATGGCCACCACGATCAAAATCAACGGCGTCGATCGAGCTGTCGATGTCGACGGCGACACTCCCCTTTTGTGGGTGTTGCGCGACGTGCTCGGCATGACCGGCACGAAGTTCGGCTGCGGCATGGCGCTCTGCGGCGCCTGCACCGTGCATGTCGACGGCGTCGCCACCCGTTCCTGCATCACCGCTATCGACAGCATCGGCACTTCCGAGATCACCACGATCGAGGCGATCGGCGCGACGGCGGCGGGCGCCAAGATCCAGAAGGCCTGGCTCGACCGGGAAGTCGTTCAATGCGGCTACTGCCAGTCGGGCCAGATCATGTCCGCTTCGGCGCTCCTCGCCAGCAACCCGCATCCGACTGACTCCGATATCGACGACGCGATGTCCGGCAACATCTGCCGCTGCGGGACCTATGTCCGCATTCGCCAGGCGATCAAGCAGGCCGCGCAATCGAGCGGCCAATCGAGCGGGCAGGGAGGCTGACGATGATCCTCGATCACCTCGCTTCCGATCACCTCACGTCCCGGGCCGCCGGCCCGGATCGATCGCCATCGGCGAGCGGTCTCTCCCGGCGCAAGTTCCTGCAGGTTGGAGCGGCCGCGGGCGGCGGCCTGATGCTGAGCCTGAGCCTGCCATTCGCGAACGGTGATGCCGAAGCGGCCGGCGCCGATGGCTTCGCGCCCAACGCCTTCATCTGCATCGCAGGCGATGGGCAGATCGCCCTGACCATGCCCTATGTCGAGATGGGCCAGGGCACCTACACCGCGATCGCGATGCTGATCGCGGAAGAGCTGGAGGTCGAGCTGAAACAGGTGCGGCTGGAACATGCGCCGCCCGACGAAAAGCTCTACGGCAATCCTTTGCTGGGTGGGGTGCAGGCAACCGGCAATTCGAACGCGATGCGCGCGGCGTGGCAGCCCCTGCGCCAAGCCGGTGCGACCGCGAGGACCATGCTCGTGTCGGCGGCGGCAAAAAACTGGAATGTCGATCCCCAGTCCTGCCGCGCGCAAAGCGGTGAAGTGCTTCACGCGCCGACGGGGAAAAGCGCCAAATATGGCGAGCTTGCCGCCGCCGCCGCCCGCATGCCGGTTCCCGAGAACGTGGCGCTCAAGCGACCGGAAGATTTCAAGCTCATCGGCACCCCGGCCAAGCGTCTGGACACGCCGGCAAAGGTCAACGGAACGGCCGCCTATGGCATCGACGCTCGGCCAGCGGGCGTGAAGATCGCGACACTTGCGCAGTCGCCCGTCTTCGGTGGCCGCGTGAAGAGCGTCGGTGATGCGGCGGCCAAGGAAGTCAAGGGCGTGCGTCAGATCGTACGGCTCGACGACGCCGTCGCCGTCGTCGCCGACCACATGGGCGCCGCGAAGAAGGGGCTGGCGGCACTGGTGATCGAATGGGAGGAGGGGCCGCACGCCAAGCTCGACACACAAGAGATCGTGGGCGAACTCGAAAAGGCGACGCTCGCTTCGGGGACGGTTGCGCAGCATATCGGCGATAGCGACAAGGCCATGGCCAGCGCCGTCACCAAGCTCGAGGCGACCTACCAGGTTCCGTTCCTCGCGCACGCGACAATGGAGCCGATGAACTGCACCGTTCATGTCCGCAAGGATGGCTGCGAAATCTGGGTCGGCTCCCAGGTCATGGCGCGCGTCCAGGCGGCGGCGGCGCAGACCGCCGGCCTGCCGTTGGAGAAAGTCGTGGTCCACAATCATCTGATCGGCGGCGGCTTCGGCCGGCGGCTCGAGACCGACGGCGTCACTCGCGCCGTTCAGATCGCGCAGCATGTCGACGGCCCCGTGAAGGTCGTCTGGACGCGCGAGGAAGACATCCAGCACGACATGTACCGGCCGTATTTCTTCGACCGCATCTCTGCCGGTCTCGACGGGAAAGGGATGCCGGTCGCCTGGAACCATCGCTTCGCGGGCTCCTCGGTCATCGCGCGATGGATCCCTCCGGTGTTCAACAATGGTCTCGACCCCGACACCACCGAGGGCGCGATCGATCTCGTCTATGCCCTCCCGAACATGCATGTCGAGTATCTCAGGGTGGAACCTCCGGGCATTCCGACGGCGTTCTGGCGCAGCGTCGGGCCGTCGCACAATGTCTTCGTCACCGAAAGCTTCTTGGACGAGCTGGCGGCGGCGGCGAAGCAAGACGCGGTCGCCTATCGGCGGGCTCTCCTCGACAAGTCGCCCCGCGCCAAAGCCGTGCTCGAGCTTGCCGCGGAAAAATCCGGCTGGGGACAGCCCTTGCCGAACGGGATGGGCCGTGGCGTCTCCGTCCAGTTCGCCTTCGCGAGCTATATGGCGCAGATTGCCGAAGTCGAAGTGTCGAAGGAGGGAGCGGTTCGTGTCCGGCGCGTCGTCTGCGCGGTCGATAGCGGCACCATCGTCAATCCCGATACCGTCCGGGCGCAGATCGAGGGCGCGATCATCTTCGGCATCACGGCGGCGCTCTATGGCGAGATCACGCTCAAAGACGGACGTGTCGAGCAAACCAATTTCGATACCTACCAAATGCTGCGCATGGATGAGGCGCCGGCCATCGAGGTCCACATCGTCCAGAGTTCCGAGCCGCCGGGCGGAATGGGCGAGCCCGGGACCTCGGCCATCGCTCCCGCAATCACCAACGCGATCTTTGCGGCAACTGGCAAGCGCTTGCGAAAGCTGCCGGTCGACGCCGCCGCGTTGAAGCAGCCGGTGTGAACGGAACGCCATTTGCTCCGGGCTACAAGTGGCCCTCTCAGGAGTGATGCATATGCCCTGGATTAATTTGACGCTTCGTCGTGGCGCACTTCCGAAACCGGTCCAGCACGCGATGATGGCGAAGCTGACCGAAATCCTCATGTGGTGGGAGAAGGTGCCCGATACGCCTGCCGCCAGGAAGATGATGAAAGGCTGGGTCTATGAGGTGGCCGAGGACGCTGACTACAATGCCGGCAGCCCAGATCACGACAAGCCGTTCTACTTTCTTGAAATTCGTATCCCGATCAACCGGCTCGATCTGGTGGCGAAACAGGGGCTGATCCGCGACTTCACCCGTGTCGTTCTCGAGGCCGAAGGCTCTGACAATCGACCGGAGAACGCGCGCCGCGTCTGGGTGACGATCAACGAGCTCAAGGCGGAGGACTGGGGCATCGGCGGCCACACCGATTGGCTTCGCGACTACACCTCCGCCCTCGACGCGGTGGGAGATTACAAGGCGCCAACCAGAGCGATGGACGAATTCTCCAGCTCAAGCCGCTCGCTCGATCTTTGACCGCTTGCCGTGGCTGAATTGGGCGAGCTTTGATGAGGAAACCAAGACATGCCGCTGGCAAAAGTCCACGTGCTCGAAGGCCGGTATGACAGGACCCGTCTCGGGAAACTGTCGGAGGCGATTCAGAATGCGCTGATCGAGGTTCTCGGCGTCCCAACCGACGACTTCTTTCAGATCCATCACGTCCTGCCGCGCGATCGCTATCGCCATACGCCGGCCTTTCTCGGACAGGAATACTCCGATGACATGATTCTGCTCGAGCTGACATTCATCACCGGGCGACCGAAGGAGACGCGGTTGGCGCTCCTGAAGTCTCTCAACGAGAAGATCGTGGCGGCGGTCAAGATATCGCCGGCAGATTTGGTGGTCCTGCTCTACGAGATCGCCGGCGAGAACGCCTCGTTCGGCAGCGGCCTCGCGCAGCGAGCCCATATCGCGGCTCAGAGCTGACCCTCAAGCGCCGAGGCGATCGGCCGCGGCGCTATGCCGAGCGTCGCGAAGCCGGGCAGCGCAGCGGAGGCGACGGTGTCGCATTGCATCAGCTCGACCTGGTTGCGGGTGAGCGGGGCACCGGGCAGCAGCTCCGCCAGCGCGGCCAGACCGTGCCACAGCGGAAAGGGCAGCGCCAGGAAGCGTCGCCGCCACCCGTTTCGCTCGGCGATCAGCTGCAACAGCGCGCGATAGCTCAGCACCTGGGGCCCGCCGAATTCGTAGAGCGGCTGACTGTCGTGGGACGGATCGAGTATCCGCGCAATCGCTTCCGCGACGTCCTCGACATGCGCCGGCTGTAGCCTCGTGCTGCCATCGCCGAACAGCGGATAGATGGGCAGGCGCCGCAGCAGCCCGGCGAGGCTGGTAAGAAACTTGTCGTCGGGTCCGAACATCACGGCAGGGCGGATGATGGCAGCGGTTGCGAATTCCGCCCGGACGGAAGCTTCGCCTTCGCCGCGGCTGTGTATGTAGGGCGAGCGAGAGGCGGGATCGGCGCCGATGCCGGAGAGGTGGACAAGGCGCACGATGCCGGCCTGCCGCGCACAGGATGCCACGCGCGCCGCCGCCTCGACATGGACGGACTGAAAATTCTCGCCGCCGCGCTCGACATAGAGGCTGACGGCATTCACCACGGCATAGGCGCCTGCGATCGCGGTCTCGATGGCGGAGCGATCGTCGACATCGGCTCGCACGAACTGAAGGCCCGACGCTTGCTCCGGCACGTGACGCGTCGCCACCCGGACGGCGAAGCCATGATCGAGCAGATGTCGGACGACACGCCGGCCCAGGAAGCCGGTCCCGCCGAACACCACAACGATGCGATCCGTCATGGAATCTGCCCCAAATTCGCTCGCAGCCGCGCTGATTTGGCGTGGCGCCGGCGAGCCTCGACTTTGACTCTTGCGGGCGACGGCTCTTGCCGCAAGAGTCGATCGAGTGGCTGCAAGTGCGCCCCGTCGGCGGCACGCCGCCGAGACCGATCGCAAACCAAATCGAGGCCGGCGCCGGCCGTTGTCGCGATGGCCGTCTCCGTCCCGCAATGATGGGGTGGATGGCCCCCTCCCGGCATCGATGTGCCAAAGTTGGATCGCTGAAACCAACACACGGGAGCCATCCATGAAGAAGATTAGCACG
>WNFM01227802.1_pt2 | contig 39075 bp, 38 predicted proteins | sample 5400271 | NCBI WGS metagenome assembly WNFM01 (sample SAMN13153352, study PRJNA577476) | soil metagenome | isolation source: 60 cm saprolite on Douglas fir-dominated hillslope | place: USA:California | collected 2013-09-17
CCAAGGCCTGAAATATCGAACGGTCGGAATCTCGATCGACGTGTTCACCGCGATGGGGGCAGCGGTCAATGCTCTGCCCGGGGGTGAGATCGTCTCGGCAATCGACCGCGGTCTCCTTGATGCTGCGGAGTTCAACAACGCGTCGTCGGACCGCGCCCTCGGCTTCGCCGACGTGTCGAAGATCTGCATGCTGCAAAGCTATCATCAGAACGCCGAGCAGCTCGAGATCACGTTCAACAAGACCAAGTTCGACGCGCTGCCGGATAAGTTCAAGGCGATTATCTCCAACGCCGTCGAAGCTGCCTCCCAGGACATGCAGTGGAAGGCGATCGATCGCAATTCGCAGGACTACATCACGCTGCAGACCGTCGACAAGGTGAAGTTCTACAAGACCCCCGATTCGATCCTCAAGAAGCAGCTCGAGGTGTACGACGACGTCGTGAAAAAATACGCGGCTTCAAATCCGCTGTTCAAGGAAATCGCCGAATCGCAGCTGGCTTTCGCCAAGCGTGCCACGCAATGGGAGCAGGACTACGTCGTTAACCGGCGCATGGCCTTCGAGCACTACTGGGGACCGAACGCGAAACGGCCGATCTGACGGTACCCTCAATCGGCAAAGCACCATTCGGTGAAACGACCGGATGGTGCTTTGTTGTTCCGTGCTCTGCTCGCAATGAGCGGCAATGAATGACCGTCCAAACTTTTCTGCACACGATTGACGGAATCAGCACCTGGGTCGGCAAGGCTGCGGCGTGGCTGATCATCGGGCTGATGACCGTCGTGTGCGTCGAGGTCTTCAAGCGCTACATCCTGAACGCGCCGACGGCGTGGATTTTCGATCTCGACAACATGTTGTACGGCACGCTCTTCATGCTGTGCGGTGCTTACACGCTGGCGCAGAACGCGCATGTACGCGGGGATTTCCTCTACAGCTCGATGCGGCCGCGCACGCAGGCCGGTCTCGACATCGCGCTCTACGTGATCTTTTTCTTTCCCGGCATCGCGGCGCTCATCTATGCCGGTTATGACTATGCCGCGATCTCATGGCGTATCGCCGAGCATTCGAATGTGACGGCGGAGGGGCCGCCGGTCTATCAGTTCAAAACGGTCATTCCGATTGCCGGCGTGCTGGTGATGCTGCAGGGCATCGCCGAGTTGGTGCGCTGCGTCGTTTGCCTGAAAACCGGCGAATGGCCGAGTCGACTTCACGACGTCGCGGAAATCGACGTCGTTGAAGAGCAGCTTGCGCACAGCGAATATGTCGATGAGGAATCGCGCAAGATCGCGATCGAGCGCGCCCACGAGATCGACGAGGCGGCGCGCCAACGCGGCATGGGCGGAGACCTCAACACATGAGCGATCCCGCCCTCGGCCTCACGATGCTCGCCCTCATCGTGATCGTCATCATGATGGGGTTTCCCACGGCCTTCACGTTGATGGGCCTCGGGATCTTCTTCGGCTATATCGCCTTCTACGACCCCTCGCACACCTCGCTTGCCGACAATCGGGTGTTCGACCTGATGGTCCAGCGCACTTACGGCGCGATGACCAACGACGTGCTGATCTCCATCCCGCTGTTCGTGTTGATGGGCTACGTGATGGAGCGCGGCGCGCTCGTGGATAAGATGTTCTTCTCGATTCAGCTCGCGTTCCGCCGCGTGCCGGCCTCGCTTGCGGTCGCAACGCTGATCGTGTGCACGTTTTGGGGTATCGCCAGCGGACTCGTCGGCGCGGTCGTGGTGCTGATGGGGGTGATTGCGTTTAATCCGATGCTGCGTGCCGGCTATGACGTGAAACTCGCATCCGGAGTGATCACGGCCGGCGGCACGCTTGGCATTTTGATCCCGCCGTCGGTCATGATTATCGTCTATGCTGCGGTAGCCGGGCAGTCGGTGGTGAAGCTCTACGCTGCCGCGATGTTCCCTGGCTTCTTTTTGGCGCTGCTCTACCTCGTCTACATCGTGGGCTGGGCGATGATCAATCCGAAGATCGCGCCGCGGTTACCGGAAGAGCAAACGCGAGTCCCTGTGCCGGAATGGGTGCGAAAATTCCAGACGGCGTACTCGCCCAACATGCTTCTTGGGCTCATTCAGGCTCTGCTCTCGCCATGGAAGGCAAGTTGCATCGAGGCGGATGGCCAACGCCTCGGCTATTGGACGCTGCTGAAAAATATGGCTGTCGCGCTGGTCCCATTCTTCCTTGTCGCCGGCACGCTCGCCTTGGCGTGGTGGTACGTCGTCATTCACCAGCAAGCCGCGGCGGAAGTCGCCGTACAGGGCCTGCAGCAGCTGGGCACGCCGGGGCTCGGCAGCGGACCCGCAACGCCCGCCGAGGAGGGGCCGCCGCAAGGCTTCTATTTCTGGTTCGGCGTATGCGTGCTTGCGGGCGCGGCGATGATCGTGCGCTATTACATGAGAATGGACGCGGATCGCTTCGAGGTCTTAAAGCTTCTGACCTCGTCGGTGATGCCGCTCGGCATTCTCACCGTCGTCGTTCTCGCCGTCATTCTGTTCGGTATCACGACCGCGACTGAATCCGCCGGCGTGGGTGCCGCCGGCGCCTTCCTGCTGGCTTTCCAAGCGAGAACGCTCGACTGGAAGCGCACCAAGGAAGCGGTGTTCCTGACCGCGAAGACGACGGCAATGGTGTGCTGGCTGTTCGTCGGCTCGGCCCTGTTTTCCGGGGTCTTTGCAGTTCTGGGAGGCCAGGCGCTGGTCGAGCAATGGGTGCTCTCGTTCAACATGACGCCCGTGCAGTTCATGATCCTGTCACAGGCGATCATCTTCGTACTCGGATGGCCGCTCGAGTGGACGGAGATCATCGTCATCTTCGTTCCCATCTTCCTGCCCCTGCTGAAGCACTTCAACATCGACCCGATCCTCTGGGGCACCTTGGTGTTCGTGAACTTGCAGGCGGCGTTCCTGTCGCCGCCGGTCGCGATGTCGGCGTTCTACCTCAAGGGCGTCTCGCCGCCGCACGTCACGCTCAACCAGATTTTCGCCGGCATGATGCCCTATATGATCGTCATCGTGATTTGTATGGTGATCATGTATGTGTGGCCCGGGATGACGCTTTGGCTCCCGAATTACCTGTACGGCGGATGACGCAAGCCCCGGCAAGGGTGCAATGCTCGACGAACTCGTCAAACTGAGTGCAAGCCAGGCGGCAGCGGAAATCGCCCGCGGTGCGATTTCGGCCGAGGACTACACCCGCGCCTGCCTCGAGCGCATTGCGGCGCTCGATGGCGAGATCAAAGCGTTCGCTCATCTCGACCGTGACCATGCGCTGGCGCAAGCGCGTAGCCTCGATGAACGGCGCGCGAACGGCCATTCGCTCGGCCTGCTGCACGGCATTCCGGTCGCGATCAAGGACATCATCGATACGGCGGACTACCCGACCGAGTGCGGCTCACCGCTCGCGGCCGGGCGCCGGACTCGCCACGACGCCACGGTGGTCGCGAAGCTGCGGGCCGCCGGCGCGGTGATCATCGGCAAGACCGTGACCACGGAGTTCGCGTATTTCCATCCGGGTCCGACGCGCAATCCGCACGATCATGCACGCACGCCAGGCGGCTCGTCGTCGGGATCGGCGGCGGCCGTGGCCGCCCATATGGTCCCGCTCGCGCTCGGAAGCCAGACCAACGGATCGGTCATCCGTCCGGCCGCGTTCTGCGGCGTATTCGCAATCAAACCGACTTATGGCCTCGTCTCCCGCGCGGGCGTCCTGCCCCTGTCGCGCAAGCTTGATCACATCGGCGCCTTCGCGCGCTCGATTCCCGACCTCGCGCTGATCCTCGAGGTGATCGCCGGCCACGATCCGGCCGACCCCGATACGGAGCCTTTCGCCGCTCCAGATTTCCGAAGGGTGCAGCGCGAAGAGCCGCCGTTGCCCCCGCGTTTTGCCTTCGTACGCACGCCGCTCTGGGACAAGGCCGATGGCGAGACGAAGGCCGCATTCGAGGAATTCGTCGCGGCGGTCGGCACTGCGGTGGAGTCTATCGATCTTCCGCAGTCTTGGACGGAAGCCTGGGAGATGCATCGCACGATCATGACGACCGAGATGGCGCATAACCTCGCGCCTTTCGTCGCCCGCGGCGAGCCGAGCGACATGCTGCGCAAGCTCCTCTCCCACGGCCGGAGCGTGGCGGCCGTCGATTATCTCGGCGCGCTGGCGAAGGTGCCGCGTTACGTCGCAGGCCTTGCCGAAATTTTCGATGCCTACGACGCGATCATCACGCCGGCGGCTCCCGGTGTGGCGCCGAAAGGGCTTGGCTCAACAGGGGATCCCGTGTTCTGCACGCTTTGGACTTTGACCGGTTTGCCCGCCTTATCGCTGCCGCTGTTTGCGGGCGAGGCGAGCCTGCCGCTCGCTGCGCAGCTCATCGGGCGCTTCGGTCGGGACGGCCGCCTCCTGCGCACGGCAACCGCGCTGATCGAGAGTTTGGCCGAAACGCAGAAGAGTCCTCGACGCTCGCGCGCACGAGCTTGACGCGCCACGCGCGCAGAGTGAACAAACTGCCATTCGGGCGCACCCCCGATCTCGGGTTATCCCGAGGTGGGGTGGACGGGAATGACTAGTCGGGTGGTACGAAAGTTCACGCCGGCTTGGGCGGCGTACCCAAATTCTCCGCGAAGAAAGCGAGCGTTCGGCTCCAGGCGAGATCGGCGGCGGCCTTGTTGTATCGCGCGGCACCGGTGTCGTTGTTGAAGGCGTGCTGGGTACCCGGATAGATGTAGATCGTGAATTTCTTGTTGTTGGCCTTGAGTGCCGCTTCATAGGCGCCGATGCCCTTGTCGATGTTCTCGTCGTTCTCGGCATAGTGCAGAAGAAGCGCCGCCTTGATCGCCGGCACCATCTCGGGGGGGACCTGCTGCCCGTAATAGGGCACCGCGGCCGCGAGATCGGGACTCCCCGCCGCCATGCGGTTGACAATGCCGCCACCGAAGCAGAAGCCAACGGCGCCAACCTTGCCGGTCGATTCCGCGTGCTTTTGCATGAAGGGGACGGCCGCGAGCGCCGCTGCAATCATGTCTTCGCGCTCGGTTTTGGCATGAAGCTCGCGCGCCTTGTCCTCATCGGGCGGGGTACCGCCGTTCACCGATAACAGGTCAGGCGCCAACACGAGATAGCCCTCGAGCGCCAGACGGCGCGCCACGTCCTCGATGTGCGGGTTGAGCCCGCGGTTCTCGTGAATGACGATGACGGCGGGCCGCTTGCCCTTCGCCTTCCCACGCACGAGGTAACCGTTGATCTTGCCCTTGGGAGAATCATACGTGACCCGTTCGGCGGCGAGTTTGCCGTCGTCAGGGGGCACGATGGCGGCGCGCGCGTAGTCGTTTTGCAACAGCGGCAGGAGCGCGGCGGCGGCCACCGTAGAACCCGCAAGCTCGGCTAGCCGGTCGAGAAACGTGCGCCGGCTCATGCCGCCATGGGTGAAGCGATCGTAGAGATTGATGATGTCCTGATTCACAGGTTCCTCCATGTTCCGCGCTACCCATCATAGCATGAATCGACCTTGTGTATGGCCTTGCGGCGCCGGCCAGCGGGTCGCAGGGCTTGTCCCTGAGGACAAGCGTGTATCCGCGCAGGCGCAATTCCGCGCCGCCTTGCGTTTCATCTCTGCTTGCTGGCAGAATCGCAAGGCCTGTCGCACGATCCAGGTCCGTTGCCTCTGTCCTCGGTCTAGTTCGCGGGCGCATTCCCATTTGGCCAGCGTATGTCCTCGATTTCGCGCCGCGACTTCCTCAATGGAGTAGCCCTCACGGTTGCCGCCGGCCTTACCCCGGCGGCCCAGATCGCCGCGGAGCCCGCCCGCTATCCGCCGGCGCTCACCGGACTGCGCGGACAGCACCCGGGCTCCTACGAGGTCGCGCACGCCCAAGCGTGGCAAGGCAAACTTTTCGCTCTCGAGGGCCTGCCGGTCGAGGAACGTTATGACCTTATCGTCGTTGGGGGCGGCATCAGCGGCTTGGCAGCCGCGTTCTTCTACCGTCGCGCCGCCGGACCGTCGGCGCGCGTTCTCGTCCTCGACAACCACGATGATTTCGGTGGCCACGCTAAGCGCAACGAGTTCACGCTCGATGGCCGGCTCGTCATCGGCTATGGCGGGAGCGAGTCGATCGATTCGCCCAACACACAGTACGGTGAGGCCGCAAAGGGGCTTCTGCGCGAACTCGGCGTCGAGATCGGGCGCTTCGAGACAGCCTTCGAACGCGCCCTCTACTCCTCGCTCGGGCTCTCGCGCGGCGTCTTCTTCGCGCGCGAGGCCTTCGGCCGCGATGTGCTGATAGCGGGAGAGCCGCCAGGCGGGGGAACCGACGACGCGCCGGGCCGGCTAGCCAATGCCAAACCGCTACCGGAGTTCGTCGCCAACGTCCCGATCTCGCCCGCGAGCAAGGCGCAGCTGCTCGCCCTATATGACACCATGCGCGATCCGCTCGCCGGCAAGACGCCGCAAGAGAAGCTGGAAATCCTCAAGCGGACGAGTTACCGCGACTACCTCACTCGCGTGTGCGGCTGCAGCGAAGAGGTGGCGAACTGCTTCCAGGGTCGCACGCTCGGTTTCTTCGGGCTTGGATGCGATGCGGTGCCGGCGGCCGACGCCCGCGAGTTGGGCTATCCGGGCTTCGACGGCTTGGGCCTGCCGGGGCGCGCCTCCCCGAGAGAGCCGTACATCTATCACTTCCCGGACGGCAACGCTTCCCTCGCTCGCCTTTTGGTACGTTCGCTCGTCTCGGAGGTTGCGCCCGGCCACACCATGGATGATGTGGTACTGGCGCGTTTCGACTACGACAAGCTCGATCGGGACGGGCAAGGCGTGCGCATCCGGCTCGACTCGACGTGCGTGGACGTCCGCAATACGCCCGAAGGCGTGCTCGTCGGCTACGTGCGCGCGGGAGTGCCGCACCGCGTGGAAGCCAAGCACGCGGTGCTCGCCTGCTTCCACATGGTCATTCCGCATATCATGCCGGAGCTGCCGACAGCGCAACGCGAGGCGCTCGCGCGCAACGTCAAGACGCCGCTCGTCTATACGAATGTGCTGGTGCGCGACTGGCGCCCATGGGTGCGATTAGGCGTGCACGACATCGCCGCGCCCATGTCCTTTCACTGCCGGGCGAAGCTCGATTTTCCGATCAGCCTCGGCGGCTATCATCATCCGCGCGACTCCTCCGAACCGATGTGCCTGCATCTCGTCCACGTTCCGGGTGCCCCCAATCGGGGGCTTGATGCGCGCACGCAGTTTCGGATCGGGCGGGCACGGCTGCTTGACATGACGTTTGCGGATTTCGAAGCCAAGATCCGGGACGAGCTCGACCGCATGCTAGGACCAGGCGGCTTTTCCAGCGCGCGCGACATCGCCGCGATCACGGTCAACCGCTGGGCGCACGGCTATGGTTATGTCGCGAACTCGCTTTATGACGAAGACGACTATGCGAGCGTCCTCGAGCGCGCCCGGCAAAAGGCCGGCCGCGTCGCCATCGCCAATTCCGACGCGGGGGGCGACGCCTATGCGCATCTCGCCATCGCCGAAGCAGCGCGCGCGGTCGCCGAGCTGGCGGGCTGAGGCAGGAGATTTTTCCCGTGTCCACGAAGACGCGCGGACAAAACGAGACGGGCACGCTGCCGCAGCTCGTGCATCGTGATTTCTCCGGGATTGGGTATGAGGAGGCGATGCGGCGGGCGCGGGAGGTCGTGCCGGTCCTGCGCGAGCGCGCCCAGCGCGCCGAGGACGCCCGCATGCTCATTCGCGACAACGAGCAGCTTCTGCACGAGAGCGGCTTGTTCCGCTTTCACCAACCAAAGGCGTTCGGCGGGATGGAGCTTCCCTTCGTGGCCGTCGTGGACATTCCGGCGGAGCTTGCACGCGGCTGTCCGTCTACGGCTTGGAGCGTGGGAAACGTCGCCTGCCATCACTGGATTCTCGGATACTACGAGCCTGAAACGCAGCGCGAAGTCTGGGAGGCCAATCCAGACGCCCTGATCGCCTCATCGATCGCGCTGGCCGCCGGCCGCGGACGCAAGGCGCCGGGCGGGTTCATCGTCAACGGGCGCTGGCCGTTTTCGTCGGCAGTCGACAACTCGGAATGGAACATGCTGGCCGTAACCGTGTACGAGGAGGACGTCGGCGCGCCGGTTGATTGGCGGCTGTGCCTCGTGCCGAAGTCTGACTACGAGATCATCGACACCTGGTATGCCATGGGCATGGCGGCTACCGGCAGCAAGGATGTCGCGGTGAGCGAGCTGTTCGTGCCCGAGCGCCGGGCGCTGCCGCTCCTGCGCTGCCGCGGCGGGCGCGAGCATCCCGGCGCAGCGCTCAATGGTGGGGCGCTCTTCGCCATTCCACTGGTCGCCGCCTCGAGCCATCCCTTGGCGCCGGCAGCGGTGGGTGCGGCGCAAGGGGCGCTCGAGCTCTTCCTCGAGACGATGGCGAAGCGCACCGGCACTTATACCGGCGCACGCGTGGCCGATTTCCAGGCGGTGCAGATCAAGGTTGCCCGCGCGCGCTGCTTGGTCGACTCGGCGCGGGACCTCTTGCGCCAGTCGGCCATCGCGTTCCAGGCCGCGGCGGAGTGTGACGCGGTGCCGGATCTCGAGACCAAGTTACGCTTCCGCGCCCATTCCGCTTTCGCGGTCGGCCAGGCGCGCGAGGCGGTGGAGACGCTGTGGTCCTGCTACGGCGCGCAGGGCCTCTATACCAGAGATCCGCTGCAGCGATACCTGCGCGACGTGCTCGCCATCAACCAGCACTTCTCATTCAATTTCGACATCGCCGGCGCCGCCTACGGCCTGTTCGCGCTCGGCGGCCGCTACGCGAACCCGACCATGTGAGCCGGGCCGACGCGCGGCGTCGGCCGGGCAGGCGCTTCAGGCCGAGCAAAGCTCTGAGTGGCTATTATTCGCGGCGACACCATATAAGCAGCAGTGGAACGAGCAGGGGACATTGATTGTTGTACCGGCAAGGAGATGCCCGTGCTCAAGACCTCGAAGCTGCTCCTTCCCTACGAACCCGGCTACACCGGGCATTGGAAAGCTGAAAAACGCCGCAAGGAAACCAAGGCGTGGCTGCGGCAGCGCGAGCGTGAGATTGCTGCCCGCGCGGGCAAACCGTCGCCCCCTCGATCGTGCCCGACCATCCCGAACTCGATGCTGTGACTGGTGCAAAGCGCAGGTGACACGACGGCTCACCCGCGATCCAACGCACCCATCATTCAGCTTGACGTAAGTATTGCTCGCTATGTTCTGTTCAGAGCGGCTGCTGCAACGTCGTCCGCCTGCCTGCGGTTGGGGGTCGACGGAACGGAGGAGGGGACATGGTGCGATTCACTCGCGCGGCGATTGCGCTGGGATGTACGGCGGTTTCGGCAACTCACGCGGATGCCTCACCGGCAAGCGGCGCACGGGAGCCGGCGACGAGCGCCGCTCTCGTCACCAACTGCTACAAAATGGCGGACAGGATCATCCCGCGCACAAGAGGACGATCGGCCTGGGTGGTGCGCCACGCCGATCACTGCGTTCGCAGCGGCGGATCGCTGTAAAAGGTGATAAAGAAAGGCGCTGAGCCGCGCCCGTTCAAGCGGTTCCACCAGCGCTGGATCGAACCGGTAGGGGCTCATCATAGATCATTGCTAAGATTTTGCCTGGAACGCCGGCCAACGGACAAAGATCATAAACTAGGTCGGCTCAGGTGGGCCGGTTGCCCGCCGCAGCGTGCTGCTCTCGCCGGAAGACGAGGCCGCATCCTTGCCAAGCTTCATCACGATCTCCTCGATCATGTCGCGTGGATGAGGAAGGATCGAAAGCACGATCGGGTGCTCGTCCGCTTGCGGCTCTTCGAGTGCCGCAAACTGGCTGTCGAGCAGGGACGGCGGCATGAAATGACCGTCGCGTGCCGACAGCCGGCGCGCGATTAAGTCCCGTTCGCCTTTGAGGTAGACCAGCCGGACATCGCCTCTGTCGCCGATGAGAATGTCGCGATAGGCCCGTTTGAGCGCAGAGCAGGCGACGATGCCATGATTACCGGCGCGCCGCGTCGCGTCGATCCAGGCGGCGATGCCGTGCAGCCATGGCCAGCGGTCTTCGTCGGTGAGCGCCTCCCCGGCGTGCATCTTTTCGATGTTGGATCGTGGATGGAACCAATCGCCGTCCTCGTAAATCCAATGCAGCCGATGGGCCAGCATCGCGGCAATCGTGCTCTTGCCGGAGCCTGAAACCCCCATGAGCACGACGACGGAAGGATCATCCAGTGGCGCGGCGGACTGCATTGGTGTCCTCCAGCCCGGTGGCGCGGTCGACAAGCCACACCAGATCGCCTTGCACGCGCGCCCGGCTCGCCGGCAGGTCCTCGCCGGAAAGAACACGCAGAAGGATATCGCGCTTGTCTTCCCCGGTGACGAGGAACAGCATCTCCCTGGTCGATGCCAAAGCGGGGAAGGTGAGCGTGACGCGCGGGACGAAAGGTGCGAGCCCGGCTTCCTCGACCCCGACGACCCAGCGGTCCGTCTCCTCGAGCGCCGGACTGTTCGGAAACAGCGAGGCGGTATGTCCGTCGCTGGCAAGCCCCATCAGCACGAGATCGAACAGCGGATGCGCCGGATCGAACCGATCGCGCCCGTAGAAGCGCTTGAGTTCCACCTCGTAGCGCCGCGCCGCCAAGTCCGGGCTGTCTGCATCCGTGGGGATCGCGTGAATGGTGGTGGAGGGAGCGTCGACGCGACCGAGGAACAGGCGTCGCGCCATGCCCATATTGCTGTGGGTATGGTCCCCCGGCACGAAGCGGTCATCGCCCATGAACCAGTGCACGCGCTCCCACGGCAATTTGCTGCGATACGGTTCGCGCGCCAGACGGCGGTAAAGTCCCTCGGGACTGGAGCCGCCGGTCAGGCAGACGGCGGCGCGCTCCTTGGCCGGCACGAGGCGGGCTAACAGTCGTTCTGCGGCGATTTCGGCAAGCGCCTCGGCGTCGGCGGCGACAATGATGTGCGGGCGTGCCTTCGAGGCCATGTCAGCCTCCAATCGGCCGCCAGCGGCGCCCGTCACGCGTTAGCAGGCGGTCAGCCTCTTCCGGACCTTCGCTGCCGGCCTTGTAGGTCGCGAGATCATTTGCACCTGCGTCGCGCCAGGCATCGATGAAGGGTTGCACGATGCGCCAACCCGCCTCGATGCCATCGGCGCGCTGGAACAGCGTGGCGTCACCGATCATACAGTCGTAGATCAGCGTCTCGTAGCCGGTGCTCCGTGCGGCTTCGAAATAATCCTCGTAATCGAAGGTCATCCCGACCCCTCTAATGACCACCGATGGGCCCGGCACCTTGGCATTGAATTGCAAGCTGATGCATTCGTCCGGCTGAATGCCCAGAACCAGGAAATTCCGCGCGAGCCTATCGACCGGCGTATCACGGAACATCGCGAAGGGCGCCTGTTTGAAGTTGATCGCCACTTCGGTGAGCTGCGTCCGCAATGCTTTGCCGGTACGCAGGTAGAACGGCACGCCCGCCCAACGCCAGTTGTCGATCATCAGCTTGAGCGCAACGTAGGTCTCGGTGACGCTCGCGGGATCGACATCCGCTGTCTTGCGATAATCATCGACTCTGTTGTTGGCCATATAGCCTGCCTGGTATTGCGCGCGCACCGAGTTGTGAAGCGCGTCGGTCGTGCTCTGCACCTGGGTGGCGTCGAGCAGCTCGGCCTTCTCTGCCCTGACCGCGCTCCCGTCGAAGCGCGCCGGTGGCTCCATGGCAACCAGGGACAACAGCTGGAACAGGTGGTTGGGAACCATGTCGCGCAACGCGCCGGTCGTATCGTAAAACCGGCCGCGCTGTCCCACCGTCTGGCTTTCCGCCACGGTGATTTGCACGTGGTCGATATGATCGCGGTTCCAGATCGGCTCGAACAGCCCGTTTGCGAAGCGCAGCACAAGAATATTTTGGACCGTTTCCTTCCCGAGGTAATGATCGATCCGGTAGATTTGATGCTCGTCAAGCACGTCGAGCAGTTTATGATTGAGTGCGCGGGCCGATGCCAGATCGGTGCCGAATGGCTTTTCGATGATGACGCGCCGCCACGCTCCGTTCTCCTCGCGCGTCAGGCCGGTTCTCCCCAGTTGGCAGCCGATCGGCGCGAAAGCCGCGGGCGGCGTGGCGATATAGAACAAACGATTCCCACGCGTCGGGCGCGCCTGCTCGACCCGCGCGAGCTGATGGCGGAGCCGTTCATATGTTTTGGGGTCGTCGATGTCGCCCTGCAGATATGTGACGCAGGAGAACAACCGCTGGGCAATGCGCTCGTCCACCTGACGCGTGGCAAAGTCGCGCAGGCCTTTTTCCAAGTAGCTTCGGAAGGCCTCATCCGAGAAGTCTTTGCGCGCAATGCCGATCACGCAGAAGACATCCGGCAAAAGGCCGCCGGCCCCAAGATTGTAGAGTGCCGGAATCAACAGCCTGCGGGTGAGATCGCCCGAAGCGCCGAAGATCACGAACGAGCAGGGATCCGCGGGCCGAATTGGCGCAGATGCAGCGTCCGCGCTCATCGAGGTTCCATTCCGGGTTCGACCTGACCGCGAACCATTCCGCGTTGCATCGCCGCATCCTCCCCGATGCGCCATCTGTGATTTTGGCCGAGCTGATACTCTCACCGGCCCCAACTCGGCGGTGCCGATGAGAGCCAAGCTTGCCCGAAAAACAACGAACGAACCATGCTCCCGGTTCACATATCGGCTTTGCGGTGCGGCAGCTTGCAAAGTTCGGCAAGGGGTCTCGGATGAGCAGGGTGCGGACGCAGCCGGAACCGAGCTCGATAGCAGCGGGTTTAACAGATGCCTTGGCAGACGCGCCTTCGCATACCGATCGAGATGAGCGCGGCCACGGCAAGCTGATCAATGGTGGCGGGCTTCTCGACGTGCCGATGTGGCGCGGGGATCGCGAAGGCGGCTATCGCAGCCCGATCAGGCCTTGGGCACAACGTGCTCCATCAGCAATTCTTCCTTGAGATTGTCGAGATCGCGGAAAATCGAGGCCACCGCCAAAACCTTTCCGTCACGACCATAGCGCGCCAGGCAGTCCCGCTTGTCGATACTGCCTTCGATATCGAGCGCATCCCACTTTTCCGCGTGTCCGATGTAATTGATCGGAACGTCATAGTGCTGGCTCCAGAAGAACGGAACATCGGAAAACCGTTGCCTCTGTCCGAGCATGTTGCGCGCCGCGGTCTGGCCCTGCCGTTCGGCCACGACCCAGTGCTCGATGCGCAGATGCTCGCCGCTATGGGCGTTGGGCCAGCGCGCGATATCGCCTGCGGCAAAGATGCCGGGCGCGCTGGTCTCGAGATATTCGTTTACCACCACGCCGCGCTCGATCTTCAGACCGGCGCGCTCGGCCAGTTGGACGCGCGGCCGCACGCCGATGCCGACAACCACGAGGTCTGCGGGCAAGATCGCGCCGCCCTTGAGCTTGACGTTTGCGCCCTCGATCGCGGTTGCGGTTTCCTCAAGATGGAACGCGACGCCGTGTTCCTCGTGAATGGCGCGGATGAACTCGCCGAATTCGCGCCCCAGCACGCCTCCAAAGGACGGCGATCCGGCGCCACCACGTGAACTTCAATCTTCCGCGTCCGCAACGCCGCGGCGACCTCGAGTCCAATGAAGCTTGCGCCGAGCACCACTGCTCGCCGCGCGGTAGTTGCCTTGGCTATAATCGCGCGTGAATCGGTCAGCGAACGGAGTACGTGCACGTGCGGCTGATCGGCGCCGGGAATGTCGAGGCGGATCGGTTCAGCGCCTGTTGCCAGCAAGAGCTTGTCGAACGGCACGCTTCGTCCGTTCGCAAGCGTCACTCGCCTCGGGTTCGTATCGATTGCGGTGACCTCGCTGCGAAGCTCGACGGCGATCGATTGATCCTGGTAGAACTGAGCCGGCCTGAGCGGCATCCAGTCTTCCGGCGCGTTTCCTGCGAGGTAATCTTTCGAGCAATTGGGCCGGTCGTAGGGCGCCGCATCGTCCGCCGAAACGAGCGTCACGTCGCCGGCAAATCCTTCCCGCCGCAGCATCTCCGCCGCGGCAAATCCGGCAGCGCCGCCACCCACGATCACCACCCGTTCGGGCGTTGCGCTCGGACGTTTAACCTTGCGCATGCTCCCCGGCTCGATCTTGTCGCGCACGAACACCGTGCCGTTGTGCTTTTCCACGCGCCAGCACGGCATCGGGCTGAAGGCGGGCGCGGCGATCGCCTCGCCCGTGGGCAGACTGAAGCAGGCATGGTGCCAGGGGCATCGCACGGTCTCGCCGACGATTAATCCCTCGGCGAGCGGCCGCCGTAATGCGAGCAGGTCGCACCGATCGCGAAGAACTCATCGCCGCGGCGCGCGAGCAGCACGGCTTCCTCGCCCACGTGCCCGCCTACCATGCGGCCATCGCCAAGATCAGAGAGCGGGACGCCTCGCGCGAGATCGGGTCCTTTCGGCGTTGATTGCTCGGCAGCCATAACGTGCTCCCAACATCGAGAGGTCCGACCAGGCAAGCGAACAACCAACAGCTTCCAATTATTCCAGTTCCAGCGTGGGCTCTGCAGCAAGCGCGTTTGCTGTGTCGGCTCTGCGACCCATCGGGTGGCGCTTGTGTCGAGCGTGCCGGGCACCCGCGTCGCCGGCCACGACGCCATGCTGAGTGAATATTACTGGGGGTGGACAAATACCAAGGGCGCGGCTTGCACCGCGCCCTTCGTTCCTTTGGTGTCTTGATGAGCGAGCGGACTTAGAAATCCATGCCGCCCATGCCGCCGCCGCCCGGCATCGGCGGGGGAGGGGTCTGCTTCTTCGGCGCCTCGGCGACCATGGCCTCGGTCGTCACCAATAGGCCGGCGACCGAAGCCGCATCCTGCAGCGCGGCGCGCACGACCTTGGCGGGATCGATGATGCCGCGATCCACGAGGTCCACATAGTCCTCGCTCTGAGCGTCGAAGCCGAAGGTCTCGGACTTGTTTTCCATGATCTTGCCTACCACGATCGAGCCCTCGACGCCGGCGTTCTCGGCGATCTGCCGGGTGGGGGATTCCAGCGCCTTGAGCACGATGTTGATGCCGGCTTGCACGTCGGGATTGCCGTCGGAGATGCGACCGACCGCCTTCTTGGCGCGCAAGAGCGCAACTCCGCCGCCCGGCACGATGCCTTCCTCGACCGCGGCGCGGGTGGCGTTGAGCGCGTCCTCGACGCGGTCCTTCTTCTCCTTCACCTCCACCTCGGTGGCGCCGCCGACGCGGATCACCGCCACGCCGCCGGCGAGTTTGGCCAACCGCTCCTGCAGTTTCTCGCGATCGTAATCGGAGGTGGTCTCCTCGATCTGCTGCTTGATCTGACCGACGCGGGCTTCGATGTCCTTCTTCTTGCCGGCGCCGTCCACGATCGTGGTCTTCTCCTTATCGATAATGACCTTTTTGGCGCGGCCGAGCATCGCCGTGGTCACGTTCTCGAGCTTGATGCCGAGATCTTCCGAGATCAGCTGGCCTCCAGTGAGAATCGCGATGTCCTCGAGCGTCGCCTTGCGGCGGTCGCCGAAGCCGGGAGCCTTGACGGCGGCCACTTTGAGGCCACCGCGCAGCTTGTTGACAACGAGCGTTGCGAGCGCCTCACCCTCCACGTCCTCGGCCACGATCAACAGCGGCTTGCCCGCTTGCACGATCGCCTCGAGCACGGGGAGCATCGCCTGCAGTCCGGAGAGCTTCTTCTCGTGCAGCAACACGAAGGCGTCCTCGAGCTCGGCCACCATCTTCTCAGCGTTGGTGATGAAGTAGGGGGAGAGATATCCGCGGTCGAACTGCATGCCTTCGACGATCTCGACTTCGGTGTCGAGCGCCTTGGCTTCCTCGACCGTGATCACGCCTTCATTGCCGACTTTCTGCATGGCCTCGGCGATCATCTTGCCGACTTTGGCGTCGCCGTTGGCCGCAAGCGTGCCGACCTGGGCGACCTCGGCCGAAGAGCCGACCTTTTTCGACCGCTTTTCGATGTCTTTCACCACCGCGCTCACTGCGATGTCGATGCCCCGCTTGAGATCCATCGGATTCATGCCGGCCGCCACGGACTTGGCGCCTTCCCTGACGATCGCCTGCGCGAGCACGGTGGCGGTGGTGGTGCCATCGCCGGCCATGTCGTTGGTCTTCTGGGCGACCTCGCGCACCATTTGCGCGCCCATGTTCTCGAACTTGTCTTCGAGTTCGATTTCTTTGGCGACCGTTACGCCGTCTTTGGTGATGCGGGGCGCGCCGAAGCTTTTGTCGAGCACGACATTGCGGCCCTTGGGGCCGAGCGTCACCTTCACGGCGTTGGCCAGGATATCGACGCCGCGCAGCATCTTCTCGCGCGCATCCCCGGCAAAGCGGACTTCTTTCGCAGCCATTTCAAGTCACTCCATTGGTTTGTTTGAGCGCCCGACTTCCGCCTCTCGGTCATTGACGGGCTTGACCCGGCAATCCACCGTCTCGGGGAGAGGATCAATGCCGAGGTCAAGCCCCGGCATGACAATCCACGCGGTCATCGGGTCGAATTTGCATGAATCGACGTCAAGCGATGACGCCCATGATGTCGGACTCCTTCATGATCAGGAGCTCCTCGCCGTCGAGCTTGACCTCGGTGCCCGACCACTTGCCGAACAGCACCCGGTCGCCGGTCTTGACGTCGGGCTTGATGATCTTGCCGGTCTCGTCGCGGCCACCTGGGCCCACCGCAATAACCTCACCCTGCGACGGCTTCTCTTGGGCAGTGTCGGGAATGATGATGCCGCCCTTCGATTTTTCCTCGGCATCGATGCGTTTCACGACCACCCGGTCGTGCAGGGGACGGAACTTGGTTTTGGCCATATGCTGTCCTCGAGGCGCTGAGAAGTATTTAAGCCATTGACCGATCAGGCCGTCTGGCGAGCCGTTAGCACTCAAACGGCGGGAGTGCCAAAAGCCTTGCGGGAGATAGGGGGTCGCGGAAGGCCTGTCAAGGACGGCCGCGGCGCTCGCCCTGGGTCGAGCCTTCCGAACGTCAGCTTGGCGCCATCGCCGATGCCGACGGCGAGTTTTGCTGCTCAGCCCACCTCGTGATGGGCGCACGATCAAGCCCACCGTCTGCGCGACCGGCACGGGGGTGGGGGCCGGCACACCCGGTTGCCTCACATCTGCCTTGGGAGGGCCGTAGCTTGCGACCAAAGTCGCCCGGATCGCGGGGTCTCACAGGTCCGCACGATTCCATCCCGTTAACGATGCGGTTGATAAAGTAGGTGGGTCTTTTGCGCTCGCGCCTCGATGGCGCGGACAGAAGTGAGGGTACATTGTCGATGCGCAATTGCAGTTTCGGTTGGTCGCTCGTTGCAGTCACGCTGTCGGCGTTGGCAGTCTCGGCCTGCAGCACAACGCCATCCCCGCAAGTCGCCGCTTCCGCCCCACCGGAGCCCGAGATGCCGGCGCGCGTGCGGCCCACAGAGATCGTCGGCCGTTGGGGATATGCAGCCTACCACAAGCCGGAAGATCGCACGCGCACCGAGGCCAATGCCCGCGGCCAGTGCAAGCAGCCCTACGTGATCGGCCAGGGCGCCAACGGGGGCGTCATGATGTATCTTGCCGATTCAAGCGAGCTGCAGGAGCTTCGGCTCAAGGGCAGCTCCTCCGGCAGAGACTATATCGGTCCTGCAGGGCGCACACCGGGTGCGCAGGATCGTGAAATCGTCTCCTTCGACGGCCGCGTGATGATCCTCAAATACGTCGATCCCGAGGTCGATGGACGCTACGGGACCGGTATCTTTGTGCGTTGCGCCCCGCGCGCGGCGCAGGCGAGCGCTCAGACCTCGCGCTGATCGCGGCCGCTGCCGCTGACCCAATCCGGTCGAGCCGCGGGCGGTGCAGCTCAAGCGAGGCATGATGTCTGCCGCCGCGGTGCAAGGGGATGCTGTCATGACGCGCCGCCGCCTCGTCGCGATACCGCTGGCGCCGTGGGAACGCGACGGCGTCAAGGCTGCGCTCGTCAGGACGAAGCTGCCGGCCGATGATGTGGGCGATGCACGCGTATTGGTCTGGCGCTTTGAGACAATCGAGGGCACTCCGGTCGGTTTCGGCGGACTCGAAATCTTCGGCAGCGATGCGCTGTTACGCTCGCTGATGACGTTGCCCCCGCTGCGCCAGGTGGGCATGGGAGCGGCAATGGTGGCAATGCTCGAGATCGAGGCGTGCGCCCTCAAGTGTCATGCGATCTATCTCCTGACCGCATCCGGCACCGATTTCTTTGCGCGACTTGGCTATGCGATCTGCGCGCGCAGCGACATGCCGGACGCAGTCCGCGGCAGCCGGCAGTTCGCAGAGCTCTGTCCGGCGACCGCGCTGGCGATGGTCAAACACCTCGGTTAGCTCGACGCACCTGTGCGACGTGCTAGGGTCGGGCTTTTCTCGCCCGCCGTGCCCCTCATGCCGACCCTGCGCGACGTGATCGCCGGCCCCTGGCGCGCCGTCCTCGTGCTCGGCGTCACTGAAATTTTGTCCTGGGGTGCGATCTTCTATCCGCCGGTCTTGACCGTGCCGCTGATCGCTGATGAGCGCGGCTGGTCGATGAGTTTTGCCATGGGTGGGTTTTCGCTGGCGCTGCTCACGGCGGGTCTCGTTTCGCCGCGCGTCGGTCGCTTGATCGATCGCTACGGCGGACATCGCGTCATGCCGATCGGCTCGCTCCTCGGCGCGGTCGGTCTCGCCCTGATCGTCTATGCCGTCCATCCCGCCGCCTATCTCGCGGTCTGGATCCTGCTCGGCGTTGCGACGGCCGCGACCCTCTACGATCCGGCCTTTGCCACGCTCGGCCGCATCTTCGGCCTTCGGGCCCGGCGCCCGATCACCACACTCACATTGGCCGGGGGATTCGCTTCGACCGTGAGCTGGCCCGTGACCCATGTTCTGCTCGACGCCGTCGGATGGCAGGGCACCTATCTCATCTTTGCCGCCGTGCTCGCTCTTGTCGCGGCCCCGCTACACGCTTTCGCCTTGCCGCGCACGCGTGCGGATGCCGCGGCGCAGCCCAACCACGCGGCGCCCGCGCCGGGTCCCGTTCTGCCGCCGCGCGGTTGGCCTTTCCTGCTGGTGGCGGCAGCGTTTGCCGCTTACGCCTTCGTGCCCTCCGGTCTCTCTGCGCATCTGCTCGCAATCTTCGGCCGCGCAGGCATCGACGCGGGCACCGTGGTCGCGATCGGCGCGCTGTTCGGGCCGGCACAGGTCGCCTCGCGCATCTGCGAGCTCATGTTCGCGCGCCGCATTCATCCGCTCTATGTCGCACGCTTCGCGGTGGCCATGCTGCTCACGGCTTTCGCCTTGCTCGCGCTGTTCGGGCTCAACGTTCCGGCCGCCGCGGCTTTCGCGGTGATGTTCGGAATGGCCAATGGGCTCCTCACCATCGCGCGCGGCGCGCTACCGCTCGCGCTATTCGGCGCCGCCGGCTACGGGCATCTCATGGGCCGCATCGGCGGGCCTTATTTGGTGATGCAGGCGATCGCGCCGCTGGTCCTCGCGTTCGTCGCGGAGCGCAGCTCGGACCCGGCGGTGCTTGCCGTCGTCGCGAGTTTCGCGGCCATATCGTTTATCGCGTTTGCCGCCGTGCGGGGGCCGAAGTCGTTGGGCGAGAAGCCCAAATCGCGCGCGCCCTAGACAAAAGACCGATAACGAGATCGCGGAGCCGCATGCGGGGGTCTCACCGCCTTGCGCGCTGCCCGAGCGCTCACACGTCCTCGCTGCCGCCGCCGTCGTCGAAGCCCAAGTCGCCGTCGTCGGGGTCGTCCTGGTCATCCTGCTCGCCGCCGCCGTCGTCCTCGAGCGCGCCATAGCTGCGGCCGGCGCTGTCCTCGCCAGAGGACGGGCCCCGTCCGATGTCTTGGACGCCTGCCTCGCGGGCGAGCTCCCCGCCGCCCGAAGGGGATGATCCACTCGCTCCGGCGGCCGGATCGAGGGCGGCCTGCGCGCCTTGCGGGTGGCCCATCATGGAGCGGATGCCGCTGAGCAGCAGCGAGCCGCCGATCACGCCGGCCGCGGCGGCGGCCGCGTTGCCGAGAAAAGAGCCGCCCGGGGCGGCAGCCGCGCCTGCCGGGCCGGTCGGCATCGGCATCGGCTGCGGTGGCTGGGGCGGCTGCGTTCCGGTGTGCCAAGCGGGCGACATGCCCTCGGCTGGTCGCACCGAAGGGACAGAACCGCGAGCCTCGCGCTTTCCGAAGACGCTCTCGCGTACCCCACCGAGAAAGCTCGTGTCGCGCGGCGGCGTCTCGGCTGGCGTTGCGCCCTCAAGTTCGCGGATGCGCGCGTCCGCACGTTTGAGCGCTTCGTCCTGCACCAGCACCGTCTGTACCAGCGCATAGGGCGCATTGGGGGCCTGGCGTAAGCCATCCCTGATCAGGCGCTCGGCCTCGGGATCGCGTTGCGCGTCCTCCAGCGTCGACAGGCGGTCGAATAGGTCGATGACGAGATTGCGTTCCTCTGGGGTCATTGGTCCGTCTCCTTCCACCCTGACGACCCCTTGAATGTAGGCAATGCTCGCGCAACCGAAAATGACCGGCGGGCAGAAAAAACGTTCGTCGCGCCGGCCCAATCGGCGCGATCACGCCAGCGCGACGCCATGCCGCGCCAGGACCATCGGAAAAGAGTCGCTGGCGAAAAACGCATATTCTTTTTCCCTCAGCGTCGTGAGTGAATCGAGGCCTTGTAATTCGCGGTCCACGAAGCCGGGATGGCACATGACCACGCTGCCATCGGGCAGCCGATCGAGGAAGCGGGGGAACAGCGCGGCGAAATCCGTATCCTCCTCGAACTCGTAGGTGCCGGCGAAGCCCGGATTTGTACGCAAGCCCCGCGCCGAGGCTTTGCGCCGGAACCGGTGGCTCAATAGATCGAGTACAAGTCCCTTGCGGTCGGCAAGTCTTTCCACGAGCGGTAGCGCTCGCCCGCACTGGCGCACCCATGCCTCGGGGGCGGTGCTCGCAACAACCTCGAGCACGGCGTCGCTGATTTGGGGAAAGAGATGGATATGATGATGCCCGTCCACAAAATCGGGGGCGCGGTCGAACGTCTCGAGAAATTGCTGCATCTGACTCCCAACTTCCGCTCTCAGCGCGGCGCGATCGAACTGGTGCATGATCGCGCGCCGCGCGGTCGTCGCGAGCGGTGCGAAGGCTCCCCCGCTCACCGGCTCGAAGGCCTTGCTCAACGGACGAAACGGCGCGGTCAGCGCGACGTGAAGCCCGATCGCCACCCGCGGCGCTGTGGAATTGAGCACATCAAGAGCGATTGCCTCCGCGCGATGAAAGCTCGGTGCCGCCACCAACGCAGAGGTGGCGTTGAGGCGTCCGCGCACCACGAGGTCGCGGATTGCGGTGCTGACCGCGGGGGAGATTCCGTAGTCGTCCGCGCAGAGCCAGATGCGCCGCTCGGCTTGCCTCATTCCGCGGCCGAGCGCGCCGGCGCTTGGTTGGAGGCGCCTGCGCTCTCCGCCGTCTTGAGCGTGTGCTCGGCCACGAAGTAGACCGGCCGTGCTTTGAGCTCGGAGAGGATCTTGCCGATATACTCACCCATGATCCCGATCATGATGAGTTGCACGCCGCCGAGCACCATCAGGCCGACGATCACCGACGGATAGCCCGGAACGGACTCTCCGAACACGAAGGTCTCGATCAGGATCTGCACGCCGAAGATGAAGGCCGCGCCCGCGAGCAGGAGCCCGAGTAGGCTCGCCAGCCGCAGCGGCGCGACCGAAAACGAGGTAAGGCCTTCGATCGAAAGTCCGATCAGCGAATAGAGGTTCCAGCTCGTGCGGCCATGGATGCGCTCAGCCGGCTCGTAGTCGACGCGGATTTGGCGGAATCCGATCCAGCTTGCGAGCCCCTTGAAGAACCTGTTGCGCTCTGGAAGCTGCTTGAGCGCCGCGGCTGCGCGCGGCGACAACAGGCGGAAGTCGCCCGCATCCGCAGGGATTTTTTGCCGCGCTCCCCAATTGATCAGCGCGTAAAAGACTTTGACGCCGGCCCGGCGCAGCCACGGCTCGTTGTCCCGGTGTGCCTTGGCCGTATAGACCACGTCATAGGCTTCGTCGAGCCAATGCGCGACGAGCTTTTCAACGAGTGTCGGTGGATGCTGCCCGTCACCGTCCATGAACAACACGGCTCCCAGGCGCGCATGATCGAGGCCGGCGAGCAGCGCGGCCTCTTTGCCGAAATTGCGCGACAACGAGATGACCTGGATATCGAGATTGTCGGCTGGAAGCGCGCGCGCGGCCGCGAGCGTCGCGTCGCGGCTGCCGTCGTCGACATAGACCACCTCGGTGGCGAGGCCGCGTCCCCTCTTGAGCGCGCGGGCGATCTCGACAATGCGGGCGTGAAGCGTCGCAAGACTGTTTGCCTCGTTGAACAACGGCACGACGATCGAAAGCCCAACCTCCGGAAAGCCGCGCGGGCGCGCGGCAGCGCTGCCGAGTGTCACCGCATGTGGAGCCATCGCCCGCGCCTTTTGAAATCGTACCCTGCTGCGCAGCGGTTATAGCCCAACCATGCGCCGCTGTCGCGCGGGTGTGCGATGCGCGGCCTCGGCGTCCCGGTCGGGACGTGCTAAGCGGGAGGAACCATGGGGCTCTCCGCGCAGTTCGATCATATCCAACGCCGCCTCACACGGGCCTGGCGGGACCGCGCTGTGGTGCTCAAGGCGGCGAGCTTCGCGATGGTCGGCGTCGTCAATACGGTCGTCGACTACTGCGTCTTCCTCGCCGGTTATTACCTTGTCGGCCTGCCGCTGGTCCCGGCCAATGTGCTGTCCTGGCTCGTAGCTGTCTCCGGCTCCTACGTGATGAACTCTTACGTGACCTTTGCCGTCGAATCCGGCAGGCAGTTGCGCTGGCGCGCCTACGCCGCATTCGTTGCGTCCGGCATCGCGGGGTTCGTCACCAACACGACGGTGCTGGTGGTGGTATCGCTTTGGCTTCCCGTCCCGGCGGCCAAGCTCTGCGCGATCGCGGCGAGCTTCGGGGTCAATTTTTCGCTCTCGCATTTCGTCGTATTCGGATCGCGCGCGGGGCAGGCGAAACGGTCGACCGAATGACGAAAACAGAGCCGCTGCCGCGCCATGTCTGCGGCGCCGCGCAAGAGAGCTGCATCGGAGGGCGCATATGCGCGACGACGACAACTTGACCGCGGAGCGCCCGACATTCGTCACGCATCTCGAATGCTCGGCGACGGGTGCGCGCTACCCGGCGGACGAGCTTCATAACCTCTCGCGCGAGCGCAAGCCGCTCTTGGTGCGCTACGATGTCGAGGCAATCAAAAAGGCGTTGCGCAAGGAGGCGCTGGCGCGGCGGCCGCGCGATCTGTGGCGCTACCGCGAACTCCTGCCCGTGCGTCGAGCGCGCGATATCGTCAGCCTCGGTGAGCCGGTCACGCCGATCCTGACCTTGCCGAGGCTCGCCAAGACGCTCGCGGCCGGCGACATTTTGGTCAAGGACGAAGGCCGCCTGCCGACCGGCTCGTTCAAGGCGCGCGGGCTCGCTCTCGCCGTGTCGATGGCGAAGGCGCTCGGCGTTAAGCACATGGCCATGCCAACCAACGGCAATGCCGGCGCGGCGCTGTCCGCCTACGCCAGCCGCGCCGGCATCAGGACCACCGTGTTCTGCCCCGCGGACACGCCGGAAGTAAACGTTCGCGAAATCGCCCTGCAAGGCGCAAGCGTCTACCGTGTCAACGGCCTCATCGACGATTGCGGCAAGATCGTCGCCGAGGGCGCGGCCAAGGCGGGCTGGTTCGACACCTCGACATTGAAAGAGCCGTACCGGATCGAGGGCAAGAAGACGATGGGCATCGAGCTTGCCGAGCAGCTCGGCTGGCGGCTGCCCGATGTGATTCTGTATCCGACCGGCGGCGGCACCGGCCTGATCGGCATGTGGAAGGCGTTCGCCGAGCTCGAAGCGATCGGCTTCATCGGCAGCAAGCGGCCGCGGATGGTGGCGGTGCAGGCGGCAGGCTGCGCCCCGATTGTGCGCGCCTATGACGCGGGCGAGGACCATGCGCCGCGCTGGGAGGACGCCCATACCATCGCTGCGGGCATCCGCGTGCCGCAGGCGATCGGCGACTTTCTCATCTTGCGCGCCGTGCGCGAGAGCGGTGGGTTCGCCGTCGCGGTCGGCGACGAAGCAATCTCCGCCGCGATCGAGGAGGTCGCGCGCGCGGAAGGCCTGTTACTGTGCCCGGAAGGGGCCGCCACTTATGCCGCGCTCAAACAGGGTCTCGCCGACGGGCGCATTGGTCGGGGCGAACAGGCCGTGCTTTTCAATTGCGCAACCGGCCTCAAATATCCGCTGCCGCCGAGCGAGCGCACGCTCGACCGCACGCGGCCCATCGACTTCGCCGCGCTGTGCTAAATTGTCCACCAACTCATGCAAGCCGCAACAAGGGAGAAACCCGATGCGCAAGCTGCGCTCAGCCGTCTTACTCATTGCCGTGGTTGCAAGCACCGCGGCGGCCGATGCGCAGGTCTACCCGTCGCGCCCGATTACGATGGTGGTGCCGTATTCCGCGGGCGGCCCGACTGATACGATTGCGCGCATCATGGCCGAGCGCATGCGAGTTCCGCTCGGTCAAACCATCATCGTTGAGAACGTGACCGGGGCTGCCGGCACCATCGGCGTCGGCAAGGTCGCGCGTGCCGCAGCCGACGGCTACACCATCGGCATCGGCCATTGGGGCACGCACGTCGTCAACGGGGCGATCTACGCGCTGGCCTACGACGTGCTGCGAGACTTCGAGCCGGTGGCAATGATCGCCACCAATCCGCAACTCATCGTCGCGAAGAAATCGGTGCCGGCGCAGGATCTGCAGGGTCTGATCGCCTGGTTGAAAGCGAATTCCGCGACCGCGACGCAGGGCACGGCCGGCCACGGCAGCGCGTCCCATATCAGCGGCGTCTATTTCCAGAACATCACCGGCGCGCGATTTCAGTTCGTTCCGTATCGCGGCGCAGGCCCCGCGATGCAGGACCTGGTGGCCGGCCAGGTCGATTTGATGATCGATCAGGCGGCCAATTCGCTGCCGCAGGTGCGCGCCGGCACGATCAAGGCCTACGCCGTGACCGACAAGATTCGGCTGCCGGCGGCACCCGACATTCCGACGGTGGATGAGGCCGGCGTGCCGGGCCTGCATATCGCCATCTGGCATGCGTTCTGGATGCCGAAAGCAACGCCGAAAGACATCATTACCAAGCTCAATGCGGCGGTCCTCGAGACCTTGGCCGATGCCGGCGTGCGCCAGCGGCTCGCACAGCTCGGCCAGGAGATCCCGGACCGCGAGCAGCAGACCCCGCAGGCGCTGTTCGCCTATCAACAAGCCGAGATTGAGAAGTGGTGGCCGATTATCAAGGCTGCGAACATCAAGGGGGAGTAAGCGCGCAAGTCTTACCGCGGCGCTCCCAGGCCTGCCTCGAGCTTGGCGTAAAGCGGATCGGCGCTGGCGAAGACGTAATCGAGGTCTGCGACCACGACGTTCTCGGCGCCCTTCTCCCTGAGCAACATGGTCAGCTCATGGACGTGCTTGGGCGGGCAGTGCAGCGTGAGCATGCCCGAGGAGGTAGGTCCGCCGAAGGGGGCCTCGACCCCGAAACGCCGCTTGGCCTCGCCCATGAACGCATCGTCGCAGCCAGCCACCCGAGTGCGCACCTCGCGAAACGCGCGCGCCCGCGCCTGCGCGGCGATACGGTCGAGCATGCCGCGCGCGATGGCGCGCTCGGCGGCGCCCCAGTTCGCCGCGCGCGCCGCGACCAGATTGGCCTGCGAACGCAGGATCACGCCGTCGTCGATCACCTTGAGCCCGTTGGCGGCGAGCGTTGCTCCCGTAGTGGTAATGTCGACGATGAGCTCGGCGGTGCCGGCCGCCGGTGCGGCTTCTGTGGCGCCCGAGCTTTCCACGATCCGATAGTCCGTCACGCCATGCCGGGAAAAGAAGTCGCGCGTGAGATTCACGTATTTGGTCGCAACCCGCATCTTGCGCTCGTGCTTGAGACGAAACGCGATTGCGACATCGTCGAGATCGGCCATGCTGTGTACGTCGATCCACGCCTGCGGCACCGCGACCGCCACATTGGCGTGGCCGAAGCCCAATCCGTCGACGAGGACAACACGGCGCTCCGCGTCGGGAATTTTCTCGCGCACCAAATCCTCGCCCGTGATGCCAAGATGCACCGCCCCCTGCGCAAGGAGATCGACAATCTCGTCCGCCGAGAGATACGCCACCTCGATGCCGGGAAGCTCGGCGATGGTGCCGCGGTAGTCGCGCGCCCCGCGCGGCTTGACGAGCTCGAGCCCGGCGCGCGCAAAGAATGCTTCCGCGTTCGCCTGCAGGCGTCCTTTCGCCGGCACCGCGATGACGAACGGCGCGCTCACGGGGCGCCTCGCACCGCCGCCAGCCGCTCGATCCATGCCGCAAACCCGACCGCGGGTATGGCCTGCGTGCTGCCGAGCCGCGAGAGCAATCCATCATAGCGCCCGCCGGCCACCAGCGGCTCGCTCGCCTGCGCGCGTGGAGCATGGAGCTCGAATACAAAGCCGGTGTAATAGTCGAGGCCGCGGCCGAAGGCGGTCGAGAACTGGATGGCCGAAACGTCGACGCCGCGTTCCGCGAGCGAGCGCGTGCGGGTCTCGAACAGCTCGATCGCAGCATCGAGGCCGATCTTGGCTTGGCGCGCAAACGCCTTGAGCTTGGCCGCCGCCGCATGCGGATCCCCGGCAACGGCGAGGAATGTTTCGATCAGCGCGCGGGTATGCCGCGGCAGTGACGGCTGCGCGCCGAGCGCCGCCTGTTCCAGAAAATGGTCGGCGATTTCGCTCACCGAACGTCCGCCGACCGCGGTGATGCCCGCAATCGACAGCAAATCGGTGACGAGCGCGTGCGCGCCTTTGGGGTCCGCGCCGACCAGCGCGGCGAGCACGCCTTGATATTCCGGCCGAGCATTCGCCGCCGCCACGGTGAGCCGATCGAGATCCTGCGCCAGCGACGTCTTGTGATTGAAGTCCTTGATCAGCCGGCGCTTCCACGCGGGCGCGAGATCGAGCGCCGCAACGAGCGCGCAAAACAGGCCGACATCGCCCATGCGGATGCCGGGCGCGGCCAAGCCGTAATGCGCCGTCGCTTGAAGCCCGAGCGCCAGCATTTCGGCATCCGCCGCCGCGATATCCTCGCGTCCGAAGGACTCGATGCCGGCCTGCAGGAATTCCCCGCCGTCTTCGCCGCGATGGCGAAACACCGGCCCGAGATAGCAAAACCCGCGTGGCGCGCCGGCCTCGGGCGAGGCGAGATAGTCACGCGACACCGGAATGGTGAGGTCGGGGCGCAGGCACAGCTCGCGCCCTTGGGGGTCGCTCGCCAGATACATGCGCTTGCGGATGTCCTCGCCGGAAAGATCGAGGAACGGCTCTGCGGGCTGCAGAATCGCCGGCGTCACCCGCGCATAGCCGGCGCGCTCGAACGCGGCGACGAGCGCGTCGGCGCGTGCCTCGGGCGCGGTCTTCGGCGAGATGATTCCTGCACGCGTCATGGCGCGGATCGCAACGTTCTGAGCCTATGGCGGGCGGCGCTTTAGCACGCTTGGGGGCTTTATTCGATGCCAAAGCGAGGACGGGCTTAACGCCGTCGACGGACTTAACGCGGTCGGCGGGCCGCTTTTGCGGGGCCGCAGCGCGCCTATCGCCAATCCCCGAGCACCGCCTCCACCAACGCGAGGGCGGCGACCGCGGCGGTATCGGCGCGCAGCAGCCGCGGCCCGAGCGCAAGCCGCACCGCATTGGGCAATTTGAGGAGCGCCGCACGCTCGTCTTGGGCGAAGCCCCCCTCGGGGCCAACGAGCACGGCGAGAGACAGGGCATGCCCGTGGCGCGTATTTCGCGTTTGCGCGAGCGCGGCGATCGGGTCGTTCACATCCGCCGTCTCGTCGCAGAACACGAGCAAACGCTTGGGCTCGAGCTCGGCGATCATCTGCTCGAGGCTCAACGGCGCGCGGATGTCTGGAAGCGTCAGGATGCCGCACTGCTCCGCGGCCTCGATGGTATTTGCGCGCATGCGCTCGAGGTTGACGCGCGCGACTTGAGAGTGGCGCATGAGCACCGGCTGCAATCGCGAGGCGCCCATCTCCACCGCCTTCTGTGTCATGTAGTCGAGGCGAGCATGTTTGAGTGGTGCGAACAGGTAATGCAGGTTGAGCGCCCTGGGCTGCGGCCTCGTGCGTTCGACGATGGCAAGCGCGAAGGAGCGTTTCTCGCGCCGGAGCGTGCTGCGCCATTCGCCGTCGCGGCAGTTGAAGACCAGCACGCTGTCGCCGGCTTTCAAGCGCAACACGGTGCCGAGATAGTGGGCTTGTGAGACGTTGAGCAGAACGCTCGCGCCCTCGTGGAGCGCGGCGTCGACGTAGAGGCGGGGGGCGCGGCACTGACCGCGGGGGATGGATGCCACGGGCGACATTGCTGCCCGCTTTTGAGGAAAATCACAAACCGAAAGACGGGCAAATCACGGTTCTGAAGGGCGATCGCGCCGGCACTCGGGACCGGAGCGGCCTTAGGGCTGCCGCTTTGCCGTGTTATCGCCGGATTTGAAAGGCTTTTGATGTCAGGGCCGCGGGGTGGTGGGGACGAATCGGGCGGCCGGGGGAGAGATACAGCTCATGAGGGTCAGCCGGGCTCTCCCATTGGCGCTGGCGCTCGCGGTGATGCCGCTGTGGCAGGCGGCGGCGCAGTTTGGAGGGGGTCCGGGCATGTCCGGGGCGCCCGCCATGTCACCTGTCCCAGGCATGTCCCCCGCTGCGCCGGGAGCCTCATTCGCTGCGCCGCAGCAACCGCCGCCAGGCTGTCAGCAGCTCCTGACCAGCCGCGATGACGTTGCCAAGAACGGCCAGGCGCTCCAGGCAGCCGGCCAGCGGAAGGCGCCCCCCGACGAGATTTGTAAGCTCTTCAAGGCCTTCCTTGCGGCCGAGAGCAAGATGATCAAGGGCTTGCAAGAGCACAGCGCAACCTGCGGTGTTCCCTCCGAAGTCCTCAAACAAGTGCAGGACGGGCACGGCAAGGCATCCGAGGTGGGCAAGAAGATTTGCGATGCAGCGCAAGCGCCGCGCCCGGCCGCTCCCAGCCTGAGTGATGCGCTGGGTGCCGGGCCCATGGTTCCGGATGCTTCCACCGCGACGAAAAAGGGCCAGTCGACCTTCGACACGCTCACCGGCAGTCCGCTGACGCGATGACGCGCGGCGCGGGCCGCGTCGCCGATTCGACCGGCAACTGGGTCGACGGCTGGGCCCCTGCCTGGGCGCGTCCTTATCTACGTTTGGCGCGCCTCGACCGGCCGATCGGCTCCTGGCTGCTGCTGCTGCCGTGCTGGTGGTCGGTTGCCCTTGCCGAGGTTCACGCCGGGACGCGGGTCAACACGTGGCATCTCCTCCTATTCTTCGTCGGCGCGTTTGCCATGCGCGGGGCGGGCTGCACCTGGAACGATATCGTCGATCGCGACCTCGATGCGCGAGTCGAGCGCACGCGCTCGCGCCCCATCCCTTCGGGACAGGTGACGGTCGCGGCGGCCGCCGCCTTTCTCGTCTTGCAGGCACTGCTCGGGCTTGCGGTTCTGCTGCAGTTCAATGGGTTCACGGTCCTTGTCGGCCTCGCCTCCCTCGCGGTCGTCGCGATCTATCCGTTTATGAAGCGGATCACCTACTGGCCGCAGATTGTGCTCGGACTCGCCTTCTCCTGGGGCGCGCTGATGGGATGGCCGGCGACCTTTGGGCGGCTCGACGCGCCCGCGGTGCTGCTCTACGCCGGCGCTATATGCTGGGTGATCGGCTATGACACCATCTACGCGCACCAGGATCGCGACGACGATGCGCTCATCGGCATCAAGTCCACGGCGCTGCTCTTCCGCGAGCGCACCAAGCCGATGCTGGCGCTGTTCTACGGCCTTGCCGTGATGCTGATTGCAGTCGCTGGATGGAGTGCTGGTGCAAGGCTGATCTTCGCGCTCGGGATCATCGCCTTTGCCGCCCATCTCGTTTGGCAGATTGCGCGGCTCAACGTGGAGGATCCGCTCAATTGCCTGACGGTGTTCAAGTCCAACCGCGATGCCGGCCTCATCCTTTTTGCCGGACTCGCGCTCGATGCGGTTTTCCCGGCGCGACTATAGAATACGATCGTGAGGACGTTGCTCCGTTCGTCCGGGCGGAGCCACAGCCCGTGTCCCCGGGTTTCCAACATAAGCCCGTTTACGCGCGTCTTTGACGCGCTATGCGCGGAACGAACGGGAGAGGAGGCCGGAGAAAGCATGTGCTCTTGCAGGTTCGTTATCGCGTCGCTTGCGGCAATCGCAACGTTGGTCGGGCTGGCCGAGCCTGGTCGCGCGGACGAGGAGCTTAAGGTCGCCGTCGGCGGGCGCGGCATTGGCGAAACCTTCGTTACCGAGGTCGGTTACAAGGCCGGCCTGTTCAAGCCGCATAATCTCGCGCTCGACATTTTCTATACTGACGGCGGCGGCGAGACCCAGCAGGCCGTGATCTCGAATAGCGCACAGGTCGGCATCGCTTCAGGTTTTCTCGGCGCGATCGGTGTGTTTGCCAAAGGAGCGCCGGTGCGCATCATCGGCGGCTCCTATACGGGGGGCGCGCAGGTCTTTTGGTATGTGCCGGCGGCCTCACCGATCAAGAGCCCGCGCGACCTCTCGGGCAAGACGGTTGCCTATTCCAACAACGGCTCCTCCACCCATGCCGGCGTGCTCGCGCTGCAGAAGCACTACAACGTGGACTTCAAGCCGACACCGACCGGGAATGCGGCCGCGACCATGACCGCGACCATGACCGGACAGGTTGACGTGGGCTGGGCAGGCGCGCCGTTCGGTGTCGCCGAGCTCGAAGCCGGCAAGACCCGGCTGATCATGAAATCGTCGGATGCGCCCGATTTCGATAAGCAGACGAGCCGCGTCATCGTTGCCAACGCGACGGAGCTCAAAGCGCGTCCTGACGTGTTCGTGCGCTTCATGCGCGGCTACCGCGATTCGCTGCGCTGGGTCTATTCGACGCCGGAGGGGCTCAGTGCCTACGCAAACTTCGCCAAGCTGTCGGAGAGCACGGCCAAGCGCGCATTGCAGGAATTCCTCCCGCTTACCGCAGTCGATCCGGATCGCATTTCCGGAATCGAGGAGGTGATGGCCGACGCCGTCAACTTCAAATTCATCACGGCGCCGCTGACCCACGGCGATCTCGCCGAGCTGATCCAAATCCCCGAGCGGCGGCGGTGACGCCGCTTACGGGAGCCTGAAGATAAGGGGGTCGAGCCGTCCCCACGGCTCGACCCCACGCTTGACGCCCCAAAGCCTAGCTGCTTCCTGCCGGGAATGCCCGGCGCTGCGGCGGTTCCCCCCGCTCGTTGCCGCAAACATGCCGCAAACCCGTCGGGATCCGCTTAACGTTCCTGGTTAATCTGCGGTTTCACCGCCTCCCATGTGACTCATGCTTGACGAGTCGTTGCCGTCCCCGCGCAAGCTCGGTAACACGCTCCTCCATCGTGCAAAACGAGACTCATCCTCTCGATGTCCTCGCTCCTCGACCAATCCGCGCTGACCGACCTTGCCGAACGGCTGGTCGCGGCCGCGCGCCGGGCCGGCGCAGACGCCGCCGATGCGCTCGCCCTGCGCTCGGTCTCACTTGCGATCGAGGTGCGCGAGGGCGCGGTTGAGGAATCCGAGCGCTCCGAAGGCGACGATGTGGGGCTTCGCGCTTTCGTCGGACGCCGTCAAGCGGTCGTGTCGACGAACGACATCAAGACCGACGCGACCGAGCTCGCCGAACGTGCGGTCGCCATGGCCAAGGCGGCACCGGAAGATCCGTTCGCGGGACTTGCCGATCGCGAGCAGCTTGCCCGCGAGCTTCCCGATCTCGATTTGCTCGATCCGGATCTGCCGACTGTGGGCGCGTTGGAAGAGCGTGCGCGACGCGCCGAGAGCGCGGCCCTTGCCGTTGAAGGCGTCACCAAATCGGCGGGGGCGTCGGCATCCGCCGGCATCGGCGGCATCGTGCTGGTGACGAGCCACGGCTTCCGCGGCGCCTATCTCAGCTCGGGCCAGAGCATATCGATGACGGCGATTGCTGGCGCGGGCACGGCAATGGAGCGCGATTACGACTATTGCGCCACGGTCCACGGCGGCGATCTCGACCCCCCGGAGAAGATCGGACGCACGGCCGGCGAGCGCGCGGTCGAGCGGCTCAATCCACGCAAGGTGAAGAGCAAACGCGTGCCGGTCGTGTTCGACCGGCGGGCGGCGGGCTCCCTCATCGGCCATCTCGCCGGTGCAATCAATGGCGCTTCGGTGGCGCGCAAAAGCAGTTTCCTCAAAGATAGACTCGGCCGACGGCTGTTCAGGCCGGGCATCCGCGTGCTCGACGACCCGCGGCGGTTGCGCGGCTTGCGTTCGCGTCCATTCGATGCCGAGGGCGTCGCCAGCAAGCCCCTCGCCGTGGTGGAGGACGGCGTGCTCGCATCTTGGTTGCTCGATTGCGCGACCGCCCGCGAGCTCGGTCTTGTCACCACCGGCCATGCCCAGCGCGCCGTATCGTCCACGCCGGCGCCCGGGCCGAGCAATTTGCATCTCGCGGCCGGCAGCGATACGGCGGAAGCGCTCATGGCCGACATCGCCGAGGGATTTTACGTCACCGACCTCATCGGCGTAGGGGTGAATTACGTGACCGGCGATTACAGTCGCGGCGCGAACGGCTTTTGGATCGAAAACGGCAAACGCAGCTACCCCGTCAGCGAAGTGACGATTGCCGGAAGTCTTCTCGATATGTTCCAGGCCCTCGTTCCCGCAAATGATCTGGAGTTTCGGTTCGGCACCAATGCGCCGACCGTGCGCGTGGAGGGGCTCACCGTTGGCGGTCGATGACTGCGTCCTGCTGCGCGATCGCCTTGCCTGCGCCGTGCGTGAAGCCGGCGCGCTGGCGCTGCAAACGTTTCGCGGTCAGCTCGTCAGCTGGACGAAAGGCGCCTCCTCGCCCGTGAGCGAAGCCGATATTGCCGTTGACGCCCTGCTGCGCGAGCGGCTTCTGAGCATCCGCGATGCCGGCTGGCTGTCGGAGGAGACGGAGGACGACCCGGCCCGCTTGCGGCGCGACGAAGTGTGGGTCGTCGATCCAATCGACGGCACGCGCGCCTATCTCGCCGGTTCCCCGGAGTGGGTGATTGCCGCGGCTTTGGTGCGCGGGGGCCGGCCCGAAGTTGCGGCGCTTTACGCGCCGGTGAGCGACGAGTTGTTCCTCTCGATCGCCGGCGGCGGCGCGACGGTGAATGGGGCACCGATCGCCGCGAGTAGCGGCGATCAGTTGGCAGGCGCGACGTTTTCCGGCGCCAAGCGCCGGCTCGACAGTCTTGCGGCCATCGAGCCGCGCATCGCCACCGTGCCGAGAATTCCATCGCTGGCGTTGCGCCTGGCGCGCGTCGCGACCGGCGCGATTGACGGCACCTTTACGGCTCCGAACAGCCGGGATTGGGACCTTGCGGCGGCCGATCTTTTGGTGCACGAAGCCGGCGGGCGGATTACGACGCTGACGGGGCAATCGTTGATCTACAACCGTCCGGATCCCGTCCATGGCGCGCTGGTCGCCGCAGGCCGCGCCCGTCACGCGCGGTTGCTCGGTCTCATTCGCGATCGGCTTTCCGAGTTCGCGTGATCGGGCGCAGCAGTCTGCGTCGCATCCGAAACGCTGCGGATGTGGCGCGTTCTCGCCGGCGGGCGAAAGCCGTTTCGCCATCGTTGCAGATCGCGACAGCAAGGGGCGCAAGCTTATGCCGGAGCAGACCCAGCCGCGACAGTTGCTGCACCTCGTGTTCGGTGGTGAACTCACGGATTTGGAAAGCGTGGAGTTCCGCGATCTCGGCAAGCTGGATATCGCCGGTATTTATCCCAACTACGCCGCCGCTTATGCTGCCTGGAAGGCGAAAGCTCAGCAGACGGTCGACAACGCCCATATGCGCTACTTCATCGTGCATTTGCACCGCTTGCTCGATCCGCAAACGGATCGGGCCGCTAAGCGCTGACGCTCGGCGGAGTCCCCGGTGTCGTTCCTCAAGCGCCTCGTGGGCTCGCGCCCGTTCCAGAAGACCACCGGCGTCGTGGCAGCGGAATACCTTCGTCTCGTTTGGAAAACGACCCGGCTCGCGATCGAGCCGCAAGGCGTCTACGACCTGGTCGACCGCGACGCGCCGGTCATCATCGCCATGTGGCATGGCCAGCATTTTCTCGCGCCTTTCATCCGGCGCGCGCACCATCGCGCCAAGGTGCTGGTGTCGCGTCATCGTGACGGCGAGATCAATGCGCTTGCTGTGGAGTGGCTCGGCATCGAGGCCATTCGCGGCTCCGGCAATCACGGCGGCGGATTCCTCGGCAAGGGCGGCGTGAGCTCGTTCAAGGAGATGCTGAGCGCGCTCGAGGCGGGCTGTAACGTCGCGCTCACTGCCGACATTCCCAAGGTGGCGCGGGTCGCAGGACTTGGTATCGTCAAGCTCGCGAGCGCATCCGGCCGGCCGATCTATCCGATTGCGATTGCGACGCGGCGGCGGCTTGAGCTCAACAACTGGGACCGTACCGCCATCAATCTTCCATTCGGCCGTGGCGGCGGCGTCGCCGGCGAGCCGATTCGCGTTCCGGCCGACGCCGACGCCGCGGTGCTCGAAACGGCGCGGCGCGCGCTCGAAGCCTCGCTCAATGCGGCGACTGCGCGCGCCTACGCGCTCGCGGATCGGCCGCGGGAGCAGGACGCACGTGGCTGAGGGGTTGCCGCTTACGTTGCACGCCTACCGCCTGCTGACGGCGGCTGCGACGCCGCTTGCGCCGGCGCTCATGTCGCATCGATTGAAACGCGGAAAGGAGCTTGCCGCTCGACTCAACGAACGCTATGGCCAAAGCGAGCTCCCGCGTCCGCCCGGCCCGCTGGTGTGGCTGCACGGCGCCAGCGTCGGCGAACTCGTCTCGGTGATCCCGCTGATCGAGCGCATCAGCGAAAAAGGATTCGTCGTGTTGTGCACCTCGGGCACCGTGACCTCGGCCAATCTCGCCGAGCAGCGCCTGCCCAAGGGCGTGATCCACCAGTTCGTGATCCTCGACACGCCGCGCTTCGCCAAACGCTTCTTCGATCATTGGCAGCCCGACCTCGCGCTCTTCGTCGAGTCGGATCTCTGGCCGAACTTGATCGTTGCGACCGCCGAGCGCGGCATTCCCTTGATCCTCGTCAACGCGCGCCTCTCCGAGCGCTCGTTCAATCGCTGGCGCCGTGTGCCCGGCACGATCGCCGCGCTGCTGCGCTGCTTCGATCTCTGCCTCGCGCAATCACCCGCCCATGCCGCGCGTTACCGCGAGCTCGGGGCGCCGCGCATCGTGACGACGGGCAATCTCAAGTTCGACGTGCCGGAGCCGCCGGCCGATCCGGAAAGCCTGGCCTCCCTGCGCGCGGCCCTCGATGGACGCACGCTCCTCGCCGGGGCCTCGACCCATGCCGGCGAGGAGGCGATCTTGGTCGAGGCGCACCGGCGGCTGCGCCGCGCTTTCCCTCGCCTGCTCACGATCATCGCGCCACGCCATCCCGAGCGCGGTTTCGGCATCTTCGAACTCGCCGCGGCTGCCGATCTCAAGGCCGCGCTGCGTTCGCGCGGGGAGCTGCCGGGCCCGGACACGGACGTGTATGTCGCCGACACGCTGGGCGAGCTCGGTCTGATCTATCGAGTGGCGCCGGTTGTGTTCGTCGGCGGATCGCTCGTGAGCCATGGCGGCCAGAATCCGATCGAGCCGGTCAAGTTGGGCGCTGCGATTCTGCACGGTCCGAATGTTTGGAATTTCGCCGAAATCTATGCGGCCCTCGACCAATCGCGCGCCGCCGAAGAGGTGACCGACCTCGAGGGATTCGTGCTGCGCGCCGGCGCCTGGCTTAAGGATGCGGCCGGGCGCGCCGCGGTCATCGCCGCCGCGCGAAACACGGTTGCCGCGCTCGGCGGCTCGCTTGAACGCACGCTTGACGCGCTCGAGCCGCACCTCATGCGGGTTCGCCTTAAACAACGCGAGCGCCATGCGTGAGCCTTCGTTCTGGTGGAGCGAGGGCTCGTTTGCTTCCGCCCTGCTCGCGCCATTGGCAGCGATTTACGGGGCTGTGGCGCAGTGGCGACTTGGCCGAGATGGCGAGCGTGCCGGTGCCCCCGTCGTTTGCATCGGCAATTTGACCGTCGGGGGCGCCGGCAAAACGCCGACCGCGCTCGCCATTGCGCGGGTGCTCGCGGCGGCGGGCGAGCGGCCGGTCTTTCTCAGCCGCGGCTATGGCGGAACGCTTGCCGGTCCTCTCCTGGTCGATCCGGCGCGGCATCGCGCGCGCGACGTCGGCGACGAGCCGCTGCTGCTCGCGCGCACGGCGCCCACCATCGTGGCGCGCGATCGCGTCAAGGGCGCCGGCATTGCGCAAGATGCGAGCGTCATCGTCATGGACGACGGCTTTCACAATCCCTCGCTGGTCAAGGACTTTGCGGTGCTGGTGGTCGACGGAAGGCGCGGCATCGGCAACGGGCGACTCATCCCGGCCGGGCCGCTGCGCGCGCCGGTCGATGCGCAACTCGCGCGCGCCCACGCGCTCATCGTCGTGGGAGGTTTGGGGCGCGCCGCCGCCATCGCCGAGAGAGCGCGCGCGGCCGGCATTCCAGTCTTGCAGGCGCGCTTGCAGGCGGATCAGGACGTCATCGCCTCCTTACGCGGGCGCCGGGTGCTTGCGTTTGCCGGTATCGGTGACCCGGAGAAATTCTTCGCAACTCTTGGCGAAGCCGGCGTCGTGCTTGCCGCCACGCGAATCTTTCCCGACCATCACCGCTACACGCGCGCCGAGGCCGTCGCGCTGTGCGATGATGCGGAGCGGGGCGACCTCGTGTTGATGACGACGGAAAAGGATCTGGCGCGGCTTTTCGGCGAGGGTCAGGTGAAAGAACTTGCCGCTCGCGCGAAGGCGCTGCCGGTCACGCTCGCCTTCGAGGACGAGGAGACAATGAAATCGCTGCTGCTGGAGAGATTGGCGCGAGCGCGCAGGCAACGCGATTAGCGTCCCCCGCCCGCGCTCGCGGGGCGTCGTGCATTCGGGAAGTGCCGCTTGAGCACCGCGTCAGGATTGACGTAAGCCTCCTGCAGGTCGACGCTCCAGTATTTCAATTCCTCGAGCGGGATCGCCACGCCGGTCACGGCGCAGCGCACGAAGGCGCCCGGCCGCACCACGCGAAAGTCGCCGTCGAGATATTTCACTTCGGCCTCGCCCGTCATGGGGGAAGGGCGATCGGATCGGTTAAGCACTCATGCCTCCAGCCGACGGTTTGCCCGGGATGCGTCTCCCCTTTGCCGGCGGCAGCCACCAACATAGTGGCTCGGGGCGGCCCATGTAACCCGCCCGATGGGGGATTGTGCGATCCCGAACGAACTTACGCGCCGAACAGGCTGCCCTGGTTCGAGTCGTCGCTGCCGCGGCGGCCGCGCGGCTTGGCCGGCGAAACCGTTCCCTCCGTCGCCGGTACGGATCGCGGTTTCTCCCCCGCGGCGGATGAGCCTTGCGCCAGGGCCGGCACGCGCCCATCAGAAAATTCGATATCGAGCTGCATGCCCGCGCTGACGGTGCTCGCCTGCCGCAGCGGGCGCCCCGCGCCGTCGCGCACCAGCGCGAAGCCGCGCGCGAGCACGCCGCGATGCGAAAGCGCGTCGAGCAGTTGCCCGCAACGCTCGACCGAGGCCGCGCGCTGGCGCAGCGAGGAATCAAGCGCCCGGCGCGCCCGCGCGCAGAGGCTGGCGACGCGTTCGCATTGCGCTCCGATGCGGCCGCGATGCGCATCGGCATTCGCGCGCAAGCCCGCGGCGAGCCGCGCCGTTGTATTCGCCAGCCGCTCCCGGCGGCGCAACCGCGCGACCGTCTCCGCGCGTTTTCCCCGCTCGCCGAGCGCAATGACGAGCTCGGTGCAACGGCTCATCCGACCGCGCAGGACTTGCGGGCCGAGCCGCCCGGCAACGCGCGCGAATCGCGCGTGATGGATTTGCGCGTTGGCGGTGAGCGCGCGGGGCAGGCGCGTGCTTGCCTGATCGAGCCGTTGCCGCGGCAGTGCCAACAACTCCTCAGCCGTAGGCAAGGCCCGCATGGCGGCGCGCAACTCGCTGCGGCGTGCCTCCTGTCCGCGTTGCCAGCAGGCGAGCGAGCGCCGCGCCAGGCTCTCGACGCGCGCGACAAGCTCGATACGCACGGGGACCGCGAGTTCGGCCGCCGCGCTCGGCGTCGGCGCGCGCACGTCGGCGGCGAAGTCGATGAGGGTTACGTCGGTCTCGTGGCCGACCGCGGCGATCAGCGGGATCATGCTCGCGGCCGCCGCGCGTACCACGATCTCCTCGTTGAACGACCACAAATCCTCGAGCGAACCGCCGCCGCGGGCGACGATGAGGAGATCGGGCCTTCGCATCGGTCCTTCGAGGGGAAGCGCGTTGAAGCCGTGGATTGCGGCGGCGACCTCCTCGGCGCAGCCATCGCCCTGTACGCGCACCGGCCATACGATCACCTGGCGCGGGAAGCGGTCGGCGAGCCGATGCAAAATATCGCGGATCACTGCGCCCGTCGGCGACGTCACCACGCCGATGCGCTCCGGTAAAAACGGCAGGAGCTGCTTGCGCGCGGCATCGAACAGGCCTTCGGCGGCGAGTTTCTTCTTGCGCTCCTCGACGAGCGCCATCAGCGCGCCGATCCCCGCCGGCTCGAGCGTCTCGATGACGATTTGGTATGTCGACTTGCCGGGATAAGTCGTCAACCGGCCGGTGACGAGGACTTCCAGCCCTTCCTCGGGCTTGATGCGCATGCGCGCGAGTGCGCTCCTCCAGACCACCGCATCGATTTTTGCGCCTTCATCCTTGAGCGCGAAATAGCAGTGGCCGGAGGAATGCGGTCCGCGAAAGCCGGAAATTTCCCCGCGCACGCGCACGTAGCCGAAGGCATCCTCGACCGTCCTTTTCAGGGCCGCCGAGAGCTCGGAGACCGTCCATTCCGGGAT
>WNFM01340393.1_pt2 | contig 39009 bp, 38 predicted proteins | sample 5400271 | NCBI WGS metagenome assembly WNFM01 (sample SAMN13153352, study PRJNA577476) | soil metagenome | isolation source: 60 cm saprolite on Douglas fir-dominated hillslope | place: USA:California | collected 2013-09-17
CGTTGTCGAAGAGGCCGGTCGGAATGCGCCAGTCGAGGGCGGCGCGCAGGAATTCGCGCAGCGCCGGGCGCGTGAAGAGCGCGGGCGCGATCGCGTCCTCGCCCTTCTCGCCGGCGATGAACAGCCGGTACATCTCGGAAACGGTGACGCCGTTGGCGAGCGCCGCGGCCACGAAGCTTCCGGCGCTCACCCCGACATAACAGTCGAGCTTGTTGAGATCCAGCCCGTCGAGCGATTCCTCGAGGGCGGCGAGCGCACCGATCTCGTAGATCGCCCCGAACGGCCCGCCCCCGGCGAGGGCGAGCGCGATCGGGTGGCGGCGATTCACCGACCCTCTCCCCAACCCTCTCCCAAGGGAGAGGGAGCGAACGTTGGAAGCGGCTTTGCGAATAACAAGCGTGGTATTAGGCGCGGGCGCGGGCGCGGCGCAACTTCTCCACGCTCACCTTGAGCTCGGACACCTGGCGGGAGAGCGCGCGAACTTCCTTGGCGCTCGGCACGCCGAGGCGGCTGATCGCCGTCGACACGCGACGCTCGAACACCTTCTCGAGCTGGCTCACCATTTCCACGGTCCGCGCGCGTGCCTCGCCGGCGCGATCGACCACCGCATCACGGGCGGCTTCGACTTGCGCGATCGCGAGCGACTTGAGGTTTTCGAGGGCCTTCACCTGGGTATTGCGCTTGCTGGCTTTCATGTCGTCTCCTGGGATATCGGGATTACGAAGCGCAGCATAGGCCGAAGGATTAGAGCGTTCACACTAAAGAACGAACCGGGGCGAGTGTATCATTCGAGCGACAAGAACGAGCGGTTTCTGGAGGAGAATCCATGAGTTACTTCGTGACCGGCGCGACCGGATTCATCGGCCGATTTCTCGTCGAGAAGCTGCTTGCGCGTGACGGCGAAGTCTTCGTGCTGGTGCGCCGCGGCTCGGTGAAGAAGCTCGAGGAGCTGCAGGTGCGTTGGGGCGCACAGGTCCACCGCGTCGTGCCGGTGATCGGCGACCTCGCGAAGCCCAACCTCGGGGTCTCGGCCGCCGAGATCGCGAAGCTCAAGGGCAAGGTGAAGCACTTCTTCCACCTCGCCGCGATCTACGACCTCGCTGCCGACGCCGAGAGCCAGGAGAAGGCCAACATCGACGGTACGCGCCACGCCGTCGAGCTCGCAGCCGCGCTCGACGCAGGCTGCTTCCACCATGTCAGCTCGATCGCCGCCGCCGGCCTCTACGACGGCGTCTTCCGCGAGGACATGTTCGAGGAGGCCGAGGAGCTCGACCATCCCTACTTCCGCACCAAGCACGAATCCGAGGCGATCGTGCGCAAGGAAGCGAAGACGCCGTGGCGCGTGTACCGGCCGGGCATCGTGGTCGGGCATTCGCACACCGGAGAGATCGACAAGATCGACGGGCCGTACTATTTCTTCAAGCTGATCCAGAAGATGCGCAACGCCCTTCCCCCGTGGGTGCCGACCGTGGGGATCGAAGGCGGCCGCATCAACATCGTGCCGGTCGATTTTGTCGCCGATGCTCTCGACCACATCGCCCACAAGAAGGGGCTCGACGGCGACTGCTTCCATCTGACGGACCCGGAGCCGCGGCGCGTGGGCGAGGTGCTCAACCTCTTCGCCAAGGCGGCGCACGCGCCGCAGATGACGATGCGGCTCAACGCGAAGATGTTCAGTTTCATCCCCTCCTTCGTGGTCGATTCGGTGATGTCGCTCGCCCCGGTGCGGCGCATCCAGAAGCAGGTTCTCGCGGACCTCGGCATCCCGAAGGACATGTTTCGCTTCATCAACTATCCGACGCGGTTCGATACTCGCGACACGGAGAAGGCGCTCAAGGGCACGGGCATCAAGGTGCCGCGGATCGACGACTACGCCTGGCGCCTGTGGGACTACTGGGAGCGCCACCTCGATCCCGACCTCTTCATCGACCGCTCGCTCTCGGGCAAGGTGAGCGGGAAGGTGGTGGTCGTCACGGGTGGTACGTCGGGAATCGGGGAAGCCACGGCGTACAAACTCGCCGAAGGCGGCGCGCAGGTGGTGCTGGTCGCACGCGATCCCGAGAAGGCGGCGCCGGTGCTCGAGAGGATCGCGCAGGCGGGTGGCAAGGCGCGCTTCGTGTCGTGTGATCTCTCCGAGCTCGGCGATTGCGACAAGCTGGTCGCCACGGTGATCAAGGAGTTCGGGCACATCGACTACCTCGTGAACAACGCCGGGCGCTCGATCCGGCGCGGCATCGGGTCCTCGTACGACCGCTTCCACGATTTCGAGCGCACGATGCAGCTCAACTACTTCGGCAGCCTGAGGCTCATCATGGGCTTCATGCCGACGATGGTGGCGCAGGGCGGCGGCCACATCATCAACATCTCCTCGATCGGCGTGCTCACGCGCGCGCCGCGCTTCTCCGCCTACGTCGCCTCGAAGGCGGCCCTCGATGCCTTCAGCGACTGCGCGGCGAGCGAGTTCATCGACAACAACGTGCACTTCACCACCATCAACATGCCGCTGGTGAAGACGCCGATGATCGCGCCCACCAAGCTCTACAACCACGTGCCGACGCTCACCCCCGAGCAGGCGGCCGACCTCGTGGTCGAGGCGATCATCCACAAGCCGGTGCGCATCGCCACGCGGCTCGGGGTCTTCGGCGAGATACTGCATGCCGTCGCGCCGAAGGTGACGCGGATCATCCTCAACACCGCCTTCCGCATGTTTCCCGACTCGGGTGCGGCGAAGGGCAAGAAGGGCGAGGAAGCCAAGGAAGTCGAGCTCTCGCCCGAGCAGATCGCGTTCGCGCAGATCACCCAGGGAATCCACTGGTAGGAGACACCATGCCCACACCGCTCAGACCCGGCGACCCCGCCCCCGACTTCGAAGGCGTCACCACCGAAGGCAAGCGCGTCGCGCTGAAGGACTTCCGAGGCAAGAAGCTGGTGCTCTACTTCTATCCCATGGACGACACGCCCGGATGCACCAAGCAGGCGTGCTCGCTGCGCGACCACAACCACGACCTCACGCTGAAGGGCGCGGCGATCCTCGGCGTGTCGACCCAGGACGAGGCGTCGCACCGCAAGTTCACCGAGAAGTTCAAGCTCAACTTCCCGCTCCTCGCCGATACCGACGGCAAGGTTGGACGCGCCTACGGCACGCTCGGCGGGCCCGGGCTGCTGTCCAAGCTCAAGTCGGCGGTCGGGATGGCCGAGCGGATCACGTTCGTGATCGACGAGAAGGGCAAGATCGAGCACGTCATCGACCGCCCCGACGTCGCCAACCACGCCGAGGAAATCCTCTACCTCCTCGAGCACTAGCCGGTCGCTTCGACTCCCGCTTCGCGCAGCTCCTGCACCAGGAGGTCCGCGAGGCGTCGCGAGTGCAGCACGTCGATGTGGCCAAAGCCGGGAAGCGCCACGTTCTTCGCCCATTCCAGGCGGCTCGAATCCTGCGGCGCGACGAGATTGTCGTGCGGCATGTAGATCGAGGTCGCCGGCACCGCAGGGGCGTTATCGGCTTCGTGCCTGCGCAGCGATTCGAGGAATTCGCTTGCCGGATGCATCTGGCGAGCGTTCGCCCCGGCGCCGAGCGCTGCGTGCACCGTCCCGTGGTGCGGGCTGCCGATGGTGACCAGCTTCGCGATCCTCGCCTCGCCGCGGGCGGCAAGGTACGCGCGCGCGGCGAGCCCGCCCATGCTGTGGCAGACGAGCACGACCTTCGACTGCCCGGTGCCGGCGACGATCCGCTCGATCTCGTCGTGGAGCTCGCCTGCGAAGCGCTCGATGGTCGCGAGCATCGCGCTGAAATCCGGGGCAAAGAGCAGCTCGACGCCGCGCGCCTCGAGGGCACGCGCGAGCGGCCCGAAGTAGCCGCGGTTGCTGAAGTAGCCATGGACCAGCACCACCGGAATGCGCGTGCCGCGATGCGGCTGCGGGTCCACGCGCAGCGATGAGTATTCAAAGGGGAAGCGGTACAGGTTGACCGCGGCGGCCGCGCGCCATTCGCGCAGCACCATCGCCGCGGCGGCGCCGGGGCCGATGCGATGCTCGGGCGGGCGCGGCGAGGCGCATGCGTACGCTAGCGCCTGGGATGCGCAGACGATCGCGATGCGCCCGGCGAGCGCGAGTGCGACCGCGCCTGCCGCGACCGCCGCGTAGCTCCATCCGTAGAGGAAATTCAGCCAGAACGCGATTGCGGCGTAGGCGATTGCCTCCGCGAGCAACATGATCCGCAAGTATCGCGCAAGCATGCCCCGAGTATAATCCGCGCACTTCCGCACTCCCGATCCCGCGCGCGAATTCCCGATGCTGCTGCACGCCGCAACCGTCTTCCTGAGCGCTTTTCTGCTCTTCCTGGTGCAGCCGCTACTCGCCAAGCAGATCCTGCCGTGGTTCGGCGGCGCGGCGATCGTCTGGACTTTATGCATGGTGTTCTTCCAGCTCGTGCTGCTGCTGGGCTACGCCTACGCGCACTGGCTCACGAGCCGCGTCGACGCTCGCAGGCAGGCCTGGATCCACATCGCGCTCCTCGTGGCGAGCCTTGCCTTCCTGCCGGTCGCGCCCGACGTCTCGTGGAAGCCGGCCGGCGGCGACAACCCCGTGTGGGGAATCCTCGCATTGCTCTTCGCAACCGTCGGGCTGCCCTACTTCCTGTTGTCGTCGACGAGTCCGCTCGTGCAGGCGTGGTTCGCGCGCGCCTTCCCCGGCTCGAGCCCGTACCGCCTCTTCGCGCTCTCGAACCTCGCCTCGATGCTGGCGCTTCTCGGCTACCCGTTCCTGTTCGAGCCGTGGTTCGCGAGCACCGAGCAGTCGCGATGGTGGTCGATCGGTTACGCGCTCTTCGTCGCCTGCTGCGGCGCGCTCGCCTGGAAGAGCCGCGACCTGCCGCCGCTCACCGTCGAGGCCGGACAGCTCGCCGCGACCGCGCAGGAGCCGGCGCCGCGGCCCGCGTCGATCGTGCTCTGGCTCGTGCTCTCCGCGATGGGATCGGTGACGCTGCTCGCGGTCTCCAACCACCTCACGCAGAACATCTCCTCGATCCCGCTGCTATGGGTGATCCCGCTGGCGGTCTACCTGCTGACCTTCATTCTTTGCTTCGAAGGCAGCCAGTGGTACCTGCGCGACGCCTATCTCGGGTTCCTGGCGTGGATGCTCTGCGTGATGGCATGGTTTCTCGCCTACAAGGACCTGCAATTCGAGCTCCTGTGGCACATCGCCGTGTTCACCCTCGGCCTCTACTTCGTGTGCATGTTCTGCCACGGCGAGCTGGCTCGGCGCCGGCCGGGGCCGAAGCACCTCACGCTCTTCTACCTCATGGTGTCGCTGGGCGGCGTGCTCGGCGGCGTGCTCGTGGGGATCATCGCGCCGGTCACGCTGCCCGGATACCTCGAGCTCGAGATCGCGCTGGTGATCATCGCCGGCCTGGTGCTCGGCACGAACCTGCGCCGCCCATGGCCGGTCGTGGGCCTGCTGGTGGCCGTACTCGGCTTCACCTTCGCGGCCTTCGTCTGGCGCGTGCGCAACTTCACCGAGGACACGGTCTACATCGAGCGCAACTACTACGGCGTCGTGCGCGTGAAGGAGAACCAGTCGCGCGCCGACGACCCCGAAACGCGCTATCGCTCGCTGGTGCACGGCGCCATCCTGCACGGCGAGCAGTGGCTCGCGGAGAAGTATCGCCGCTCGGCGACCACGTACTACAAGCCCTCCTCGGGTATCGGGCGCACGCTGCTCGCCTTCGAGGGCAAGTCCATCCGCGTCGGCGTGATCGGGCTCGGCGCCGGCTCGATCGCGGTCTACGGGGATGGCGACGACGTCTACCGCTTCTACGACATCGACCCGGCCGTCGTCGGCATCGCGAAGACGTGGTTCACGTACCTGAAGGACTGCGCAGCGAAGGTGGAGATCGTCCTCGGGGACGCGCGCCTGAGCCTCGAGCGCGAGGCGCCGCAGAACTTCGACGTGCTGGTGGTCGATGCCTTCTCCGGTGACTCGATCCCGGTGCACCTCATCACCGTGGAAGCGTTCGCGGAATACCTGCGCCACCTCAAGCCCGAGGGCGTGATCGTCTTCCACGTCTCCAATCGCTTCCTCGACCTGAAGCCCGTGCTGCTCGCGATCGCAGAGAAGCACCATCTCGAATATGCGTTCCTGCATGAGTCGGGCGAGGACGGCGGCACCACCAGCGACTGGGTCGCGCTCACACGCTACAAGCCGTTCATCCTCAAGCCCTCGATCGTGGAAGCGACCGAGCCGGTCGCGCCACGCCCGGATTGGCGGTTATGGACGGACGATTACAACAATCTGATTCAGGTCTTCAAGTATTGAGGCGCCTAGCGTGATAGCACCTCGGTGACGCGCGCGGCGATGAAGGCGGACACGCGCTCGTTGGCTTCGACGGTGATGCCGGCGATGTGGGGCGTGCAGAGCAGGCGCGGCGCGCCGGCGAGCGGCGAACCGGCCGGCAAGGGCTCCTGCTCAAACACGTCGAGAGCGGCGCCGCCCAATTGCCCGGCGCGCAGCATCGCCGCCAACGCCGCCTCGTCGACCAGCCCGCCGCGCGCCGTGTTGATGAGCATGGCATCGCGCTTCATGCGCGAGAGGTGCTCGCGATCGAGCAGGCCGCGGGTCTCGGGGGTGAGCGGCACGTGCAGCGACACGATGTCGCTCTCGGCGAGGAGCTCGTCGAGCGTGCGCGGCGGCGCTTCGACGTCGCGCCACGCGGGCGCGTCGGGCGCGAGATGCTTGTCGTGCGCGATGACGCGCATCCCCAGCGCCGCGGCCTTGCGAGCGGTGAGCTGGCCGATGTTGCCCAGGCCGATGAGGCCGAGCACCTTGCCCGCTGCTTCGCGTCCCTGCGAAAGCATGTGGCGCGGCCACGTCCCCGCCTCCACGGCGCGCGTCGAAAAGAACACGCCCCGCAGCCCGCCCATTGCCGCGGTGATGACGTACTCGGCCACCGACTCGGCGTTGGCGCCGGAGGCCGGGATCACCTTGACGTCGCGCCGGCTGCACTCGTCGAGGTCGATGTTGTCGAGTCCCGCGCCGAGGCGGCCGATGACGCGCACTCTTCCCGCAGCGGCCAGCAACCGCCCGCGAACCTGCGTGCGGTTACGCACGATCCACGCGTCGGCATCGGGCAGCGCCGCCTCGAGCGCGGCCGAATCGTCCACCAGCTTCGGACGGTAATCGACGTCGAACCTGGCGCGCAGCTGCTCGACGGCCGGCGCGTCCATGAACTCGCTGATGACCACCCGCGCCATCAGTCGATCACCCCGATCTTCCCGGAGTGCGAACCCATGTACCACAGGCGCCCGTCGGCGGCGATGACCATCTTGCGAATGCCGGTGTTGGTGGTCGGCAGCTTGATCACCTGCATCTTCTCGGTGTTGGGGTCGAGGCGAACCACCGTATTGCCGCTGATCTCGTTCACCCAGGGAAAGCCGGCGCCGTCCACGGTGACCGCATAGGCGCCGCCACCGCCGCCCGAGGGAAGCGGGTACGTCTTGAGAATCTTGCGCGCGATGGGATCGAACTTCACCAGCTCGTTGGAACCGTAGAACGCCCACCAGAGGATGGAGCCGTCGGGCGTCGCCGCGACCCGCCGCGGACCGCTGCCGCGCGACAGCTCGATCTCGGTGATGGTCGCCGTGGCCGGGTCGAGCCGCCCGAGGCGGTTGCCGGAGAGCTCGCAGAACCATACGGCGCCGTCCTTCGAGAGCGCGAGGCCGTAGGGGCCGCCGCGCGTCGGGTACTCGCCGATCCGTCCGGTTTTCGGGTCGAGGCGGCCGATGCGATCGCCGCCCTGCACCGTGAACCACAGCGTGCCGTCGTCCGCCTGGATGATGGTGTGCGGATCGCCGCCCGAGGGTGCCTTGTACTCGCTCACCTTGCCGCTCGCCGGATCGAGCCGGCCGATGGTGCCGTTGCCGTTCCCGGTGTAGTAGACGATGCCCTGCTTGTCCACGACCAGCCCGTGAGGCTTCGCGCCCGAAGGCATCTCCCACTCCTGGAAGCGGTGGCTCGCCGGATCGAAGCGCGCGATCTTGTTGCCCTGCATGACCGTGATGAAGATGCTGCCGTCGGGGGCGGGCGCGGGATCGCGGGCGAACTTGGGCGTGGGCACGCTCCACTCGGCGACGCGTCCCTGCACCACGGGCAGGCTGCCCGGGACCACGTTGTAGTTCGATCCGCCGGCGAGCGCGGCGCCCGAGGCGGCCAGCGCCAGCAACGGGAGGAAGCGATTCATGGTTTCTCCTTCGCCGTTCGTCCCGAGTGTAGCGCCTGGCGGCGGGCCAGATAAGCCGTCACCTCCTCGCGGTCGTGATAGAGGTGACGCATGCGCAGGAAGTAGCCGCCGCCCCCGAGCTGTTCGTCGATGATCGCGCGGCAACGCTCGACCTCCTCCCAGCGCTTCTTCATCGGTAGCTTGAGATTGAAGATGGTCTCGCGGCACCAGCCCTGCGCGATCCAGTGGCTCGCCAGGCGCGCGATCTTCGACGGGCTCTCGACCATGTCGCAGACCATCCAGTCGACCGGCTCCGCCGGGCGGAAATGGAACCCGTCGTCGCGGCGGTGCTTCACTTGGCCGCTGTCGAGGAGAGCGGCGTCGATGGCGCCGTTGTCGACCGCGAGGACCATGAGGCCCCTGCGCACCAGCTGCCAGGTCCATCCGCCGGGCGAGGCGCCCAGGTCGATGGCGGTCATGCCGGGCGCGAGTCGCTGCGCCCTGTCCTTTTCGTCGAGGAACTCGAGCAGCGCCTCGGCGAGCTTCAGCGTCGATCGCGACGGCGCGCCCCCGGGCATGCGAAGGCGCGGAATTCCCATCGGCCAGGGCGAGCTTCCGGCGATGCTCGTGACGCCGACATGGCAGGCGCGGCCGCCGACGAAGAACACGTGGAGCCGCTCGTCGGCGCCGCTGTCGCCGATGACGACGCCGGCCTTCTGCAGCGCTTTCTCGAGGTGGGGCGTGAGGGGCCGGGTCAGGGAGGCGAGCGCCTTGCCGTCGTTGGTGTCGGGCATCTCGATCCATAGCGCCCGGAAACGCCGCCCGAGGGGCCGCGCCGCGGCGACGATCGGCGCGACCCGATCGGCCTCGGGGAGCGCGACCAGGTCGGTCGCGCGCACCACCTGCCGGGGAAACACGAGGTGGCCGGGCGACAGGTGCCGGGCGAGCTCGGCGCCCATCTCTTCCTGGTGCGCGGTGAAGACGGCGAACCCGCTGTCGGGCCGGGCCTTCACGAAGCCCTCCACGCCCATCCGCGCGGCGGCGGCGGTGATTTCCTGCGCGCACTCCTTCTCGAAGCCGGCGCGGCAATAAAGCAGCAGGCGGGAGGCGCTCACGCCGCGGCCGCGTGGCGGAAGAGCGCGAAGAAGTTGCGGGTGGTGGCGGCGGCGACCTCCTCGAAGGCAATGCCGCGCAGGCGCGCGATCTCCTCGGCGACATGCTTCACGAAGGCAGGCTGGTTGGTCTTGCCGCGGTGCGGGACCGGCGCGAGGTAGGGTGAGTCGGTTTCCACGAGCATGCGCTCGAGCGGAACGCGGACCGCCACCTCGCGCAGCGCCTGCGCGTTCTTGAACGTGACGATGCCCGAGAACGAGATGAGGAAGCCCTGCGCCATGGCGGCCTCGGCGACCTCCCAGGTTTCCGTGAAGCAATGCATCACGCCGCCAACCTCCGCGGCGCCCTCCTCGCGCATGATGCGCAGCGTGTCTTCCGCGGAAGAGCGCGTGTGGATCACGAGCGGCTTGGCGCACCGGCGCGCGGCGCGGATGTGCGTTCGGAAGCGCTCGCGCTGCCATTCGGTGTCGCCCTCGACGCGGTAGTAGTCGAGGCCGGTCTCGCCGATGCCCACGACCTTGGGGTCGTCGGCCATCGCGATGAGCTCCTCGAGGCTCACCTCGCGGCCGTCGCGCCGCTCGTCGGGATGCACGCCCGCCGTGCACCACAGGTTGGGCCGGCCGCGCGCGACGTCGCGGACGGCGGGAAAGCTCTCGAGCGTCGTGCTGATGGTGAGGGCGTGCGTCACCCCGTTGGCGCGCATGCGCTCCAGCACGCCGGGGAAGTCGGCCTGCAGTTCCGGGAAATCGAGGTGGCAGTGCGAATCGACGAGCATCGGGGCATTTTACCGGCCGTAGGAGGGTGCCGACACTCGAACCGCCGTCGCGCCGATGGCAGCACCCCGCCGCGATATCCGACACTGAAGAGTGCATCCGACCGACAGGAGGAACTCATGAACAGGAAGCTGACGAGCATGGCGGTCGCAGGTGCGCTCGCCCTTTGCGGACCGCTGGCGGCGAGCGCCCAGGAGTACCGTCTCGGCGATTCGCCTTTCACTTTCAGGATCGGCCCCGCCGCTCCAGAATGGAGCCTGAATGCGGAAGAAGGTCAATGCCGCATCAAGGTCTTCGTGGACGACACCGCACAAATCCAGCTGCGCGGCGACCAAGTCATCGTAAGCACGCAATCGGGGCGGCGCAGCTACGACCAGGGCAGTGTCTGTACCCAGCCCCTGCCCTTTCACCGCGTCGACAACTTCCGCGTGGTGAAGGAGCAGGGCCGCGGCCGGATTTCCGACGTGTACCCGCCCAATCGCCGCAACAACTTCACCGGCACGGTGAGGGTCGAGGACTCGCAGCGCGGCGGCGACAACTACGAGCTCGTCGTGGCGTGGAGCAACCCGGAAGGACGTGGGTCCCCGCTCGCCTCGAGCGACCCGTATCCATACTATGACGAGACCCGCGCCTGCCAGGATCGCGTGCGCGGTGACTTCGTCGCCCGCAACTCCGAGAGCGAGGACGCCTACATCGAATTCGTCGGCGTGCCGCTGCGCGACGAAGTGGGCCCGAACCGCGAGCGCATCCGCGGCGACGCCTGGGTTCGCCTGCGCGCACGCTCGCGCCCGATCACCTACGAATGCGTCATGAACGATCGCACCAACCGGGTCCTGACGACCTCGTTCGAGTGGCGCGGCAGCCGCTATAGCTCGCGCTAGGTGCCGCGGTACATCCAGTCGCGCGTGAGGGGGAGCGTGGCGAACCCCGGGCGCGACTGGCGCGTGGCGAGCACCTGGTAGATCGAGATCCAGCCCTGCTCAAAGGCGTGCGCGCAACCGGCCAGGTAGAGGCGCCAGATGCGGGCCGTACGCTCGCTCGAGGCACGCGCCGCCGCCTCCAGGTGTTGCTCGAAATTGCCACTCCAGCGGTCGAGCGTCTTCGCGTAGTGCGCGCGCAGGCACTCGACGTCGTGGACCTGCAGGTCGCGATCGCTCATCTCGCGCACGACCAGGTGCAGGTGGGGCAGCTCCCCCTTGGGGAAGACGTAGCGGCCGATGAACTCGCCGCCCCCGAGGCCGACGGCGCGGTTGCGCGTATCGGAAGACGTGATGCCGTGGTTGAGGAACAGGCCCTGCTCCTTCAGGAGCCGGCGTACGGCGCCGAAATATTCCGGAAGGTGCTTCAGGCCCACGTGCTCGAACATCCCGACGCTCGCGATCTTGTCGTAGGTCTCCTCGCCAGGGATGTCGCGGTAATCCTGCAGCAGCACCCGGCAGCGGCTCGCGAGCCCGGCGTCGCGGATGCGCTCGTTGGCGAGCCGGTGCTGGTTCTCGGAGAGCGTTACGCCCGTCGCCCGCACGCCGTAGTGGCGCGCCGCGTGCATCACCAGTGCCCCCCAGCCGCAGCCGATGTCGAGGAAGTCGTCCCCCGGCTGCAGCATCAGCTTGGTGCAGATGTGGTCGAGCTTCTGCACCTGCGCCGTCTCGAGCGACTCGGATCCCGTGCGGAAATAGGCGCACGAGTACACCATCCGCGGGTCGAGCCACAGCGCGTAGAAGTCGTTGGAGACGTCGTAGTGATGGAGGATCGCGTCGCGATCCTCGCGCCGCGAGCGGCGGGCATTGGTCGGGCCCTGCGACTGGAAGAGGCTCCGGTTACCCGCGCGCGAAAACGCCTCGGCGCTGCGAATCGCCTCGCGAACGTCGCCTTCGAGGTCGGCCTTGCCGTCGATATAGGCCTGCGCGAGCGACATGAGGGTCGGGCGCATGAGCGCCGTGGCCGCTGCGGTGTCCTTGAGGCGCAGGGTGACCCGCGGGACGTCCGAGAACGCCACCTCGCGTCCATCCCACAGCACCACGCGCACCGGCGCCGACACCTTGCTTTTCAGGCTGGAAAGAGCGCTCTCGACCGGATTACCCCAGAACACATCGACCTCCTCGCATGCGGCCAGCCGGCCGCGAAGCGCGGATGGCTACAGCGTGTGGGTCGGGCGCGAGGACTGCTGGGCCCCCGCCAGGAGGCCGTCGACCTTCTTCCGCAGCTCGCGTCCGATCTCGCTGTCGTGGAGTTGGACACCGATTCCCTGCGGTCGGTTGCCGGCCGCGTGGGCCGGGTTTATCCAGGCGACGTTGCCCTGGAGGGGAATCTTGTTGGGGTCGTCCAGGAGGGAGAGCAGGATCAGGATCTCCTCGCCCAGGGCGTGGGCGCGGGTGCTCGGGATGAATATGCCGCCGTTGCGCAGGAGGGGAATCCACGCGGCGTAAAGGGCCGACTTGGACCGGATGGTCAGGGTGAACACTCCGGGCCGTGGCGCTTCCTGGGCGACGTCGTTCATGGCTTCGTGGCGAGGCTGGCCCGATTGTAGGTCATCAACAGGTGCTCGGCCAGCAGGCGGGCGTTGAGCGGATGGGCGGCGAGCGCGCGGGCGGTGGCAAGCTCGCGGTCGAGGTCGAACAGGGCCGGCAGGTCACAGGAGCGTGCCCGTGCTTTCAGCGCGGCGAGATGTCCCGAGTGATGGCGGGCGTCGCCCGCGAGGCGCATGCGCGCCAGGTCGTGGACCCAGGTCTGCATCCAGTGGATGAAGCGCTCGAGCGATGCCCGGTCGACCCCGGCGGCCAGCTGCAGCGCATCGGCGCCGCCCGGCTTGGCGAGCGCCGCCAGCACACGCTCGCGCAGCTGTATCTCGGCCGGTGTGGCGAGTTCCATCGCGAGCAGCGGCGCCCCGCCCGCGGCATCCAATGCCGCCTCGGGTTGTTCGATGCCCTGCTCGCGCAGCCACGCCAGCGCCTGGTCGCGCAGCGGCGCGGTGAGCGGCAGCGGGCGGCAGCGGCTGCGCAAGGTCGCCAGGAGCCGCGCGGGCCGGTCGCTCACCAAGATGATGAAAGTGCGCGCCGGCGGTTCCTCGAGCGTCTTCAAGAGCGCGTTGGCGGCGGCGGGCGCGAGCGCCTCGGCGGGGTGGATCAGCAGGACGCGAAAGCCGTCGCGGTGGGTCGTGAGCGCGACGAAGTCGGCGACCGCGCGGATCTGGTCGATCTTGATGACCACGCTCTTAGCCTTCTCGGACCGGCCGCCCTGAACCTCCTCGTCGCCATCGCTATCGGCCGAGGCTTCGGGAACGATCTCGCGGTAGTCGGGGTGGTTGCCCTGCGAAAACCAGTGGCACGACACGCAGGCGCCGCACGCGAGGCCGTCGCGCGGCGATTCGCAGAGCACGCCCGCGGCCGCGGCGCGCGCGAACTCGGTCTTGCCGATGCCGGCGGCGCCGTGCACGAGGATCGCGTGCGGCAGGCGGGGGCGATCCGCGATCGTTCGCGCGAGGATGGCGCGATGCCAGGGGAGCGCCTTCACTGGAATGCCTGCGCGAACGCGACCTCGAGCCGGTCGCGTACCTGCTGCAGGCCGCCGGAAGCGTCGATCACGTGAAAGCGCCGCGAATGCTCGCGGGCGCGCTCGAGGTACGCCTCGCGCACGCGGCGGAAGAACTGCGCCTGCTCGCTCTCGAACTTATCCGGGGCGTGGCTGCGGGAGCGCTGGCGCTCGACCGCGACCGCCGGATCGACGTCGAAGAGGAACGTCGCGTCGGGCTGCAGCCCCGGATGGACGATGCGCTCGAGGCCGGTGACGAGCTCGCGCGGCAGCCCGCGGCCGCCGCACTGGTAGGCGAAGGTGGCGTCGCTGAAACGATCGCAGACGACCCAGCTGCCGGCGGCGAGCGCCGGCTCGATGACATCGGCGACGTGCTCGGCGCGCGCGGCGAACATCAGCAGCGCCTCGGCCTTGGGGCTCATCGAGGCGCTGAGCACGAGGCGCCGGATTTCCTCGCCGGGTGCGGTGCCGCCGGGCTCGCGGGTGAGCACCGCGACATGCCCGCGAGAGCGCACCTGGGCGCACACGAACTCGAGGTGGGAGGACTTACCCGCCCCGTCGATGCCCTCGAAGGTGATGAATTTTCCGCGCGCGCTCATCGTCCGAGCTGGTATTTTGCCACCGCGCGATTGTGCTCCTCGAGCGAGCGCGAGAATACATGCGAGCCGTCGCCGCGGGACACGAAGTAGAGATAACCGCTGCTGGTGGGATGCACCACTGCCAGGAGCGAGGCCGCGCCGGGCATGGCGATCGGCGTCGGCGGCAGGCCGTCGCGCGTGTACGTGTTCCAGGGCGTGTCGGCCGTGAGGTCCTTCTTGCGGATGTTGCCGTCGAAGGTCTCGCCCATGCCGTAGATGACCGTCGGATCGGTCTGCAGGCGCATCGGCAGCCTGAGGCGATTGATGAACACCGAGGCCACGAGCGGACGCTCGGCGGCGACCGCAGTTTCTTTCTCGACGATCGAGGCGAGGATCAGCGCCTCGTAGGGGGTCTTGAGCCCGAGATCGGGGTCGCGCCCCGACCAGGCCTCGGTGACGCGCTTCTTCATCACGCCATGGGCGCGCTTGAGGATGTCGACGTCGGCCGTGCCGGGGCCGAACCGATAGGTATCGGGGAAGAACCAGCCTTCGAGCGGCTGGTCCCCGGTGCCGAGGAGCGTGCGCAGCTCCGCATCGGTCTTGCCGCCCAGCGTATGGCGGACCCGCGGCTGCGCGGCGAGCTGCGCGAGCCACTGGCGCATGGTGGTGCCCTCGACGAACACGATCTCGAGGACCACGACGTCGCCGCGCGCGAGCTTGTCGAGAAGCTCCGCCGGCGTGAGCGCCTGGTCGAGCCGGTAGGTGCCCGCCTGCACGGAGCGCGCCTTGCCGAGGAGGCGACCCAGGATCCAGAAGCTCTCGCCCTCCTCGAGGACGCCGTCGGCGGCGAGTTGGCGCGCGATCGACTTGAGGCTCGCCCCCGAATGGACGGTGAATTCGTACGGAGTACGCGGAAGGGCCACCGGGTGCGTCGCGAACCAGGCGAGCCAGCCGGCGGCGAGCGCCGCGGCCAGGATGCCGTAGACCAGGATGCGCTTAAGCATCGTCGCCGGCCTTCACGCGGCGCAGGACGCGGTCAGTGGAAGCGCCGGAAGGCGAGCGTGCCGTTCGTCCCGCCGAAGCCGAACGAGTTGGAGAGCGCGGCCTCGATCTTCATCGGGCGCGCTTCCTTCGGGACATAGTCGAGGTCGCACGCGGGATCCGGCGTGAAGATGTTGATGGTCGGCGGCGAGACCTGGTGGTGCACCGCGAGCGACGTGATCACGGCCTCGACTCCGCCGGCCGCGCCGAGCAGGTGCCCGTGCATCGACTTGGTGGAGTTCACCGCGACCTTGTAGGCGTGCTCGCCCAGGGCGGCCTTGAGCGCGGCGGTCTCGTTGGAATCGCCGAGCGGCGTCGACGTGCCGTGCGCGTTCACGTACTGGATGTCCTGGGGGTTGAGGCCGGCGACCCTGAGCGCGGCGAGCATCGCGCGGCGCGGGCCGTCCATGTTCGGCGCCGTGATGTGGTTGGCGTCGCCGCTCATGCCCATCCCCGCGAGCTCGGCGTAGATGCGCGCGCCGCGCCGCTTCGCATGCTCGAGCTCCTCGAGGATGACGATGCCGGAGCCTTCGCCAAGGACGAAGCCGTCGCGGTCCTTGTCGAACGGCCGCGAGGCGGTGGCCGGATCGTCGTTGCGCTCGGAGAGCGCCTTGCACGAGCAAAAGCCGCCCACGCCCGAGAGGTTCACGCAGGCTTCCGCCCCGCCCGCGATCATGACGTCGGCGTCGTCGTATTCGATCATCCGCCCGGCCTCGCCGATGCAGTGCGTGCTGGTCGTGCACGCCGAGACCATGGAGACATTGGGGCCCTTCGCCTTGAACTGGATCGAGATCATGCCGGCGACCATGTTGATGATCGTCCCCGGGACGAAGAATGGCGACAGGCGCCGCGGGCCCTTGGCGATCATTTCGCGGATATTGTCCTCGATCATCGGCAGCCCGCCGATGCCCGAGCCGACGTTCACTCCCACGCGCTCGCCGTTCGAATCGTCGATCACCAGGCCGGCGTCTTCGAGCGCGAGTCGCGTGGCGGCGAGGCCGAAGTGGATGAAGAGGTCGTTGCGGCGCGTCTCCTTGAGCGGCATCCAGTCGGCCGAGGTGAATCCCTTCACTTCGGCGGCGATGCGCGTCGGCAGCGCGGAGGCGTCGAAGCGTGTGATGGGCGCGACACCGCTGCGCCCGGCGAGGAGGTTGTCCCACGCCTGGGCGATTCCGATCCCGACCGGCGAGACGATGCCGAGCCCGGTTACGACGACTCTGCGCTTCGACATGCGGGGTTCCACTGATTGCGCCGCGCGGGCGGCGCCCGATGCGGCGTGGGGGGCTTCGCGGCTATTGCTTGACGTGGGCCTTGACGTAGTCGATGGCCTGCTGGACGTTGGTGATCTTCTCGGCATCCTCGTCCGGAATCTCGCACTCGAATTCCTCCTCGAGGGCCATCACGAGCTCGACGTTGTCGAGGGAGTCCGCGCCCAGGTCCTCGACGAACGAGGACTCGTTCTTGATGTCGGCTTCGGCAACCCCAAGTTGCTCGGCGACGATCTTCTTGACTCGGGCTTCAAAGTTGTCCATCGACTTCCTCCAAGCTCTTTGTTCGTTTGTCGGTGCGCGAAAAGCGCGTAATTCTACCATTTGGACCGCCTCAATCCATGAACATTCCGCCGTTGACGTGCAGGGTCGCGCCGGTGACATAGGCCGCCGCGGGCGAGCACAGGAAGAGGACCGCCTGCGCGACGTCCTCGACCCGGCCGAGGCGCCCGAGGGGCACGCCCTCGACCAGCTTCTTCACCTGCTCCGCGGCCAGCGCGCGGGTCATGTCGGTCTCGATGAACCCCGGCGCCACGCAGTTCACCGTGATGTTGCGGCTGCCGACCTCGCGGGCGAGCGACTTGGAGAAGCCCACGATGCCGGCCTTGGCGGCGGCGTAGTTGGTCTGGCCGGCGTTGCCGGTGAAGCCGACTACCGAGGTCACGTTGACGATGCGCCCCGCCCTCGCCTTCATCATTCCGCGCAGGACCGCGCGGGAAAGCACGAACACCGACTTGAGGTTCGTCGCCTGGATGTCGTCCCACTCCTCGTCCTTCATGCGTGCGAGGAGGTTGTCGCGGGTCGCCCCCGCGTTGTTGACGAGGATCGCGACCGGGCCGAAGTCGGCCTGGACCTGGTCGACGAGGTCGGCGCATCGCGAGGCATCGCGCACGTCTAGCATTCGGCCGGCGCCTTTCGCCCCGAGCTCGGCGAGCGCCTTCGAGATGCCTTCGGCGCCCTTCTCCGTGGTCGATGTCCCGACCACGGTGGCATGCGCCCCCGCGAGCGCGCGCAGGATGCCTTCGCCGATGCCCCGCGAGGCGCCGGTCACGATCGCGACTTGTCCGTTCAGCATGGAACCCTCACGGCTGCGCGCTGGCCGCCGCGAGCGCGGCGGAATCCTGCAACGCGATGTATTCGATGTCGGCGACGATGCGCTTGCCCAGGCCGGTGAGCACCTTCCCCGGCCCGCACTCGACGACTCGCCTGACTCCCTTGCGCCCGAGGAGCTGGATGGTCTCGATCCAGCGCACCGGATGGTAGAGCTGCTCCACCAGCGCCTGGCGGATCCGGTCGGGGTCGTCGTAGGACTCGACCGAGCGGTTGTGCACCACGGGGACGACCGGCTTGCGCACCTCAACCGTGGCGAGCCGCACGCGCAGGCGCTCGGCCGCGGGCCTCATGAGCGAGCAGTGCGACGGCGCGCTCATCGGCAGCATCACGGCGCGCTTGGCTCCCTTCTGACGCGCGAGCGCCATCGCGCGCTCGACCGCCGCGCGGTGTCCAGCGATGACCACCTGGCCGGGCGAGTTGAGGTTGGCGGGCTCCACCACCTCGCCCTGCGCCGCCTCATCGCACACCGGCTGCAATGCCGCTTCGTCGAGGCCCAGGATCGCGGCGATGCCCCCCGTTCCTTCCGGAACCGCCTCCTGCATGGCCTGCGCGCGGAAGCGCACCAGCGGCAGCGCGTCCTCGAAGCGCATCGCCTCGGCGGCGACGAGCGCGCTGTACTCGCCCAGGCTGTGGCCCGCGAGCCAGGACGGCAGCGCGCCGTTGCGTTCCCTCCACGCGCGCCAGCAGGCGACGCCCGCGACGAGCATGACGGGCTGGGTGTTCGTGGTCTGGTTGAGCGCCTCCGCGGGGCCTTCGCGAACCATCGTCCACAAGTCGACTCCGAGGATCGCGTTCGCCTCGAGGAACGTCTTCTCGACGATGGGCGTGCCGGCGAAGCCCGCCATCATGCCAACCGATTGCGAGCCTTGTCCCGGGAAGACGATGGCTAGGGTCATGTTCAGTACTTGAGGAGCACGGAGCCCCAGGTGAAGCCGCCACCGACGCCCTGGAGGAGCACCGTGTGGCCGGGGCGCACGCGACCGTCGCGTACCGCCGCGTCCAGCGCGAGCGGCACGGACGCCGCCGAGGTATTGGCGTGGCGATCGACCGTGACGATGCACTTGGATTCCGGCACCCCGAGTTTTCTCGCGACGTGCGAGATGATGCGCACGTTCGCCTGGTGCGGGATGTAGGCGTCGATGTCGTCGACCGCCATGTCGTTGGCGGCGAGCGCTTCGCGGGCGCTCTCCTCGAGCACGCGCACCGCGAGCCTGAAGACCGCGCCGCCGTCCATCTTGAGCGTCGGATCTCCCTGGATCGCGCCGCCGCTTACCTGCCCGGGCGTGTTGAGGATCGCCGCGTAGCTGCCGTCGGCGCGCAGGTGGCTCGAGAGAATGCCGGGCGCATCGGAGGGTTCCAGCACTACCGCGCCGGCGCCGTCGCCGAAAAGGACGCACGTGCCGCGATCCTTCCAATCGAGGATGCGGGAGAACACCTCGGCGCCGACCACCAGCGCGCAGCGATGGGCACCCGAGCGAATGAAGAGATCGGCGGTGGCGAGCGCGTAGACGAAGCCCGAGCACACGGCTTGCACGTCGAAGGCGGCGCCGCGCTTCACGCCAAGCTTCGCCTGCGTGAGGCAGGCGCTCGACGGGAACACCATGTCCGGCGTCGAAGTCGCGATGATGATGAGGTCGACGTCCTCGGCGCCGCGCCCCGCGGCGGCGAGCGCCTCGCGGCAAGCGTGCAGCGCCAGGTCGCTGGTGAATTCGTTCTCGGCGGCGATGTGCCGCTCGCGGATCCCGGTGCGCGAGACGATCCACTCGTCGCTGGTCGCCACCATCGCCTCGAGGTCGCGATTGGTGAGCACCTTGCGCGGAAGGTAGCTGCCGGTCCCGGTGATGCGCGAGTACTTCATGCGGCCGCCGGCGGCTGGGCGTTCAGGCGCGCGATTTCCTCGCCGATGCGCTCGAGGAGACCATGGCTCGCCTCGGAGTGCGCGCGGGCGAGCGCGGTGGCGAACGCGAGGCGGTCGGCCGACCCGTGGCTCTTCACGACGATTCCCTTGAGGCCGAGGAGCGCCGCGCCGTTGTAGCGCCGCGCGTCCACTCGCCGCCGAAAGCGGCGGATGACCGGGTAGGCGAAGAGCGCCAGCGCGCGCGTCGACCAGGTGCGCGTGAACTCTTCCTTGAGGAAGTCGCCGAGCATCTTCGCCAGCCCCTCCGAAGTCTTGAGCGCCACGTTGCCGACGAATCCGTCGCAGACGACCACGTCGGTGGTTCCCTTGTAGATGTCGTCGCCTTCGACGTTGCCGTGGAAGTTGACCGGGCTGTGGCGCAGCAGCTCGCCCGCTCTCTTCACGACCTCGTTGCCCTTGATCTCCTCGGAACCGATGTTGAGCAGGCCCACGGAAGGATTCTCCTTGCCTTCGACCGCCTTCACCAGTGTCGAGCCCATGATCGCGAACTGCAGCAACTGCTCGGGCGTGCAATCTGCGTTGGCGCCCAGGTCGAGCGCGTAGACCTGGCCTACGCGGGTCGGCAGCACCGCGCAGATGGCCGGCCGGTCGATCCCCGGCAGCGTCTTCAGCACGAACTTCGCCATGCCCATGAGCGCGCCGGTGTTTCCCGCGCTCACGCACGCGTGCGCCCGGCCCTCTTTCACCAGGTCGATCGCGCGGCGCATCGACGAATCCTTCTTGGTGCGGATCGCGGAGCGCACGTTCTCGTCCATGCCGACCACCTGCGAAGCCGCGACCACGGTGAGGCGGCCGCCCGGCGCGGCGCGATGGCGCGCGATCTCCTTCTCGAGCGGCTCGGCGAGGCCGACGAGAAGCAGGTGCGCTTCGGGATGCGATTCGAGGAAGTCGATGCAGGCGGGGACGGTGACCGAGGGCCCGTGGTCCCCACCCATCGCATCCACGGCGATGACGGTCTTCATGCGGCGAGCGGTGAGGCCCGCGCTCGCGCTCGCCTAGTCCTTGCTCTGGATCACTTTCTTGCCGCGGTAGTAGCCCGTCGGCGAGATGTGGTGGCGCAGGTGTGTCTCGCCCGTGGTGGGCTCGACCGCGGTGGGCGGCTTGCCAAGATGGTCGTGCGCCCGGTGCATGCCGCGCTTCGACGCTGACTTCTTGTTCTGTTGTACGGCCATGACTCTTCTCCTGAAATGGTGCTATCGAGTTTTTTTCTTGAGGCTGGCGAGCGCCGCGAAGGGCGAATCGCCGCGCCCTCTCTCCGCCTTGCCCGCCGCCTGGGACCCTTCGAGCCCGGGCTTGCGCGGCACCATCGGAATGGCGAGGAGCACCGCGTCTTCGACCAGCTCGAGGACCCGCATGGGTTCCACGGCGACCAGGTAATCCTCGGCGTCGCTCTCCTCTTCGATCGGGGGGAGCGCGCTTTCGTCATCGACCAGCACCAGCCGATCGTCGATCGAAATCGGGTGCCGGAAGGCTTCCAGCGTGCTCTGGCAGGTGAGAAAAACGAAGCCTTCGATTATACATGACACGACTTTTCGACGCCGCTTGTCGAGGAGCGCCGCGACGCGGAAGCGCAGCTCGCCCGCGCCCTCGGCGAGGGTTTCGGCGAGGCGCGGAAGGTCACCGGGGTCAAGGGTGCCCTCGAACACAATGGCCTTGCCGGAGATACGCTCAGGATGGATCAATAGCTCTTCAGGCATCGGAAAGTATGCTAGACTTTAGTTTAAATAGCATCCATAAGATAATGATTTGAAAACACATTCAAAAACAACGCCAATCATCCTCGCATCGTCCTCCCGGCACCGCAAGGCCCTCCTCGAGCGCCTCGGCTTGCCGTTCGAAGCCTGGAGTCCCGACGTCGACGAGCGCGCGCTTGCGGGCGAGCTGCCGCGCGATACCGCCGTGCGCCTGGCTCGCGCCAAGGCCGACGCCGGCGGCAAGCGCTTCGCCCAATCCTGGATTATCGGCTCGGACCAGGTCGCCGATCTCGATGGCAAGGCGATCGGTAAGCCGGGCAGCCTCGAGGCGGCGCGCCGGCAGTTGCGCGAGCTGAGCGGCCACAAGGTCCTCTTCCACACCGCGCTCTGCCTGTGGAACGCGCGGCTCGAACGACGCCACGAACGCCTGGTGACCACCGACGTGAGCTTCCGCCGCCTGGGCCGGGCCGAGATCGATCGCTATCTCGCGCGCGAGGACGCGCTCGATTGCGCCGGAAGCGCCAGGAGCGAAGGCCTCGGCGTGAGCCTGCTCTCGCGCCTCGGCGGTGAAGACCCGACGGCCCTGGTCGGGCTGCCGCTGATCGCGCTCTCGGCGATGCTGCGCGCCGAGGGCTTCGACGTCCCCTGACGATGGCGAGCGGACGCCTCTACCTGCTTCCCGCGTGGCTCGCCGACGACGCGCCGCCCGAGGACGTCGTTCCCGCTCCGGTCCTGCAGCGCATCCGCGCGCTCGATCTCTTCATTGTCGAGGATGCCAAGTCGGCGCGCGCGTGGCTCGCCGCGTGCGGCCACCCTCAGCCGATGCGCAGCCTCGATCTGCGCGAGCTGAACGAGCACACGCCGCCGGCCGCCGTGGCCGCGCTCATCGAGCCGGTGCTCGCCGGCCGCGATGCGGGACTGCTATCGGAAGCGGGCATTCCCGCGGTGGCCGATCCCGGCGCCTCGCTGGTTGCCGCCGCGCACGCGCACGGCGTACGGGTGACGCCCCTCGTCGGCGCCTCGTCGATCGTGCTCGCGCTCGCGGCTAGCGGCCTCGAAGGACAGCGCTTCCGCTTCCATGGCTACCTTCCGGCGCGCCCCGCCGAGCGGCGCGAAAAGCTCGCCGCCATCGAGCGCGAATCCGCGCGCCAGGCCGAGACGCAGGTCTTCATCGAGACCCCGTACCGCAACGACGCGCTGCTGGCCGACATCCTCGCCACCTGCCGCGCCGAGACGCGGCTCAGCGTCGCGGCCGAGCTCACGTCGCCGCGCGAATGGATCCGTACCGAAAGCGTCGAGGGGTGGCGTGCGCGCCCTGCCGCGATCGGCAAGCGCGCGGCAATCTTCCTGTTGCTAGGCGGCGCCGGCCGCCGCGGCTAGGCGGTTGGATTTCAGCAGCGGGTAGAGCTGCTCGGCGGAGACCGGCGGCGAGAAGAAGTATCCCTGCCCCACCTGGCATCCCTTGGAGCGCAGGAGCGCCAGCTGCCCGGCAGTCTCCACGCCCTCGGCGATGGTGTCCAAGTCGAGGCTCTTCGCCATGTTGATGATCGCCACCACGATCGCCGTGTCGTTGGGATCGACGGTGATGTCGCGGATGAACGACTGGTCGATCTTGAGCTTCTGGATCGGCAGGCGCTTCAGGTACGAAAGGCTCGAGTAGCCGGTGCCGAAGTCGTCGATCGCGATCTGCACGCCCATTTCCGAGAGGCGGTTGAGCAGCATGATCATGCCATCGGTCTGGCGCATGACCTGGCTCTCGGTGATCTCGAGCTCGAGGGTTGAAGCGTCCAGGCCGGTGTCGGCGAGCACGCGCGTCACCATGTCGAGGAAGGCCTTGTCGCTGAATTGCCGCGCCGAGAGGTTGACCGCCATGCGCAGCGCGGGGAGGCCGCGATCCTGCCATTCCTTCGCTTGGCGACAGCCTTCGCGCAGCACCCACTCGCCGATGTCGTTGATGAGGCCGGTCTCCTCGGCGAGCGGGATGAAGTCTCCCGGCATGACGGTGCCGCTGTCCTCGGTCTTCCAGCGTACCAGCGCCTCCACCGCGTTGATCTTGCCCGACTCGAGGTCGATCTGCGGCTGGTAGTGCAGCACGAAATTCTTCTGCGCCACGGCGCGGCGTAGCGCCGACTCCAGCGTCATGCGGCGCTTGACCGCAATGTTCATCTGGGCGGTGAAGTACTGATAGGTGTTCTTGCCCAGGCCCTTGCCGTGGAACATGGCGGTATCGGCGTTCTTCATCAGCGTCTGCGCGTCGCGCCCGTCCTCGGGGTAGACGGCGATGCCCACCGAGCCGCTCACGTGCTGCTCGGTGCCGCCGAGCGTGAGCGGCTGGCGCAGCGAGTTGAGGATCTTCTGTGCCACCACCGAGGCGCCGCGCCCCTCGTCGAGGTTGTCGAGCAGCACGATGAACTCGTCGCCGCCCTGGCGCGCGATCGTGTCCTCGAGGCGCACGCATTCGGACAGGCGCCGCGACACCTGGCGAAGCAGCTCGTCGCCGACGTCGTGGCCGAGCGTGTCGTTGATGTTCTTGAAGTTGTCGAGGTCGATGAAGAGCACCGCGACCTTGCGCCCCGCGCGCTCGGCGCGGGCGATGGAGCGCGCGAGGCGGTCCTGGAGCAGCGAGCGGTTGGGAAGCCCCGTGAGGTTGTCGTGGTAGGCGAGGTGCTGGATGCGCTGCAGGATCACCTTGCGGTCGGTGATGTCGCGGGAATTCCACACCACGCCGCGAATGTGCGGATTGTCGAGGCAGTTGGTGCCCAGGGACTCGAGCGTGCGCCAGCGCCCGTCGCGGTGGCGCAGGCGGAATTCCACCGGCTCGGTCGAGCGCCGCGTCTCGACGATGCGCCGGAAGGCGGCGCGCACCTGGTCGACGTCGTCGCGGTGGATCATCTCGAAGACGTCCTTGCCTTCGGTCTCGGTCGGATCGAAGCCGAGCATCGGCTTCAACGCCGCGCTCTGGTACATGATCCGCCCGTTCTCGGCGATCACCGAGACCAGGTCGATGGAGCTGTCGGTGAGGATGCGGAAGCGCGCCTCGCTCGCCTCGAGCGCGTGCTCGGTCTCCTTGTAGCGCGTGACGTCCGTCATCACGCCGATCAGCCCCGCGACCTCGCCGTTCTGGTCGACGAAGCTCACCTTGTTGTAGAGCATCTGTCGATCGTCGCCGCCGCGCACCGGAAAGATCGCCTCGTAGGTCGTCGACGACGGCCGCTCGAGGAGCGCGCGGTCGCGCTCGTCGTGCTGGCCGGCGAGCCCCGGCTCGAGCATGTCGTAGACCGTCTTGCCCACCCAGGTCTCGCCACCGCCCACGACCTCGGACCAGGCGCGGTTGTGCAGTTGGTAGCGTCCGTCACGGTCCTTGAAATAGACCGGGTTGGGAATGGCGTCGATCAGGGCGCGCGTGAAGTGCAGGTGGCTTTCGAGGTCGCGCGCCGCGCGCTTCGCCTCGCTCACGTCGATGCAGGCGACGAGGAGCCCGGTCACGCGATCGCCATCCTCGCGCAGCGGCGCAACGGCGCCGTGGATGGTGATCGGGCTGCCGTCGGCGTGCTGCCGCTCGAGCTCGAGGTTGGTGAGCACCTCGCCCGCGAGCACGCGCGCGCGCAGGCCCGCCGCCTCTTCGCGTTTCGCCTCCGGCACGAACGGCGCGCGCCGCCCGATCGCCTGCTCGCGAGTGAATCCGAAGGTGCGCTCGGCGGCCGGATTCCAGAGATTGATGATGCCGTCGAGGTCGGTGGAGTAGATGGCGACCGGCGTGTTCTCGACGATGGCGTTGAGGAATCCGTTGGTCTTGAGGAGCGTGCGGTCCTTCTGGCGCTGCTCGGTCAGGTCGACGAAGGCGCCGATCACCATGCGCGGCGTGCCGGCTTCGTCGCGCAGCACCGCGGCGCTGCGCCGCACCCAGACCTCGCGGCCCGACTTGTGGATGAAGCGCTTGTCGATCGTGGACGACTCGCCGCCGGCTCGGATCGCCTTGAGCTGCTCCTCGTCGCGCGCGACGTCGTCGGGATGCGTGAAGCGGCGGAAGGACTGGCCCTCCACCTCCTCGCGCGCGTAGCCGGTGATTTCGCAGAACGCGCGGTTGACCTGCCGGAAGATGCCCTCGGGAGTGATCACCACCAGCCCGACGGAAGTGCCGTCGAAGGCCGCCCGGATGAGGTCGAAGTCGATTCGCGTCTCGCGCGCGACGCTGCTCATGGCGGACCCTAGCGCAGCTCCGTCGACTGGCGCACCGCGGTCTCGGCGAGCGCGCGCCCCACCGATCCGGCGAAGCGCGTCCCCATGCGCTCGGAGAGCTGCTCGAAGAAGTTCTCCCGCGGCGAGAAGTCGACGACGCGCTCGGCCTTGATGACTTCGCGCGCGACGTACTCGAGGCTGCCGAGCGAGTCCGCCAGCCCCAGCTCGACGCTGCGCTCGCCGGTCCAGACGAGGCCCGAGAAGGTCTCGGGCGTTTCCTTCAGGCGCGCCCCCCTGCCCTGGCGCACCACCTTGATGAACTGCTGCTGGATCTCGCCGATCATCTTCTTTGCGTGCTCGCGGTGCTCGGCGTTCTCGGGCAGGAACGGGTCGAGGAAGTCCTTGTTCTCGCCGGAGGCGTACACGCGCCGGTCGACTCCGAGCTTCTCGAGGGCGCCGGTGAACCCGAAGCCGCCCATGATCACGCCGATCGAGCCCACCAGGCTCGCCTTGTCGACGTAGATCTTGTCGGCGGCGACGGCGACGTAGTAGCCGCCCGAGGCGCACAGGTCCTCTACCACCGCGTAAAGGGGCGTCGATGGATACTTGGCGCGCAGCCGCCGGATCTCGTCGTTGATGTAGCCCGCCTGGACGGGGCTGCCGCCGGGGCTGTTGATGCGCAACACCACGCCCTGCGTGCCGCCATCCTTGAAGGCGCGGTTGAGCGCCTTGTTGATCTTCTCGGCCGAGGCCTTGGTGTCGGGCGCGATGATGCCCTCGAGGTCGACCAGCGCGGTGTGCTTGCCGGTGGCGGAGGCAAGCCCGTCCTTCTCCGGGCGCCCGATCCAGCCTAGCCAGATCGAGAGCAGGAAGAAGGCGAAGGCGAACCAGAGCAGCTTGAAGAGCGCGCTCCACTGGCGCGCCCGGCGCTGCTCGTCGAGCGCCTTGAGGGCGACTTTCTCGAGAACGTCGCGTTCCCAGCTGGGCAGGACGGGGTCCGTCATGGCGACTCGGGCGTTCTCTTCGGGGCCGGCGCCGCCTCGTCGTTCACGAGGACCACCTGGCCGTTCGTCTCCCGGACTTGAAGCGGCTCGAGCGAGGCGCCGCGGCACGGCCCCGCGACGCAGAATCCGGTGCGCGGTTCGAAGATCGCGCCGTGCGTCGAGCAGACCAAGTATAGCCCACTCTCCTCGAAGAACTCACCCGGCTGCCAGTCGAGCTCGGTGCCCAGGTGGGGGCAACGGTTGACGAAGGCGTGCACCGCACCGCCGTGGCGAATGGCGAAGCATTGTTCCGCGCGGCCCTCCCGTCCCGCGAGGGCGAAACGCACGCCGGTCCCGCCTTCCGAGAGCGCCTGCGAGGCGCAGATCAACCGTGGCTCGCGAGCCATCGGTGCAGGTCGGTGACGCTCGCGCAGCGCGCCAGCGCCGGGCGGGTCGCGAGGAGCCCTTCGTCATGCGCGCCATACGACACGGCGATCGCATCGACGCCCGCATTGGCGGCGAGCTCGAGGTCGTGCGTGGTGTCGCCCACCATCAACGCCTCGCGCGGTTGGACGCCGGTCATGTCCATCAGCATGAGCAGCATGTCGGGGTGCGGCTTGGCGAAACCCTCATCGGCACAGCGCGTCGCCTCGAACCAGGGCGCGAGCCCGGTCGCCTCGAGCGCACGGTCGAGCCCGCGGCGCGCCTTGCCCGTCGCGACCGCGAGCCTGCGGCCGCGCCCATGCAGGTCGGCGAGCATCTCGCGCACGCCGGCGTAGAGCGGCGCCTCGTGCTCGCGCTCTAGGAAGTGGTGGCGGTAGCGCTCGGCGAGCCGCCGGCGTCCCGGCTCGTCGAGGCCGGGGGCGACGTGGTCGAGCGAGTCGGAGAGGCCGAGGCCGATGACGTAGCGCGCGTCGCGCTCCTCGGGAATGGCGATGCCCACGTCGCCGCACGCCGCCTGCAGGCTCGTTGCGATCATGTGCGTGGAGTCCATGAGCGTGCCGTCCCAGTCGAAGACCACCAGCTCGTAGCTCACCGCATCTTTTCCCGGAATCGCTCGAGCTCGCCCGGCAACGGCGCCACCAGCTCGAGCGCCTTGCCCGTCACCGGATGCTCGAGCGTCACCTTCGCGGCATGCAGGAACATCCGCTTGAGCCCTTTCTTGCGAAGGGCCTTGTTGAGCGCGAAGTCGCCATACTTGTCGTCGCCCAGCACCGGATGGCCGAGGTGGGCGAGGTGCACGCGGATCTGGTGCGTGCGCCCGGTGAGGAGCTCGGCTTCGAGCAGGCTGTATTCGGGCCCGCGCTCGACCAGGCGAAAGACCGTCTCGGCCTCCCGCCCTTCGTCGGATACCGAGACGCGGCGCTCGCCCTCGCGCGTCACGCGCCGCTCGAGGGAGAGGCGCACGCGTTGCATCGCGTTGCGAAAGCGCCCCGAGACGCCGACGAGGTAGCGCTTGTCGACGGCGCGCTCGCGCAGCATCTCGTTCAGGCGCGTAAGCGCCGCACGCTTCTTGGCCACCAGCAGCACTCCCGAGGTCTCGCGGTCGAGGCGGTGGGCGAGCTCGAGGAAACGCGCCTGCGGGCGCATCGCGCGCAGCGACTCGATCACGCCGTGGGCAACGCCGCTGCCGCCGTGCACCGCAAGCCCCGCCGGCTTGTCGATGACGAGCAGGTCCTCGTCCTCGAAGATCAGCGGCAGCCTGAAGTGGGGCGCGGGCTCGGGCGCCTCGCGCGTGGCCACGCGTACCGGCGGCACCCGGATGCGGTCGCCGGCGGCGACGCGCTGCGCCGCGTCGACCCGCTTCATGTTGATGCGCACCTCGCCGCTTCGCAGGATGCGATAGATGCGGCTCTTCGGAACGCCCTTCAGGCGCGCGATGAGGTAGTTGTCGATGCGCTGCCCCGCCTCGTCCGCGGTCACCTCGATGTAGCGCACGGCCGGAGCCGCCGCCGCAGCGCGCGGCCCCTCTTTGCCATCGCTCGGCATGCCGGGTATACTTATATGTAGTTGATTTCCAAGAAATCGACGTGTCCCAAGCGGACAAAAGCGGGGCGCCACAAAAGTCGCCCAAGCAGGTCAACGTCGCTCGCCTGCAAGATCCAAGCAGCGATGGTAAACGAATCGACGCGCTCGACGCACCACGAATTCCACGCCTTCCCGCCCTGTTAGCCACGGAAATCGCGCCCGATGAGATGGCGACCTCCGAGCCGGGCGTAAGGCCAGACGAATAAAACCAGAAATCGTCCCTTCTCCGCTCACCTCCAGTGACGCAAACAAGAACCGACTTCTGAAGTAACTCGTCGATCCGGCCGATCGAGGTCCCGCTGCGTCGGGACCGGGTCGAACCGGGGTCCTCTTCCGTGTTAGAGCGCGGGAGAAAGCAACGATGAAGCGCATGCTGTTCAACGCGACCCAATCCGAGGAGCTCCGGGTCGCGATCGTCGATGGTCAGAAACTGGTCGACCTCGACATCGAAACCGCCGGCAAGGAACAACGCAAGAGCAACATCTACAAGGGTGTCATCACCCGCGTGGAACCCTCGCTCGAAGCGGTCTTCGTGGATTACGGCGCCGAGCGCCACGGTTTCCTGCCGTTCAAGGAAATCGCCAAGCAGTGGATGGTCAACGACGGCGGCGAGTTCGGCCGCGCGAAGATGTCCACCCACCTCAAGGTGGGCCACGACATGATCGTCCAGGTGGACAAGGACGAGCGCGGCAACAAGGGCGCCGCCCTCACCACCTATGTCTCCCTCGCCGGACGCTACCTGGTGCTGATGCCCAACAACCCGCGCGGCGGCGGCGTCTCGCGCCGCATCGAGGGCGAGGACCGCAACGAGTTGCGCGAAGTGATGGACGAGCTCCAGGTGCCCGAGGGCATGAGCCTCATCGCGCGCACCGCGGGAATCGGCCGCGCCGCCGAGGAAATGCAGTGGGACCTGAATTACCTGCTGCAGCTCTGGACCGCGATCGAGAAAGCGGCCGCGGAGGAAAAGGGCCCGTGCCTCATCTACCTCGAGTCGAGCCTGGTGGTGCGCGCGATCCGCGACCTCTTCCAGCCCGACATCGGCGAGATCCTCGTCGACACCGAGGCGATCTACGACCAGGCCCTGTCGTTCATGAGCACGGTGATGCCGGCCAACGTCGACAAGGTGAAGCTCTACCGCGACGACATCCCGCTCTTCTCGCGCTTCCAGATCGAGCACCAGATCGAGAGCGCCTATCGGCGCGACGTGACGCTGCCCTCGGGCGGCGCGATCGTGATCGACCACACCGAGGCGCTGGTCTCGATCGACGTGAACAGCGCGCGCGCCACGCGCGGCCACGACATCGAGCAGACCGCCTTCAACACCAACGTCGAGGCCGCCGACGAGGTCGCCCGGCAACTGCGGCTGCGCGACCTGGGCGGGCTCATCGTGATCGACTTCATCGACATGGAGAGCGCCAAGAACCAGCGCGAGGTCGAGAACCGCCTGCGCGACGCGCTGCGGCACGACCGTGCGCGCGTGCAGATCGGCAAGATCTCCCGCTTCGGCCTGCTCGAGCTTTCGCGCCAGCGCCTGCAGCCCTCGCTCGAGGAGACCACGCACAGCGCCTGTCCGCGTTGCCACGGCACCGGCTACATCCGCGATACCGCCTCCACCGCGTTGCACGTCCTGCGCATCCTGCAGGAAGAGGCGATGAAGGAAAACACCGCCGCCATCCACGCGCAGGTTCCGGTGGACGTGGCGACCTACCTCCTCAACGAGAAGCGCTCGGAGATCTTCGGCATCGAGGCGCGGTTGAAGGTGAACGTGCTGCTGATCCCGAACCCGAACCTCGAGACGCCGAACTACAACGTCGAGCGCCTGCGCCATGACGCGCCGCAGTTGGACGAGATGAAACCGAGCTACGAGATGGTGACGGTTCCCGACGAGGAGCCGGTCGGCCTGCCGACCACGAGCCCCGAGGCGCGTGCGACGCGTCCCGAGCCGCTGGTCAAAGGCATCACGCCGGATCAGCCGGCGCCGGTGGTGGTGGCGCAACCCGCTGCGCAACCCATGCCGCGCGCGCCGATGCCGCGTGCGCCCGCCGCGAGCCCCGAAGAGAAGCAAGGCTTGCTGGGCATGCTGTTTGGATGGTTCAAGAAGCCCGCCGAGCCCGCGCCCGTCGCGAAAGTCGTGGCAGCGCCGCCGGAGCGTGCGCCCCGCGATGGGCAGCGTCCCCGCGATGGGCAGCGCCGCGATCGCGACGCTCGCCCGCCGCGCGGGCGCGATGACCAGCGTCCTCGCGGCGGCGACAAGTCGCGCGGCGAAGGCCGCCAGGGCGAGGCGCAGCCGCGTGGCGAAGGCCGTCAAGGCGAGGGCCAGCAACGCCAGGAGCGGCGCCCCGACCAGCAGCATCGCGAAGGCCGGGCCGAAGGTCGCGGCGATGGTCGTCGCGACGAAGCGGGACGCCAGCAGCCGGGCAACCGCGGTCCGAGGCCACAACCGCAGCAATCCGCCGAAGTCGAAACGCCGCGCGAAGCCCAACCGGTCCTCGAGTCCACTCCGCCCCCGCGTCCCGAGGGCGAGGGTCCGGGCCGCCGGCGCCGTCGTGGCGGACGCGGTCGTGGAGGCGAGCGCGGCGGCGAGCGAGGTGCCGAGCGCGGCGGTGAACGCGGCGAGCGCCAGGGCGAGCGTCCCCAAGGCGAGATCTTCCCCGTCGAGCAAGCATCCGCCGCCGAGGCGATCGAATCCCGTGCGGCCGTGATCGAAGCCGCGCGCGAGCCCGAGCCGGATTACCAACCGCAGGCGCCGACCGGGCCCAAGTACACCGCTCCGTCCATGCCGAGTGTTCCCCCTGCGCCGAGCGCACCGCCCATGCCCGTTCACCACGCGGCCGGCATGCCGGCGCCGGTGGCTTTCCACGCCGTGAGCGAGCACGACACGCTTCCGGACGTGGAAGCGCATCGCCCGCAGCGCAAGCGCCGTCACGCGAGCGGATCCGAAGGCGGCGAGGCGTCCCTGCAACTGGTTGAGACGCAATCGGCGGCGCCGGCTCCCTCGCTGGACGACGAACTGCCGCAACGCACAAAGCCACGGCGCCGCCGCGGCGGTAACGTCGACAACGAGCCGCTGCAACTCGTCGAAACGCAGGGGCCCACCGAACCGGCGCCGCCCGACTCGCCGCCGTTATGAGCGCCGGCGCGAGCCCGGTCGACTTCTACTTCGAGTTCTCCTCGCCCTACGGCTACATCGCGAGCTGCCTCGCCGACGATTTCGAGAAGCGCATCGGCCGGCCGTTGCGCTGGCGGCCCATGCTCCTCGGGCCGGTGTTCAAGCTCACCGGCCAGGCACCGCTCATCGATGTGCCGATGAAGGGCGAGTACTCGAAGAAGGATTTCTCGCGCTCCGCCCGGCTGCACAAGGTGCCGTTCGCCTATCCGGCGCATTTCCCCATATTCACCGTCGCGCCGCTGCGCGCCTTCTATTGGGCTGGCGATCGCGACCCGGCGCAGGGCCGCGCGCTCGCCAAGGCGCTCTACAACGCGTACTTCGTGGAGGGGCGCGACATTTCGACGCCGGCGGAGGTGGTCGCGGTGGCAAAGTCCGTCGGCCTCGACGCCGATGCCCTCGCAAAGGCCTTCGACGATCCGGCGCTGAAGGAACGCGCCAAGCGCGAGGTCGATGGCGCGATCGCCGCCGGCCTCTTCGGCTCGCCCTTCTTCATCGTCGACGGCGAGGCGTTCTGGGGCGTGGACCGCATGCCGATGGTGGAGGACTGGATTCGCACCGGAGGCTGGTGACGGCGTGAGCGCCCTTCTCGAGATTCGCGGCCTCACGACTTCCTTCGCCACCGACGCCGGCACCTTCAACGCGGTCGACGGCGTGAGCCTCGCGCTCGAAGCCGGGCGCACGCTGGGTCTCGTGGGCGAGTCGGGATGCGGCAAGAGCGTGACCGCGCTTTCGATCATGGGGCTGGTCGCGAGTCCCCCGGGTCGCGTGGCCGGGGAGATCCTCTTCGAAGGCGCGGATCTCCTGCGCCTGCCGCCCGCCGCCATGCGCGCGGTGCGGGGCAATCGCATCTCGATGATCTTCCAGGAGCCGATGACCTCGCTCAATCCGGCTTTCACCATCGGCGAGCAGATCGTCGAGGGGATCCTGCGCCACCGCGCCATCGATCGCGTTTCGGCGCGCCGCCAGGCGGTCGACATGCTCGCACGCGTGCGCATGCCCTCCCCCGCGCAGCGCTACGACGACTATCCGCATCGCCTCTCCGGGGGCATGCGCCAGCGCGCCATGATCGCGATGGCGCTCGCACTCGAGCCGCGTCTGCTGATCGCCGACGAGCCCACGACCGCGCTCGACGTCACCATCCAGGCGCAGATCCTCGAGCTGATGCGCACGCTGCGAGACGAGACCGGGACCGCGATCATCCTCATCACGCACGACCTTGGCGTGGTCGCCGAGCTCGCGCAGGATGTCGCGGTGATGTATGCCGGGCGGATCGTGGAAAAGGGAAGCGTCGAGCGCGTGTTCGCCGAGCCCCAGCACCCCTACACGATCGGCCTGCTGGGCTCCATCCCGCAGCTGCATCTCGAGCGCCGCCGCCTTCCGGCAATTGAGGGTCAGGTGCCCAACCCGCTGGTACTCGAGCCCGGTTGCCGCTTTGCGCCGCGCTGCCCTTTCGCCACGTCGAGATGCCGCGCCGAGGAACCGGTGCTGCGCGAAGTGTCCGCGGGCCAGGAAGCCGCCTGCTGGCACGCGCCGCTCGACTTCGATACCGCGCGCGCCGCATGACGGTCCTGTTGCAAGTGCGGGACCTGGTGAAGCACTTTCCGGTGCGGCGCGGATTCTTCCGCGATGGCAAGAGCGCCGTTCACGCGGTCGACGGGGTGACCTTCGACCTCGACGCGGGCGAGACGCTCGCATTGGTGGGCGAGTCGGGCTGCGGGAAATCGACCACCGGGCGCCTCGTGCTGCGGCTGATCGAGCCAACCGCGGGCAGCGTGCGTTTCGAGGGCCGCGACTTGTTCGCGCTCGATGCCGGCGCGTTGCGCGCCGCCCGCCGCTCGATGCAGATCGTCTTCCAGGATCCGTATGCGTCGCTCAACCCGCGCATGACCGTGGGCCAGATCCTGGAGGAGCCGTTGATGCTCCACGGGATTGCCAACGGGCGCCGCCAGGAGCGGGTTGCCGAGATCCTCGCCGTGGTCGGCCTTGCGCCGCAGCACGCCCAGCGCTACCCGCACGAGTTCTCCGGCGGCCAGCGCCAGCGCATCGGCATCGCGCGCGCGATCGCGGTCGAGCCGCGGCTCATCGTCTGCGACGAGCCGGTCTCGGCGCTCGACGTCTCGATCCAGGCGCAGGTCGTGAACCTGCTCCAGGACCTGCAGCAGCGCCTCGGCCTCGCCTACCTCTTCATCGCCCACGACCTCGCGGTGGTGAAGCACATCGCCACGCGCGTGGCCGTCATGTATCTCGGCCGGATCGTCGAAATGGCCGACAAGGGCACCCTGTTTTCGCAACCGCGCCACCCCTACACGCAGGCGCTGCTCTCGGCGATCCCGGTTCCCGAGCCCAGGCTGCGGCGCAAGCGCCTCCTCCTGCAAGGCGACGTGCCGAGCCCAATCGATCCGCCGCCGGGTTGCCGCTTCCGTACGCGCTGCGCTTACGCCCGCGATCGCTGCGCCACCGAAGATCCGCCGCTTGTCGTCGAGGGCGGACATGCCGTCGCCTGCCATTTCTGGCGCGAGATCGAGCCGCCTTCGGCCTCGCTACCGGACAGCTCGTCGATGCCTCAGAATGTCCGCCTCTCCCGGCTGCAGGCAGCATTCAACCCAGGAGCCACGCCATGAAAGTCACCCGTCTCGCACTCGCGCTGGTACTTTGCGCGGCCCTGCCCTGCCTCGCGCAGACGCTGCGCATCGGGCTCGCGGAGGATCCCGATGTGCTCGACCCCACCCTCGCGCGAACTTTCGTGGGGCGCATCGTGTTCGCGGCGCTGTGCGACAAGCTCTTCGACCTCGACGAGAACCTGAAGGTCGTGCCGCAGCTCGCGACCGGCTACGAATGGTCGCCCGACTACAAGGCGCTCACGATCAAGATCCGGCCGGACGTGACGTTCCATGACGGCGAGAAGCTTGACGCTGCGGCGGTCAAGTTCAACCTCGAACGCCATAAGACGATGCAGGGATCGAACCGCCGAGGCGAGCTGGCGCCAGTCGCGAGCGTGGATGTGCTCGATCCCGCGACCGTGCGCCTGACTCTCTCGGCGCCCTTCGCGCCCTTGCTCGCAATCCTCACCGATCGCGCGGGGATGATGGTCTCGCCCAAGGCGGCGCAGGCGGCGGGTGAAAAATTCAGCCTGAAGCCGGTGTGCTCGGGACCCTTTCAGTTCGTCGAGCGCGTGGCGCAGGGGCACATCGTGTTCGAGCGCTTTGCGAACTATTGGAACAAGGGCGCAATCCACTTCGACAAGGTGATCTACCAGCCGATCACCGATTCGACGGCGCTCCTCGCCGCCCTCAAGACCGGGCAGTTCGATCTCATCGAGCGCATGGCGCCATCGGACGTCCCGGCGCTCAAGGGCGACACCCGTTTCAGGGTCGCGAAGATCGTCGAGATCGGCTACCAGGGCATCACCTTCAACATCGGCAAGAGCGAGCGCGCGCAGAAGAATCCCGCGGGGAAGGACCCGCGCGTGCGCGAGGCCTTCGAGCTTTCGCTTGATCGCGACGCGATCGTGCAGGTCGCGATGAGCGGCGAAGCGCTCGCCGGAAACCAGTGGGTGGCACCCACCAATTCCTGGTACGCAAAGAGCGTCCCGATTCCCAAGCGCGATCTCGCGCGCGCCAAGGCATTGCTGAAGGAGGCGGGCGTTCCCAACGCGAGCTTCACGCTGATGACGCCGACTACGCCTGACGCGCAGCGCGTGGCGCAGGTCGTGCAGGCGATGGCAAGGGAGGCAGGCTTCGAGGTGAAGATTCAGTCGACGGAGTTCACGACCACGTTGAACATGGCCGACAAGGGCGATTTCGAGGCGTTCGTGCTCGCCTGGAGCGGCCGCCCCGATCCCGACGGCAACCTGTTCAGCCACCTCGCCTGCAAGCAGCCACTCAACTACTCCGGCAATTGCCGCGCCGACATGGACGATCTGATCAACAAATCGCGCTCCACTGTGGACGCGGCCGCGCGCCTGAAGCTTTTCGAGCAGATCGCCGCCATGGAGGCGAAGGATCGGCCGATCGTCTATCTCTATCACCGCCACTGGCTGTGGGGCTACACAGGCAAGCTCTCGGGCCTGCGCATGATCCCGGACGGACTGATGCGCGTGCAGAACCTGAGGATGAACTAGCGCCGCCGGAAGATGGGCGACTACCTCATCAAGCGCCTCGCGGCGATCGTCCCGACGCTCTTCTTCGTGTCGGTGATGATCTTCGGGTTGCAGCAGCTGCTCCCGGGCGATCCCGCGGTCGCGCTCGCCGGCGAGGACAACGATCCGAACGTGGTCGCGTACCTGCGCGGCAAGTTCCATCTCGACGATCCGTTTCCGGTGCGTTACTGGTATTGGCTCGACGGCGTCTTCCACGGCGACCTGGGCGACTCGGTACGCATCCAGAAGCCGGTCACCGCGCTGATACTGGAAAAGCTGCCGGTCACCATCGAGCTCGCGGTGCTCGCGATGACGATTGCGCTCGTGATCGGGATTTCGGCGGGCGTCGTCTCGGCGGTGCTCAAGGATACGAAGTGGGATTACGCCGCGAACATCTTCGCCCTGTGGGGCTTGTCCACGCCGAACTTCTGGCTGGGAATCCTGCTGATCCTCCTGTTCGCCGTGAAGCTCGGCTGGCTGCCCGCCTCGGGCTACGTGAGCCCATTCGAGGACCTGAAGGCGAATCTAGCCGCGATGATCATGCCCGCCTTCGTGCTCGGCAACGCGATCGCCGCCGTGCTGATGCGCCATACGCGCAGCGCCATGCTGCAGGTGCTTTCCTCCGATTACGTGCGCACGGCGCGCGCCAAGGGACTCGACGAGAGGGTGGTCGTGCTCCGCCATGCGCTTCGCAACGCGTTGGTCCCCATCGTGACGCTGGGGGCGCTGCAGTTCGGCGAGCTCCTCGGAGGCGCCGTGCTCACCGAGCAGGTGTTCTCGATTCCCGGATTCGGAAAGCTGATCGTCGACGCGGTCTTCAACCGCGACTACTCCGTCGTGCAGGGAGTGGTGCTCTTCACCGCCACGGCCTACATCACGCTCAACCTCCTCGCGGACATCGCCTACTTCCTGGTGAATCCGCGCATGAGGGGATGACGATGGCGGCGATCGCCTCGCCGGTCATGGCAACGGTCCCGCGAGAGCTCACACCCTGGCAGCGGGCACTGCGCCGGCTCGTCCGCCGGCGCGGCGCGATGGTCGGACTGGCGCTCGTCATCTTCTTCGTCGCAATCGCCCTCCTCGCGCCCTGGATCGCGCCGCACGACCCGCTGGGCACGAGCTGGAGCGCGGTGCGCAAGCCGCCGAGCGCGCAGTACTGGTTCGGCACCGACGAGATCGGGCGCGACGTCCTCTCGCGCGTCATCTGGGGCGCGCGCGCCTCGCTCCTCGCGGGCCTGGTGTCAGTGGCGATCTCGCTCTCGGTCGGCGTGCCGATCGGGCTCGCCGCCGGCTACCTCGGACGCTGGGCCGACATGCTCATCTCGCGCATCACCGACGCGATGCTCGCCTGCCCGTTCCTGATCCTCGCGATCGCGCTTGCGGCCTTCCTCGGCCCGAGCCTCACCAACGCCATGATCGCCATCGGCATCGCGGCGACTCCGGTGTTCATCCGGCTCACCCGCGGGCAGGTGCTCGCGGTGAAGGTCGAGGATTACGTCGAAGCTGCGCGCGCGGTCGGCAACTCACACTTGCGCATCGCGCTGCGCCACGTCATGCCCAACATCGTCGCTCCCCTGATCGTGCAGGCGACGCTCGCCATCGCGGCGGCGGTGATCGCGGAGGCGAGCCTTTCCTTCCTCGGCCTGGGGCAGCAGCCGCCGGCCCCGAGCTGGGGCAGCATGCTCAACACCGCCAAGAACTACGTCGACAACGCGCCGTGGATGGCCGTGTGGCCGGGGCTGTCGATCTTCCTGCTGGTGCTTTCCTTCAACCTGCTGGGCGACGGACTGCGCGACGCGCTCGACCCGCGACACGGTTAGGTCGCGGGCCGGGCCTTGTAGGAGAGCGCCGACGATCAGCCGACGCGTCGCACCGATGAAACGTCCTTGGTCATGCCGAAGAGCTCGCCATAGCGGCCCGGACCGAAGGTGCGGCAGTCGCCGCGGAAGCGCGGCTCGGTGCAGAGCTGCCAGGTGCCCTCGTTGACGATCGCGCTCGCGGCGCGATTGTCGAAGCCGGTCCCGGTCATGAACTCCGCGCTTCGATCGAGCGTAATCGAGGGCCCGCGGAAGCCCCGACCCGCGAAGAGCTCGATCGACGCGTTGTCATAACCCTCGTTGGACGAATAGCGATCCCCGTAGCGTCGCTCCGCTCGGTACCCATCGGCTTCCGTTATCTGCGGGCGTCGCTCCGCTCGGTACCCATAGGCTTCCGAGATCTGCGGGCGGGCATCTGCGATCACGCGGGCGGATTCGATGCGGTGGTTGAGGCGCGCATCCAGCGTGGCGTACTCGCCGGGCCCGAGAGTCATGCATTCGCCCTGGAAGTTGGGCTGCGTGCAGACCTGCCATTGCCCGGAGTGCACCACCACGCTCGACGCCTGGTCTGTGAAGCCGATTCTGGCGAGGTCGTCGGATTGGCCGCGCAGCGTGGTTTGGCGGCCCTGGAACTGGGGTTGCAGGAAAATCGTCAATTCGGCGGCCTGGGCGGTCCCGGCTAACAAGGCCAAGGCGATTGCGGCCCGGGCGAGCGGGCCCTGTCTTCGTGTCGCTTGCATGATTTCCTCCTCCGAACGTCTGGATGGAAGTTCGATCACCCGCGGGTGGCACGGGTTCATCGAGGAGGTCCGAACGACCTAGGGGGCTAGGGAGCCTGCAGGCGCTCGATCAGCACGTCCACGAGGTCGCCGCCTTGCGCTGGCTGCACCCTATGCTGGCGCAGGAGCTCGACCAGGGAGGCTCCGCCGAGCGCGTGGTAATCCGATCGCAGGAAGACCTCGGCCACCGCCCGCTGAACGCTGGCCGAGCGCGCGGAAGCGTAGAGGCGCGCCATGCGATCGAGCACCTCGCGATCGGAGATGTGATGGCGCGCGAGCGTCTCCAGGGCGCGGACCTGCGCGGGGGCCGGCAGCATGTTCGAGATTCCGAGGGCCACGGCGCGCAGCTCAGCGGGCTCGGTGAGCGGGCGGTGGCGAAGGTAGGCCTGCGCGACCTGGACATCCTCGTCGTTGGCGCTGGCGAGCGCGCGGATCACGCTCGTGCGTCCGGCGTTGCTTCCGAGGCAAGCTCGCGCGGCCGCGCGCGCCGTGGCGTTCGCAGGCAGCGTCGCGATCTTGAAGAGGTCGAGCTCGCGGTCGAGCGCGCGATCGGCGTTGAGCGTGCAGATCAGGTCCACTTCCCCGTAGCCGACCGCGTTCGCCGCCAGCATGTCGCCGATCATGCGCACCTGCTCCGCGAGCTGCTCGTCGCGCGTGAGCCATCCCATGGATCGCGCG
>WNFM01258445.1_pt3 | contig 39004 bp, 32 predicted proteins | sample 5400271 | NCBI WGS metagenome assembly WNFM01 (sample SAMN13153352, study PRJNA577476) | soil metagenome | isolation source: 60 cm saprolite on Douglas fir-dominated hillslope | place: USA:California | collected 2013-09-17
GACCGCGGCACCCGCCCGCACATCATTTTCCGGCGGGCCCAGGCGCGGCGCCAGGATGTAGCCCGCCGCGCCGATGATCAGCACCAGGGCGAGCCCGAGCAGGCCACCTTGCATCTTGCGCACGTCGTCTTCTCCTTGCCGGCAGGTTCTGGTCCCGATATAGGCCTTTGCGGCAGCGCTGCCAATGCCGCGCTGCATTTTGCCGCAAGTGTGGCGAGCGTCGCGCAAACCGGCTAAAGTCCCAGCCGATCGACCGTCATTCAGCCAGATAAAGGGCGTCGCCGTCACGATGAGCACCAAGTCCCCCTCCAGCCCCCAGCCGGCGTTGCCGGGTTCGGCCAATGCCATGTGGGGCGGACGTTTCGCGGCCGGTCCTGCCGCCATCATGCAGCAGATCAACGCCTCGATCGAGATCGACAAACGGTTCTATGCCGAAGACATCCAGGGCTCCCAGGCGCATGCCGCCATGCTGGTCGCCCAGGGCATCCTGACGGCGGAAGACGGCGCGGCGATCGCCCGCGGCCTCGACCAGGTCAAGGCCGAGATCGATGCCGGCAGCTTCGTCTTCAAGGCAGCCCTGGAAGACATCCATATGAATGTCGAGTCGAGGCTCCGCGAGCTGATCGGCGAGGCCGCCGGCCGCCTGCATACCGCGCGCTCGCGGAACGACCAGGTGGCGACCGATTTCAAGCTGTGGACCCGCCGCGCCATCGACGAGCTCACCGCCGCCGGCCGCGATTTGATTGCCGCCTTGCTGGAGCGCGCCGAGCAGCATGCCGGCACGGTGATGCCGGGCTTCACCCATCTGCAGCCGGCCCAGCCGATCACCTTCGGTCATCACTTGATGGCCTATGTCGAAATGTTTGGTCGCGATCTCGGCCGCCTTGCCGATTGCCGCCAGCGGCTCAATGAATGCCCGCTCGGTGCGGCCGCCTTGGCCGGCACCTCGTTTCCGATCGATCGCCATGCGACGGCGCGGGCGCTCGGCTTCGCGCGGCCGACCGCCAATTCGCTGGATGCCGTCTCCGATCGCGACTTCGCCTTGGAATATCTGAGCGCGCTGTCGATCATGGCGGTGCATCTTTCGCGTCTGGCGGAAGAGATCGTCCTCTGGATGAGTGACGGCTTTCGCTATATTTCGCTCAGTGACGCCTTCACCACCGGCTCCTCGATCATGCCGCAGAAGCGCAATCCCGATGCCGCCGAACTGGTGCGGGCCAAGGCCGGTCAGGTGATCGGCTCGCTCAACCAGCTGCTGATCATCCTCAAAGGCCTGCCGCTGGCCTATGGCAAGGACATGCAGGACGACAAGGCGCCGACTTTCGCTGCCACCGATACGGTGGCGCTGTGCCTGGCGGCGACCGCCGGCATGATCCGCGACATGACGGTGAATGAGCAGCGCCTGCGCGACGCCACCAAAGGCGGCTATCTGACCGCCACCGATCTGGCCGACTGGCTGGTGCGGGTCTTGAACCTGCCCTTCCGCGACGCCCATCACGTCACCGGCTCGATCGTCGCCAAGGCCGAGGCCGCTGGCTGCCAATTGCATGAATTGCCGCTGGCGGCGCTGCAAGAGGTCGACCGCCGCATCACGCCCGCCGTCTTCGATGTGCTGGGCGTCGAGCAATCGGTCGCCAGCCGGACCAGTTTCGGTGGCACCGCGCCAGAGAATGTGCGCCGTGCCATCATCGCAGCCAAGGAGCGCTTCCTATGAGCCTGACCACCAAAACCCTGCGAACCAAGCAGGCGCGCTATGCCTTGCCGATGCTGGCGCTCGTGTTGCTGACCACACTCGCCGCTTGCGGCAAGAACGGCGAGCCGGTGCTGCCCACCAACACCACCGGCAAGCCCTCCGATGATGTGGACAACTACAAGCGCCAATATCCCACCAGCACCGACCCGCAAAAGGGCGTCTTCAACTGAGATCGATGGCCCGGTCGGCCGCATCCAGCACCGTGGACGATATCAAGAGTAAGATAGATCGATGACCCATTTTCCCTATGTCGACGGCCAGCTGCAGGTCGAAGGTGTTGCCTTGGCGAAGATCGCCGCCGCGGTCGGCACGCCGTTTTACTGCTATTCGACCGCTGCCCTCACCGATCGCTATCAGGCCTATGTCACGGCATTGCAGGGGCTGGATGCCAAGATCTATTATTCGCTGAAGGCGAATTCCAATCAGGCCGTGGTGGCGACCTTGGCCAGGCTCGGCGCCGGTGGCGATGTGGTTTCGGTCGGTGAAATGTACCGGGCGCTGAAGGCCGGCATCCCGGCCAGTCAGATCGTCTTTGCCGGTGTCGGCAAGACCCGGGAGGAACTGGCTGAAGCGCTCAAGGCCGGCATCCACCAGATCAATGTCGAATCCGAAGGTGAGCTGGAAGCCTTGAGCGATGTCGCCAAGGCGCTCGGCAAGGAAGCGGTGATCGCGCTTCGCATCAATCCCGATATCGATGCCAAGACCCATGCCAAGATCGCCACCGGCAAATCGGAAAACAAATTCGGCATCGATATTGATCATGCCGCACAGATCTATTCCCGTGCAGCGCACATGCCCGGCATTCGCGTCGCCGGCATTGCCTGCCATATCGGCTCGCAGCTGACCGACATCACGCCCTATCGCGCCGCCTTCACGCGCCTCGCCGAACTGGTGACCAGCCTGCGCCGCGCCGGCTTGCCGGTGGAGCGGGTCGATCTGGGTGGCGGCATCGGCATCGTCTATCGCGACGAGCAGGTGATCGATCTCCAGGACTATGCCCAGGCGGTGCGCGAGATCATCGCGCCCTTGGGCTGTGCGATCGAATTGGAGCCGGGCCGCAGCATCGTCGGCAATGCCGGTCTGCTGGTGTCACGGGTGATCAACGTCAAACGTGGCGTCAGCCGCGACTTCGTCATTCTCGATGCCGCCATGAACGATCTTATCCGCCCGTCGCTGTACGATGCCTATCACGACATCATTCCGGTTGCACAACCGGGCGATGATGCGCCGGTGACGCGCGTCGATATCGTCGGGCCGGTCTGCGAAACCGGCGATCGCTTCGCCGAACAGCGAGCCATGCCACCGGTGCAGGTCGGCGATCTGGTGGCCATCTGTTCGGCCGGCGCCTATGGTGCGGTGATGGGATCGACCTACAATACCAGATTGCCGCCCGCCGAGGTTCTGGTCAAAGGCGATGCCTTCCAGGTGGTACGGGCGCGCCCCAGTTATGACGCAATCATCGGGCAAGACAGTCTTCCCAGCTGGCTGTAAACTATGACTGTCGCATCAAGGATGCGACGGTCCTTTGCAGGACCAGCAAGTTGGACCGATATCCAGGCTAGGTAGCGATGCGACAAGGGCAGAGCGAGGCAAGCGCGGATAAGCACGGCAAGGGCCCGCTGGGCGCGTTGCCGGCGCGCGTGCTGACCTATTTGCCGGCGGCGCGGCTGACCCTGCTGGTCGAACGTCTGGCGCCGCTCGGCCTTACCCTTTACGGCATCATCGGCCTGTTCCTGCTGGCGAGCTGGCTTGGCCTGTTCCGGATGCTGCCGGCCTGGCTGCATCTCATCATCCTCATGCTCACGGTCGCCGGCCTCGTGGCGTCCTTCTGGTACCATCTCCGCCGCTTCCGGCTGCCAAGCCGCGATGACGCCATCCGCCGTCTGGAACGCGATAGCGAATTTGCCCATCGGCCGCTGACCCATCTGACCGACCAGGCGGCTGCGTTGCAAACCGATCCGGCACAGCAGCAACTCTGGGCCCAATACCGGGCACGTCTGTTGCGCTCAATCGGGCCGCTACGGCTCAACTTGCCGCAGACCGATTATCCACAACGCGATCCGCTGGCCTTGCGCGCTTTGCTGTTCTTGCTGGCGACAGTGGCCGTCATCGGCGCCGGCGATAGCGGCTGGCAACGGACCATGCAGGCGCTGGTGCCCAATTTCGCCGGCTATGTCGCCAGCGACAGCATCACCGTCGATGCCTGGATCACGCCGCCGGATTACACCGCTTTGCCGCCGATCAGCCTGAGCAGCGGCAATCTCGCTGCCGGGCAGCGCCTCACCGTCCCCGCCGGCAGCAAATTGCTGGTTCAGGCCCAGGGCGTCGGCTCGAAGGCGTCGCTGCTGGCCAATGACAGCAGCAGCAACTTCATCATGCTGGACCCCCTGACCCAGCGGATCGAAACCGTGCTGAAAAGCGGTCAGCGCATTGCGATCGAGGCCTCCGGCCGCATCCTTGCCGATTGGCCGATCACGGTCGCCGCCGATCTGCCGCCGACCACCAGCTTCGCCACCGCCCCGACCAGCACCGAACGGGGCGCCTTGCGGGTCGATTATCACGCCAGCGATGATTACGGCGTCAAGGATCTGCGGCTCTATATCCAGCATGACAAGCAGACGATCGAGACGCCGCTGACTGTCGCGGTGGGTAGCGCCAAGCAGGCGAAAGGCACCAGTTTTCTTGATTTCACCGCCAATCCGCTGTGCCCTGGGCCAGGTCGGTGCCTCGGCGCCGATCTCGATGACCCTGCCGGAACGGCATTTCTATCACCCCATCGCCCGCGCCTTGATCGAGGAACGCAAGCATCTGACCGCCGCCAATATCGCCGATCACGGCGCCCTCACCAAGATCGCGCAAGCGCTGTTTTCGATCGGCGAACAGCCGGCCGCCTATGACGACAATGTCTCGGCCTATCTGGCGATCAATATGGCCTGGCGCCGTCTGGCCGTCAGCCGCCCGGTTGACGAGGCGGCCCGCGCCGATCTGCAGCAGCTGCTCTGGGATACTGCCCTCGATATCGAAGATGGCGGCGTCAGCCTGGCCATGCGCGAGCTGCGGCGCCTGCAGCGCGAATTGCAGGAGGCGCTTGCCAATCACGCCTCGCCGGAAGAGATCGAGCGCCTGATGAACAAGCTGCAGCAGGCGATGAACGACTATGTCCACAATCTGCAACAGCAATTGCAACGCGCCATTGCCAAGGGCATGCAGCCCGGCCGCGTCAACCCGAACTCCCTGCATCTCTCGCAAAGCCAGCTCAATGACATGCTCAACGACGCCCGGCGCATGGCGGAAAGCGGTTCGGCAGAATCGGCACAGCAGATGCTCGATCGGCTGCAGCAAATGCTGGAAGGCCTGCAGGCCGGCGTCTCGCCGCGGATGGGCCAAACTGGGTCCAGCCAGAACCAGCAGTTGATGAACGACCTCGCCCATATCATGCAGGACCAGCAAAAGCTGCTGCAGGACAGTTTCCGCATGCAGCGCCAGCAATCAGGGGCGGATGGCGGCCAGGACGGCGGTGCCGGGATCGACCCGGCCCAGAATGCCGGCGCCCAGGAAGGCTTACGACGCGCCCTCGGCAAGTTGATGCAGGATGTCGGCAATGCCACCGGCAGCCTGCCGCAGGGCCTGGGTCAGGCCGAGCAGGCGATGCGCCGTGCCACCCAGTCGCTGCAGCAAGGCGATCCCGCCGGCGCTGGCGAAGCCCAGAACCAGGCGCTCGACAGTCTGCAAAAGGGCATGAGGGATCTCAGCGAAAGCGGCAAGAACACCGCCGGGGGTAATGGCCCAGGACAGCGGCCGCCTTTCGGACCGGGCAATGGCGATGGTGAAGAGAGTAACGGCGGCAGCGACAATAACGATCGATTGCCCAAGGATGCCATCGATATGCTGCAGCGCAGCCAACAGATCTTTGAAGAACTGCGGAAGCGGCGCAACAATCCCGACCGGCCAAAGCAGGAAAAGGATTATCTTGACCGCCTGTTGCGGCAGTTCTGATCGCCCGAACCGGATCAATTTTGCCGGATCAATTTTGGCTGCCCAGCCGCTTATCGACGAGCCCCCTGTCAACGAGTCCCGAACGTCAATGGATCCCTATCGTCAACGAATCCCGCTCGACGACCCGACTCTCGAACAGCTCATGTTTTTCTGGAAGATGAGAAAATCGTCTGGTGGCGCCCAGCAAACGGTGTGGGCAAAACCCGGCCGCCCGCGCCTCTCTCTTCAATAAGTAAGATAGAGAGCGGTCACCATAATCTGCCCGCAGATTACCGGTTGAATGCAGGCTGCTGGGACGCGGGTTGTGCCGCCCTCAGGCGACATTGCGACGATGCGACAAGGCATCGTCGACCGCCGCACAGATCTCCTTCAGGGAGAACGGCTTGGCGATGACCCGGTCAATCAGGGCATCGAGGTTATGGGCACGTTGCCGTTCCGAGGCGAACCCGGTCATCATCAGTACCGGCATGTCGGGCCGTACTTTGGTGGCTTTCAATGCCAAAGCGATACCATCAAGACCCGGCATGACAATATCCGTCAGCATCAGGTCATAGGGTGTCTTTTCCAAGGCCTCCAGGGCCGCACCGCCATCTGGGACGGCCGTTACCTGATGGCCATAATAGGAGAGCGCCCGCAAAACGAATTCGCGTACCGCCTCATCATCCTCAGCCAAAAGAATCTCAGCCACGTCACGATCACCATTTTGGGCATGGAAGCCGTCTCGCGACCGTCTTGCTTGGCCGCCATAGGATACAACGTTTGAGAGCGACTTCTGTGTCACGCCTATTCCATCACGTTCTTGTGAGTACGGCCCTCTATGGAGGACCCTACGAAGCCACATATGGCCCGGGATCTGCACCACCGCAAGATGGCATCGACTCCGGATTGGTAAACGATTCGTTGATCTTAAGCCGTTGATTATCGCCTGCCGGAGCCCGACGGCGAGTCGCCGACTCGACTTGGCTCAGGATACGTGCAGGCGATTAATAAAGAGTGACGATTCTAGTCAGACGGATGGTCGTCAAAGGCAACATTGACGCCTTTGAGATCCGCTGGAAAGCCGTCATAGACGACGCGGAACGACGCCGTTTCACCAGGTTCAAGAATCTGCTGTTGCAGACGGAAGCGATAGATTGCCGGCAACGGCTTGCCGTCAGGGCCCAGTGGCGTTGCGGTCAGTTGGGGAACTTCAACCGCATATTGCGCCTTGTTGAAGACATCCCCCGTGATCTCAACCGCCGGCTTTTCATTGATGGTGCGTTTGACGATCTTGATATTCGCCAGATCGAGATCCTCCAGCGGATCGTCGGTCCGGATGCCCAGCAGGCTGTACATGTCCTGCGCCCAGGGTGCCGAGCGGGCGATCTTGCCGCGCCACACATAGCCGGCGGCGGGGATAGCGATCAAGAGACCCAAGATGATGCCGAGGACCAGCAGCCCGCGGCGCTTGCGTGGGCGCCGGGCCGGGGTGACATTGCGGTCTTCCGGTTTGGTCCCGCGCGGCCGAATCACCGCTGATGGTATGTCCGGTGCCGCCATATCACGGCCAAGATCGGGTACCGGCGGCGCCGAACCGGCCTCGGGGGCCGCTGCCAGGCGCTCGGAAATGGCCGCGGCGATCGCCGCCATCTGTGTCGACGCCGAGGGCTCAATCGACGGCATCACGGCCGCCGGCGCGGGCTGCGCTACCGCTACCTGCTCGGTCGGCGTCTGATGCCACCGATGGGCGCATTTGGCACAGCGCACTTTGCGGCCGGACGGTCCGATGAGGGAATCGTCAACCGCAAAACTGGTGCCACAGGCTGGGCAGCTGACAATCACGACTCGACCATGCTCCTCACATATGCCCGCTTCTTATAAATCTCGGGCCGTGTTGCCGCAAGCCAGTGGTCCGATCCGGGCACTTGGATTCCGCGTGTCAGGTGAAACAGCCCACCAGATCAACGTGATGTGGTGGGAATAAGACGCAACCATCCGTCTGATTCTGACGGTTAGAGGGCGATTCACGGTTTAGACGGAGTCGCAAAGCGATTCCCTCCAAAATGATCCGGCTCTAGCGTGCGATTGTTTCAGATCGCAGCAGTTTGCTTCTATCTGAAACGTGAATCGCCCTCTATCTTGGTGAGGCGAGACGGATTCACGACTCAGATGGAATCGCGTTGCGATGCGATCTGAGTCGATCCGGCTCTTGCGGCCAAGCTGATGATGACTGGTGGTATCGATCGTGGTGCTGTTTGAAGATGTCGCCGTGCGCTACGGCAGCGGCCCGAACATCCTGCAGAACATCTCGTTTTCGCTGGCCCCGGGATCGTTCCACTTTTTGGTCGGCGCCAGCGGTGCCGGCAAATCCTCGTTGTTGCGATTGATGTATCTGGCGATGCCGCCGGCGGTCGGCCTGATCGATCTGTTTGGGCGCAATGTCGCCACCTTGCGCCGCCAGGATCTGCCGGCCCTGCGGCGCCGAATCGGTGTCGTCTTCCAGGATTTCCGGCTGATTGCCCATCTCTCCGCTCTGGATAATGTGGCGCTGCCGCTGCGCATTGCCGGCTTGCGTGAAAGCGACATCCGCAAGCATGTCACCGAGCTCCTGGCCTGGGTCGGCCTGGCCAATCACCTGAACGATCTGCCGGCGACCTTATCCGGTGGCCAGCAGCAGCGTCTGGCCATTGCCCGTGCCGTCATTTCCCGGCCGAGCCTGCTGCTGGCGGACGAACCGACCGGCAATGTTGACGATGTCATCGGCCTGCGCTTGATGTATCTCTTCGAAGAATTGAACAAGATGGGAACCACCGTCGTGGTCGCCACGCATAACGACCACCTGGTCAGCCGCTTCAATCATCGGCAGCTCCGCATCGAACAGGGAACGGTGCGCGCCTTTGACCCGGTTTCGGCGGCACGCGCCATTCCCCAATCACGCATCCCGGCCGCCAATGATGGGCTGTGAGTTCGGTCAAGCGATGCCGGCTGCTTCATGTCGTTGCGGATGGCCGGCATGACCTGGCGGCGCAGCGATTTGCCCCTGCAAGCGGACCCGGCGACTCGCTTTCTGCCATGGATTCTGGGTTTTCTCGTTTATCTGTCGGCCTTAATGATCGGCTGTGGTCTGATGATCGAACAGCTGGCCGAAAGTTGGCAGGCTGGTCTCGCCGGCAATCTGACCGTCGAACTGCCGATCGACCCGACGATCGATGCCAAGACCAGGGGTGATCGGCTGAATGCCGCGATCGACCTGATCACGGCGACACCCGGCATTACCGGCGCCACGGTGCTGGAACAGGCCGAACTGGAACGCCTGCTGCGGCCCTGGCTGGGCGACAATGTCGACCAACTGGATGTGGCGCTGCCGACCATGATTGCCGTGACCACCAATCCAAATGCGGTGATCGATCTGGCCGATCTGCAGCTGCGGTTATCGGCCATCGCCGCCGATACGCGCGTCGATAATCATGGCAACTGGGTCGATGGTGCCCTGCATTTCCTGCGCACGCTCCAGGGCCTCGCCGCCTTCTTGGTCGTGCTGGTGCTGACGGCAGCGGCCGCCACCGTCATTTTCGTGACGCGAACGGGCCTGGCGGTGCATCAGCCGGTCATCGAGATTCTGCATCTGGTGGGGGCCCAGGACCGCTATGTCGCCCGTCAGTTCCAGGTGCAGTCCTTTCGCGTCAGCCTGATCGGCGGCACCATCGGCACGGTCCTGGCGATGATGACGTTGAGCGGTCTGTCCCTGGCCCTCGGCCATCAGGGCATGGGGCTGGCCGGCGCGGCGGGCCAGGCTGCCGCCGGTGCCACCGACCGCTTGGGCAGCTTTCTCGTCCAGAGCCTCAGTTTTGGCCTCAGTTTTACGCGCTGGCACTGGGTCGCCCTTGCCATCCTGCCGGTCGCCACGGCGGTCCTGGCCATGCTGACGGCGCGTTGGACGGTGTTGCGCACGATTCATCGCAGCATGTGAGGTTTGACGCCAGTGGCAACGGGCCACGGATCTTCAGAGTCGGGCCGGATGCAGACGGCATGACAGGCGGAAATCAACCTGCTAAAAACCTGCGCCATGAGACCTGGGGATCGTCGGCTCAATTTTCGTGAGTCCTATCATTATCGGCCGTCAATGGCGCGCCGAGCGTTGCATCTTGCGCTGCTGCTGGGCACCGCCTGGTTTTTCGGCTTCCTGCTGTTTGCCGCCGCGATTCCCAGTGACGTCGTCGATCGGCAAAGCAAGACCGATGTCATTGTTGTGCTGACCGGTGGCGGCGAACGCCTGAGCGAAGGCTTTGAGCTGCTTGGCCATGGCTTGGCGCCGCGCCTGTATATCTCAGGTGTCGCCGCTGGCGTCGGCATCGACGAGCTAGCCAAACTGGTGGCCGAAGCCGGCGGCACCATGCCGGATGAAGCGACGCTGAAATGCTGCGTCACTATCGATCGGGCGCAAAACACCATTGGCAATGCCCTGACCAGCGCCCAATGGTTCGCCGAACAGAAGATCCAGTCGATTCGCCTGGTAACGGCAAATTACCATATGAATCGCAGCCTCCTGGAATTCCATCGCGCCAGACCTGGCATCGTCGTCGTGCCCAATCCGGTGTTCCCGCAAGGCGTGCGCGACCCGATCTGGTACCTGAAACCCCGCATCCTGGCGGTGCTGATCAACGAATATCACAAATACCTGGTTGCTGCCTTGCGCGCCGATCTGTGGGCGCTCGGCAATGCCGCCGGCAGCGAAACGGCCGGTCTGCGCGAGTTCCTGCAATCCGGCCTAGGGTCGCTGCAGGAATGGTTCGGCAAAATGCTGCATCGGAATTGAGCGCCGCCAGATGACGACCTTGCGGGCCATATTGTTCAATTTCTGCTACCTCGCCTGGAGCATTGCCATCCATATCGTCTGTCTGCCCTTGCTGCTGGGGCCGCGCGATTGGGTTCTGGCCGCTGGTCGCATCTGGATCCGGGTCAGCCTGTGGCTGCTCGCCGTCATCGTCGGATTGCGGCATCGCGTCCTTGGCGCCGCACATATTCCGGTCGGCCCGGCGATCGTCGCCGTCAAACATCAATCCGCCTGGGAAACCCTGTATCTGTCCCTGGAGCTCAGCCATCCGGCCTTCATCCTGAAGCGGGAATTGACCTGGATACCTCTGTTCGGCTGGTATCTGCGCAAGGTTGGCATGATCGCGGTGGATCGCAGTGGCAAGGCGGCGGCCTTGAAGCAGATGGTGCGCCAGGCCGAAGCGGCCTTTGCTGCCGGGCGCCAGCTGGTGATCTTCCCGGAAGGCACCCGCGTCGCCCCCGGTCAGCACAAGCCCTATCAGCCGGGCATCGCCGCGCTCTATAGCCAGCTCAAGGTGCCGGTCGTGCCGGTGGTGCTCAATTCCGGCCTGTTCTGGGGCCGCAAAGCCTTTCTGAAGCGCCCCGGCATCTTGACCGTGGAATATCTGCCGGCGATCGGTCCCGGCCTTGATCGCAAGCTTTTCATGCGCCAGTTGGAAGAACGCATGGAGACAGCCGCCAATCGATTGGCTGAATTTCCGGACTGATCCATCGGCGCCACGATGGGCGCATGCTATCTTATTGGAAAACACGATTTTTTCATCGAATTCGAGCGTTTTTCACGGCAACTTGCAGGCCCCGACCGGCACGCCGAGTCGTTAAAACAGGTTATCCACAAAATATTGTCCACAGGCTGGGGATAATGGGGATAAACCGCGGCACCCCGCGCTGGAGCTTGATCCAAGCTGGGGATGGTTTTGTGGAAACAAAATAAGAACGTTTTTGGATTTTGTGCTATAGTTTACGACCCTGAAGCGCGATCGTCATAGGTGAGAGCAACCCGCTCCCACCTACGACCTGAATCGCCCTTTATGGAGTTGTTTTTGAGATAGATTCAGGACTGAGATCAGACGGCCGATCTCAGTCCTGAATCTATCTCTGGCCTGAATCTATCTCTGGCCTGAATCTATCTCTGGGATGGCGGCTAGCTGGCCCCGTTCCTATATGTATTTGATCTCCAATTGGGTGACTGAGAATGGCGCAGGTCGCGGCGATTTCGCAGCAAATCTGGGACATGAAATATCGTCTGAAGGCGATGGACGGAACGCCGGTCGACAAGACGATCGAGGATAGCTGGCGGCGCATCGCCGTGGCGCTGGCGGAAGCCGAAGCGCCCGAAAGTCGCGAAGACTGGGCCGAGAAATTCTTCGGCGCATTGGAAGGCTTCAAGTTCCTGCCAGCCGGTCGCATCCTTGCCGGTGCTGGCGCCAAGCGCAGTGTCACCCTGTTCAACTGCTTTGTCATGGGCACGGTCCCCGATGATATGAGCGGCATTTTCGAACATCTGCGCGAGGCCGCCCTCACCATGCAGCAGGGCGGCGGCATCGGCTATGATTTCTCGACCCTGCGTCCGAAAGGCGCTCCGGTGAAGGGTGTCGGTGCTGATGCCTCGGGGCCGCTCTCTTTCATGGATGTCTGGGATGCCATGTGCCGCACCATCATGTCGGCCGGCCATCGCCGTGGCGCCATGATGGCGACCATGCGCTGCGATCACCCCGATATCGAGACTTTCATCGAGGCAAAGCGCGAGGCCGGTCGCCTGCGCATGTTCAATCTCTCGGTGCTGGTGACCGATGCCTTCATGACGGCGGTCAAGGAAGATGCGCCCTGGGAGCTGAAATTCAACGACACCACCTATCGCGTGGTGCAGGCCCGCGACCTGTGGGACCGGATCATGCGGGCGACCTATGCCTATGCCGAGCCGGGTGTGATCTTCATCGACCGCATCAACCGCCGCAACAACCTGCACTATTGCGAGGCCATCAGCGCCACCAATCCCTGCGGCGAGCAGCCATTGCCGCCGTATGGTGCCTGCCTTTTGGGCTCGATCAATCTGACCACCCTCATTCGCGATCCCTTCGAGCCGCATGCGGCCCTCGATGCCGCGGCGCTCGACGAGCTGGTGCGGGTCGCTGTCCGCATGATGGACAACGTGGTCGATGTCTCGAATTTCCCGCTGCCGCAGCAGACCCATGAAGCCAAAGCCAAGCGCCGCATTGGCCTTGGCGTTACCGGCCTTGCCGATGCTTTGATCATGTGCGAAGCGCGCTATGGCAGCCGCAAGGCGATCGATCTGACCCGGCAATGGATGCGCACCTTGCAGCGTTCGGCCTATCTTGCTTCGGCGGAACTGGCCAAGGAAAAGGGTGTGTTCCCGCTCTTTGAACGCGATGCCTATCTCAAGGGCGAAAGCATTCGCGAATTGGACGAGGATGTGCAGGAGGCGATCGCCACTTACGGCATCCGCAATGCTTTGCTGACCTCGATCGCACCGACCGGGACGATTTCGCTGTTCGCCGACAACGTCTCCTCTGGTCTCGAGCCGGTCTTCAGCTTCACCTATACCCGCAATGTGCTGATGCCCGATGGCACCAGACAGGCGGAGGAAGTCACCGATTATGCCTATCGGCTGTTCCGCCGCTTGAAGGGCGAGAACGTGCCGCTGCCGGATTATTTCGTCGATGCGCAGTCGCTGGCGCCCTCTGATCATGTCGTCATGCAGGCGACGGTGCAGGATTACATCGACAGCTCGATTTCCAAGACCATCAACTGCCCGGTCGATCTGCCCTTCGAGACCTTCACCTATCGCCCGAATGATATCACCGGCGCGGTCCTCGAGGTGAAGCCCAAGGAAAAAGACGCCAAGAACGATCAGCCGGAACTGCCGCTCCAGGTCAAGGCAGAGCACAAGGCCAAGGACGTCTATGAGGCGGGCGGCGTTGTCTATATGACCCAGCCTTTGGACCGTCCCGAGGCTCTGCCCGGTCAGACCTACAAAGTGCGCTGGCCGGAAAGCGATCACGCGATTTATATCACGCTCAACGACATCATCCAGGACGGCCGGCGGCGGCCCTTCGAGGTTTTCATCAACTCGAAGAACATGGAGCATTACGCCTGGACCGTCGGTCTGACACGAATGATCAGCGCCGTCTTCCGGCGCGGTGGCGATGTCTCGTTTGTGGTCGAGGAATTGAAGGCGGTGTTTGATCCGCGCGGCGGCTCCTGGGTCGGCGGTCGCTATGTACCCTCGCTGCTGGCAGCAATCGGCGAAGTTATCGAGCGCCATATGATCGATATCGGCTTCATTCCGGATCCTGCCAAAGACCGCACTGAGATCGAGCACATGGCGGCCCGCAAGGTGGTGAACTTGGCTGATGGCCAGGGCAATGGCGATGGCGGCACCCGCAAGCTGGCGCATTGCCCGAAATGCAATTCGCCATCCTTGATCCGTCAGGAAGGCTGCGATCTCTGCACCTCCTGCGGCTACAGCAAATGCGGCTGATAGCGGCATGCTGAAGCCGGCCGCTTGCACGACAAAGCCGCGCCATCAAGGTGCGGCTTTTCACATTCACTGAGTTGCCCGTCAGTCAGTTGGTCGTCAGACTGTCGGATCGATCTCGGTCTTGCGGTTGCTCCAGTGGCGATAGATCAGGAAAGCTACCGTGATGATGATCGGCGGCAGGAACATCAACAGCAGCAGGCTGTTGTCATAGCGCATGCGATCCCAGCGCTTGTCATCCATGATGGCCAAGGTCGCCGTGCCGATCGGCCAAAGCAGCCAACAGGCGATCAGCGCCGGATAGGCCGGGTGATTGGTCTTGCGCACCGCACCGCTCGGCGCGGCACCGCTTGTTGCCCCGCTGCGACCACCGGCGGCCAAGCGCTGCTCGGCCGGCGAGCGCAACCGCAGGCGATCGATCACCCAGAAGGCGAGACGCAGAACCAAGCCGACCACCGGCATTGCCCAGAGCAAGGCCGTGCCAATGCCCGTCAACCCGTAATCCGGCGTCATCATGCGGTCGGAATCGAAGACGAAGGCAAAGATCAGCAGAATGGCGATCCAGGCGATGACACTGAAGCTCTCCTGGCCACGGTGGAGAATGAAGGCCGGCATGCTGACGCCCAGCAACAGATAGCCGGCAAACAGCACAATCGACTGATTGGCGCCGCTGATGGCAAACGCCAGCAGACCGGTCGCAATCAATAGCACGAGATATTTTGTGACGCTGACCGCCGTCATGCGATCCACTTACGCTGTTTCACTCAGATCCGTTTCCTAACATGACCGGGCTTTTTTGGCCACCGATCCATCAGCCATCAATCGCACCGCATCAATTTGGCAAAGCAAGATTGCGGACTGCCGGACCGAAAGAAGCCTGCGGTTCCGAGGAAACAAGACCGAGCTGGCGTTCCTTCTCCCGCACGCAGAGCCCCACGGCATCATAGAGGCCGACGAAGCTGTGCGAACGCGGCCACTGATCGAGCAGGCAGGAATCGAAGTAGGTGTAGTCGAAGGAGGCGCCACAGCCGAAACTGGTGCGATCGGCTCGCGCCGCCGTCAGGATGATGCGGTTGGCCGCCTCGTCATCGAGGAAGACGCCGCTATGACAGGCCGAGATGATCGCCACGGTCGGTCGCTGACCGCAGGTGGCATCAAGGAGGTCACCCAGTCTCGCCGGCGACAAGCGCTGATCGTGATCGAGATCAAGCTTCAGGTAAGCGCCGCTGCGATCGCCATGCGAGGTGACGAAGACCAGGCAGCCGGTATCCGCTGCCAAGGCCGGCGCCGTCATGGCCGCGGCAAGGTGGTCGATCGTCGCCAGATCGGCTGGCGCCGCTTTATTGGGATCGGAAGTGAAGCTGTGAATACTGCTGACGCTGGGTCGATCGAGCAGAGTTTGAAAGCGGGCGACCGCATGATCGAAGACCGGCGCCGAATCGTCGCCCGCCACCAGAAACACTGCCCAGTGACGCGGCTGGGCGAGCGGCGTCGCTGATACGCTCTGATCAGCCTGGCCGCTGCCAATCGCCGATCCACACGCCGCCAGAAGAAGCAGCAAACTCGGCAGCAACCGTTTCACGTGGAAAAGTCGCATCACGTCCCTCTGCGTCAGCTGCGCAATAGTCGGCCGATCTCGCGAATCGCCGGCTCGATTCGACCATCCGGCACCGCCGCATAGCCGAACATCAACCCGCGCCGTCGATCTTCGCCGATATCGTAACGCGACAAGGGCGGAACCACCAGACCACCAGTGTATAACCGATGCGCAACCAGTTCATCACCCTGCGCCGCCAGGGGACCAATCAGCTGGCCGACCAGATGCAAGCCAGCCTCATCCGGCTTCAACTCGATCAGCCCGGCAAGATGACGTTCGGCGGCTTGCAGCAACAATTGCTGGCGATGGGCATAACGCTTGCGCATGCGCCGGACATGGGCCGCCAGCAACCCGCTTTGAAAGAACGCCGCCAGAGCCGGCTGGGTCGACATCGCCGGCTGATCATCGATCACCGCCCGGGCCTGACGGAACGCCGCCGTCAGCTGTGGCGGCGTCACCAGATAACCAAGCCGCAAAGAGGGAAACAACAGCTTCGACAGCGAGCCCATATAGATGACGCGGCCATCTTCATCGAGGCTGCGCAACGCCGCCAAGGGCCGGCCGGTATAGCGATATTCGCTGTCGTAATCGTCTTCGAGGATCCAGGAATTCGCCGACCGTGCCCAGGCCAGCAAGGCCAAGCGCCGCTGCAGCGACATCACGACACCGAGCGGATATTGATGCGACGGCGCAACGCAAGCGAGGCGCGCTTTCGGCGCCTGGCGCAGGCCATCGGCCACATCCAGCCCCTCCTCATCCACCGGCACATGCACCAGCTTGCCACCCTGGGCGGCGATGGCGGCACGCAGCCCCGGAAAGCCCGGCCGCTCGAGCCAAACCGGATCGCCGGGATCCAGCAACAGCCGGCAGGTGAAATCAACCGCCTGGCGGATGCCACTGACAATCAGCACATCGGCCGGTCGACAATCGATGCCGCGTACCTGGCGCAGGTAATCGGCGACCGCCGCGCGCAAGGGCAGATAGCCGCCGGGATCGCCGGCATTGACCAGCGCCGTCGACGGCTCGCGCCAGGTCTTGGCCAGCAGCCGCGACCAAGCGGCAAAGGGAAAATCGCTGCTATCGGGCAGGCCCGGCGTGAAACAGGGCGACCAGGGCGAACTGTCGATGACATCGCGGACGAAGCGCCGGCTGTTCTCGCTGTCGAGCAATGTATCGGCGCGCTTGGCCAGATGCCGTGGGGCCTGTTCAAGCCGCCCCTCGGCGGCAACCGGCCCGCGCGGCGCCAGCGCACGTTCCGGCGGTAGGTCCGGCAGATCGGTGGCGACATAGGTGCCGGAACCCGGCCGCATCTCCAGATAGCCCTCGCTCAGCAATTGCTCATAGGCGCCAAGGACCGTGTTGCGCGAGACCCGCAATTCCTCGGCAAAAGCGCGGCTGGCCGGCATCCGCGTTCCCGGTCCCAGGCGGCCACCGAGAATGCCCTGGCGCAATTCGGCGTAAAGCTGGCGAAACAGCGGTTCAGGGGCGGCACTGTCGAGATGCGGCTGCAGCAAGCTGCCGATGCCGGCACGGCGGGGCATATGGAGATCCGATCAGTCAGGCAGTCGTTAAGTGGTTCTATGGCTTTTACCATTTTGGTGCTTTTGACGGAACCGGATTGTGACGATAGTTCGCCAGACTCTTCGTCTTGAAAGAACACCGCCATGAACAGCTTCACCCCGACCGCCCGCTCTCGCGCCAAAAGATTGCATGAGCGTGCCCGCTATGACGAGGCGGCCGTCTTCGCCGCGTTGGATGCCGCCTTCATCGCCCATATCGGTTATGTCATTGACGGCCAGCCTTATGTGACGCCGACCGCCTATTGGCGCAGCGGCCGACATCTCTATTGGCACGGCTCTTCCGCCAGCCGCATGCTGCGTAACCAGGCTGCCGGCGTTCCCGTCTGTGTCACCGTCACCCAGCTCGATGGCCTAGTGCTGGCACGCTCCGGCTTTCACCATTCACTGAATTACCGCTCGGTGATGGCCTTCGGCACGGCGCGTATCGTTGACGACATCGAGGAAAAAGCCCGCGAGCTCGATCGCTTCATCGATCGTCTCTATCCTGGTCGTCGCGCCACCTTGCGGCCTAACGAGGCGCAGGAGATCAAGGCGACCACGCTGATCGTCATGGAAATCGAAGAAGCCGCCGTCAAAACCCGCAGTGGCGGTCCCAAGGATGACGAGACCGATTATGCCCGCGATTGCTGGGCCGGCGTCATTCCGATCCGGCAGGTGATCGAGGCTGCGGTGCATGATCCACTGCGCCGGGCGGATGTCCCATTTCCTATGTCACTGCAAGCTTATGCGATTGGTGCACCAATCGATGCAGTATTGCGCGATCTGGCGACAGCCGACTAGATCAAGCCACCGCGCCACGGGCATGCAGCGGTCGCAGGCGCTGCAACCCCGCCGGCAGATTCTGCTGCACCCAGGCGGCGATCTTGTGTCGCTGCCGGACATAGATGATGCCAGCGGCGATGAAGCCAATACCAATCAATGATAACGCGAAGGGGAAGATCAGCGAGTAAGCGAAAATTCCATCGGCCAATTCGCCGAGATAGCCGGCGATGCCAATCGCTCCAAAGACCGCATAGACCCGACGCATCAGATAGACCGAGAGCAGCACCAGGACGATATTGATCAGGCAATAAATGGCCTTGGAAAGCTCGCTATTGCTGTCAAGCGTGGAGAGGCCACCCCAGAAGGCAGCCAGACCGCAGAGATGCAGCCAGAAGCCGATATCGCCCGCCTGCCAGCGTTTGAGATCGACGATCCAGGCAAGCAGGATCAGCGCCAGCCCGAACGCCGCCGAGACCTGGCAGCGCATGGTCCAAGTGAAGTATTCCTGATGGAAGATCCAAGGTGTGAGGTCCATCGAGAGAAACCACAAAGCCACTGCCATGATCGCCGTGATGAAGGCAAAGGGATAGAAGCGCAAGGCGATACAGCCGGCAAGAATGGTACCAAGATCCATATAGACCCAGCTGCCATTGATCCAATCATAATAGGCGCCATAACCACCGGGATCGTTGAAGGGCGTTGGCCATAATCCAAATTCCGCCTGGATGCCGAAGATCGCCAAAGGCGCCATGCTGACAGCAACGGCGATCAACAGTCCGGCCGGTGCGCGAAAGGCGGGTCGCTGCCACAAGTGATGACCGGAGAGGATGAAGACGAGTGCGTAAATGGCGGCCGTGGCCGTCAATGCCCGGCCGCCCATCTGGTCAAAGGCCAGAGTCGAAAAAAGACCCATGGCCCCGATGACGATCAGCGCCCCGGCATACCAGAAGAGATGCGAGAGATCGAAACGGGATGCTGACGCCACCGGCTGACGGGTCTGCAGGAATGCCCGCAAGGCCTGCAATTGCTGCGGCGACAGGATGCCGGCCGTCACCGCCGCCTTCAGATCCACATCGCCGATCGGTCTCATGGTTTGATCCCATCTTCTGGTCCAAAATCCGGCGGCGCCGAATCCGATATTGATCAGCTGCAGTCTAACAGCTACGCCGGCGCCGACCAGCGGTGGCGATCACAGAAGCGAGCCCTGGGGTGGTTTATTGGCGGGTGGTTTATCGGCAGAGCCGGAACCGCATGCCTTACGCGACGTTCGTCGACCTGGCGTTCCCGAGGAATCACTGCCCACCGTCGCCTGCACGATGCCGTCATGGAACTGCAGATGCAGCTCCTGACCAGTCGTCACCTGGACAGCCGCTCCCAAAGGCGCGCCGTCAGCGTCGCGGACCAGCACAAAGCCGCGCTTCAGCACCTGTTCATAGGAATAGCTATCAAGCAAAGCCGCGGCATGATTGAGCTCAGTCCGTTGCCGATCGATAAGATTGACCAGCAGATGGGGGCGCAATCCGGCGGCGACAGTATCAAGCTGATGGCTTTGTCGATCGAGGTGCCGGCCAAAACCGCTGCTGAGCCGCTCGAGCGTGTGGCGCAAAGCAGTCCCCGCCACCTCGATTTGTTCGCGGGGGGTCCGCAAACGGGCAGCCAGGGTCGCCAACTGGTCGCGACGGCGATCGAACGTGGCGAAGCGCGCATTGAGCCAGCGCTCGGTCCATTGGTCGAGCTGCTGGCCGCGTTCCTGGATCAGCCGTTGCGGATCCGGCAGGCCGCGACCGAGGCCCTCAACCGCCAGCCGCCCCTCGGTCAGCCGCCGATTGAGTGCCGACATCAGCCTTTGGCCATGCTGCGCCAGTTCGGTCAGAAGATCCGCCCGCACCGGCACCGCCATTTCAGCGGCCGCCGTCGGTGTGGGTGCGCGGCGGTCCGAGGCGAAATCGATGAGGGTGGTGTCGGTCTCGTGGCCAACGGCACTGATCAGGGGGATCCGGCTTTCGGCCGCTGCCCGCACCACGATCTCTTCGTTGAAGGCCATCAAGTCTTCCAGCGAGCCACCGCCACGGGCAACGATGAGGAGATCCGGCCGCGGCACGGCACCGCCTTCCGGCAGCGCATTGAAGCCGCGGATCGCCGCTGCCACCTGCTCGGCCGCCCCCTCGCCTTGTACCAGGACCGGCCACAGCAGCACGTGTCGGGGGAAGCGGTCTTCCAGGCGATGCAGAATATCGCGGATGACAGCGCCGGTCGGCGAGGTCACCACACCGATCACCTGCGGCAAAAGCGGCAAAGGCCGCTTGCGCTCAGCGTCGAACAAGCCCTCCGCCGCCAGCTTGCGGCGCCGGTCTTCCAGCAGTTTCAGGAGCGCGCCGATCCCCGCCAGTTCCATGCGGTCGATGACCAGCTGATATTCCGAGCGTTCGGCGTAAGAGGTGATGCGACCGGTGACGACCACTTCCATACCATCTTCCGGCCGGATCGCCAGCCTGCCGGCAACCCCTTTCCAGCAGACCGCTTTCAGACCGGCGCTCTCATCCTTCAGCACCATATAAAGATGGCCAGATGCGGCCCGCTTGAAGCCGGAAATCTCGCCCTTGACCCGGACCCGGTCGAAGCCAGTTTCCAGGGTCCGCTTGATGGCAAATGCAAGCTCGCTGACCGAATATTCGGCGAGATTATGGCCGGTCGGGCTGGGAATCTCGGCGGCCGGCTGGTCGGGATGTCGAATCTCTGTCATGGGGTTTTATTGTATGTTATCGGGAGCGCGGCAAGAGTTTACATGAATTTAGCATCTGAGATCGGGCGGCCGATCTGCCGCGATTTGATTGCCGCAAGTTGAAGATGGGGACGAGATTATGCGCATTCTGGTGGTTGGCTCGGGTGGCCGTGAACACGCTTTGTGCTGGAAGATCGCCGCCTCGCCGCTCTGCGATGCGCTGTTCTGTGCGCCCGGCAATGCCGGAATCGCCGCCGAGGCGACCTGCCTGCCGGTCAAGGCCGAGGATATCGCCGGCCTCGTTGCCTTGGCGCAGACCGAGCAGATCGACTTCGTCGTGGTTGGTCCGGAAGCTCCTTTGGTGGCCGGCCTGGTCGATCAGCTGGAAGAGCACGGCATTCCGACCTTCGGCCCAACCGCCAAAGCGGCGGAGATCGAGGGGTCCAAGGGCTACATGAAGGATCTATGCGCCAAATACAATATCCCCACCGCCGCCTATCGACGCACCGCCGATCCCGCCATCGCCAAGGCCTTTTCCCGCAGCCTGCCAAGTCCGGTGGTCGTCAAGGCCGATGGCCTGGCGGCCGGCAAGGGCGTCATCATTTGTCAGAACCATGACGAGGCCGACAAGGCCATCGACGATATTCTGGTCGGCGGTCAGTTCGGGACCGCCGGTGCCGAAGTGGTGATTGAGGAATTTCTCACGGGTGAGGAACTGAGCTTCTTTGCTTTGGTCGATGGCATGCATGCCTTGTCTCTGGGCTCGGCCCAGGACCACAAGCGGGTGGGTGATGGTGATACCGGGCCCAATACCGGCGGCATGGGTGCCTATAGCCCGGCCCCGGTGGCAACCCCGGCACTGGAACGCGACATCATGGATCTGATCGTCAATCCGACCGTGCAGGGCCTGGCGGCGGAGGGACGCCCTTTCAAGGGCGTGCTCTTCGCCGGCATCATGGCAACCGCCAATGGGCCGCGACTGATCGAATTCAACGCCCGCTTCGGCGATCCGGAATGCGAAGTCCTGTGCCAGCGCCTGAAATCCGATCTGATGCCGGCCCTGATCGCCGCCCGCGATGGCACGCTGAATGATTTCGACTTGCGCTGGTATGATCAGACGGCCCTCTGCGTCATTATGGCCAGTGCCGGTTATCCCGGGAAGACGACGCCGGGCAGTATCATCCGCAATCTCGATGCCGCAAGCAAACTGCCGGATGTGACGATTTTCCATGCCGGTACCAAGGCCAATGAAAAGGGTGAGATCGAGGCCCATGGCGGCCGCGTCCTGGCCGTCACCGCTCTGGGTAAATCCGTCCAGGACGCGCAGCGCAAGGCTTATCAGGCTGTCGACACGATCGACTGGCCGCAGGGTTTCTGCCGCCGCGACATCGGTTGGCAGGCGATCGCCCGCGAGACCGGCGCGCAGAAGGCATAAGTCGTCGTACGTTCTTTGAGCGTCAGAACTTGAAGATCTTGCCGGGATTCATCCGGTTCTCGGGATCGATGGCCTGTTTCAGCAGGCGCATGATGCCGATCGCATCGGCGCCGTGTTCCTGTTCCAGAAAGGCCATCTTGCCGGTGCCGATGCCGTGTTCACCGGTGCAGGTACCACCCATCGCCAGAGCGCGGGTGACCAGGCGCTGGTTAAAGGCCTCCGCTGCCTGCAGCTCTTCCGGCTTGTTGGGATCGATGATGATGCTGGTGTGGAAATTGCCGTCGCCGACATGGCCGACGATCGGCGCCAGCAGATGGTGTTCTTCGATATCGCGCTTGGTCTCGACGATGCAATCGGCAAGCCGCGAGATCGGTACACAGACATCGGTCGGCCAGCCTTTGGCGCCAGGTTTCAAAGCGAGACCGGCATAATAGGCATTGTGCCGCGCCTGCCACAGCTTGTTGCGTTCTTCGGCCAGCGTGCTCCAGCGAAACTCCCCAACGCCGAAATCATCGGCAATGGCCTTCACGGCATCGGATTGCTCGGCAACACCTGCCTCGGTGCCATGAAATTCGAAGAACAAGGTCGGCGCCACCGGATAATCGAGCCCAGAATAGCGATTGACGGCATCCAGTTGGACCTCATCCAGCAATTCGATGCGCGCAACCGGAATGCCGGACTGAATGACCCGGATCACGGTATTGACGGCGTCACCGATGCTGGGGAACGGCGCCACGGCAGCCGCAATCGCTTCCGGAATGCCGTAGAGCCGCAGCCGGATTTCGGTGATCACACCCAAGGTGCCCTCGGAGCCGACGAAGAGCCGGGTGAGATCATAGCCGGCGGCGGATTTCCGCGCCCGTCCACCGGTCTTGATGACGCGGCCATCGGCCAAGACCACGGTCAAGCCCAGAACATTCTCGCGCATCGTGCCATAGCGCACGGCATTGGTGCCGCTGGCGCGCGTTGCCGTCATGCCGCCGATCGTCGCGTCAGCGCCGGGATCGATCGGGAAGAACAGCCCGGAATCGCGAAGATCGCTGTTCAGCTGCTTGCGGGTGACACCGGCCTGGACCAGGACATCGAGATCCTCGGCATTGACCTGCAGCACCTTGTTCATGTTTCCCATATCGATGCTGACCCCGCCTTCCAGCGCCGCCACATGCCCTTCCAGCGAGGTGCCGACGCCAAACGGGATGACCGGGGCGCCATGCCGGCGGGCGATCTTCATCACCTGCGCCACGTCGTCGGTCGAAGCCGGGAAGACCACGACATCCGGCGCATGGGTGTCATGATAGGATTCGTCATGACCGTGGCGATCGAGAATGCCGGGATTGGTGCTGACCTTGCTCGCGCCCAAAGCGGCCGTCAGATCGGCGATGAGGGCGCTGGCATCGGTCAGGCGGCGAACGATAGTCATTTATGTTTCACCACATTGATCGAGAAGGCTAATACGCGGCTACAATGGAATAGTAGCTCGGCGCTTTGATATCCTTAAGGCCGTATTTAAAATAGTACTTTCTCGCTGCGCGCCAACCCCTGACAAAGCTTGGGCATTCGGTCTCACTAAAGATTGCTGGATAATTGTACCAGCTGCCATCAACTATCTGTTTCGGCGTAGGCGCAGCATAACCATAACCAAGTGATGCCAGAACCCTGGCCCGCTCTGTAAGCGCTCGACGCAAGATGTTTACTAGCCAGCCATCAAGAGATGATAATTGAATCTGTGTTGTCACTAACGGATAAAATGCCATTAATCCCTTCACGCGTCGGAGCTTCTCGTTCTCGTTCAAGAATTTCATAATCTCTCGCTCTCGAAGGCTGCCGTAAATGTAGCGCCTAATCTCATTAAGACAGGTAATCAGATCCCAGTCATGAAATCCTGCGCCGATTCTCGCCGCGTCGAAAAGTTTGCGGCTTCGCGGGTTTTGCAAGAGATGAATATGAATGATTGAGGCAATCTTCTTTTTTATTCGTTTAACAGCGCGACTTGATAGACCGACTTCACCATTCAAGTCCTTCTGACGCCCAATGAACTTGTGCCCGAGATAGTCGAATTCCCTCGCGTGTCTAATCTCCCCTCCTTCTCCGTTACTGATGAAAAGCGATCTATCCAAATCACCAATGCCTGAGCGAAGCATCAAGATGCCTGGAGACTTCTCAAAATTGATTGCTACGCCTGATCTTGAGCGATGTCTCGCAAACGCAGAAACGACACTCACCGCATCTTCATAGGAATATGTAACAACGACAACATCATCGGCAAATCGCACGAATTGCCCATTCTTCATTTCAAGGCTCTTATCAAGTTCGTGCCCAGCGACATTCGACAAGAACAGAGATAGTGAGCATCCTTGAGGTACACCAACGCTGCGGACTTTGAACTCAGACGCGGCATATGAGGTATGATCAGCATATCGATGCATTAAAAACGATTTGATCACAGACCGTTCTAAGTCCGTCGCAAGAAACATGCGGCTGTCAATTATCTTGGTTAGATAAGAATGCGATATGCTGTCGAAATATTTTTTAAAATCATACTGGACAACATAGATTCGATCACCTGCAAGTGCCGATTGCAATTGTATTACGGCATCAAAAAGGTTTCGATCCGGTCGATATGAATAACAATTCGCCGAAAACGAATTCAGATTGCGGGTAGTTAACTTTCGGTGAAAGAGATTTGCGATTGCTGCGTCGGGGATCGAAAACACCATAATCTCCCGTGAACCGCCAGAGTCCTTGGGAATGTTGTATTGTATGGCAGGAAGTGGCTTGTATTCGCGGGAGTTTAGTTTCTGCCAAATTACTTTCGCTAAGAATTTGCTGTGTTTGATGCAATAAGCCGGATCAAAATGTGGATGAACCTTCCAAGGTCCCGGTTGCTTATGCGAACCAATAGCGGCCGTCGCACCGGTACGCTTCTCAAACCTTTCTCGGTGCTTTTTCTCTTGTCGTCGCGCAAGTTCATCGCGTTTTAGAAGCTGCTTTGCTTTGCGACAAATTGCTCTTTCAATTGTGTCCTGCATCTCATTCCCCCAAAAACAAAACACTCCCCCACCAAAGTGGAGGAGTGTCCGCCGTAAGCCCCTAAAGTCAGGGTTGCGTTACAAAGGCAACGAGTCTTAGCAAACCCGCCTGCGAAGTGAATATCGGGACCCCAGCTAGCGCACACGCACTTGTAGAAATGCAACAACTATTAATAAACTATGTCAAGTGTTATACGTGGACTCAGCCGTAACCGCCACCGCCCGGCGTTTCCACCACGAAACAATCGCCGGGCTGCATCTCGACCTTGTCGGTGCCGCCTAGCTCGACGACGCTGCCATCCGCCCGTTCGACCGAATTGTGTCCCAACGCCGCACTTGCGCCGCCTGCCATGCCATAGGGCTGGATGCGGCGATGGCCGCTGAGAATGGCAGCCGTCATCTTTTCGCGGAAGCGGATGCGGCGGATGACGCCGTCGCCGCCATGGTGACGACCTGTGCCGCCGCTGCCACGGCGGATGCGGAAATCCTCGACCAGCACCGGGAAGCGCCATTCCAACACTTCCGGATCGGTCAGGCGGGAATTGGTCATATGGGTCTGCACGGCATCGGTGCCGTCAAAATCGGCGCCAGCCCCGGAACCGCCTGCGATGGTCTCGTAATACTGATAGGTGGCATTGCCGAAGGTGAAATTGTTCATGGTGCCCTGCGACGCCGCCATCACCCCCATGGCACCATAGAGGGCGTCAGTCACGCATTGCGAGGTTTCGACATTGCCGCTGACGACCGCCGCCGGATAAGACGGCTTCAGCATGCAGCCATCTGGGATGATGATCTCCAGCGGTTCCAGGCAGCCGGCATTCATCGGAATCTCGTCATCGATCAAGGTGCGGAAAACATAGAGCACCGCCGCCTTGGCGACCGCCGAGGGAGCATTGAAATTGCTCGGCAGTTGCGCTGAGGTGCCGGTGAAATCAATGACGGCACTGCGCTTGCCATGATCGACCATGATGGCAACGGCGAGTTTGGCGCCATCATCCATCTCATAGACAAAGCTGCCATCCTTCAACCGATCGATGACGCGTCGCACCTGTTCGGCGGCATTGGCACGGACATGGCCCATATAGGCATGAACGACATCGAGGCCGAAATCCCGCACCATGCGACGCAGTTCCTGGACCCCCTTTTCATTGGCGGCCACCTGGGCACCCATATCGGCGACATTCTGATCGGGATTGCGCACCGGATAGCGGCCACTACCCAGCACCTGCCGCAACTCAGCCTCGCGGAAGCGGCCTTGATCGACCAGCTTGAAATTGTCGATGAGGACACCCTCTTCCTCGACCGTCCGGCTGTCCGGCGGCATCGAGCCCGGCGTGGTGCCACCGATATCGGCGTGATGACCACGGCTGGCGACATAGAACAGGATCGCCGTCCCGGCTTCATCGAAAACCGGCGTCACCACCGTCACATCGGGAAGATGAGTACCGCCATTATAGGGGGCATTGAGCACATAGACATCGCCCGGCTTCATCTGCGTCGTGCCATCGGCGGCACGATTGCCGCGAATGATGCTTTCGACCGATTCACCCATCGAGCCCAGATGCACCGGCATATGCGGTGCATTGGCGATCAGGCGGCCTTGCTGGTCGAACAAGGCGCAGGAGAAATCCAGCCGTTCCTTGATATTGACCGAATGGCTGGTCTTTTCCAGGGTCGAGCCCATCTGTTCGGCGATCGACATGAAGAGATTGTTGAAGATCTCCAGCATCACCGGATCGATGCTGGTACCGATTGCCGATTTGCGCTGCAGCTTCTGATAGCGCTCGACCACCAGATGGCCGCGCTCGGTCAGATGCACGCGCCAGCCAGGTTCGATCACGGTCGTACTGGTGGGATCGAGAATAATGGCCGGGCCATTGACCAACTGGTCGGGCCGCAAGGCGATGCGATCGAAGACCGGCGCCTGCCATTCCTTGCCCCCGGCCCAGAACGGCACTACTGCCTTCGGTTTGGCATCTGTTGTCGCCGCCCCGATCAGCACTGGATCACTAACCGTCTCGGTGCCGCCGATGGCTTCAACGCTGACAGAATCGACGATAAGGGCCTTGCCCGGCACGATGAAGCCGTAACTTTGACGATGCAGCTCTTCAAAGCTCGACTGGATGGTGGCGAGGTCACCATCTTCCGCTACCAGCGACGCATCGGTGCCGGCATATTTCACATGCACCTGGCGCAGCAACCGGATGTGATTGGCCTCAATCCCCTGACTGGCGACCTCCGCCGTTACCTCAGCTGCGAGAAGGTTGAGATCGGCTCTCAGGCGCGGCAGCAGATCCGCGGTCAAGGGCGCTTCGACGGTGCGATGGCGCAAGCTGCGAATATCGGCAAGTCCCATGCCATAGGCCGAGAGCACGCCGGCAAAGGGATGCAGGAAGATCCGCGTCATGCCCAGCGCATCGGCCACCTGACAGGCATGCTGGCCGCCGGCACCACCAAAGCAGGCCAAGGTGTAATGGCTGACATCATAGCCGCGCTGGATGGAGATTTCCTTGATCGCATTGGCCATATTGGCAACGGCGATCTTGAGGAAGCCTTCCGCCACGTCCTGTGGTGATTTCGACGTACCGGTCTTGTCGGTGATCTCCGCAGCCAAAGCCGTAAATTTCTCGATGACGACACCACGATCGAGCGGCAGGTCACCCTGGGGACCGAAGACTTTCGGAAAGAAATCCGGGTTGAGCCGCCCCAGCATGACATTGCAATCGGTGACCGCCAGCGGGCCGCCCCGGCGATAGCTGGCGGGACCGGGATTGGCGCCGGCCGATTCCGGGCCGACGCGGAACCGGGCACCGTCGAAGAACAGGATCGAACCACCGCCGGCAGCCACGGTGTGGATCTGCATCATGGGCGCGCGGATGCGGATGCCGGCCACCTGTGCATCGAAACTACGCTCATAGGCGCCGTTGTAATGCGAAACATCGGTCGAGGTACCACCCATATCGAAGCCGATGATCTTGGTGAAGCCGGCCATGGCCGCTGTCTGCACGGCGCCGACAATGCCGCCGGCAGGACCCGACAGAATGCTGTCCTTGCCCTGGAAACTATGGGCATCCGTGAGACCGCCATTCGATTGCATGAACATGAGGCGCGTGGTCCGGTTACCGATCTCGCCGGCGACCTGATCGACATAACGCCGCAAAATCGGCGAGAGGTAAGCATCAACCACGGTGGTATCGCCGCGGCTGACCAGTTTCATCAGCGGCGAGACCTGATGGCTGACCGAGATCTGGGTGAAGCCGATCTCGGCTGCCAGATCCGCCAGTTGCCTTTCATGGGCAGTGAAGCGATAGCCATGCATCAGCAGAATGGCGATCACCCGCAAGCCACCATCATAGGCGGCCCGCAAATCGCGGCGGGCGGCGGCAAGGTCAAGCTGTTGCAGAACCTCACCGATCGCCGTCACCCGCTCATCGACCTCGATCACTTCCGCATAGAGGAGTTCCGGCAGGATGATGTGCCGGGCAAAGATCTTCGGCCGGTTCTGATAGGCGATGCGCAGGGCGTCGCGAAAACCTTTCGTCACCACCAGCAAAGTCGGCTCGCCCTTGCGCTCCAGCAGAGCATTGGTGGCAACCGTAGTCCCCATCTTGATCGCCTGGACACTCGCCGGCAGGGCGGCATCCGATCCCAGACCGAGCAGATCGCGGATTCCCTGCATGGCGGCATCAGGATAGCGTTCCGGATTTTCCGACAGCAGCTTATGGGTCAGCAACGTGCCATCCGGCCGCTTGGCAACAATATCCGTGAAGGTACCGCCGCGATCGATCCAGAATTGCCACTGACCGCCCGTCATCGCGCTTGTCACATCCGCCTCGCTTTTCTTGATCTTATTTTACCATCAGATCCAGACTGTGGCGCGATAGCACCTCGCAGCCGGTTTCGGTGACAATTACCGTCTGGCCAGGATTCATCGCCAATCTGGTCTCACCATCGACCAGGATCATATGCAGGAACAACACGATTCCCGGCCGCAATTCCACCGGATTATTGCGATAGAGCATCGGCCAATCCATCCAATTCGGCGCAAAGGTGGTGCCGAGACTGTAGCCGCAGGCATTGAGCCGCGCATCGCGGAAGCCGGCATCGTCCATGGCCTTGGCATGGGCATCGAAAACCTGGCCGAAGGTTCGTCCGGGCTTGATGGTCTCGATACAAGCCTGCATGGCACCCACCGCCGCCTTGTGCATATCACGCTGGCGCTGCGGCACGGTACCGAGCAGGACCGTCCGCATCAGGCAAGCGTGATAGTGACGATAGACACCGGCAAATTCCAAGGTCAGCTGGTCCTGGGCATCAAGCCTGCGCCGGCCGGCGGCGTAGCGCACCAGCAAGGCCTGCGGCCCCGAGCCGATGATGAATTCATTGCCAGGATAATCACCGCCGCCGCGGAAAACGGCGCCCTGCATGGCCGCCAGGATCTCGCCTTCATCGGCGCCGGGCGCCGCCAGGCGATGCGCTTCGTCCAAAGCGTCATCGGCAAGTTCGGCGGCGCGGCGGACGAAGACGAGTTCCGCCGGGCTTTTCACCAAGCGCTGGCGCGAGACCAGCATCGAGGCATCCGGCAGGTCGCAGAAATCCTCAAGGACAGCCCTGAGGCGCAGGCCGTTCTTGGCGGTGAGGCCATAAGCATCGTATTCGACACCCAGCCGCTTGCCTTGCAGCTTGCGCGCGACCAACAGCTTCTTGAGGTCCGTCGCCGGATCGGCATCGTCGCCATCGACCCAGACATGGATTTCCTGGATGTCGGAGGTGAGCTGCGCCTGCAGGAGGTCCGGACGCCTGGTCAACAGGAAGAGGTCGCCATCGGCACCGATATAAAGGCACTGAAAGAACACATAGCCGAAGGTGTCGAAGCCGGTCAGATAGAACATGCTCTCCTGCCGGAAAATCAGGATGCCATCCAACTCCTCGGCCTGCAGGCGCTGCTGCAAGGCGTGGCGGCGGCTGGTAAATTCATCGGTGGTGAAGTGCAAGGGCATGGCATTCCTCTTCGGCGATCTGGATCAACGACCAGGCAAACACCGCATCCCTCACCCTGCAAAAGCAAAATCACCTTTATTCGACATTGTCGAATAAACCTCTTCGTTCTATCGTCGTCTGATGTCTCCTAAGCCCCAGCAACCCAAGTCGCGAAATGCCAAACTGGTCCGCATCCAGTCGCTGGCCCGGGCCGATGCGCTGTTTGCCGCCCTCGCCGACGGGCCGCGCGCGGGGTCACGGTTGCGCGACATCGCCGCCACGACGGGCCTTGCCGCCAGCACCGCTGTCACCCTGTTGCAAAGCCTGGTTGCGCTAGCCTTGGTCGAACAGACCGAGCTCGGCCTCTACCGATTGGGACCACGTTTCTTGCAGCTCAGCCGCCGAGTGGAAGCGCGGCAGGACCTGCTGGAACTTGGCCGGCCATCGGTCATTCGCCTTTGCCAACGTTCCGGCGAGGCAGTCAACCTACTGGTACCGGGCGTCAATGTCATGATCATTGCAGAAAGCCTGGAAGGCGACGTGCGGTTGAAGGAGACGGTCTTGAAGGGCAAGACGATGCCGCTGCACGGCACGGCATCCGGCAAATGCTTCTTGGCCTTTGCCGCACCCGGCATCCGTGAGGCGCTGTTGCGGGCGGCCCCGCTGACCAGGCTGACCAATCGGACCATTCATGATCTTGGCCGGTTGGAAGCCAGTCTCATGGAAATCCGCCGGCTGGGCTTTGCCACCGAAGTCGATGAGTTTCGCAGTGGCGATACAGCCATTGCCGCGCCTATTCTGGACCCCGGCCAGCGTGTCCTGGGGACCATCAGTATCCATGGACCGACCGAACGACTGAGCGGCAGACGCCTTGTCCGCCTGGTGACGGCGTTGAAAGCAGAGGCAAAGCATATCTCCGGCTTGCTGCCATAACAACATGTTTTCAAGCGCTTGCCAGGTTTTGCCACGATACCGCCACATTTCGCTCTTGCGAGATGCCTCTCTGGAAAAACCGGCAACAAGCCGATATGTTCCCCCCGAGCGCATTTCCGGCGCGTTTGAGGAAATCCAGGCATGAGCGTTTGGGGCAAGATCATTGGCAGTGCAGCAGGCTTCGCGATCGGCGGCCCGATCGGCGCGCTGTTTGGCGCTTTAGCCGGCCATGCGGTCGATGTGACGGTCGAACAGGATCATCCAGCTCAGCCGTCGCTGGACGACCGCTCCGCCACCAGGGACGTCGCCTTTACCATTGCCGCCATCGCCTTGGGCGCCAAGATGGCCAAGGCCGATGGTGTGGTCAGCCGGTCCGAGGTCGATGCCTTCAAGGAAGTCTTCCGAGTGCCGCCGGGCGAGATGAAGAATGTTGCCCGCGTCTTCGATCTGGCAAAGCGTGATTCGGCGGGTTTTGAAACCTATGCCCGCCAGATCGCCGGGTTGTTCACGCCGAAACACCCGGTCCTCGAAGAAATGCTGGACGGCTTGTTCCACATCGCCCGGGCCGATGGCGTGGTACATGACGCCGAACTCAATTATCTGCGACGCGTCGCCGAGATCTTCGGCTTTGGCGACAATGATTTTGCCCGCATCCGCGAAGCCAATATCGGCCCGGACAAGGCCGATCCCTATACCATACTGGGGATCAACCGCGACAACAGCAATGACGAGATCAAGGCCGCCTGGCGCAAGCTGGTGCGCGACAATCACCCCGACAAGCTGATCGCCCAGGGCCTGCCCGCCGATTTCATCGAGCTGGCCAATGACAAACTGGCCCGCATCAATGCCGCCTATGACAAAGTTGCCAAAGAGCGCGGCATTTCCTGATCATTGAAAGTTGAATCGAAGACCATGCCTCCCGCCGCACCTCAACTCGCCTTGCGCAATGCCAGCATCACCTTTGGCGGCAAGCCGCTCTTCGCCGATATCACCATGAGTCTCGGCAAAGGCGAGCGGGTCTGCCTGGTAGGCGCCAATGGCTCCGGCAAATCCACACTGCTGAAGGCGCTGGCCGGCGAAATCGATCTCGATGCCGGTGAAAAATTTTTGCAGCCCGGCATCACCATCGGCTCGCTGCCGCAGAACCCCGATTTCGCCAAAGGCGGGACCGTGCGGGCTTATGTCGGTGCAGGTCTGCATGATCCCGACGGCGAGGCCTATAAGGTCGATGCGGCACTCGATCATCTGAGCCTGGATGGCGGCCGCGATATCAGCACCCTGTCCGGCGGCGAAGGTCGCCGTGCGGCTCTGGCGCGGGTGCTTGTCTCGGCACCCGATTTGCTGCTGCTCGACGAACCGACCAACCATCTCGACCTGCCGACCATCGAATGGCTGGAAGAGGAACTGGCGGGCTTTTCCGGCGGCATCCTGATGATCAGCCATGACCGCACCTTTCTCACCAAGCTAACCAAGAGACTGCTCTGGCTCGACCGCGGCCGCATGTTCGAACTGGATGGCGGCTTTGCCGAATTCGAGGATTGGTCTAATGGCATCATCGAACAGGAAGCGGCCGAGAGTTATCGCCTGCAAAAGCGGATCGAGCAGGAGGAATACTGGCTACAGCGCGGTGTGACAGCGCGACGGTCGCGCAATGAAGGTCGGCGGCGCAATCTTTTTGCCCTCCGCAATCAGCGTGCCGAGGCCCTGAAGGCCCGCGGCACGGCGAAGCTCGCCTTGTCCGAAGCCGAGGCCAGCGGCCAGATCGTTGCCGAGGCCCGCGATGTGACCCAGCGCTTCACGCGGCCTGATGGCAGCGAGATCACCATCGTCAACAACTTCTCAACCCGTATCCAGCGCGGCGACCGCCTTGGCCTGATCGGTCCCAATGGCGCCGGCAAGAGTACGCTCTTGAAACTGCTGACCGGTCAATTGGCACCGGATTCCGGCACCATCAAGCTTGGCACCAATCTACTGCCGCTCTATCTCGATCAGCGTCGCACCGTCTTCGATCTCGACAAGACCCTGTGGCAGACCCTGGCGCCGGGTGGCGGCGATTCCATCATGGTGCGGGGCCAGCAGCGCCATGTCGTTGCCTATCTGCGTGATTTCCTCTTCAGCGACAAGCAAGCCACCATGACGGTGCGCACCCTCTCCGGTGGCGAGCGCGCCCGGCTGATGCTGGCGCGGTTATTCGCCCAGCCCAGCAACCTGATCGTGCTCGACGAACCGACCAATGATCTCGACATGGATACGCTGGATCTGTTGCAGGAAGTGCTCTCGGAATATGACGGCACCTTGCTGCTGGTCAGCCATGACCGCGATTTCCTCGATCGCCTGGCCACCAGCATCATCGCCGTCGAGGGCGATGGCGACGTTGCCGAATACCCCGGCGGCTACAGCGATTACCTGCTGCAGCGTCCTGCTACCAAGAAGGTCGAGGCGAAAGCCCCCAAGAAGCCGGCTCTTGCCCCGGCGCTGGCGACCGCCAGTCGCGCAGCCTTGCGATTCACCTCGAAAGAGCAGCGCGAATTGGATGACCTGCCGGTACGCATCGCCACCTTGGAAAAAGAAATCCAGGTGATCGAGGCGGCCCTTGCCGATCCCAATCTCTACGCCAAGGATGCGCAGAAATTCACGAGGGCCAGCGATCTCCTCGGCGTCAAGAAAGCGGCCCTGCTGGAAGCTGAAATGCGCTGGCTGGAGCTGGAAGATAAGCGCGAAACGCTGGCAGCCAGCTGAAATGCGCCCAGTCGATCTCCTGCTGATGGTCATGGCGCAGGCGCTGTGGGGCGCCAATTTTGCCGTCATCAAACTGGGCGTCGCCGACTGGCCGCCACTGTTCTTCGTCGCCACCCGCATGGCCCTGGTCGCCTTGCTGCTGGTGCCGATGGTTGGTCTGCCGCGACGCGATCAGTTGCCGATCCTCATCCGCATGTGTTTCGTGCTGGGTGTCATTCATTGGGGGTCGCTTTTCACCGGCCTGCAGTCCACAGATGCGGCCACCACCAGCATCGTCATTCAGATCCAAGTGCCGATCTCGGCCTTGCTGTCGACCTGGCTGCAGAAGGACAAGATGGGCTGGCGGCGCTGGAGTGGCGTCGGCATTGCCTTTATCGGCATCGCGATCATCGTCGGCACACCGCAATTCGCCGGTGGCTGGTGGGGTGGCATCCTGATTTTCATCGCCGCATTGGCCTGGGCTTTCGCCAATCTCGATATCAAGAAGCTCAGTGCCTCGATCGATGGCTGGCGGCTCAATGCCTGGACCGGTTTGATCGCCGCCCCGATGACCTTGGCATCGTCCCTGGCGCTGGAACATGGTCAGTGGCAGGCGATCACGCATATCAGCTGGCAGGCGGTGATGGCGCTCGCTTATCAGGTCATCATCGTCACCACGCTCTGCTATGGCATCTGGTATGGCATGATGCGGCGTTATCCGATGTCGCAGGTGATGCCCTTCACCTTGACCGAGCCAGTCTTCGGTGCCGCGGTTGCCATTGCACTGCTGGGCGAGCCGCTGACACCGCGCCTTATCATCGGTACCGTCGTCACCCTGGCTGGCCTCGCCATCATCGTGCTGCGGCGGCCACAGGCCGTGGCCCAACCGGTCGGGCCGGGGGCTTGATGGGACGCCAGGAACGGATCATGAAGCCGCAGCATATCGCCTTGATGCTGGTCTGCCAGCTGATCTGGGGCTTGAACTTCGTCGCTGCCAAGGTCGGGATCCAGTATTTCCATCCGGTCCTCTTTTGCGCCATCCGCTTCAGCATCGCCGCCTTGCTGTTGCTGCCGATCGTCGGGCTGCCGCCGCGCCGGCAGATCTGGCGGCTGCTGCCGCTCTCCTTCACCATGGGCACGATGCATTTCAGCCTGCTCAATCTCGGCATGCGCTCGGTCGATGTTGCGACCACCTCGATCACCATTCAGCTGCAGGTACCCTTTGCCGCCGTCATGGCGGCTTTCTTCTTTCGCGAACATCTGGGGTGGCGCCGCGTGGTCGGCATGGGGCTAGCCTTTGCCGGCATCGTCTTGATCGCCGGCGATCCGCGCTTTTCCGGCGATCAGTTCTGGCCGCTGATGGCGGTAGTGGGTGCTGCCTTCTGCTGGGCCGCCGCCAATATCCAGGTCAAGGCTTTGGGTGAGATTGACGCCGTCAGGCTGAATGGCTGGATCGCCATTCTGGCGGCACCGCAATTGCTGGTTGCTTCCGTCCTCCTGGAAGGCAACAACTGGCAGCAGGTAACCGAAGCTGCCTGGCAAGGCTGGGTTGCCCTGCTCTATCAGGCAATCATTGTCGCCATCTTCAGCTATTGGATCTGGTACAACATGATGCGGCGCTATCCGGTCAATCAGGTGATGCCCTTCACGCTGCTATTGCCGATGATCGGCTTCATCTGTGGTGCCTGGCTGCTAGGTGATGCGATCACCTGGCGCATGATGGGTGGTGCCATGGCAACGGTGGCCGGTGTCGCCATCATCGTGCTGCGGCGGCCGGCAGTGCTGGCGCCCTCGACCAAGACCGGCATCTGACGTCTCAGGAGATATCCGCTCGCATGGACATGATCGATCTCCCCTCGCCGAATTTCGACGATCGCCCGACCGATGGGGCGATCGATATTCTGCTGTTGCATTACACCGGCATGGAAAGCGCCGATGCTGCCATCGACCGGCTGCGCGATCCGGCGGCGCGGGTCAGCAGCCATTACGTGATCGATGAAGACGGCTCGATTCTAAGATTGGTTCCTGAGGAAAAGCGGGCCTGGCATGCCGGGGTCAGCTGTTGGGCGGGATCGCGCGACATCAATGCGCGGTCGATCGGCATCGAGATCGTCAATCCGGGGCACGAATTCGGCTATCGAGCGTTCCCCGAGAGGCAGATGCACGCTGTCGCCGCGTTGTCGCAGCAGCTCGTCGCACAACATGGCATCCGGGCCAGCCGTGTGCTGGGTCACTCCGATGTCGCACCCTTGCGCAAGCAAGATCCCGGCGAGCTGTTCGATTGGCCGCAGCCGATCTCCTGGACCGAACCAGAATTCATGACGGCGCTACAGCGTTATGGTTATGACGTCGAGGGCCCCGCCGGCAGCAATCCGAAGACTGCGCGACATGCCGCCATCCTGGCTTTTCAGCGGCATTTCGCGCCGACGCATTTGGATGGCCGGATCGATCCTGAACTCGCCGCCCTCTTGAACGGCCTTTTGCTCGCCGCCGCGCCGTGATGGCGCTGGCGTCGCCGGAGCTGATGCGAAATCGGATTGCCTGCCGGCTGGATATCTTGGCCTGCCGCTCGCTCTTTGATTGACGCGCCGCCTGTAAACGCCTAACTCCTCCTGCGCCAGATGGTCGGATGGCCGCTCTTGCCGCTTTTTAGGCGGCAAGGGAGGAAAGTCCGGGCTCCACGGAAGGACGGTGCCGGGTAACGCCCGGCGGGAGCGATCCCAGGGACAGTGCCACAGAGACCAAACCGCCGGTGACGTTCAGTAATGATCGTCGGCCGGTAAGGGTGAAAAGGTGCGGTAAGAGCGCACCGCGCTGACGGTAACGGCAGCGGCAGGGCAAACCCCACCGGGAGCAAGACCAGATAGGAGGACGGGAACCGGGCAACCGGTTCAGGCGCCTTTCCGCGCCGATCCTCGGGTAGGTCGCGCGAGGCGTCCGGCAACGGGCGTCCCAGATGAATGGCCATCCACGGGTCGTGGCGAGCGGGAGTGATGTTGGAGCGCAAGCTCCTGCATATCGCTCGCAGCACGGCCCCGGACAGAACCCGGCTTACAGGCCATCTGGCAATTTTATTAAAACGATGCCTCGATCGGGCAGCCGCCAATGCTAAAGAAGTGTTGCAAAGCACTCGCGTTGGAACAAACCAAGTACATCAAAAGAAACTGTAAAATCAGTTTTTTGGCATGATTTCGACAGACTCTGAAATCCAACATGAAGTGATATCTGTAACTTATTGAAAAACCGTGATTTCATAATCACGGAAAATTGAGGAAAACTGGAAATTTCCAAATCATTCCAGAGATTTACCGGCTATTCCCATTGACGCCCATGTAGTCCCATGATATCCCATTCCTGACCACACATGTCAGGGATACGGACGGACGCTCCCTGGCTTTTTTGACACGGGGATGGCGCCGGCCATCTGGGCGGCAACGGGGGATTTCGGTGGCATTGTTCATCGATACCTTCATTAACAAGATTGATAAGAAGGGTCGCATCTCCGTCCCGGCGACCTTTCGTGCTGCCTTGGCTGCGCAATCCTTCCAGGGCATCGTCGCCTTCCCGTCTTTCAAATACCCCGCCATTCAGGCCGCCAGCATGGACTGGATGCAGGGTCTGACCGAACGCATGGCGCAGGTCGACCTGTTTTCTGATGAGCATGACGATCTGACAGCCACCCTGTTTGCTGATGCAAAGCAACTGGCCTTCGACGGCGAAGGCCGCGTCATGTTGCCCGAAAGCCTGACGGTTCATGCCGGGATCAGCGAGGCCGCAGCCTTTGTCGGCCGCGGCACCAGTTTCGAGATCTGGGAGCCGGCAAAGCTCGAGGCCTACAAAGCCGAAGCCCGGCAACGCGCCTTGGAGAAGGGCCGCACCTTGCGTCAAGGCAACGGCCTGCCGGGCAGTAGCGGACCGAGTGGAGGTGTGTGATGTCCGACATCACCGCATCCAACGCCGCCTTGCATCAGCCGGTCTTGCTGAGCGAGGTCGTCACGGCCCTGTCGCCGCGTGACGGTGCCATCTATGTCGATGGTACCTTCGGCGCCGGCGGTTACAGCCGCGCCTTGCTGGAAACCGCGAATTGCAGCGTTTTTGCCATCGACCGCGATCCTGATGCCATCACCGGCGCGCAATCGCTGCTCGACCGATATCCCGGCCGATTGCATATCCTGCAAGGTCGCTTCGGTGACATGGCGGATCTACTCGCGCGCCAGGGCGTCTCGGCGGTGCAGGGGGTGACCCTCGATTTCGGCGTCTCGTCGATGCAGCTCGACCAGGCCGAGCGTGGTTTCTCGTTCCGTTTGGCCGGGCCTTTGGATATGCGGATGGAGCAGCAGGGCGAAAGTGCTGCCGATCTCGTCAATACCATGGCGGAACAGCCCTTGGCCGATCTTCTCTTCACCTTCGGCGAAGAGAAGAAGGCACGCCGCATCGCCAAGGCCATCATCGCCGCCCGCGCACTGGCGCCGATCACCCAGACGCAGCAGCTGGCGGAGATCGTCCGCCGCGCCATCGGTCCGGCCCCCGGTCTCAGGATCGATCCGGCAACCCGGACGTTCCAAGCCCTGCGCATTGCCGTCAATGACGAGATGGGCGAGATCGATCGCGGTCTCGCCGCAGCCGAACAGGTCTTGGCACCCGGCGGTCGTCTGGCGGTGGTCTCGTTCCATTCGCTGGAAGATCGCCGCGTCAAAGCCTTCTTGCGCGATCGCAGCGGTACGGCACCGCGCGGCTCGCGTCATCTGCCGGATGTTGGCCAGGTGGCAAGGCCGCATTTCCGCTTGATTGTCGCTGGCGGCATTGTCGCCAGCGATACCGAAATCGCCCGCAATCCCCGTGCCCGGTCGGCCAGACTGCGGGTCGCCGAACGCCTCGATCTCGAGGTGGCGGCATGATCCGCATCAGCGCCTTCGTCTGGATCATGGTGCTGGCCTTGCTCGGCGTCGGCCTTTTCCAGGTCAAATATAATGTGCAGAGCAAGGAAGCCGAACTGCGTGGGATCAACAAGCGGATCGAGGCCAATCGATCGGCGATCCATGTGCTGGATGCCGAATGGAGCTATCTCAATGATCCGACACGACTGGCGGATCTGACGCGCCGCCATACCGACCTGACACCCACCCAGGCGACTCAGATCAAGCATTTCACTGACCTGCCGCTGCGTCCCGCGACGGCACAGCCTGAT
>WNFM01056514.1_pt1 | contig 38999 bp, 31 predicted proteins | sample 5400271 | NCBI WGS metagenome assembly WNFM01 (sample SAMN13153352, study PRJNA577476) | soil metagenome | isolation source: 60 cm saprolite on Douglas fir-dominated hillslope | place: USA:California | collected 2013-09-17
CCGTCGCGCCCGAGCAGCACGTTGCCCGGCTTGACGTCGCGGTGGAGCACGTTCACGGCGTGCGCCGCCGCCAGCGCGCTCGCCAGCGCCTGGAGCAGCGGCACCACCTGGGCCGGGACGAGGCGGCTCCGGTGCAGGAGATCCTCGAGGCTCATCCCGTCCACGAACTCCATGACGATGTAGGCGGCGTCGGTCGCGTCCTGCACGTCGTGCACGGAGACGACGTGCGGATGGTTGAAGCGGGCCACCATCGCCGCTTCCGACACCAGGCCCCGGACCACGTCGCCGTCCCAGAACTCCGCCATGCCGGCCCCGGCGCGCACCGTCTTGATGGCCACCCAGCGTTCGAGCTTGGGGTCCCAGGCCTTGAACACCGTGCCCATCGACCCGCGGCCGAGGATGGAGCGCACCTCGAACCGGCCCAGGCGCACGAGCGCGGTCCCCTGAACGGTGAGCCGCGCCTCGATCGCGGCCAGGGTGGCCGCGTTCACGCCGGCGGGGCGGGCCGCGCTTCCCGCGTCGCGCAGCTTGCGGGCGCGATCCACCTGGCGGGCCAGCTTGAGGATCAGCTCCTCGCTGGTCACCGGCTTCACGAGATAGTCGTCCGCGCCCGCCTGCAGGCCCTCCACGCGCGAGTCCGGCGAGCCGAGGCCGGAGCAGAACAGGAACGGGATCGCGTCCCGGCCCGACGCCCGCACACGGCGGCACAGCTCGTAGCCGCTCATGACGCCCATCTCGACGTCGGCGACCACGACCTCCGGCTCGTTGGCCTCGATCCGGGCCAGGGCCTCGGGCCCGTCCCGGGCCGTTTCGACCGCGAACCCGGCTTCCTGGAGGGTCTCCGCCATGATCTCCAGCAGCGCCGGCTCGTCGTCGACGAGGAGCACCCGGCCGCGGCTACCCGGCGTCAACGGGAGCGACTTTCGAGCTCACGCAGCCGGTGTCCGGCCGCCTCGAGCTCGCGCCGCAGCGCGGTGAGCGCGAGGGCACGCTCCAGGCACAGGCCTCCCATCGAGACGCACAGGGAGACCGCGCGCATCGAGGTCCCGGCATAGGCCCATCCGAACCGGCGCGCAAGAACCACGGCGCCGTCCGGCCCGCCGGCGGCGCTCAGGGGCACCGCGAGCATCGACATGAACCCGCGACGGCGCATGCGCGCCGCGGTCTCGGGGAAGGAAACGGCGTCGTCGGGCTGATCGATACGCAGGGGCATGTCGTGGCGGGACACGTCGACGAGAAGGTCGTCCGCGGCCACGGGGTCCTCCTCGTCGGTGAACGTCCAGCGGCGGTACCCGGTGGGCATGGACAGGGCCAGCTCGCCCGCGTCGAAGGGGGCCAGGGTGCTCAGCGTCGCCCGCAGCGTGGACACCACGCCAGCGCCGCCGTCCCACGTCGTGGCGGCCGCGAGCGCGAGCAGCGTCTGGTTGGACTCCAAGAGCGATCCGCCGAGACGATTATACCGTCATCCCATTTGACGGTCGCCGCCGCGCGGACTAGCGTGAAGATCGATGAACATCCTCATCATCGGTGACGTCGTCGGCAGCCCGGGGCGCGGGATCATGAAGAAGGCCCTTCCCCTCGTCTTGAAGAAGTACGACGTGGACTACTGCATTGCGAACGTGGAGAACGCGGCCGGGGGCTTCGGCGTCACCAAGGAGATCTGCGACGAGATCCTGGACATGGGCGTCGATTGCCTGACTTCGGGCAACCACATCTGGGACAAGCGCGAGATCATCCCCATCGTCGACCAGATCCCCCAGCTCCTCCGCCCGCTGAACTATCCGGCGGGACAGCCCGGGCACGGCAGCTACGTCGGCCGCGGGAAGGACTCGCACGTCCCGGTGGCCGTGCTCAACCTGAGCGGGCGTGTGTTCATGAACGGCGCCATGGACGATCCGTTCACTCTCGGCGCCCGCGAGGTCGAGAAGCTGCGCAAGGAAGCGGCCGTGATCATCGTCGACATGCATGCCGAGGCCAGCTCCGAGAAGACGGCCATGGCCTACCACCTCGACGGCACGGTCTCGGCGGTGGTGGGCACCCACACCCACGTTCCCACCTGCGATCACCGCATCCTGCCCAAGGGGACGGCGTACTGCACGGATCTCGGGATGACCGGCCCCTACGATTCGGTGATCGGCGTGGAGGCGGAGACCATCGTGCGGCGCTTCCTCACCGCGATGCCCGGCCGCTTCGAGACGGCCAAGGGCGACCCGCGGTTCGCGGCGGCCGTCGTCTCGGTGGAGCCGAAGACGGGCCGCGCCACCGCCATCGACCGTATGCTCCTCGGCGAGAACGACGTCGGCCGGCTCTAGCCGCCCGCGGAGGGACCCACGGGCGGCGGGGGCCTCTCGACTTGGCCCGCCGGCCGGGACTATGCTGTTTCCCGACATGTCGCAAGGGCTGACGCGCTCCGGGCTGCACAATCTCGGCCTCAAGACCAAGCTCCTGCTGATGATGGTGTCGCTCCTCCTCCTCTCCGTGTCCAGCCTCTTCCTCCTCCACCTCTACAGCGAGCGCAGGCTGATCTCGCAGCTCCGCGACTACACGGAGGACCTCTCCACGGCCATCGAGGTCTTCCAGGAGCAGCCGGCGGCGGTGGAGGGCGGCGACCTCAAGGCGACGCTCGACCAGTTCGCGCAGAAGCTGCGGCAGCTCGGCGTCAAGGACGTGTCGATCGCCGATACCTCGGACGAGGTCCAGGCCTCCACCGATCCGCAGAACGTCGGCAAACGCGTCCTGCGCACCAACAAGAAGAAGGGGCCGAAGGAGTACGTGATCCGCGGCGTCCTCGGCGAGGAGAACCGGGGAGCGGGGGCGAAGACCTCGACCCTGACCGTGCCCATCGTCGTGGGTGAGCAGAGGATCGGGACCCTGCTGATCCAGAGCACGCTCGAGGACTTCTCCGCCCTCTCCCAGGAGGCGTTCCTCAGCCGCCTGCTCGCCACCCTCGCCGTGTTCGCGCTCGGGATCATGCTGGCCCTCTATCTCTCCTGGTCCTTGATCCAGCCCCTTCAGGGCCTGACCGAAGCGGCGCAGAAGGTCGCGGCCGGAGACCTCGGGGTGCAGGTCTCTCCCGCGGGCGGGGGCGAGATCGCCACCCTGGCCCGCAGCTTCAACGAGATGGTCGAGCGCCTGCGCGAGCATCGCGCGCTCGAGGAACGGCTGCACTTCGCCGAGCGCACCAGCGCGCTGGGGCGCCTGGCCTCGGCGGTCGCGCACGAGATCCGGAACCCCCTGAACTTCATCAACCTCTCCATCGACCACGTGCGCGAGCGCCTCCATCCGGAGGAGCCCAAGACGCGAGAGGACTTCGACCGGATCCTCATCAACATGAAGGCGGAGATCAGCCGGCTGAACCGGCTGGTCGGGGATTTCCTCTCCTTCGGCAAGCCCATGCGTCTCCACCCTCGCCTCGTTTCCGTGGAGGAGGTGCTGCGCGAGGTGGCCGCGCTCGTGGACCACAAGGCCAGGGACCAGGGCATCACCCTGGAGGTGGCCGCGGACGAAGGCCTGCCGCGGGTCGTCGCCGACCCGGAGCTCCTGAAGACGTGCTTCCTCAACCTGATGATCAACGCCGTGGACGCCATGCCGGAGGGCGGGGTACTGGGAATCGCGGTGCGGCGGGCCGCCGTCGAGCAGACGGATACGCTGGTGGTGACGGTACGGGACAGTGGGCACGGGATGTCGGTCGAGGACATCCAGTCCGCCTTCGAGCCGTACTTCTCCACCAAGGACACGGGCTTCGGCCTCGGCCTGGCCTTGACCAAGAAGATCGTGTCCGACCACGGAGGCACGATCGTCCTCGAGAGCGCGCCCGGCCACGGCACCACCGCGCGCATCACGTTGCCCCTGGTCGCCGACCGCGCCGCGGCCGCGGACGCGCAGGAGATTCTGGTCTCGTGAGCTCGGCGACGAGGGCGGGGCAAGCAGCGAGCGGCGGATTCACTCCGCCGCGAGCGAGTGGGGGGGTAGCCGAAGGCGCAGGGGGGTGCATCCCCGGTAGGTACCCCCCTGATTTTCTACGACGAGAACTCTACGATCGTGAAAGGTAGAGTTCTCGTCGTCGACGACGAGCGCAGGCAGCGCGACATCCTGCAGATGATCCTGGAGGCGGAAGGCTACGAGACGACCGCCGCCTCCAACGGACGCCAGGCCCTGCAGGCGGCGGTGGCCGAGCCCTTCGACGTCGTCCTCACCGACCTCAAGATGCCCGACATGAACGGCATCGAGCTGCTCTCCGAGCTTCCCAAGCAGCCCGCCGGCCCCTGCGTCATCCTCATGACCGCGCACGGCACCATCGACAGCGCGGTGGACGCGATGCGCAAGGGCGCCTTCGACTACCTCACCAAGCCCCTGGAGAAGGACGAGCTCCTCCTCGTCCTGCGGCGCGCCATGGAGCGCAGCCACCTCGTGCGCGAGAACCGGATGCTGCACGAGCAGCTCCGCGACCGCTTCCGCCTCGACAACATCGTGGGCGCGCACGGCTCGATGCAGGACGTCTTCCGCGTCGTGCACAAGGTGGCGGCCTCGACCTCGACCGTCCTCATCTACGGCGAGAGCGGCACGGGCAAGGAGCTCGTGGCCAAGGCCCTGCATCACGAGAGCGATCGCCGGGGCCGGCCCTTCTACGCCGTCAACGTGGCCGCGCTGCCCGAGAGCATCCTGGAGGCCGAGCTCTTCGGATACGAGAAGGGCGCGTTCACGGGCGCGGAGGGGCGCAAGGTCGGCCTCTTCGAGCAGGCCTCGGGGTCGACACTCTTCCTCGACGAGGTGGGCGACCTCAAGCGCGACCTGCAGGTGAAGCTCCTGCGCGCCTTGCAGGAGCGCGAGATCCTGCGCGTGGGCGGGACCGAGCGCATCAAGATCGACGTCCGCATCGTGGCCGCCACCAATCACGATCTCGAGAAGGCGGTGCGTGAAGGGCGCTTCCGCGAGGACCTGTACTACCGGCTGAACGTCATCCCCATCGCCCTGCCCCCCCTGCGCGAGCGGCGCACGGACATCCCGCTGCTCGTCGAGCACTTCATCGCCAAGTACGCGGGCGCGCGCAAGCGTGCGATCACGGACGAGGCGCTGAAGATCCTCATGGGCTACGACTGGCCCGGGAACGTGCGCGAACTGGAGTCCGTGATCGAACGTGCCCTGCTGCTCGGCGACGACGACCGCATCCTGCCCGCCGACCTGCCCGCCGCCGTGCGCTCGGGCCTGAGCGCGCGGCGCGGGCTCTTCGACCTCGACATCCCCGAATCCGGCATCGACATCGAGGAGCTCGAGCGCGCCCTCATCGTCAAGGCGCTTCAGAAAGCCGGCGGCAACGTGTCGCGGGCAGCCCGGCTCCTGGGCCTCAGCCGGCGCACGCTGCAGTACCGTCTCGAGAAAATGCAGGGTGCACTGGATGGGGCACCCGCTGCACCAAAAGGAGCGGGCGTCCCCTGAACGGGCGCTTCGCCCGCCCCCGCATTCGGCTTTCCCGTCGCGGGCTTAGGGCGCCAGACGACAAGTTCGTCGTGATGGCACCGGCCTTGCTCCTTTCACGTGCCGCACGTGGGCGAATCTGCCCCGTTGCCAAGGAGATTGCGAAACACATGAAGAAGTTTGCCCTGCTGCTGTCCCTCGTTTTCGTGGCCGGCGTGGCCGTTGCCGACGAGGCCAAGAAGCCCGAGGCGCCCAAGGCGCCCGAGAAGGCTGTCGCCGCGAAGACCGAGGCGAAGGCCGATGCCACGAAGGCCGTTGCGGCCAAGGGGAAGACGCACGAAGTGACCGCCGAAGTCGTCTCCGTCGACGCCGAGAAGAACACGATCACCCTCAAGGGCGAGAAGGAGAATCACACGGCTCCGGTGGATGCCAAGGCCGCGGGCGCGCTCAAGACCGTGAAGGCCGGCGACAAGGTCACCGTGACCTGCTGGGACAACGCGAAGGGTGAGCACGAGAAGGTCATCGCCATCGCGCCGGCGAAGGCCGCTGCTCCCGCCAAGCAGTAACAACGCTTCGAGCCGTACGGGGCGCCAGGCCAGATCGGGCCCGGCGCCCCAATTTTTTTGTCGGCCATCGTGTACCCTCATGGCTCCATAGGCCATGCCTCTCCCTCCCCAGGCGAAAGCGTGTGTAACGGCGGCGGCGCTGTGCCTGCTCCTCCTGGCGAACAGTGCCGTCCGGCTCAGCGGTTCCGGTGCGGAACGGCTGTTCCAGAACTGGCGCGCCTTCGACGATTTCGCGATCGCGGCGGGCTACGCCGCGCGCGGGCTGTTCCCCGTGGCGCCCTACCGTGTGCGCGACTACGTGCGGCGTGAGAAGGACCCACGATTCAGCGCCTTCAAGGACAGTCTGCTGGCCGAGATCGCGGAGAAGGACCTTCGTCCGATCCGCTTCTGGAAGACGTTTTCCCCCGACGCGGTGGCTCCCGATGGCCGGTGGCTCGTCGCGTCTCGATTCGACGATACCGGGCGAGCCCTGTTCCTCGGGATGACCTTCAGGGCATTGCGCGGGGCGGCCCCCTTCCTTCTCTTCTGGCTGGGTGTGCTGGCCGCTCTGCCCGTCGTGGCCTGGATCGCGTGGGAGTTTGCGGCCGCCGGACGTGGCCTGACCGGCGTGATCTTCCTGGCCGCCACGTGTTGCTCGGCCTTCGTCCTCGACGTCCTCGCCCTCGGTTATTCCGCCGCCGCCTTTCACCTCGTCGGGCTCCTCGTCCTGGTTGCGCTGGCCACTTACGCCGTCCTGGGCCAGCCGACGGTGCGCGGGCTGCTCTTGCGCGCGGCCGCGTCCGGTGTGGCACTGGGGATCTGCGCGCTGTGTCGGGGCACCGTGCCATTCCTTCTTCCGGGATTCGCCCTGGCCCTGGTGGTCGGGGACAGCCGCGTCAGCGTCGCCACGTCCTCGGCGCTCCGCAGGGGCCACCGCATCGCCCTGTGGGGAGCGGCGATGGGTCTCCTGCTCGTCCCCTACGTCGGCCTCCGCGCCTGGAGCAATCACGTGGTGGATACGACGAGAGACGCCTACGGCCGTGAGCCGCGCACCCAATACCATGACGCGGCGCTGCTCCTCTGGAAGGGCCTCGGAGACTTCGACCGGACGAAGGGGTACGGGTTCCGCGACAAGGCGGGCGAGGAGGCGATCGTCGCGGTCGACCCGGACAAGCAGGCCCATCGCGACAGCGAGGTCCGCCTGCGCGACGTGATCTTGAGCGACGTCCGCGCGGATCCCCTGTGGCTGGCCGAGATCCTCGGAAAGCGCCTCCTGGCCACCGTGAGCCTCTACAAGCTCTGGCCGTGGGCGCCGCGCGACGGGATCTCGTTCTTCCCGGCCACGAGCGCCAACGAAGGCGTGATCGACAACTACTACACGCTGACGAAGCAGGCCGACTGGTTTGCTCTCGGGCGGTGGTCCGGCGAGGCACCCATGCTGGTGCTGCTGGCGCCGGTCGTAGTCCTGCTCGCCGCCGCCGCCGTACCCGCGGCCTGGCCGCGGCTGGCGGCGGCCCGGGCGGACGCGAGGCGATCACTGCTGCTCCTGGCCTGCGTGGCTCTGGCCGTGCTGCCCGTGCCCGTCGTGATCACCACCGCGACGGCCCTGGAGACGGAGTGTTTCGTTCTCGTCCACTTCCTCGCCCTGGCGCTCCTGGCGGAGACCGTGCGCGCCAGAGGCCAGGGATCGGAGTCGGCCGCCCGACATCCGCCTTAGAATGCGGGAGGCATGGAGCAGCAGAAGGGGCTCGATTTCGGAGCGGGCGCGGAGAAGCCCAAGCCGCAGCGCCGCACCTGGACGGTCAGCCAGCTCACCGACCGCCTGCAGGGCGTCCTCGAGACCGAGTTCTTCGACGTGTGGGTCGAGGGCGAGGTCTCGAACGTGACCATGCCCGCCTCCGGCCACTGGTACTTCTCGCTCAAGGACGGAAACGCGCAGGTGCGCGCGGTGGTCTGGAAGACGGCGGCCCGGCTCATCAAGTTCAAGCCCAGGGACGGCATGAAGGTGCTCGTGCGGGGCGCGGTGCGCGTCTATCCGCCGAAGGGCGAGTACCAGATCGCGGTCGAGGTCATCGAGCCCCTGGGCAAGGGATCGCTGCAGCAGGCCTTCGAGGAGCTGAAGGCCAAGCTCGAGAACGAAGGCCTGTTCGCGACCGCGCGCAAGCGGCCGCTCCCCATGCTGCCGCGCCGCATCGCCGTCCTGACCTCGCCCACCGGCGCCGTCATCCAGGACATCCTGCGCGTGGTCGAGCGGCGCTACGCGAACCTCGAGATCGCGATCTACCCCGCGCGCGTGCAGGGCCCGGAAGCGGTGCCCGACATCGTGCGCGGGATCCGGGCCATCAACCGCGTGCGCGGCTTCGACGTGCTCATCGTGGCCCGCGGCGGCGGCAGCCTCGAGGACCTCTGGCCGTTCAACGAGGAGCTGGTGGCGCGGGCCCTGGCGGAGTCGAAGATCCCGACCATCTCCGCCGTCGGGCACGAGACCGACTTCACGATCGCGGATTTCGTGGCCGACGTGCGCGCGCCCACTCCGTCCGCGGCGGCGGAGATCGTGGTGGGCGTGAAGGACGAGCTCAGCGCGCGCATCGAGGCGCTGCGCCGGCGCGCCGACGGGGCCTTGAACATCCGCCTGGCCCGGGTGCGTGCGCGCGTCAACGCGCTCACGCAGCACCGCGTGTTCGAAGCGGAGCGCGGCCGCATCCGCAACCACGCCCAGCGCGTGGACGATCTCGCGCGGAGGACGCGGACGGGGCTCCTCCGCCGCGTGGAGCGCGCCCGGGAGCGGTATCGCCGCGCGGGCGAGCGGCTGGAGGCGTTCCGATGGGACCGCCAGATCGCGCAGCGGCGGATGCGCGTCGCGGCCCAGGAGGCCCGGCTGGCGGCCTGGGCGCGCCCCTACGTCGCGGCGCGACGGGCCGCCTTCGCCCGCCTGGCCGGCAAGCTGGACTCGCTCTCGCCCCTGGCCGTGCTCGGGCGAGGCTACGCGCTCGTGTTCGACGGCTCCGGCCGCCTCGTGCGTGACGCGGGCGATGTCGCCCTCGGCGATGCGCTCCGCATCCGGGTGCAGGCGGGCGCGCTCGCCGCGCGCGTCACCGGGAAGGAGGGCGCGTGACCGCGGAGGAGACCCCCACCTTCGAGGCGGCCCTCCAGAAGCTGGACGAGATCGTGCAGAAGCTCGAGAAGGGCGACCTTCCGCTCGAGCAGTCGCTCGTCCTCTACGAGGAGGGCGTGCGGCTCTCGCGCCTGTGCCACGCCAAGCTGGAGGAGGCGGAGGGCAAGATCGAGCTGCTCCTCAAGGACGCGCGCGGCGATCTCGTCGTGGACGCCGATGGCCGTCCCAAGAAGGCGCCGTTCACCGGCGGCAACGGGTGAGGCGCTGAGGGCAGACCTCGCCGCGGAGCAGCCACCCAACGACGGTGGTGGCCGCCAGGGGCTGGAGGCGCGGCGGCGGCGGATCGAGGCCGCGCTCGACGCCGCCCTGCCCGCCGAGTCCCACTGGCCTCCCACCATCCATCGCGCCGTCCGCTACAGCCTGTTCGCGGGCGGCAAGCGCATCCGGCCGCTTCTGGTCCTGGCCGCGGGCGAAGCGGTGGGTGGCACCGACGACGCCCTCCTGCCCCTGGCCTGCGCGGTCGAGATGATCCACACCTACAGCCTCATCCACGACGACCTCCCGGCCATGGACAACGACGACCTGCGCCGCGGCAAGCCGACCTCGCACAAGGTCTTCGGCGAGGCCATCGCCATCCTGGCCGGCGATGCCCTCCTCACCCAGGCCTTCCATCTGCTCGTGGACGTCGATCCGCGCGACCTGTCGGACGGGCACGTGTCCCGCCGGCTGCGCGCGGCGGCCATCCTGGGGAAGGCGGCCGGCACGTCGGGCCTCATCGGCGGCCAGGTGGCGGATCTGGAGGCGGAAGGCCGCGACGACGTCGGGCTCGCGGACCTCGAACGGCTTCACCGGGCCAAGACGGGCGCGCTGCTCGGCGCGTGCGTGGTGGGCGGGGGTGTGCTGGGGGGCGCGGGCGAAGACGATCTCGGCCGCCTGGCACGGTTCGGAGAGGCCATCGGCCTCGCCTTCCAGGTGGTGGACGACATCCTCGACGCGACGGAAGGCGCGGCCCAGCTCGGCAAGACCGCGGGCAAGGACGCCGCCGCGGGCAAGGCGACCTACGTGCGGCTCCTGGGCCTCGACGGCGCCCGCCAGACGGCGGCGCGCCTTCTCGGCGACGCTCAGGCCGCCATCGCGCCCCTGGGCGAGCGGGGCGCGGCGCTTCGCGGCCTGGCCCGCCTCATCGTCGATCGACACGCGTGAGGCCTCACTGACGTCGGTTCGGCTCGACGTCTTCCTGGTCGAGCGTGGACTGGCTCCGTCGCGGGAGAAGGCGCAGGCCCTGGTCATGGCCGGGCGCGTACGCGTCGACGGCCAGGCCGCGACCAAGTCCGGCACCGCCGTGCGCGCGGACGCGGCGGTGGACGTGCTTCCGGGCCCCGAGCACGTGGGTCGCGGGGCGATCAAGCTCGAGGGCGCGCTCGACGCGCTTGGCGTCGATCCGCGCGGCCGTATCGCCCTCGACGTCGGCGCCTCGACCGGGGGGTTCACGGAGACCCTCCTGCAGCGGGGCGCCGCGCGCGTCTATGCCGTGGACGTGGGCCGCGGCCAGCTCCACGAGAGCCTCCGCGGGGACGCACGCGTGGTCGTGCTCGAGCGCGTCAACGCCCGCCATCTCTCGCCGCGCGAGGTGCCCGAGGCCTGCGGTATCGCGACCGTCGACGTCTCGTTCATCTCGGTGGCCAGGATCCTGGGTGCGCTGCGCTCGGTGCTGGCCGCGGACGCCGACGCGGTCGTCCTGGTCAAGCCGCAGTTCGAGGTCGGGCGCGGGCAGGTCGGACGCGGTGGTATCGTGAAGGACCCGGAGAAGCACCTGCAGGCCCTGCGCGACGTGGCGAACGCGGCCCAATCGGAGGCGAAGCTCGCCGTGGTCGGGTCGTGCCCGTCGCCGATCGCGGGCATGGAAGGCAACCGCGAGTTCTTCCTCCATCTGCGGACGGCGGGGGCGGGGTCGATGGAGGCGAGGACGCTCGAAGAGCTGCTGGCGAAGACGGTGCGGGGATGAGCACCGTCGGCATCCTGGTGCGGCCGGACCTCGGCCAGGCGGGACCGGCCGTGCGCGACCTGGTGGCCTGGCTGCAGGGGCGCGGCGTCGGGGCCTGCCTCGACCAGCACACGGCCGCACTGGTGGAAGTGGCGGACCGCGTGGCCTGCCGCGTGGCCTCCAGCCGCGAGGTGGCCGCCAGCGCGGACGTGCTCGTGGTGCTGGGGGGGGACGGCACCCTTCTCGCCGCCAGCCATCTCGTCGATCGTCCGGTGCCCGTGCTGGGCGTGAACTTCGGCAGCCTCGGGTTCCTCACCGAGATCACCATGGCCGAGCTGTACCCGACCCTCGAAGGCGTGCTCGGCGGGGACTACCGGTTCGAAGAGCGGCGGATGCTCCACGCCCGTGTGCAGCAACGCGATTCCCCCGACACCACGGGCGACGTCCTCAACGACGTCGTCGTGACCAAGGCGGCGCTGTCCCGCATCATCGAGCTGGACGTGGCCGTCGACGGACTCTTCGTGTCCGCGTTCCGCGCGGACGGACTCATCGTCTCTTCGCCCACGGGCTCGACCGCCTACAACCTCGCCGCGGGCGGCCCGATCCTCCACCCCACGCTCGACGCGGTGGTGCTCACGCCCATCTGCCCGCACATGCTCACCAATCGGCCCCTGGTCGTGAGCGACCGCTCGTCGATCGAGGTGCGCCTGCGCGCGGGGCGCGAGAGCGACGCGCACCTCACCCTCGACGGACAGCGCGGCTTCCCCCTGCGCGGCGGCGACGTCGTGACCGTCACCCGCAGCCCGCGCACCATCCGCCTGGTCAAGGCGCAGCGCGATTACTTCGAAGTGCTGCGCACCAAGCTGAAGTGGGGGGAGTCGGAGACCCGGTAGCGCGGGTATCGGAATTCGCGCCTGACCCAGGGGTGACGCGGATCACCGCCCGCCCGCGCACGGACCCCCCGCTTGGACGCGGGGATTCGCCCGCGTTAGACTCGCGGGCCCGTGCCTGGATCAGGTTGAATCGAGATCAGCTCGTCGCGTACCGAACGGCGGCCTGGAGCAACGCCGAAGAATGCGAGGCCTTCCTCGCCCGCGTCGAGGACGTGGTCCCCGAGGACGTCCTCGCGATGCTCAAGACCCTCACCGACCGGGCCCTGACCGGTGACGCCGTGCTCCACCGGCGCCGCTGCGCGGCCTTCGCGCGCCTGGCCGGGCACGTCCGCGACCACGCCCTGTTCCCGCACTACTTCAACACCCTGAAGTTCCCGGACCACGAGGTGCGGGCCACCATCGGCCCCCTCATGGCCCAGGTGACGGCGGTGGCCGACCACCCCCAGGTGTGCGAGCTGCTCCGCTCGCGCGACGAGGAGCTGCGGTCCCTGGGCGCGGGCATCCTCAAGCAGGTCGGCGGAAAGACCGTGCTCGGCCTGATCTCGTCGATGATGGCGGAGCGCGACTTCCCCGGCCGGCGCGAGGCCATCGATCTCATCGTCCCCCTGGCCGGGCATCACGCGATCCCCGCCCTGTCCGCGGTGCTGGCCGTGGGCAAGCCTCTCGAGAAACGCCAGGCCCTCCGTTATCTCGCGGACCGCCGGTACGTCGCGGCCAGCCTCGTCACCGCCCTCGAGGCCATGACCCAGGCGTTCGCCGATCACAGTGAAGCGGTGGTGATGGACTCCATTGCCGCCTACTCCGCCCTGTGCACGGAGCCCCAGTACTTCGAGACCCTCGCCCGCTTCCTCGACAACGACAGCCCCAACGTGGTGATGGCCGCGATCGCGGGCCTGCAGCGGTTCGACTCCGCGCGCGCGGTGGAGACGCTCGAGCGAAAGCTCCTGGACGGGCCCACGAACGTCCGCCTGGCCGCCCTTGGCGCGATGGAGGCCATCGGCAACGACGCCATCGTGCCCGCCGTCGTCGACGCCCTCGGCCATCGCACCCTCAACGTGCGGACGCGGGCGGCGGAGATCCTGGCCCGCCTCAGCCAGGAGCGCCGCATCGACTTCTCGCGCACCATCGTGTACCTCCTGCGCACCGGAGACGTGAACCTCCGCCGGATGGCCGCCGACCTCGCGCGCTCGGTCACCAGCGGCAAGGAGGACCTGTGGCCGAAGCTCGTCCGCTTCCTGCGCGACGAGGACTGGTGGGTGCGCGAGCGCGTCGTCGACGCCCTGGTCGAGCTGGCCGGGCGCGCGCTCACGCCGCTGCTGTCCGAGCTGGTGGCCGACCCTTCCGACGTCGTGCGGCGCTTCGCGGTGGAGGTGCTGGCCCGCCTCAACGATCCGGACGCGATCGCCTTGCTCGTCCGCACGGCCATGATGGACGACGACTGGTGGGTGCGCGAGCGCGCGGTCGAGGCCCTGGGCGCCTTCCGTGACCCGCGCGTGGTGCCCGACATCGTCAACATCATGCAATCCGTCCCCGGGACGGAGCTCGTCTGTCTCCAGGCCCTGCTCGATCTCCGGGCCACGGAGACCGCGGCCGAGGTGGCCAGCCTGCTCGACGCCGAAGACCCCGACGTGCGCCTCAAGGCGGTGGAATGCCTGGATGGGCTGCGGGCGGTGGCGCAGGCCCCGCTCGTCGAGCGCGTGCTCAGCGATCCCAACGCGGCGGTGCGGCAGGCGGCGAGGGACACGCTGGGCCGCTGGAAGATCGCGGCCCGGCCGCTGACGGCCCGGGGAGGCCTTTCCTCCCTGGATGCGCTGCTCGTCGCCTGCGTGGAGAAGGGAGCGGACGACCTCATCCTGTCCCCCGGGCAGGCGCCGTACCTGAAGAAGCTCGGGCGCATGGCGACCCTGGAATCGGCGCGGCTGAGCGGGAACGCCGTGGAGACGCTCCTGGCTCCCCGCCTCTCCTCGGTGCAGGCCGCCGAGCTCCGGGCCGGGCGCGAAGTCGATTTCTCGTACGAGGTCTTGTCCCACGGGCTCCGTTTCCGCGCCAACGTCTACCGGCAGCTCGGCGGGATGGGCGCCGTGTTCCGCGCCGTCCCCTCGCACGTCCCCGCGCTGGAGACCCTCGGCCTGCCGCCGGTGGTCGAGAGCTTCGCCGGCTTCCGTGACGGCCTGGTCCTGGTGGGAGGGCCGACGGGATCGGGGAAATCCACGACCCTGGCCGCGATCGTCGACATGATCAACCGCGACACGAGCCGGCACATCATCAGCCTCGAGGACCCGATCGAGTTCGTGTACCCGCGGCGCAAGGGCCTGGTCAACCAGCGTGAGGTCGGGACGCACCTGCGCTCGACGGCCAGCGCCCTGCGTTCCATGCTGCGGCAGGACCCCGACGTGCTCGTGGTGGGCGAGATGCGCGACCTGCCCACCATCCAGTTCGCCGTCACCGCCGCCGAGACCGGGCACCTCGTGTTCGGCACCCTCCACACCGCGTCCGCGGACACCACCATCGACCGCATCGTCAACGCCTTCCCGTCGCACTCGCGCGACCAGGTCCGCTCCATGGTCGCGGATAGCCTCCAGGCGGTGCTCTGCCAGCACCTCATCCCCCGCCGCGACGGCTCCGGCCGCGTGCTGGCGGCGGAGGTCCTCCTCAACAACGACGCGGTGGCGAACCTCATCCGCAAGGGAAAGGCCTTCCAGATCCCGGCCGTGGTGGCCACCGCGCGGGAATCGGGCATGCAGGCCATGGACACCGAGCTGCGGCGCCTGGTGCGGGAGGGCGTGATCACGCCGGAAGAGGCCTACATGCGCGCGTCGAGCAAGAAGGAGTTCGAGAAGGACGAATCGACCGCTTCCGCTCCCGGAGCGCCTCCCGCGCGCGCGGAACGGTCGTAGGGAGGCGGAGCCCGCCCATGGCGCGCATCGACTCGTTCCTCCGCCTCGTCGTCGAGCAGCGCGCCAGCGACCTCCACCTCTGCGCGGGCGCCCCGCCCATCGTGCGCCTGAACGGCGAGCTCGTCCCCCTGCCTTTCCGGACCCTGTCCGACCTGGAGGCGCGCCGCCTCCTCCTGGAGATCCTCTCCGACGCGCAGCGGAAGACGGTCGAGACGGAGAAGGACCTGGACCTCGTCTACGACCTCGAAGGGCAGGCGCGGTTCCGCGGCAACGTCTTCTTCCACAAGCACGGCATCGGGGCCGTGTTCCGGGTGATCCCCCGCCGCATCCCCGACATCGACGAGCTCGACCTTCCGCGGGCGGTCCGGAACTTCACTCGCCTCGCCAACGGGCTCGTCCTCGTCACCGGCCCCACGGGATCGGGGAAGACGACGACCCTGGCCGCGATCATCAACGAGATCAACCGCTCGTATGCGCGCCACATCGTCACCATCGAAGATCCCATCGAGTTCATCCACGATCCCATCCAGAGCCTCGTCACCCATCGCGAAGTGGGCACCCACGCCGAGACCTTCTCGGGCGCGCTCCGCGCCGCGCTGCGCGAGGCCCCCGACGTGGTGGTGGTCGGGGAGCTGCGCGACCTGGAGAGCGTCTCCCTCGCCCTCTCCGCCGCGGAGACGGGCGTGCTCGTGTTCGCCACCCTTCACACGAATTCGGCCGCGAAGTCGATCCACCGCCTGATCGACCTCGTCCCCGAGTCGAGCCGCGACCACATGCGCGGCATGATCTCGGTGCTCCTGCGGGGGGTGCTGGCCCAGCGCCTCTGTCGCCGGCGCGGGGGCGAGGGACGCGTGGCCGCGGTCGAGGTGCTGCTGCACGATTACGCCGTCGCCAACATGATCCGCGAGGACAAGCTCCACCAGCTCGAGGCCCACCTGCAGTCCGCCAGCCCGGAGACGACCGGGATGCAGAGCCTGGACCGCTGCCTGCTCGGCTACGTCCGCACCCGCGTCATCGACCCCGCGGAGGCGCTCAAGGTCGCGAACCATCCGGAGATGCTGGGCTCCGCCCTGGCCGCGCTACCCCGGGAGGCGGACTAGCCATGGCCGGTCCGCCGGACCCGGCGGCCCTGGAGAGCGCTCGCCGCCTCGAGAAGGGCGGCCGGGCGGACGAGGCGGCGCGCGCGTACGTGCAGGCCGGTGCGATCGAGGACGGCGTGCGGGTGATGCGGGGATGCGGCCGGCTCGACGCCGCGGCACGGATGCTGTCGGATGCCGGCCTCCTCCTGGAGGCGGCGGAGTGTCACGTGGAAGCCGGTGATGCCGCCGCCGGCCTGGAGAGGCTGCTGCGGGTGGCGCCCCGGGACCCGCGCTACCGCGAGGCCGCGCGCATCGCCGTGCGTCTGGCCTGCCAGCTCGACACCCTCGGTGTCCGCTTCGAGCAGTTCGTGGGCTCCTTCATCGCCGCCGGTGCGGAGGCGGACGAGGACCTGCCCGTCCTCTACGACCTCGGCGAGCTCTACCTGCGGCACGGGATGCCCGAGAACGCGGAGGAGGTCTTCGAGAAGGTCATGGCCCGCGGACCGGGCTACCGCGGCGTCCAGCAGCGCCTGGCGGACTTGCACCAGGACTCGCCCGCCCTCGACGGCAGGCTGGCCCAGGTGTTCGGCGAGGACGAGCGCTTTCGGCGCGCGGCACGGCGCACCGGCCCCTCCGCGCGACCGGCGTCGGATGCGCCGCCGGTGGCGGGATCGCCCGCCGTCCCCACCCGGCGTCTCGAGGCGATCGACCTCGACGCTCCGGCGCCGTCGCCGACGTTCGCCGCGGGCACGACCGTCGCCGACCGGTATCGCATCGAGGCGGAGATCGGGCGTGGCGGGATGGCCACCGTGTACCGGGCCCGCGACCTCGAGCTGTCGGAGGAAGTCGCGCTGAAGGTCTTCCGTCCCGCTCCGGACGACGAAGAGGGCCTGGCCCGGTTCCGCCAGGAGCTCAAGGTCTCGCGGCGCCTGGTCCACCCGAACGTCACCAGGCTGTACGACATCGGCAATCACCGGGGACACCGCTACATCAGCATGGAGCTGCTCGTCGGCCACAGCGTGGAGGAGCTCATCGGATCCGCCTGGCCGCTGCGCCGGGGCCTCGATTGCCTGATCCAGGTGTGCGCGGGCCTCGCCGCCGCCCACGCGGAGGGCGTCATCCACCGCGACATCAAACCCGGCAACATCTTCCTGACCCGGGAAGGACTGGCCAAGATCATGGACTTCGGGATCGCCCGCCAGCGCGCGGCAGCCGGCGTCACCCAGGCCGGGATGATCGTCGGCACGCCGGAATACCTCTCCCCCGAGCAGATCTCGGGAGGCACGGCCGCGGAGACGAGCGATTTGTACGCCCTGGGCGTGGTCGCCTACGAGATGTTCACGGGCAAGAAGCCCTTCGTGCACGACGAGCTCCTCCGGCTGCTCCAGATGCACCTGGTGATGCCGCCGGAGCCACCTTCGCGCCACCGGCCCGGCCTTCCGGACGCTCTGGAGACGGCGATCCTCACTCTCCTCCGGAAGGATCCGCAGGAGCGGTTCCAGAGCGCGCGTGCCGCCGGCAGCGCGCTGGCCGCCGTCAGCAGCTCGCTCCGGGGCTGAGAGGCGGCCGTCGCGGGCGGGTCACCGGCGGACGCTGTCGTATACTGCCTCCCCATGTCCGGGCCGTCCGAAGAGCCGAGAGTGTGGTCTTTGGTTGGCATGGTGCATCCGCAGGACCGGATTTCCGTGATCGAGCTCCGGCCCCTGCCCTTCCGCATCGGCCGCCACCCCGCCCTCCACCTCACCCTTCCCGCCGAGTCGGTCTCCACCGAGCACGCGGAGTTCTACGGGGACGGCCACGTCCTCCGGCTGCGCGACCTCGGGAGCACGAACGGGACGTTCGTGAACCGGCTGCGCATCCAGGACGCGGTGGTCCGGGACGGCGACGTCGTGCATTTCGCCGATCTCCAGTTCCAGGTCGTCACCAGCCCGGCGCCGACGCGCCGACCGACCGCCGTCTTCCAAGGGCTTCCTTCGCCTCAGCCCCTCCTCGGTGACACGGTGCGGCTCCAGGAGATGTTGCGGATCGGGGCCGTCCGCGCCGTATTCCAGCCGATCGTGGAGCTTCCCGGCCGCCGGGTCGTGGGTCACGAGGCGCTCGGTCGCGGACAGCACCCCGGCCTGCCCGAGAGCCCGACCGAGCTGTTCCAGACCGCGGCCGCGGTGGGGATGGAGATCGAGCTGAGCCGGCTCTTCCGCCGGAAGGTCATCGCGACGCTCTCCGGCCGCTCCGATTTCCCCGTGGTGTCCGTCAATACCCATCCCGCGGAGCTCCGGCAACCCGGCCTCGTCGAGTCGCTCGGGGAGCTGTCGCGGGACGCGCCCCACGTGGAGTTCACGGTGGAGATCCACGAGGGCTCCATCGTCAACGTCGCCGAGATCGTCGCCCTCAAGGCCTCGCTGCGGGATCGCGCGATCAAGCTCGCCTACGACGACTTCGGGGCCGGACAGGCCCGGCTCCTCGAGCTGGGCGAGGCGCCGCCCGACCTGCTCAAGTTCGACATCCGCTTCATCCGCGACGTGCACAAAGCGCCCCCTTCCCGGCGGCGCCTGCTCCGCTCCCTCGTGAGCATCGTGCGCGACCTCGGGGCGGAGCCGGTGGCGGAGGGCGTGGAGAAGGCCGAGGAGGCGGAGGCCTGCATCGACGTCGGCTTCACGCGCGCCCAGGGGTACCTCTTCGGAGTGCCGCGGCCGGTCGACGGCTGACCTCCGCCCGCGCGTCAGCGCAGCCGGATCACACCCTCGGGCTCGCCGCGCGGGACCAGGGCCACGGAATCGATGTCCGCGGAGCCGGCGGCGCGTCCGAGCGTGATCACGAGATCGGATCCCCCGGACGTCGCGTACGAGTAGGGGTGGCGCACGTGGAAGCGCCCGCTCATCGGGTACGTGGTCCAGCGGACGCTCGGGCTCCAGAAGCTCCTCTCCCCCACGTAGAGGACGCCGCTGCCTTCCCCGTCCACGCGCAGCTCGAGGCTGCGCTTGCGCGCGTCCTCGGTCGCGCGCAGGGACACGCCGTCCCACCGGCCGCGCAGGCGCAGCCGCCCATCCTGGACCCTCGCCCCGCGATCCTCGTGCACGTCCTGCATGGTCTCGTCCGCGCCGTCTACGCGCAGGCGGTCGCCGGCGAAGGCCAGGCGGGATCCATGCGCTCCTCCGAGCACGATCGGGTGCTCGCGGATCTCGACCCTGCCGTCCGCGAGGCGCGGCAGGGCGAAGATGACGAGCCGTCGCGTCGCGTAGAAGGCGATCGGGCTGTGCGACACGTCCCACAGCTCGGGATGGGCGGCCGCGACCGGCCGCTGCCGCAGCCGCTCCCAGCGATAGTCGTAGGCGAACGCGCCCAGCGCCTGGACGGCGACGGAGAGCACGCCCAGCCCGACGGTCAGCTTCGGCGCGAGATCGTATCCATCGGGAAGGAACAGGAACAGCAGGGGCAGGGCATCCGTCATGAGGCGCGGTCCCCAGGACTCGCCTCCGTGCCATTCCGCCCAGCGGCCGACGAAGATCCAGTGCGCGAGGACGGCCGCACCGCAGGTGGCGGCCAGGACGCGATCGTCGTAGCGGAGCGCGCGCACCAGGCCCGCCGCCGCCACGAGCGCGATCGGCGTGAAGACGAAGAGGCCCTTGCCCGGCGAAACGAGCAGCCCGAGATGCCCTTCGCCCCAGGGGGCGGAGAAGCGACCGGCGGCGGGAAGTCCCTGGCGCCACGGCGACCCGAAGTACGCCCAGTGATACGCGAGCACGAGGCCGGCCAAGGGCATCGCCCAGGCCGCCAGCGGCGGGATCCGCCGCGGCCAGCGCACGGCGATGCCGATGGCGAGCGCCGCCACCAGCGCGATGTCGGCGTAGCGCGCGGCGACCGCGAAGGCGAGGGGCAGGCCCGCGCGTCCCGCCCAACGGTCGTCGGCTTCGGCGCGAACCATGCACAGGAGGGCCGCGGACAGGCCGAGCACGGCGGCGGGATGCTGCCAGAGCGCCTGGCTCGTGGACCAGACGCTGGTGCCGAGCGCGAACACGGCCGCCGCCCACAGGGCCTCGCGATGCGGGCGACGGCGCCCGATGGCGAGATAGAGGAGCGCGGCCGCCGCCGCCGAGAACAGCGATGCGGCCCACTTTCCGGCCAGGGCCAGGCCCGTCTCGTCCAGCGCGAACAGCGCGCGGGCGGCCGCGAACACCGGGGCGGCGAGGATGGCGGAGCCGATCGGATAGATCGACACGCGGTGCGCGCCGACCTGGCGCGCGAACGGCTCCTCGACGTCGGGGTAGGCGTCGAGGTCGAGGCGGCCCTGCTGGACGAGGCTGGCCGCGACACGCTCGGTCGGCCGCGCGTCGCCGGAGCCGATGGACCGCCCGTTCGCGACGAGGGCCACGAACAGCACGAGGCCGAGCAGGACGGCCGAGACCGGTGAAGGGCCGACCGGTGGTGGAAGGGGCTCTTCGGGCTCGGGCGTCCGGCCGCCCATCAGGCGCGCGCGCTCAAGACGGGCTGGGCGACGGTGCGGCCTGGGCGACGGCGCCGCGGTGGCGCTGGTAGAGGTTCACCCAGCGCTCGTGCTCGGCCAGCGTCTCGCTGAACTGGTGGCTGCCGTCGTTGCGACTCACGAAGTACAGCTCGCGGCTGTCCACGGGATGCAGCGCGGCCTGGAGGGACGCGCGGCCGGGCGAGGCGATGGGACCCGGCGGCAGCCCGGGAAGCCGGTAGGTGTTGTACGGCGAATCCACGTCGAGGTCGCCCTTGCGGATGTTGCCATCCCAGGTCCCCGCCTTGCGCAGCGCGTAGATGACGGTCGGGTCCGTCTGCAGCGGCATCCGCTTCTGGAGCCGGTTCAGGAACACCGCGGCCACGCGCGGCCGCTCCTCCGGACGCGCCGTCTCCGTCTCCACGATCGAGGCCAGGGTCACGATCTGCCGCAGCGTGCGCCCGGTCGGCAGCCGGGGCAGCTCGGGCGCGATCACGGCGCGGAAGCGGCGCACCATGCGCGCGACGAGCTGGGCCGCGGGATCGGGTCCGCGCGGGATGTCGTAGGTGTCGGGAAAGAGATAACCCTCGAGGTCCTTCGCGTCCGGATCGAGGTCCTGGATGAGCTGCGGGTTGCGCGCGGCGGCGAGGAAGGCCTCGGCGGGAATGCCCTTGACCGCGGCCAGGCGGGCCATGTCCTCGAGGTTCGTGCCTTCGGGAAAGGTGACGGTGTGGCGCACGACGTCACCGCGCACGAGCTTGTCCACGATCTGCTCGAGGCTCATCGACCCTTCGAGCGCGTACTCGCCGGCACGCAGCCGGCCCGTCTCTCCGCGGCTGAGCACGTAGACGCGGAAGACTTCCGGATGCCGGACCAGCCCGAGCTGATGGAGCTGGCGGCCGATGTCGAGGACGCCCGCGCCCTGGGCGACGAGGAGGGCCTGCGCAGGATCGCCGCTGCCGCGCACCGGCCAGCGCGTCTCGTGGAACCACGCGCCGTAGGCGACCGCGAGCAGGAGGAGGACGAGGATGAACTTGCGCAAGGCCGCGCTCAGGCTCCGGCCTTGGCCGCGGCGGCGGACGGCCGCTCGTCGAGGTACTCCTGGAGGATCACGACCGCCGCCACCTGGTCGACCACGCGCTTTCGCTCCTTCCACCCCATGCCGGCCTCGCGCAGCTTCTCCTCCGCTTCTACCGTGGTGAGCCGCTCGTCGCGTGTGACGACGGGCACGTCGGCCAGCCGCCGGCGCAGGCCTTCCACGAAACCGAGCACTTTTTCCGCTTGCGGACCGCGCGTGCCGTCCATGTTGAGGGGCAGGCCGACGACGACGGCGGCCACCTCGTGGAGGCGGGCCAGGTCCGCCAGGGCGGCCGCGTCCTTGCCCCCTCCCTTCCGGGTGACGGTCGTGAGCGCAGAGGCCAGGGTGGCCGTCTCGTCCGAGAGGGCCACGCCGATGCGGCGATCGCCGACGTCGAGCCCCATGTGCCGCCCCCGCGCGCCGATGGGCATCGAGGCGCCTCCGCGATCGAGTATAGCGTGGCCGCCCGGCCGTTCCTTGACTGCCGCGGAGCGCTCTGCCATGCTTCGCGCGCCTTTCACCCTTCCCATGCAACCGTCCAAGTACAAGGTGCTCGAGGAGCTCGGGGCCGGCGGCATGGGCAAGGTCTACAAGGGTCTGCTCATCGGGCAATCCGGTTTCCAGCGCCCGATCGTGATGAAGCAGCTCCGTCAGACCGACGATGCGGGCCACCTCCGCATGTTCGTGGACGAGGCGCGCCGATACGCCGTCCTCGACCACGAGAACATCGGCCGCATCTTCGATTTCGACACCGTCGACGACAAGCTCTGCATCATCCTCGAGTACATCGACGGCTGGAGCCTGATCGAGTACCTCGAGCGGCACCGCGAGCTGCGGCGCCTCCCCGAGGTGGACCTCTCCATCTTCATCGCCAGCCGCGTCTGTCGCGCCCTGCAGTACGTGTTCGAGCGCTCCGCCATCGTCCACCGCGACATCAGCCCCAGCAACATCATGATGACGCGCGAGGGCACGGTGAAGCTGATCGACTTCGGCATCGCCACCCAGAGCGGCACCCGCGACTCCAGCCTGACCGGCAAGCCCGCCTACATGGCGCCGGAGATGGTGGTGGAGCTGCGCGCGGACAACCGCAGCGACCTCTTCTCGCTCGGCACCGTGCTCTTCGAGATGCTGACCAACGAGCGCCTCTTCCAGGGCAAGACCACGGCCGAAGTGCTCGAGCAGGTCATCGCCGGCCATCACCCCTCGCCGCGCACGTTCAACCCCGCCATCCCCGACGGCGTGATGGCCATCGTGCGCACCGCCCTGCAGCGGGACCCGACCCGGCGCTACGCCTCCGCGGGCGAGATGGGGGCCGCTTGCGAGCATTTTCTCTACGACAAGGGATACGGGCCGACCAACCTCACCCTGAAGCAGTATCTCCACGCGCTCTTCCCCGAGTTCAAGCCGCCGCGGCCGCTCACGCGTGAAGAGTTCCCGCTCGTCGAGCCCACGCTCATCCCCATCAGCGACGGGCCCTCCTCGCGGCGCGACGGGAAAGAGGACGACAAGACGCCGGTCGCGCCCCTCAAGCACGCGTACAACGTCGCGGTGCCGCCGCCGGATGCCCCGCCGACCCTGGCCCCCGGCCACGCGGGCCCTCGCCCACGACGTCTGAAGACGCGCCTGCGCCCGCGTTGACCGCGCCCGGACCGGCCGCCGCGCCCGCGCGCCCGTCAGGGGCGCACGCGGTCTCGCTCGCGGCGAGCCTCGGCCTCTTCGCCTCGATCCTGGTCGTGTTCGTCACCTCGGGACCCATCGAGATCGGCGCGAAGTCGGTCCTTTGGCGCTGGTTCACTCCCGGGGCGCGGCTGCGCGACCGGGTCGTCCTGCGCCTGCCCGCCCTGCGCCGGCAGGAGGAAGGGCGACTGGCCGTCGAGGCACGCGCGGCCGCCGCGCCGGACGCGCCGCTCGCCGTTTCCATCGATGGGGATCCTCCGTCGCGGGTGGCGCTGGATCCGATGCGCCGCACGTGGCTGGCCTTACCGGCACGGGGCGCCGACGGCGCCGACGTCACCCTGGCGCCCACGGGCACCGCGATCCTCGACGGCATCGTGATCCGCACGCGGCCGGAAATCGCGAGGGCGGTGGTGGCCGGGGTCGCGGTGGCCTTGATCGCCTTCGCGTTGCTGCGGGCACGGCCACGGGACGAGGCGCTCGGACTGGCCTTCTTCGCCATGGGCGGGACGGTCCTTTGCTGCGTGCCGGGATGGGTCGCCCTCTCCTGGCCCGGCGCCGCGACCCTCGCGCGCACGTTGCTGCCTTCCGCGATCGCGCTCGGCGGTCTCGCTCTGGCCCTGGCGCGCACGCGCCAGCGCGCCACCATCACCCGACTGGCCGTGCTCGTCACCGCCGGCCTCCTCGGCTGCTGGATCCGCGCGTACTTCCTGCCCTCGGCCGGATCCTGGGACGTCGACTTCTGGCGCACCGCGATCCTGAACGGAAGCGCGCACGGGTACGCGCGGACCTACGGGGGTCCGGACGACGTGCCCGCAGGGCACCTCCGCGCACAGCTCACGGGCAAGGAACCCGTGTCCCTGCCCTCGATGGTGGGCCGTCCCATCGTCGTGAACTACCCGCCCCTCACGATCACGATGTGGACGCTCTTCTGGCGGATGACCCAGCGCTGGGGCGTGCGCCTCGAGCCCATCGAGGCGCAGGCCCTGGCCGTCAAGGTCTCGCCCGTCGCGGGCGACGTCCTCGCGGTGGCCGTGCTCCTCTGGATTCACCGCCGCCGTCCCTGGCGCGCGGCCACGCTGGCCGCGTTCTACTGGGCGACGCCGGTGTCCTGGCTCAGCGGCGCCGTGCTCGGATACCAGGACGGCGCTTATGCCCCGCTGGCCGTGATTGCCCTGGCCATCGCCGCGGCCGGAAACGGGTTCTGGGCGGGCGCGGCCCTCGGCGTGGCCACGATGGTCAAGCTGCAGGCGCTGCTGCTCACGCCCGCGGTCGCGGGCGCCCTCATCGCCGGCGTGGACGCGCGGCGCGCCGTGGGGCGCGTGGCCGCCGCCGCCGCCGGAGGTCTGACGGCCATCGCGCTCGCCTTCTCGCCGTTCGCTCTCGCGGGCACGCTTCCGGCGGCGGTCGTGCACGTCAACAACAGCTGGCTTCCCGGGCCCACTTCCGGCGGATCACCGAACGTCTGGTGGCTGGTCGGCCACGTGATGACGACGCTGCGCAAGGGCGGCAGCCTCACCGGCCGCGTGCAGTTCATCTTCGACGCGACCGTGGGCCTGCCCTTCTTCGCGATCGGACGCGTCCTGTGGATCACGGCGGCGCTGGCCACGGTGTTCTACCAGCGGCGTCACCCCGGTCTCCACCCGGCTATGCTCGGGGGGGCCACTGTCTTCTTCTCCTACGCGATGCTGGCCACGGGCGCGTACGAGAACCACATCCACACCCTCTTCCTTCTCCTCCTGGCCGGCGGCCTGATGACGCGGCGCTGCCGTGTCATCGCCACCCTGGGCGCGGCCGTGTACGTCCTGGACATGCTCCTGATGTCGGGGCTGGGCCGGTTCTACACGTGGCGCTACCTCGTGGTCGAGCCGCTCACGCCCGTGTTCGACGCGGTGCGCATGGGTCTCGGCTTCGACCTCACCGTGCTCCTGGCGGTCGTGAACCTGGCCCTGTTCGCGGCCTGGTGGATGGGATTCCCCGCCGCGCTCGAGACAGGCGACGACGGGAGCGGCGCCGCCTACCGGCGCCCGGAGGCCGTCGCTTAGAATCGCCGGATGCTTTCGAGACACCTTGCCTGCGCCTTCGCGGTGGGCGCCATCGCGCTGACCGCCTGCGGTCCCTCCTCCTCCGGCAAGGCCGTGCGGCGCGCGAAGCAGCGCGTGTTCGTCCTCGGTTTCGACGGCATGGACCCGAACCTGGCGCGCAAGTGGATGGACGAGGGCAAGCTCCCGAACCTCAAGCGGCTCGCGGAGCAGGGGACGTTCGCGAAGCTGGAGACCACGCAGCCGTCGGAGTCGCCCGTGGCCTGGGCCAGCTTCGCCACCGGCGTCAATCCCGGCAAGCACAACATCTACGACTTCCTCAAGCGCGACCTGCAGACCTATCTGCCCGACGCGAACATGGGAGTGAAGGTCGTGCCGCCCGTCTTCAAATGGGGCTTCCTTCCCGTCAAGCGGCCCGAAATCACCTCCACGCGCGGCGGCACTTCGTTCTGGAAGCACGCCTCCGAGGATGGGCTCAAGAGTGTCGTCCTCACCGTGCCCATGAACTGGCCCCCGGACGACATTCACCACGGCGCGATCCTGGGCGGGCTTCCGCTAGGCGACATTCGGAACACGCTGGGCACGTTCAACTACTGGGCCACCGACCTCAGCTCGTTCGAAGAAGGCAACACCGAGTTCGGCGGCTACCTCAAGCGCCTCCTCTTCGAGGGCGGCGTGGCCCAGCCCCTGCTCAAGGGCCCCGATAGTCCCATCCTCAAGCAGGAGGAACGGGAGCTCCAGGCGAAACAGAAGACGGGCGCGCTCTCCGATCCGGACACGAAGCGCCTCGAGGAGTTGGCCACGAGCAAGGCGGTCGACATCCCGTTCACGGTCAAGTGGACGGAAGGTAGCGGGCACGCCGAGCTCGACATCCAGGGGACGCACCTCGATCTCAAGACGGGCGAGTGGAGCGGCTGGGTCCCCCTCACGTACAAGTTCAACGCCCTCGTGAAGGCGCACGGCATGGCCCAGTTCCACGTCATCCGCGCCGACGGCGAGCTCCAGATCTATGCCTCGCCCGTCAACCTGGACCCCCGCGATCCCCCCGTCCCGATCTCGCAGCCCAAGGAGTTCTCCAAGCAGCTCGTGGACAAGATCGGCCTCTACCGCACGCTGGGCTGGGCGGAGCCCACCATGGCCCTCGTGGAAGGGCGGCTCGACGAGTCCGACTTCATGTACGACGCCAACAAGGCCATGGACGATCGCGAGCGCATCTTCTTCAAGAACCTCGAGGACGACGACTGGGACCTCTTCGTGGCCGCCATCGAGACCACCGACCGCGTGTCGCACATGATGTGGCGTCTCATCGACCCCAAGCACCCCATGTACGACGCGGCCCTGGCCGCCAAGTACGGCGACTCGATCGAGAAGATCTACCGGCGCGCGGACGACCTCGTGGGCCGGATCGAAGCCAAGCTTCCGCCGGGCACCGCCTACTTCGTGATGTCCGACCACGGCTTCCACTCGTTCCGCCGCGGGGTGAACATCAACACCTGGCTGGTCCAGAACGGCTACATGGTGTTCCACGGCCAGGAGGGCCAGAAGAAGGGCCTGGCCGACCTGTTCGGCCACGGCAGGTTCTGGGAAGGCGTCGATTGGACGCGGACCAGGGCCTACGCCGTGGGTCTGGGCCAGATCTACTTCAACCTGCGCGGACGGGAGGCGCAGGGCATCGTCTCCGCGGGGGCGGAGTACACCGCGCTGCAGGACGAGATCGCGGCCAAGCTCGTCCAGCTGAACGATCCCGACAGCGGGGAGGCCGTCATGCGCGCGGTGTACAAACGCGACGACATCTACAAGGGCGAGTACCTCCAGTACGCGCCGGATCTCCAGGCTGGCTTCAATGACGGGTACCGCGTGGGGTGGCAGGACACGCTGGGCCAGATCCAGCGCACGATCGTGGAGAACAACAACCGCAAGTGGAGCGGCGACCACTGCGCGACCGCCACCGAGATCAGCGGAGGCGTGCTCTTCACCAACCGCAAGATCTCCACGACCTCGCCGAGCATCATGGACCTCTCCCCCACCATCCTGAAGCTCCTCGAGGTGCCCCTGCCCGCCGACGTCGACGGCAAGCCACTGTTCTAGGAGCCCGTCGCCACCGCGATGGGACGGGCTCGTGATGGGGCACCCCCACACGAGCGAGAGTGACCCGCGGCGGCACGCGGTGGTGATTCCATGTCCGGAATGGGCCCATCAGGCGGCTGTCCCATCCGGCCCCGACGGCCGCCTCGCGCCATCCTGGCCCTTCTCATGCTCGCGGGCGGGCTCGTTCATGCACAGATCCCGTCGACTTCGCCCGCGCCGTCGGCCTCTCCCGCCGCGACCCTCGATCGCGCGTCCACCACGGACGAGCGTCTGCGGCGCGTGCGCGAGCGCAAGCAGTCGATCGAGCGTGACGTCGCGCGCCTGCGCGGCCAGGAGCAGAGCCTGCTCGCCGACGTGGAGCGCCTCGATCTGGAGGTGCGCCTCCGCACCGAGCAGCTGCGCGAGACGCAGCTCGTCCTCCATCGCGCGAGCGAGCAGATGAACGCGACCTCGCGCCGCGTCCGCGAGCTGGAGGCGGCCGTGGCCCAGGCCCGCCCGCAGCTGGCGGCTCGGGCGCGCGCGCTCTACAAGATGGGCGACCTCTCCTACCTGCGGATGCTGCTCTCGGTCGAGCAGCCGGCGGACATGCTGCGCGGATATCGTTTCGTGAGCGGGCTGGCCCGGCGCGATCGCGAGAAGATGGCGGCCCTGCGCGCCAACCTCTCGGCGCTGGCGGCCACCCGCGACGAACTGCAGAAGAAGACGCGCGAGACGCTCGCCCTGCGCGCCGACCTCGACCGCGCCCGCCGCTCCCTGGAGGGCGACCGCCAGCGGAAGTCGGAGCTGCTCACCTCCATCGTGGAGAAGAAGGAGACGCACGCGGCCTACCTGCAGGAGCTGGAGGAGGCGGAGGGCAAGCTCGGGCAGCTGCTGTCCGGCCTGACCGAACGCGACATCACCGTGCCCATCACCGTCTTCAAGGGAGCGCTGCCCTGGCCCGCCCACGGGCGCGTGCGCATCGCCTTCGGGCGCCACAAGCATCCGCGCTTCGAGACCTACACCCTGCACAACGGGATCGAGATCGATGCGCCCCTGGACGCGCCCGTCAACGCGGTGCACGACGGCACCGTGGCCTTCGCCGATCAGTTCCTCGGGTACGGGCTGATGGTGATCCTCGACCACGGGGGCAAGAACCACACGCTCTACGCCCACCTCGCGGAGACCCGCGTGCAGCCCGGCCAGCACGTGTCCGCGGGGGACGTGGTGGGAACGGTGGGCGCGTCCAGCGTCGAGGGCCCCGGCCTCTACTTCGAGCTGCGCTCACAAGGGAAGCCGCAGGACCCGCTGGAATGGCTGGCCCGCGAGGGGCATTAGGCGCTTTCCCGCTATAATGCGGTTGGAGCACGGCGGCCCTCGCGCCGTGCGGAAGGTGCCATGATGAGCCCCCGCAGTCGCCTCGTCCTCGCTCTCGTCTCCACTCTTCTCGTCGCGTACGTCGCCGTCGGGTCGCTCCTCGGACGCGTGTTCGGGGACACGACCTACGGACAGCTCGCGGTGTTCAACGAGGTCGTGCGGCTGGTGCTCGACGCCTACGTCGAGCCGGTCAACATCGACCACGCGATGATGGGCGCGCGCATGGGGCTCACGGACGCGCTCGACGGAGACAGCGCCTACCTCGACGCCGACGAGCTGCGCGCGTACCAGCAGCCTCCGCGCGAGGGCGAGGCCGAGATCGGGGTGGTGCTCACCCGCCGCTTCTCGTTCCTGATGGTCGCGGCCACCCGCGCCGGCTCGCCCGCCGCGAAGGCCGGGGTCAAGCCGGGCGACATCATCAAGACGATCGACGGCCGCCACTCGCGGTCCCTCTCGCCGCCGACCGGCCAGCGCCTCCTGCGCGGGGAGCCGGGCTCCATCGTGAAGCTGACGCTGTTGCGCGCGGGGAGCGATCCGCTCGACCTGTCCGTGGTGCGCGAGCGGCTGGTGCCCGTGGCGCCGGAGAGGCGGATGCTTGCCGATGCGACCGGCTACATCAAGGTGGCCGAGTTCACGCCGCGTGCGGCGGAAGAGGTCAAGAGCGAGATCGACGCCCTGCGGCGGGCGGGCGCGCATGCCCTGGTCCTCGACCTCCGGGGATCGGGCGCGGGCGCGCCGACGGACGGCGTGAAGGTCGCCGAGCTGTTCCTCAAGGGAGGGTCGATCGGGAAGCTGGCCGGCGCGCGCGAGGACGAGCAGGTCTTCAGCGCCGATCCGGCGCGGTCGGCGTGGGATCGTCCCCTGGCCGTGCTCGTGGACACGGGGACGGGAGGCGCGGCCGAGGTCGTGACGTCGGCGCTGCTCGATGCCGGCCGTGGTCCCGTCGTCGGCGAGCACACGTTCGGCCGCGCGGGCGTGCAGAAGATCGTTCCCCTGGCCGAGGGCGGGCTCCTGCTCACCGTGGCCAAGTACGTCTCGCCCAAGGGCACGGCCATCCACGGGAAGGGCATCGAGCCCACGGTGGTGGTGGACGTTCCGGAGCGCGACGACGACGAGGCCGCGCCCGCCGGCGACCCCATCCTCGACAAGGCGCTCGAGGTGCTGAAGAACCCGCCGGCGGCGAAGAAGGCGGCGTAGCAACAGCGGCGCTGCGCCTACTTGACCTCGAAAGACGCGTCCTTCGTATAGTCCTTCTTCGCGACGTTGTCGCGGACGCGCAGCTGCACCACATACTTGCCGGGCGCGAAGTTCGTGAGGGGCACCGGTCCAATCGACGGGCTCGCGACGTCCGTCTCCACGACCTGGTCCTCGGTCTTCGCCACCGGCTTGCCCTCCTTGAGGATCGAGAAGCCCCAGGTCACCGAGGCCTTGCCCGTGGTGGGGTCCTTGGTGGCGTTGTAGACCGCGCCGATCACGCTCATCTCGCCTGACTTGGCGAAGACGTTGTCGAAGGATGGCGTCAGGCGATTGGTGCCAAGGACGAAGTCGGACATCGGGTCCTTCGGATCGGGCGTCGCCCCGCCCTCCTGGATGCTCTGGAGCATCACCAACGGCATGATGTCCAGCTCGCCCTCGCCGAGATCGGGGACGGTCACGGGAATGACGGCGACCGACCCCTTGCCCGACTTGGGATCGAGCACGCCGACGTTGAGGGTGTACTTGCCCGGGCGCAGCGTCATTCCGTAGGAGGCCATGACGGAACCGTCCTCCGCGAATTCGCCGTTCACGAGGCGATCCTTCTGGGCCGCGGTCCGGCCCTGGGCGTCGAGGGCCTGGACGACGACGTTCACGGGCGCCGTCTTCGCGCCCGCGTCGCGGGGCAAGCCCGTCGCGCGGACGAGGCCGGCCACGTAGGTGGCTCCCTCCGGGCTGCGCAGCATCATCGCGTTCTGCGTGGTGACGGGGAAGTCCTGCCGCGGCGTCTTGAGCAGCGTCTGGGCCGGGCTCGGCTTCGGAAGCTGGTCGACGAGCTTGACGATGTGTCCATCCGCGCCCTTCTTGTAGGCGAGGTTCGGACGGGCGACCTTGCTCTCCGCCACCTTGCTGAGCTGCTCGCTCAGGCGCGCGCCCTGCGGGAGCTGGCAGTCCTTCTCGAATTGGATCTGGACCTGTCCGCCCGCGAAGGTCTGCCCCGGACGATCGCGATAGGTCCAGATCTCGGACGGCCGCAGCGAGGGGGCATCGCCCGACTGCTTGTCCTGCTTCATATCGTCCGGCTTGCCGAGCAGGAGATAGACGCGGCCGCAGTCGGTGGCGGAGCCCGGCTGCCCGGCGACCTTGAACAACCGGTCCACTTCCGCGCGCTGCGTGTTGTAGGCGGCCTGGAACTCGTTTTCGGGCGTATCGAGGTCGGGATCACGCCGCGCCCAGAAGATCTTCTCGAACTCGAGACGGTCGGCCTTGTCCTTGAGGTCGCGGAAGGTCTTCTCCTCGTCCGGCAACATGAGGGGGCGCCCCTCGTCGAGCCACTTCTTGTCTTCCTTGTCGAGCCCGGCGCGGGCGGCCGCCGGCGCCAGCGAGAGGACGGCCACGGCGAGCGCCAGCTTGAGCCTCAGGGACATGTCGTCTTCTCCTTGATCAGCCTTCAACCGATTCTACGTGGACGGCGACGGCGCGGGCAGGGCCACGCGCGCGACGATCTTGACCACACGCGCCAGGGGCCGGCCACCCTCGTCGCCAAGGGCGAGCACGACGCGATCGCCCGGCCGAAGATCCTCGAGCCGCACCGCGCGGCCGCGCGAGACGAAGCGGGTGCCGGGGCCGGTGGCCGCGTCCACCTCGTTTCCGTCGCGGCCCTCCGTCTTGATGGAGACGGAGCGTCGCGCGAGGTCGACGCGGGTCAGCTCTCCGGCCAGCACGCGCGCGGGGAGCAGGGCCGGCGCCTCCGCGGTGGCGGAGGCGCGCGCCACCACGGCCAGCGCAAGCGCGGCCCACGGCACGAAGGCGGGGACTCTCCTCACCCGACCAGTCTAGCTCGGGACGTGATCCCGATCACGCCCCGGCGTCTTCGTGTTACCTTCATCGCCATGGCTCGTATGCGCGTCCCGGCCCTACTCTGCCTGGCCCTCGCCTTCGGCCTGGCCGCGGATGCGATCGCCGACGCCCCCCCATCCCGATCCTCGCGCCGCCGCCGCGTGGCGAGGGCGCGGCCGCGCCCGCCGGCGCTGCCTGCCCTCGTCGTTCCGGCCTCGGCGTCCGCGCGCGACCTCCAGGTCGGGGAGGCCTGCCGGCGCGGCCTCGAGGGCACGTCGGGCGCCGTGGTGGCGATGGACCCCTACACCGGGCGCGTGATGGCGCTCGTCAACCCGCAGCGCGGGATGGCCACCGCCTACCAGCCCTGCTCCGTCTTCAAGATCGTGGTGGCGGTGGCGGGGCTCACGGAAGGCGTGATCACGCCGGAGTCGACGTACAACTGCACCGGCGGGTGCTGGATCTGGCCCGGCCATGGCGTCTTGAACCTGCGCCAGGCGCTGGCCCAGTCCTGCAACCCCTATTTCGAGTGGGTGGGCGAGCGCCTGGGCTACGAGCGCGTCCACCACTACGCGGAGCTGCTGGGCCTGGGCAGCCCTTCCGGCATCAACCTCGAGGGCGAGGCCTCGGGGACGATCCCGGTGGCGGTCCGGCCCAGCCAGGTCGGCCATCTCTCGAGCCACGCCGCGGGCGTGGCGACGTCCGCCGTACAGCTGGCCGTGCTTCTCTCCGCCACCGTGAACGGCGGCATCATCTACCAGCCGCAGGTGAGCGGGCCCGACGGCTTCGCCGCCCACGAGCGCTGGCGCCTTCCCGCGGGCACCGTGCTGGGCGGGCTCTCGGACGGCTTCCTGAGCGCGGTCAACGAAGGCAGCGCCTCGAGCGCGTTCGATCCGGACGTGATCGTGGCGGGCAAGACCGGGACGTGCTCCGGGGTCGGCTGGTTCGCCTCCTACGCGCCCGCCGACCGTCCGGAAGTCGTGGTCGTGGTGTTCGTGCGGGGAGGCAGCGGACACGTCGCCTCCGCCGTGGCCGGCCGCATCTACCAGAACCTCTACAAGCCCGCCGCCCCTCCCCACGCTGTCGGCGGTGGAAAATAACCGTCCTTACCGCTCCAGCTCGATCTCCACGCGGCTGTTCTCGCGGGGCCGTACCTCGATCTCGCGCTCGACCGTGCGGTAGCCCGGACGCACGACCTCGAGGCGGTGGCGGCCGGGGGCGAGCCGAAGCGTCTCGACGCGGCGGCCCGATCCGCGGAACTCGCCGTCGACGTACACGGAGGCATCGGACGGCTTGAGGTCGAGACGCAGCGTCGCCGCTTCCGCGTCGTCGCGCTCGTCCTCGACCTGGTCGTTCTCGTCACGGTCGCGCCGCCCGTCGTAACGATGGTCGTCACGGCCGTAATTGCGGTCGTCGCGATCGCGGTCGTCGCGATCGCGCTCGTCTTCGCGCCGATATGCGCCCGGCTCGCCGATCACCTCGTCGGTGTCCTCGCCCGTGCCGCGGTCCATGACGTGATGGATCTTCAGCGTCTGATCCACCGGCACGTGCACGCGGAACTTGTGCGTGCGATACCCGTCGAGCTTGAGGCTGATCTCGTGGCGCCCCGGCGGCACGTACAGCCGCTGGAAGATGCCGTCGAAGTCGTCGGCGATCCCGGCGTAGTAGCCGTCCACGTACACGCGAGTCTGCTGCGGGTCGACGATGACGCGCAACGATCCGCTGTCGCGGTAGCGGCCGCGGTAGTAGTACGGCGCGTAGCCGTAGGAGCCGCTGTAGTAGAACGGCGAGTACCCGTAGGCGCCGTAGTAGAACGGGTCGGACGCGTCGTAGTAGTAGTTGCGGCCGTAGTAGTACGGCGAGCCGTAGTAGTAGTTGCGGCCGCTCAAATGGTCGCCGGTGCCGGTGCCCGGACGCGGGTGGCGCCGCTGCGCGTCGGTCTGGGGCGGCGAGGAATCGCGGCTGTCCCCCGACGACGAAGACGACGAGGATGACGACGATGACGAGCTCCCCGATGAGCTCTCGGAGGTGCCGGTGTGATGCTCGCCGGCGCTCGACGAGCCGCCACCGCTTCCCCCTCCCCGTGGTACGGCATGGTCCTGGACAGCGGACACGAGCGCGGGCACCGCAGTCAGGCCCAGGGTGAGTGCGAACGCCGTCCAACGTCCCTTCATCGCGACCTCCAGGTCAGATCGAGCTGACGACCGCCCGTGCAAGCCACGTACCGGCTGAGTGTGCGCCCATAAACCGTCGGAGATCAAGGGGTTCATCCGGCCGCCGCTCGGACATGCTGTCCGCGAGGAGGGACAACCCGGCCTGCATCTGCGACCCCGGGATGACACGGCTATACTGCGCTTCTGCCGATGCCCCGCCTGCTCATCTCGTGCGGCGAAGCGTCGGGCGATCTGTACGGCGCGGAGCTCGTCCGCGATCTTCGTGAGCGCGTGGCCGGGCTCGACGTGCTCGGCCTGGGCGGCGACCGGCTGCAAGCCCAGGGGGCGTCCCTCTTCGCGCACGTGCGCGACCTCGCGGTGGTGGGCCTTCTGGAGGTCGTCTCCCATCTTCGCGACCTGCGGGCCGTCTTCCGACGCGTCCTCGAAGAAGCCGACCGGCGCCCGCCCGACGCCGCCGTGCTCGTCGACTATCCTGACTTCAACCTTCGGCTGGCGCGGGAGCTCCACCGCCGCGGGATCCCGGTCATCTATTACGTTTCCCCCCAGCTCTGGGCCTGGCGCCGGGGACGCATTCACGATATCCGCGACTCCGTGGCCCGCATGCTCGTCATCTTCCCCTTCGAGGAGCAGCTCTATCGGGAAGCCGGCGTCCCCGTGACCTTTGTCGGCCACCCGCTCGTGAGCCTCGTGCATCCGGCCGCGGATCCCCTCGCGTTCCGACGCGATCTGGGCCTCGACCCGGACCGGCCGCTCGTCGCGCTGCTCCCCGGAAGCCGTCCCAAGGAGGTCGCGCACAACCTTCCCCCCATCGCGGCCTCCGTGGATGCGCTCCGCGCCGCCCGCCCCGACCTGCAGTTCGTCGCCGCGGTGGCGGCCTCGCTCGACCCTTCGGTCGTGCGGCGCGGCCTGGGCGACCGCCCGGTCACCGTCGTGCACGACCGCACGCACGCCGTCCTCTCCGCGGCCACCGCCGCCATCGTCGCCTCCGGCACGGCGACGGTCGAGGCCGCGCTCCTGGGCGCACCCATGGTCGTCGTCTATCGGCTCTCCCCCTGGACCTATCGCCTGGGAAGACGATTCGTCCGCGTCCCGTATTACGCCATGGTGAACCTCATCGGCGGACGCCGGGTCGTTCCCGAGCTGATCCAGTCCGATTTCACCGCCGACCGCGTGCGCGCCGAGATGCTCCCGCTCCTCGACGACACGCCGGCCCGGCGCCAGATGCAGAGCGACCTCGCTGCGGTTCGGGAGAAGCTGGGCGGACCGGGGGCCTCCGGCCGGGCGGCCGACGCCGTGGCGCCCTTCCTGAATGGAAAAAGCCTTGACACATCGCTGGTTCCATGAGACCGTCTCATGGAATTTCTAGCTCTTGCAGGGGGTGCGCATGCGAAGCGCGACGGCACCAGTCGTCCTGGCAGTGGCAGCCGCGGCTCTCGTGTCTTGCCATACGATCACGGAGGACCTGCCGAGCCATCCCTCTCCGGTCCAGGTCGGTGGTCCCGGTTCCATCCCGGTGATCGTCATCCCCGTGCCCGAACAAACGCCGCTGCCGGTCGTGCCTTCGCCTTCGTCGCCGATCGCGCCCTCACCCAACCCGCGGCCGACGGCCACGCCCGACAGCGGCGGCGGTGGCGGCGAGCCTCCGGTCACGAACACGTCGCCCGTCGTGAAGCTGAACGCGCACGTCTACTTCATCGAGTGCGACGGAGCGCCGGTGCCGGGCAGCGGCGGCGCCGACTCGGCGCCCGCAGGTTGCCGGATACACTTCGACTGCACGGCCCGCGACTCGACGAATTCGCCGACCGTCCCCCGCGGCAACCCGGTATGGACCTACAGCAACCCGGGCCTCGTCAACGGAGGCAACACGGGCTTCAACCCCGTCGTCATCGCGAAGGCGCCCGGCTGTTTCAATTACTACGCGGAAGTCGACGGCGTGAGGTCGGGCACCTCCGGGTTCTGCATCCAGTAGCCGATCCCTCCGTCCCCGGATGACGCGGCGCGGGAGCCGCCTCCCCGCGTCTAGACCATTGAACCCGCTCCGGTCGGCTGTTATGATCCGCTTCCTGCCCCGATACGGCTCCGCGGAGGTACCTCGATGGCGAAGCGGATCCTTGTGGTCGACGACGACGAGAACATCCTGAACCTCGAGAAGACCATCCTGGAGCAGAAGGGTTTCGACGTGACGGGCGCGGCGGGGGGAGCGGAAGCCTTGAAGGTCCTCGAGGACAAGGTATTCGACCTCGTCCTGCTCGACGTGATGATGCCGGAGGTCGACGGCTTCGCGGTCTGCCGCCGCATCAAGGAAGACCCCCGCCTCAAGGACATCCCGGTGATCTTCCTGACCGCGAAGGGCGGCGGGGACGCGCTGGCGGAAGGTTTCGAGTCGGGCGCCGTCATGTACATCAACAAGCCCTTCACCGCGAACAAGCTCCTGACCATCGTGAACACGATGCTGGAATCCGGCAGCAACCTCTCTTGAATCCGCTGCCGCCTCTATTAGGACTGCGCTCCGTCTAGAAGAGGCGCATTCCTGGAGGACGTCCAATGGATCCGATCCTCGACAAGGCGCGCGCGGCGCAGAACGCGCTCGAGCGCCTGATGAACTCCGTCCCCGGCTTCAAGGGCTATCGCGAGCGCGACCTGCGGCGCGACGCCGACCGCCTGCAGCGCGAGCACATCTCCGCGCGGCTGGAGGACGGCAAGAAGGCCCTCAACCAGGTGGCCAACGCCATCACGCGCGGCGGTGACCTCGACGTCATCAACGACGTGGAGACGGCGCGCAAGCGCCTGGACAAGGTCGCGAACCGGATCCGCTATGCGGAGCGCGGATACAGCGGGTTCTTCGACGCGGTGAAGGTCGACGAGACGGTCCTGGCGAAGGTGTATCAGTTCGACATGGGCCTGATCGAGGACGTCGACGGCGTGCGCGCGGCGGCGGCCGCCACCGCGCAGGCCGGCGACGCCCGGACGTCGGTGCAGGACCTGATCGGGCGGATCGACGCGCTGGACGCGCGGCTCTCCGATCGGGAGAACGTGCTGCGCGGCGTCAAATAGGGGGAGAGATGGCGGCCCTTCTCGAGGTCATCCAGCACTTCGACGACTCCGGGGCGGAGATCGTCCACCGTGAGCCTCCCACCGGCTCCGCCGACACCAAGCTCGGCGCCCAGCTCATCGTCCAGGACAACCAGTGGGCGGTCTTCTACCGTGACGGAAAGGCCCTCGACACCTTCACCTCGGGCCGACACACCCTCACCACCCTGAACCTGCCGCTGCTCGGCAAGCTGGTCGGACTCCCCTTCGGCGGCAAATCGCCCTTCCAGGCCCAGGTCTACTTCATCAGCCGCCAGACCTTCACCGAGATGAAGTGGGGCACGAAGGAGCCGATCACCTTCCGCGACAGCGAGCTCACGATGGTGCGGCTGCGCGCCTTCGGCCGTTTCTCCATGCGCGTCACGGATCCCCAGGTGTTCCTCGGCCAGCTCGTGGGCACGAAGGGGCGATACACGACCCAGGCCATCGAGGACTTCCTGCGCGACCTGTGCGTGGCCCGCCTCAACGACCTGCTGGGCGAGACCCTCAAGACGATCCTGGACCTGCCCCGCTACTACGACGAGCTGGCGGGCGGGCTCAAGGGGCGCGTGGCGGACGACTTCGGCAAGTACGGCCTCGAGCTCGTGGACTTCCTCATCGGCGCCATCACGCCGCCGGAGGAGGTGCAGAAGATGATCGACGAGCGCGCGGGCATGGGCGCGATCGGCGACATGCAGAGGTACATGGCCTTCAAGGCCGCGCGCGGGATCGAGGCCGCGGCGAACAACCCGGGTGATGCGGGCAATGCGGCCGGGCTCGGGCTGGGCGCCGGCATCGGCATGATGATGCCGGGCATGATCGCGGGCGCCATGGGGGGGCCGGGCCGCGGGCCCGGCGGTGGCGTGGCGGCGCCCGGACCCTTGCCGTCCGGCGCCGCGACGGGCACGGCGCCGTGTCCGAAGTGCCAGTCGCCGGTGCCGGCGGGAGCGAAGTTCTGCGGCAATTGCGGGACCGTGATCGCGGCGGGGGGCGTCTGCGCGAAGTGTCAGACGCCGCTCACCTCGGGTTCGAAGTTCTGCGGCAACTGCGGACAAGCGGTGGCTGCGGCCGCCGCCTGCCCCAAGTGCAACACTCCCGTGGTGCCGGGCGCGAAGTTCTGCGGCAACTGCGGGCAGAGCCTGGGCTAACCCTCAGGGAAGAACTCTCCGCAGCCACAATCCCCAGGTGGGCGCGAGGAGCGCCTTGAGCACCACGTCCACGACCAGCGCGGCTCCGGCCGCGATCATCAGCGGAGTCGACGAGGGGGCGGGCTCCCCCATCGCCCTCAGACGCCGCAGCAGCGGCTGGGCCAGCACGACCCCGAGCACGCTGAAGGCGGCCACGCGCGCGATCGCCCAGGGCTGCCATCCCAGCAGCACGACCGCCCAGAGCGGAGCGCCCGCCCGCGCCAGGGACGCGACGTAGAACCCCATGTAGTTCATCAGCACCGCTCCCATCGTGATGGACAGCGCGCTGGCCGTGACCAGGCTCAACGCCACGAACACCGCGAGGTGGAGGCCGTGCTGGGGAATGAAGAGGCGGGGTGATCCCTCACTGCCGGCACCGGTGCGGATCCAGGCGAACATCTCGTCCCGATACTCGGGCCCGTGCAGGACCAGGGCCCCCGGCGGGTGCGGCCAGAGCGTGAAGGTGACGGTCCCGGCCACGGCGAGGGCCGCCGCCCAGGCGAGCATCACGATCACCGCCCGTCTCTGGTCGCCGCGCCGGAGCAGGAGGACCATCGCCGTGTAGGCCGGCGCCGCGTTCAAGATCGGCAGCAGCCAGGGCACACCCAGGGCGAGCCCGAGCGGATACGACACCACGGCCGCGAGGACGACGATCAGGCCCAACCGCACGGCCCAGTGTACGCGCCATGCTTCGGCGACACCCGTGCGACAATCGGCTCCGATCGTGAGGCGAGCCTTCCTCGTCACCTTCGCTTGGGTTGCCGCGGCCGCAGGAGCGCTCGCGGCTCCGCCCGCGCCCGGTGCCTACCGGGGGACGCTCGGTGGTGAGCCCATCAGCGTCTGCCTGGGAGGAGAACGCCCGCAGTTCTACCGCGAGAAGGTGGGCAAGACGGTGGACCTCGAGGAGCTGCCGCGGC
>WNFM01129372.1_pt4 | contig 38986 bp, 32 predicted proteins | sample 5400271 | NCBI WGS metagenome assembly WNFM01 (sample SAMN13153352, study PRJNA577476) | soil metagenome | isolation source: 60 cm saprolite on Douglas fir-dominated hillslope | place: USA:California | collected 2013-09-17
AGGAGCGCTAAGCTCGGATCAGGACCACGGAGACTCTCGAGGAGACGCGTTCACTTCTTCTCGAAGGTGAAGGCCAGGCGCTCGCCCGTCTCCCCGCGTAGTCGGAATGTGACCGAGGTCGGGGCGATCTGCACGATGTCGCCCGCCGTCACGCGGATGCTTCCGGGCGCGACGCTACGCGATTGCGTGAAGTCGAACCGCCACAGACCGCGCTTGCCCGATGACTCCACAACCGTGGCTTCCACCCGGTTCTCGCCTTCGACGAGAGAGGCGAGGCCGTACGTGCGACCGCGCGGCGAATAGGTTACGCCCGTGCCGTTGACGACCACCTGCAACCGTCCGCCCACCAGGGAGAGATCGCTCGACCAAGCCGCGGTCGCCGCCGACGGATCCTTGCGGTCGCTGGCAGTGGATGTGAAGCATCCACAGCAACCTCCAAAATCCGCATTGAACGTGACAGGGGTCGCGGAGACGGGCTTCGCGCAAGCGTTGAATGCCGTGGCAGACAGCTTGTAGCACCCCGAGGTGTCAAACGAGGTGATGTCCATGGTCGTCGAATATGGGCTCGTTCCGAACACATCCTTGTTATCCACAGGCTGGGGCAAGTACGAGCACCCGAACCCGAGGAACTCCAGATTGAAATTGACTCTCACCGAGCTGGACGCGTCCGCGCTGACGGGAAGAGGCACATCGATGTTGGCGCAACCGCCCATTTTGGGTTGCGTGATCGTGATGACGGGCGTCCCGCAGAGCGTGGTCGGCGGGGGCGGCGACGTCGCGTTCACGTTACGGCTGCGGCAGGCGCTCAGTCCTCCGGGATCGACGACACAGCAATCCGCCGTGTACGACTTGTCGAGAGCGCGGACGCTGTCCGCCGCCCGGAAGCTGGCCTGGTACGTGTGCGTCTCGAGACACGAGCCGGTAGCCTTCCCGCCGTCCCCGAAATCGAAGAAGAAGCTGAGCGGGTCCTTGTCCGGGTCGGTGCTCTTGCAGAGGTCGAAGGTCACGGTCAACGGGCCGGTGCCAGACGGCGGATCCGGGTTGGTCGTGAGGACTGCGAACGGTGCGTGGTTCGTCGTCGTCGGCAGCGTCGTGGTCGTAGTGCTCGTCGGGGCCAGGGTGGTCGTCGTGGTCGTCGAGTTGACGCCGACGGCCACGGTCGTGGTGGTCGTATCGTTGTTGTTGTTGCTGACCACCACCGCCGCCGTGCCCGCGGCGGCCGCGCCCGCGCCGACGATGCCGACGACGGCGGCGGTCCCGATCCCGCCGCCGACGAAGCCGGCCGGCACCGCCGGAAAGACCGCGACCGTCGCGTTGTTCAAGAACGGCGCGACAGGGACGTTCTTCTTGCACTCCTGGGCCGACTTCACCACGATCGGGTCGTACTCCGCCGTCCGCGCGGGGTTGAACGTCTTGTCCTGCGCTTCGACGTAATATTCGATCTTCTTGCCGACCAGTTTCTTGCCCGGCTTCGGCAGGACGCCCGTGAAGCAGGGCTGGTCCGTCTTCATGTCGACGTAATACCAGCTCGGAACTCCCTCGGGCCGGAAGTAGACGCGGCTGCGGGCGACGTTGGCCACCGGCGTGAAGCACGCGTTCATCTTGGGGTATTTTCCGACGACGATGCAGCCGACTGCCTTGTGCTCGATCTCGACGCCCTGGGCCCGCGCCGCGGCGGGGGCCAGAGCGACGATGATCGCAAGGGACACCATGGCTCGCGTCGTCATTTCCACTGCTCCTTCCGCGCTGGTTTGGTGCAGGAGATGGCGGACACGAATAGTCAGGCCACCTTCGAGGGAAGAATTACGCGCGAACTTTAGCTTGGGGTCCTGTCAATGAAAGGGGCCGAGTCCAGCATCACTCTGCGTCGGCTTGGTCTAGTCGCGGCGGGATTGTCCCTGAGGCTGGCCACGCTGCCGCGAGCCCCTGATGTCGATGATTCCTTCCTGTTCGTCAATGGCGTCATTCGCTTCTCGATCCAGGAGGTACGGCCCCACTGGCCGGGCTATCCCGTGTACATCTGGGCCGGAAAGGCGGTCGCGGCCCTCGTCGAGGACCCCGTGCTCGCGCTTCACCTGGTGTCTGCGTTTTCCTCAGCGCTCGTGGCCTGGCCGCTCGCGGCGGTTGCCTGCGCCTGGACGATGTCCCTGGGCGGCACGGAGACGGTGTCGGAACGGGCGGGTCTGTCGGCGGCGGCCCTCTGGATCGTCAGCCCCATGGCATGGGTGACGGCGAGCCAGATCGTCAGCGACGCGCTCGGAATGCTGCTGGGCGTCCTGGTGCTGGCGCTCGCGGCCATTGGGGAGCGCCACGTGAGGCGATGCGCCCTCGCTTGGACGCTCGCGGCCATCGTCGCCGGCGTCATGACCGGTGTGCGGCTCGTCAACGTGATGATGATGGGCCCGGTTCTGTGGAAGGCCTGGCGTGCGCGCGGCGAGCGATGGTGGAGGTGCCCGGCGCCCGTCTTGATCAGCTCGGCGTTTCTCGCGGGCGTCGTGCCGTGGGCCGTCTGGCTGGTCTCGCGCGGTGGGGTCGACTATGTCCACGGCGCCGAGTACCACCTGCAGGGACACTTCACCCGGTGGGGGAATTCGGTCTTCACGGATCCGCACCCCCTGCTGCGTCCCTTCGCCGCTCTGCGCACGTTCGTCCTTTACGGGCTGGGCGCGGGTTCGCCGGCGCTGGGCTGGGCTCGGGCGGCCGTCGGAGTGGCCTGGGCGGTTCTGCTGGCGCTATCCCTGAGGCAACGTTGGCGTTCTCCAATCGGCGGTCTCGTCGCCCTCTGGGGGATTCCGCAGCTCGTCTATCTGTTCCTCGGCCACGACGTCACCTGGCCACGCTACATGCTGCCCGCGGTGGCGCTCGCCGCTCTCCTGGGAGGCATCGCATCCGCCCGGGCTCCCCGCATCGGCGCGGCCGCCCTCACGATCGCGGTCGTGTCGATGGTCGTCGTGAGCCACCATCTCGCTCTGAGCCGGCGGGCGGGCCCGCTCGTGGAGTACGCGGCGGCGAAATACCTGGAGACCCAGCCTCGAGCCGCGCTGGCGGTCGTGGACGTGCCGACGCTGGGGTTCTATCTCCAGTTTTCACCGTCGGTCGTGTGGGCCAACACCCGGTATCCCCAGATCGAAACCAAGCGCGCGCGCTGGACGGCAGCCGGCCTCCGCGTGTTCGCGACGGCGCCTCCGCCCGACCCTACGGGGTGGCGGCCCGTCGCGCATTTCTGCCTGGACCCGCTGGTCGATCCGCGACCCCCGCACGAGTTGTGGCTGTTTGCGCCCGGACCCACGGTAAGCGATCGCCCGTTGGGCTGCGGCGAGTCCTACTGAGGCGAGCGATCCTTCGCCACGTGTCGACGGTCAGGAGCCCTCCGCCTGGGTGTCTCGAGCTGTGGCTGTTCCGTGCGGCCCCCACGGCCGAAGACACGAGCCTGCCCGAATGCGGCGAGGAGCGATGATCTCGCTGCCGGGCGTTACTTCTTGTCGAAGGTGAAGGCGATCCGCTCGCCGGGCGTGCCCTTGAGGTGGAAGGTGACCGAGCTCTCCGCGATGGTGACGACTTCTCCCGCCACCACGCGAATGCTGCCGGGGGCAATGGCCTGTGAGCCGAGGAACTCGAACCTCCACTGGCCGGCCTTGCCGCTTCCCTCGACCAGGGTGGCCTCGACGTGGTTCGTCCCTTCCACGAACACGCCCATGCCATAGGCGCGTCCGACGCCCGGATAGAACACCGCCGTTCCGTTTACGACGAGCTGCAGTCGGCCGCCCTCGAGGCTGAGGTCGCTCTCCCAGGCGACTCCGCGACGCACATCACGGAACGTGGGATAGGGGTACCCGTTCCCGGGAGGGCAGCCCGAACTCGCATCAAAGATGGAGACCGTGCCGCTGGATTTTCCGCCACATGAGTTGCTGACGGTCGCCACGATGTCGTAGCACTTCGATGTGCCGAAAGCGGTGGGTGGGTTGAGGGTCATCGTAGCGGTAAAGGTGGGCGGGCCGCCCGTCGCCGTCTTCGTGTCCTCCACCACCGACGCGGATGGGGTGCAGGTGGTCGAGGAGAAGGTTGTGCCGACCCAGATGGCTTGGACCGTCACGTTGGAGATCCCACTCGGATCGGTGGCGTCCAGCGTGACCCCGAGGCCCCTGCCGGTCCCGCAAGTTCCGTTGGCCGGGGCCTTGAACGCGAGCGAGGGAGTGCCGCAGGCCGGCGCGGGCTTGGTCACGATGACCGTCCGGTTCCGGGTCTGGCTGGCCCCGCCGGGATCGACAGCGCTCCCTTCGAAGGAGTAGCTGGTGTCGAGGGCCTTCACGCCACCCTTGCTCGCCTCGCGGAATGCCGCCGGGTAGGTATGGGTTTGGATGCAAGAGCCCGAGGCCGTCGCGCCGTCGCCGAAAGTGAAGAAGAAGGACAGGGGATCGGCATCGGGATCGTTGCTCGCGCACATGTCGAAGGTGACGGTGAGAGGGCCGAGACCCTGGGGAGGTTCGGGCGTGACCTTCAGCACCGCGTTCGGCGCGTGGTTCACCTTGGGGAGCGTGGTGGTCGTGGTCGTCGTCGTCACCGTGACCAGAGTCGTGGTGGTGTTGACGCTCGAGGCGATGGTCGTGGTGGTGGTGTCGTTGTTGTTGTTGTTGCTCACGACGACGGCCGTGGTGCCGACGGCCGCGGCGCCCGCGCCCACGATCCCGACCACCGCCGCCGTCCCGATCCCGCCGCCGACGAAGCCGGCGGGGACGGACGGGAACACCGCGACCGTCGCGTTGTTCAGGAACGGCGCGACGGGGACGTTCTTCTTACACTCCTGCGCGGACCGGACGACGATCGGCGCGTACTCCGCCGTGCGCGACGGGGTGAAGGACTTGTCCTGCGCCTCGAGGTAGTACTCGACCTTTTTTCCCACCAGCTTCTTGCCCGGCCGGGGTAGGGTCCCGGACAAGCAGGGCTGGTCCGACTTCATGTCGACGTAGTACCAGCTTGGGGTACCCTCAGGCCGGAAATACACGCGGCTCTTCGCCAGGTTCGCCACGGGCGTGAAGCACGCATTCATCTTGGGATACTTGCCGACCACGATGCAGCCGACCGCTTTGTGGTCGATCTCGAGGCCCTGGGACAGAGCAATGGTCGGCGTCAGCGTAGTCAGGATCAGTCCAACCCAGATCGACCGTCCGGTCATGCGTGTGCTCCTGCATTCCGCTTCTGACTACACTGAGCCGCCCGCACGCTCGCGCGCCACCGGGCTCCCAAGATTCGAACGCGCGAACGTTACCGTCCGCCCGCCGACCTGTCAATGAACGGAACGGAAACCGCGCCGCCGGCGCCGGCATCGGGTTCTCGTAGCGCGGCTCGCACCGCTTGGAGCGTCGTGGTTTGCGGCCTCGTGGTGACGGGGATCGCTTTCCGCCTACCGACGATGCCTCTCACGCCCGATGTCGAAGACTCCGTGCTATTCGTCCGCGGTGTCGTCCGTCATTCCATCGCCGAGATGCGCCCCCACTGGCCCGGCTACCCCGTGTACATCTGGCTCGGAAAGCTCCTCACCGCGGCCACCGGCGATCCGATCCTGGGTCTTCACCTGCTCTCGGCCGTCGCCTCCGCGCTGACGGCGTGGCCGCTCGCTCTGGTGACCCGGGCCTGGGCGCGTTCGCTGGGGGCGTCGGCAGAGGCGGCGGGATGGTGCGGATGGGCCACGGCTGCGCTGTGGCTGGTGACCCCGATGGCGTGGGTCACGGGCGCGCAGATCGTCAGCGATCCCCTCGGCCTGCTCTTCGGTGCCGCGCTCCTCGCCTTGTGCGTGGCTGGCGAGGGCAAGGGCATGGGGCCCTGGATTGGCGCGGCGTTGCTCGGTGGCCTGATGGTCGGCGTTCGGCTCGTCAACGTCACGATGCTCGGGCCCCTGGTGGTGGAGTGCTGGAGGCGCCGCGGGGAGAGATGGCGCGGTCGGCATGTACCCTTGGTCCTGCTGGCCGCCGGAGCCGCCGGAGTGCTGCCCTGGCTGGCCTGGCTCGCGGTTCGTGATCCCGGCTCCCTGCTCCACAGCGGTCACGAACATGTTGCCGGACACTTCAAGCGCTGGGGTGAGTCTCTCTGGACCGATCGCCATCCCTTCACGCGACCGTTCCGGGCCCTGCGCACGCTGGCCGTCTACGGCCTGGGGGCCGGGTGGTCAGATCGGCTGGGCGTCGTGGTGTCCGCGGCCTGGCTGACGGTCCTGGCCATGGCCACCGCGCGCGGGAGATGGCAAAGCCCCGTGTCGCGCCTGGTCGCGCTCTGGGCCCTGCCCCACCTTCTCTATGTGTTCGTCGCCCACGACATCGAGTACCCGCGATACGCGCTCTCGGCGGTCGCGCTCCTCAGCCTCGTCGCGGGATTAGCGCCCCTCCGCTTCGGCCGCGCGGGGCGGGCCGCCGTCATCGTCGCCGTCGCCGCGATGGCGGCGGTCAGCGGGCCGCTGGCCGTCCGGCAACGTCGCCAGCCCCCCGTCGAGATCCGCGCCGCGCAGTTCCTGGCCGGCCGGCCCCACGCCGCCGTGGTTGTCGTGGAGTATCCTGCCTTGCCGTTCTTTCTCGAAGCGGTGGATGCGGGGATCGGGTCGGTCGAGGCTCCGGCGGAAGACCTTCCACGCTGGCAGGCGGCGTGGGCAGCGGAGGGCCGCGAGATCTTCGCGACGGAGCCTCCTCCCCAGGATCCCGGGGGCTGGATGCCCGTCGCGCGCTTCTGCCGCGATCCGCGAATCAATCCCTACCTGGGTCACGACCTCTGGCTCTTCGCGCCCGTGTCCAGCGCGCTGGCGCACGCCGGACCCATCACGGCATGCGACGAGGACTGACGAGCTACGTGTTGACGGTCAGGTACGTGTAGCCTTCCAGCGCTTCCTCGTACCGCCGCATGAGCCGGCCCGATTCCGCCGGTGTCAGTCGCCGGTCGCGCAGCGCGGTTTCCGCCGCCCGCCGCACGCGCGACATGAGGTCGTCCTTCGAGTACTGGACGTAGGACAGCACCTCCGCCACGGAGTCGCCTTCGACCACGTGCTCGACGCCGTAGTCGTCGCCCTGGATGCGGACGTGCACGGCGTCGGTGTCGCCGAAGAGGTTGTGCAAGTCGCCCAGGATCTCCTGGTAGGCGCCGGTGAGGAAGCTGGCCACGTAGTACGGCTCGCCGTTGAGCGGGTGCAGGTCGAGGTAGTGCTTGACGTCGCGGAGATCGATGAACTGGTCCATCTTGCCGTCGCTGTCGCAGGTGAGGTCGGCCAGGATCGCTCGTCGCGTCGGGGCCTTGTTCAGGCGGTCGATGGGCATGGTGGGGAAGAGCTGGCGCACGGCCCAGTGGTCGGGCAGCGACTGGAAGAGCGAGAAGTTGCAGTAGTAGGTATCGGCGAGGTGCTTCTCGAGCCCTTCGAGCTCGTCCGGCACGTAGGGCAGGTCGCGCACGATCTTCAGGATCTTCTCGATGGTGGCGTAGAAGAGCTGCTCCACGCGCGCCCGCGCCTTGAGGTCGAGGATCCCCAGGTTGAAGGCGGTGACGCCCTCTTCCTTGAGGGTCAAGGCGTCGTGGTACGCCTCCTGGAAGTTCTTGCGCGAGATGCCCTGGTAGGTCTCGTAGAGCTGCTGGATGACGCGGTGCTCGTCCTTGGCCAGGGACTCCGGGATCTGGCCGAGCAGCATCTGGGTGGTGTCGAGGACGTTGAACACGAGCACGGAGTGGTGCGCGGTGAGGGCGCGGCCCGACTCCGTCACGATGTCGGGATGGGGCACGTTCTTGGCGTTGCAGGCTTCCGCCACCTGGCTGACGATGTCGGACGCGTACTCCTGCAGCGTGTAGTTCACCGAGGAGTGGAAGTTGGTCTGGCTGCCGTCGTAGTCCACGCCCAACCCGCCGCCGCAGTCCATGTAGCGCATGTGGGCGCCGAGGGCGTGCAGCTCGACGAAGATCCGGCTGGCCTCGCGCAACGCGTCCTTGACCGCGCGGATGGCCGTGATCTGGGAGCCGATGTGGAAGTGCAGGAGCTGCAGCGAGTCCAGCATGCCCACGCCGCGCAGCTTCTCGACCGTGTCCACGAGCTCGCTGGTGGTGAGGCCGAACTTCGAGCGGTCTCCCGTGGACTCCACCCACTTGCCCGCGCCCTTGGTGGCCAGGCGCGCGCGCACGCCGATGATGGGGGTGATGCCCAGGTCGCGGCTGGCCGCGACGATCGTGTCCACCTCGGCCACGCGGTCCACCACGATGATGACCTTGCGCCCGAGCTTCTGGGCCAGCATCGCCGTCTCGATGTACGCGCGGTCCTTGTAGCCGTTGCAGATGATGAGCGCTTCCGGGTTCTCCTGCAGGGCGAGGGCGACCAGGAGCTCCGGCTTGCTGCCCGCCTCGAGCCCGAGGTTGAAGGGCCGGCCGTACTCGATCAGCTCTTCGACGACGTGGCGCTGCTGGTTGACCTTGATCGGATAGACGCCGCGGTAGCTGCCCTTGTAGTCGTTCTCGGCGATGGCCTGCTGGAAGGAACCGCAGAGCTGCTCGACGCGCGTGCGGAGGATGTCGGAGAAGCGAATGAGGATCGGGAGGTTCAGGCCCCTTTCACGAAGGTCCTCCACGAGCTCCTTGAGGTCGATCGGGTGGGAGCCGGCTCCCGCGGGTGTGACCTGGACGTGACCGGCTTCGTTGATCGAGAAGAAGTCCCGGCCCCAGCCGCCGACGTTGTATAGCTCGAGAGAGTCCTTGATCGTCCAGGCCCGGAGCTCGGTTTGCAACTCTGCTGGCCACCTCCTTCGCGCGATGGCGCGAGGAGGTCATTGTCGGGCCAGGAGTTGCGAGGGTCAAGCGAAAAGGAGTGCGTCTAACTCTGACCGGGACGGACTCCGAGCTCGGAGTCGATGATCTCCTGGAACTGGTCCGCGCTCCGGACACCGCGCAGGCGGCGGCCATTGATGAAGAAGGTCGGGGTGGATTGGACGCCGAGCGTCTTGCCCTCCTCCGAGGAGTCGAGGATCGCCTTGTCGTGGCGGTCGGAGGAGAGGCAGGCCTGGAGACCCGCGCGATCGAGGCCGAGAGAAGCGGTCCGGCGCAGGAGATCCTCGTCGGTCCAGTCGCCGGGCGCCTCCAGGAGGTTGCGGCGGTAGTCCCAGAACTTCCCCTGGTCGGCGGCGCACTGGGCCGCGCGCGCCACCGCCATGGAGCGCGGCCGCCCGAGCAGGAAGTCGCGGTGGACGAAACGCACCTTGCCCTTGTTGCGCGCCAGCACCTCGTCCACCACGCTCTGCGCCTTCTGGCAGAACGGACAGAGGTAGTCCGAGAACTCCACGATCGTGACCGGAGCCTTTTCCGGCCCCAGGGCGCGGGCATCGGCGGGGATCGGCACCTCGTTGCGCGGCTGCGGGAGGCTGACCACCACCTGGGCCTTGCCGCGCAGCTGCGCCAGGTAGGCCTGGGCGCGGTCCACGGAGCGCTGCTGCAGGATCGATTGCTCGATCTGCGGCGTGAGCTCGGCCAGCGTGCGGCCTCCGACCCGGTCCTTGTTCCGGTCGTACAGCTCCTTCACGTCCGCCTTCGTCGGGGGCGGCACCTTGGCGTCGACTTCGCGCTTCATCAGCTCGTCACGGGAGATCCCCTGCGCCGTCGCCTGCGCGTCCATCAGGCGCTCGGTGATGAGCTCGTCGAGCGCGTTGTGCCGCGCTTCGTACTCTTCGTCCCGGATCTGCTGGAGGCTGGTCTGGGCGCGCGCGTCCACATCCTTCTGTGTGATCACGTGGCCGTCGACGCGCGCCACGACGGCTTGCGGGTCTCCGCCTTCCGCGGAGGACGGCGGAGCAGAGCGGGCACGTCCGCAGGCGCCGGAGGCCACGAGGGCAAGGGGGAGCAAGGACACGACGGTTCGGCGAGCGATCATCCGGCCAGCGTAGCCGGGCGCCCCCGTCATGGTCAAACGCCGCCGCCGCCGTTGTGCGGCGCCGCACGTTGGGCGAGACTCCGCGGACCATGAAGGCGGACCGGCGGTGGGCGGCCCTGGCAGGGATCGCGTTGCTCCTCCTCGCCGCCCGCCTTCCCCTCCACCTCGTGACCTGGGCCCTCCCCGTCTCCAACGACGACGCGATCCCGCTCCTCATGGCCCGCCACGTCCTGCGCGGCGAGCTCTCGACCATCCTCTGGAACCAGCCCTACAACGGCACCCTCGATACCTACCTGCTCGCGCCAGGGTTGAGCGTCGCCGGCCATCACGCGGTCTTCCGCATCTACGAAGCCGTCTGCGGCATCCTGCTCGTGGTGGCGGCCGCCGCCTGCGCCGGTCGGCTGCAGGGACGGACGGCGGCGTGGGCCGCGGCCGCGCTGGCCGCGGTCGGGATGCCCTATATGGCCCTGATGGCGGCGACCGGGCCCACCCCGAACTTCCTGATCCCCCTTCTCGTCTCCGTGCCCGTCCTGGCCGGGTTCCGCGCTCTTGGCGATCCTTCCCGGCCGCGCTCCTGGTGGCGGGGCGGCGGGTTGGGCCTCGTCTGCGGCCTGGCCGTCTGGAATTCCGCGCTGGCGATCCCCGCGCTGGCCGGCGCCGCGGCGGGACTGGCGGCGGCCGGATGGCGGCCACGCGCTCGTGCCATCGCGGTTTTTGCCGCCGGATTGGCTCTAGGCGCGTCGCCCCTGGCCGTGGCGCGCATCATCCACGCCTCCGCCTCGAGTCCGGTCACCGCCCTCCGTCCCCGCTGGCTGTGGATGTCCGGAGCGCGCGACCTGATGCGCGCCGCCGGCGGACTCTTCGGCCTGCAGGTGCCGCTGGTGGTCGACGGGCCCGAGCGGGCACTGCTGCCCACGGCGGCGGCGGTGGCCCTCGGTGCCGGCCTGGCCCTTCTCGTCGTCGCGGGAATACGCGATCGCCGCGCCCTGCCTCTCCTCGGCTGGGCCGCGGCGCTGTCCGCCGGCTTCGCGCTGAGCCGCCGGACGGGGGGCGACGAGGTGCGTTATCTCTATGGCCTCACCGTGCCCGTGCTCGCGCTGGCGGGCGCGGGAGCGGCCCGCCTGGGCGCGCGCGCACCCGTGGTCGCCGCCGTCGGTGCCGTCGCAGTGTCCGTGCCGTGGCTGCTCGGCCAGCGCGTCCTCACCGCGACGTGGCGCAATCCTGAGCACGCGAGCCTGGCGTGGCAGGTCCCGCCCCTGGAGCCGGTGCTGGGCAGTCTTCAGCGCGCCGGCGTGCGCAGCGGATACGCGAGTCTCCAGTTCGCCGCGCGGCTCCCGCTCGAGTCAGGCGAGGCGATCGTGGCGAGCCAGGCCTGGAACGAGAGGATCCCCGGCGACCCGCTGCGGTTTCGCGACGAGGTGGACCTCGATCCGCGCGCGGCCTGGGTGCTCTCGTCCCGCTTGTCCCGAGGCATGCCGCGCGCCGGCGGGTTCCGGGAACTCCTGGCTGCGCTCGGTGGGGCATGGCACGAAGACGTGGCGGCCGAGTTCAGTATCTTCCGCGCCTTCCGGCCGCCCTACGACGAGACGCGACCCGTCCCCGCCGGCGAGATGGAGATCCGCGCGCTCGACGGCTCGGTCCTGCCCGACGCGGTGCGCGATCGAGACCCGCGCACGGCATGGACCTCCCCGCAGGGGATCGGCCGCGGCTCCGGTCTGATCATCCGCGTCCCTCCCCGTCGCCTCTCGGCCCTCGTCCTGCGCGTACCGCTCGACCCGACGCCCCTGGCCGCGCGCTGGGTGTGCGAAGCGGACGGCGTGGTCGTGGCCAGCGGTCCCCTGAGCCACACCCTGCAGTGGGTGAACGGGGCGCCGCGCGCGGGGCGGCAGGCCCTGCTCACGGTCGTGCTGCCCGGCACGAGCGCGAGCGAGGTCCGTCTCATCTTCCAGGACGCGGGTCCGCCGCTCGGCGTCGGCGAGGTCTTCTTGTATGGACCCGACGAAGGAGCGCGGCCGGCGGATGGCGCCGCCGCCGCGGAGAGCGCGTACGGCGCGGCCCGCCGCGGATCCTGGGACGAGGCGGTGCGGTTGTACGGGGACGCGCTCCGCGCGGAGCCGGATCGCGCGTCGTATCACGCCTGCCTGGCGCGGGCGGAGTGGCGCGCGGCGCGCCGCCGGTACTTGGACGTGGAGAGTCTGGATGATGGGGGCGCGGAGCTGGTGGAGCGCCGGTAGATCCGCGCGGCAGAAGCTCGACGACCGCGCGGCAAGAGCTCGACGACGGACCTGGCCACAAGCCTCTCATCTGGTAACCGTGTGAATCGCTTCCGTTGTTGTCCTGTGGCGCTCGATCTTTTTTTCTGACGTCAAATGTTTCGGACCCGGGTTTCCGAGCGCGCGACGCGTTCCGCTCAGAGCCCGCTTCTGCAGCGGCCGCTGCACCGCGTCTGCGCCTCTCTGCGCTCTTTCCGCGCCGAAGGAACCATGCGCGCGGAATCTGGTTCGACACGACGCTCCTGACGCGCGCCAGAGCCGTGGCCGCGGCCCGAGAATCACCGTGATACACCGAGTGTATGAACACGAACATCCTCGCTCTCGCCTCCAGCCTCTCGGATCAGGATCTCCTCACGCGCGTCGTCGTCCTCGCCGGCAACGAGCGGGACGCATCCGTCGAGCTCGTGGCCCACCTGGCTGCGCTCGACGCCCGACCCGCCGCCTTCGCCGCCGAAGGTCACGGTTCGCTCTTCACCTACTGCACGGAAGTGCTTCGGCTCTCCGAAGACGCGACCTGCAACCGCATCCAGGCGGCTCGAGCCTGCCGAGATTTTCCGGTGATCCTCGACCTGCTCGCCTCCGGCGCGATGTCCCTCACCTCCGTCCGGATGCTGCGTCCGCACCTGACGCCGGAGAACCACGAAGCCGTCCTCACCCGGGCCTCTGGCCGGAGCCGGCGCCAGATCGAAGCCCTGATCGCGGAGCTGGCGCCACGACCCGATGTCCCCTCTTTCCGTGCGGAAACTCCCAACCGCTAGGCCCGCGCCCACGCTCGTGCCCGCGGCTCCGTCGCCGGTGCCAGGCCCGGAGGCGGCCACGCTTGCGTCTCCCCAACCGCCGCCGCCGATCAGCCCTCCACCGCCGCTACTGACGACGCGTCGTCCGATCATCGAGACGACGTCGCCCGAGCGCTACCGTGTCCAGTTCACGATCGGCAAGGAGAGCCACGAGAGACTGCGGCGCCTCCAGGCCCTTCTCCGCCGCGAGATCCCGGACGGGGATCCGGCCGCGATCTTCGATCGCGCGCTCACCCTGCTGCTCGAGAAGGTGGAGAAGGCCAAGCTCGGGGCCGCCGCGAAGCCGCGACCGCGCGCTATCCGCCGCGGGGCGGATAGGCAGCTTCGAACACCCGTTGTCGCTTCGCGGGATGTCCCGATGCACATCAAGCGAGCGGCGGAGCGCCGCGATGGAGGTCAATGCGCCTTCGTCTCCAAAGGCGGACACAGGTGCACGGAGCGCACCTTCCTCGAGTTCCATCACATCGTGCCCTACGCCCAGGGAGGATCGGCTACCGTCGAGAACATCTCGCTCCGCTGCCGGCGCCACAACCAGTACGAGGCCGATCTCGTTTTCGGCCCTCACGGTGCCTCGGTCATCCGCGAGGCGCGCGGTTCTCAGGAACCTGCGCGACGAGTGATCCCCATACAGGTTTTCGAATGACTCGGTTAACAGATAGGAGGTTCGGAGCGGGATCGGTCGTCCCCGGCAACGGGGCGGCGAGAACCCCTGCTAACCCAGCCGATCCCGCCGCAACGTCAGCCCCCCGTCCACCGTGATCACCTGGCCCGTGACATAGGAGTCGGGCTCCAGAAGCAGGCGGACGACCTTGGCGACGTCCTCGGGACGGCCGAAGCGCGGGATCACTCCGCGCTCCACGTACGGGTCGTACTTGCCCGAGTCGATGGACGCCCGCGCCATTCCCGCGATGGTCGCGCCCGGCGCGACCACGTTGACCCGGATGTCGGCCGGCCCGCCGTACTCCTTCGCGAGAATGCGGCCGGCGTGCACGAGCGCCGCCTTCGGCCCCGCGTAGGCCAGGCTGCCCTCGAAGGGATGCACCCCCTGCATGCTCGAAATGAGCACGATGGCGCCCTTCGTCCCCTGGCGCACCATGCGTTCCGCGGTCGCGCGAGCGAGGAGGACGGGCGCCTCGTAGTTGGCCGCGAACGACGCACGCAGGGCCTCCGCGTCCAGATCCTCCGGCTTGACCCGCGCGGGATCGCCGGGCAGGGCGACCAGTCCGTAGATCTCGCCCTTGATGCCGAGGGCGGCCTGGAGGTAGCGCTCGCGGATGGCGGCGTCGCCGATGTCGCCTTCGACGAGCGCGACCGGTCCGCCGTACATGTCCTGCATCTTCTGCTGGAAGGCGAGGGCGCGGCCGCGGTGCGTGCGGTAGCCGACGACGGGCAGCGCCCCGTCCTGGAGAAGCAGGGCCGTGATGGCGGCGCCCAGTCCCCCGGCGCCGCCGGGCACGAGCACCACGCGCCCGCCCAGCGCTTTCCGGCTGAACTCGAATCGATGCTCGGCCAGGCGTTTCGACGGCTCGGACTCGAGGAATTTCGAGGGCATCAGTCGCGCATTACAATGGCGTTTCCCGCCGCATGTGGATCAAGATCGCCGCCCTCCTGGCCCTGCTCGCCCTGCTCTGGTCCCTCTTCCGGCTCTCCATGGGACTGCGGTGGGCGAAGGTCTCGCGCGAAAGCGCGCGCCGCGAGGAGGAGGACCGCGGGCGCCGCATCGTGGCCGAGCTGCCGTCGTCGGACGGCACGCTCGGCTTCTTCGCCGAGGACCACGCCGGATTCTACTGGCCGGCCGGCGAGGCCGGCAAATCCGGCCTGCGCGGCGCGCGGCTGCTCCTCAACGGCGGCGTGATCGCGGCCATGGCCCGCGGGGGGGAGGCGTTGCCCGACCCGCCGGTGCCGGAACCGTTCGAGGGCCGCGAGCGGTGGGAGGTCGTCCTCTACGCCAGGGAAGGCCACCCCCACACGATCGCCTGCGGCACCGTGCGCGAGGGGGTGAGCCGCGAGATCGCGACGCGCGTGTTCGAGGCCGTGCGCGCGGCGCTGGGAGGAGCAAGGTGAAATCCCACACGATCCACCTGACCATGAACGTGCCGGCGCGCATGGACTTCGTCAACATCACGGACCGTGTGGCCCAGGCGGTGGCCGAGAGCGGCGTGCGCGAGGGCCTCTGCCTGGTGAACGCCATGCACATCACCGCGTCCGTGTTCATCAACGACGACGAGCCGGGCCTGCACGAGGACTACAAGCGCTGGCTGGAGCAGCTCGCGCCCTACGATCCGAGCCCGCTGCGCTATCACCACAACCGGACGGGCGAGGACAACGGCGATGCGCACCACAAGCGCCAGGTGATGGGCCGCGAGGTGGTGGTGGCGGTCACCAAGGGCGAGCTCGACTTCGGGCCGTGGGAGCAGATCTTCTACGGCGAGTTCGACGGCCGGCGGCCCAAGCGCGTCCTGGTCAAGGTGATCGGGGAATAGGCGAGTAGGCGATGGCGTAGAGCCGCGCCGCGGTGGCGGCGGCGTCCGCCGTCTCCAGGGTCAGCAGGTTGTCGCCGCGGAAGAGCGTTTCCGCGGGAACGAGGAAGCGGAGTCGCGTCCGCTCCCGGCCGATGGTGCCTTCCCCGAGCGCATGCCCATTGACGGAGACGCGCAGCGGCGTGTCGCGGACCGCGCTCATGGCGAGCGTCACCTCCATCGGGGCCGGGGTGTAGCAGGGCAGCACCAGGGTGGCCCGGTCCGACTGCATGAGCGCCTCGCTCGTGAGGTACTGGGGCGCGTTGCCCCACCCGTCGCGCAGGAACCAGCGCATCCTCTCGAACATCCCGGGCTCGAAGCGTTGCGGGTCGAAGCGCCGCTCGTCCATGCGCAGGAGCACGGCCGCGCCGTCGCGCAGCTTGCGGGCCGTGCTCAGGGTCCCGTGGCAGAAGCCGAGGATGTAGTTGCCGTCGCGGCGGCCCTGGAGATCGAGCCGGCGATAGCGGTCGACGAGCAGCAGCGGCAACAGGACGGCCAGCACCGCGCCGGCCGCGGCCACCCGAGAGACCGGCCGCGGCGTCGACGGCTCGAGTGGTGGCGTATCCAGGTTGGAGACGACGCGGTCGAGAGCCAGCAGGGCCAGGCACACGAGGACGGGCACTGCATAAAGAAGATACCGGGTCATCTCGCCGACCACCTGCTGGATCGCGTAGTGCGCGAGCAGCGGCTGCACGAGCGTCGCCGCGAGCACCCACGCGTAACGCCGCAGGAAGGGCCGCGCGGACGTACGCAGGGCGCCCGCGATCGCCACCGGGGTCAAACCCCCGATGGCGGCGACGCCGAGCCAGCGGCCGGGCTCGAGAAGCAGGCTGCTGCCGATCAGCCGGAAGCGCTCGCTCCCGAGGTCGGGCAGGGGCGTGTGCAGATGCGGAGTCCACACCAGACGGAGGAGAAGGAGCGCCGCCGTGGCCAGGGCCAGGACCAGGGTGGCGTCACGGGCCGCGCCTCCTCGGCCCTCCTTGCGCGTCGCGAAGTAGACGACGGGGAGAAAGAGGAGCACCACCTCCTTCGCGAGCACGCCCAGGACGGCGATCAGGGCGAGGGTGCCCAGGCCCGACCCCATCTCCAGCGCGAGCAGCAGCGCGACGAGGAGGGCGCAGGCGAGAGGCTCGACCAGGAACGGCGCCGCGATCAGCTCCCCGACCGGCGGCGAGAGCGCGAACAGGGCCACCCCGAGGCTGGCCGCCCAGGGCCGGTGGCCCCGCTGCCGCAGGAACGCGAACAGGAGAAGACAGGCGAGGGCGAACGACGCCACGATCACGACCGGGAAGGCGAGGGAGAGCGGGGCGAAAGGAACGGCGCGCGCGAGCCAGGGAGTCAGGATGCGATGCCCCCAGGGGGCCACCGTGAACACCGTCGGATGCTCCGCCATCGCCACGTAGACGTACGCATCGAAAGCGGGGAGCGGCGGCGCCCGGTATCCGCGGATGGCTTCGAGGTGGCGGACGACCTGGACGGCGAGCGCCCCGGCGGTGACGGTGGCGGCGAGGGTCAGGTCCCTCGCCACCTATTCGTCCCAGAGTTCCAGCGGCAATCCGAGGAGCGGGAAGCGCGCTTTCAGCGCCGCCACGTGCGTGGCGTATTCCTTCAGGGGAATCTCGCCGCGTACCTGACGCTCGCGCAGCCGGCGCACCTCGGCCACGTATACGTCGTTGAGCCGCTCGCGCAGGGTGGCCGGGGTGTCGAGGGGGCCGCCCGCCACCCCATGGCGGTCCAGCTCCTCGCGCACGGACGAGCGCAGGGCGATGGCGATCACCAGCGCTCCTCGACCTCGCCCGCGCGAAGGTTCGCTTCGCGGGCCAGGACGAAGAGCAGGTCGGAGAGGCGGTTCAGGTACGCGACCACGAGAGGGTCCACCTTCCGAGATGGAGGAAGGCGGCGGCGGGGGCGCCGCCGGGGAGCAGGAACGCGGTCAGCGGCGGCATCGCGGCCTGCCGCGCGTCGATCGCGCGCTCCAGGGCCTCGACCTGCGCGGCCGCGACCGCGGCCTTTTGCTTGCGGGCCCCGATCTGGGCCTGGGGATCGGCGAGCTGGGCCCCGAGCGCGAAGAGGTCCTTCTGGATGTCGTGCAGCAGGGTCCGCACGGCCGGGTCGGCGCTGTGCGCTCGCGCCAGGCCGAGGACCGCGCTCAGCTCGTCCACCTCGCCGTAGGCGGTCACGCGCGCGTCGTCCTTCGGCACGCGCGAGCCGTCGATGAGGCCCGTCTCGCCGGCGTCGCCGGCCTTGGTGTAGATCTTCACGCGGGCAGGAGTGTGCCCCAAGCGGCGGCGGGCGACAACGGGAGATGTGACGGCGCCGTCAGCCCGCGACCGGAAGCGTCACGACGGTGGCGGGCGTCCCCGCCACCTCGACGACGGTGCCCGCCTCGGCGCGAGACCGATGAACGAAGGCCATGGCAATGGGGCCGAGGCGCGGGGAGACTCCGGACGTCGTCACCACCCCGACGTCCTTCCCCTCCGCGCGGACGACCGTGCCCCTCTCCACGGGTGCCTGCAGGCGCAGGCCGCGCAGCACCTTGTTGACGTGGGCGCCGCGGGCCTCGAGACGGGCGACGACCTCCTGCCCGACGTAGCAGCCCTTGCTGGGGGAGTGGTACTCGCCGACGAGGCCCGTCTCGTGCAGCAGGTTCTCCTCCGTCACGTCCGGACCGTACCCGGGCCGGCCGTCCTCGACGCGCAGAAGGTCGAGAGTCGGCTGTCCGATCGGGACCGCGCCCGCCGCGCGCAGCGCATCGCGGACACTGGTCACTTGATCGGGGGCCGCATGCAGGACCCAGCCCCGGGCGGGCAAGTCGGACGCGCGGGCGATCCGCACGGGCGCGCCGGAGATCGTCGCGGCGACGTGCTCCTCGCGGCCCACGTCCGCCCTCAGGTCGGCCCCGGCCCGGCGAAGAGTCTCCACTGCGTCTGGTCCGAGCACCCCGAGCACGGCCACCGCCGGCCGCGCGAACCGCACCGGAGCCGCCACCTTGTAGTGGACGAGCAGCGGCTCGATGACGTCCAGCCGATCCGCCGGCATCTCCAGCAGCACGGCGTCGTCCGTGACCAGCGCGCGCAGGAGCACGAGCAGCCGGCCCTTGACGTCCATGATCGCGGCCAGCGTGCCCTGGCCGGGCCGCCGCGACTGGAGATCGTTGCTGACGATGTTGTGGAGGAACTTGATCCTCTGGGGACCGGTGACCGCGAGCACACCGCGCTCGGGGAGGTCGACCAGCGCCGACCCCTCACGCGCGGCGCCGTACTCGCGCGCGGCCACGTCCGCCGGCGCCGCCTCCGCCGTCAACCCTTCTCGGAGTCGAGCGTGGACAGCAGGCTGGCCAGGTCGTCCGCGTGCTCTTCCTCGTTGGCGAGGATGCCTTCGATCATGCGCCGCGAGGTCGGGTCCTTGTCTCCGAAGTAACGCGCCATCTCCGCGTACGACTCGATGGCGATGCGCTCCGCGACCAGGTTCTCCTTGATCATCTCGACCAGCGTCCCCGCCTCCTTGTACTCGGAATGGCTGCGCGTGGTGAGCCCCTCGGGGTTCAGGTTCGGCTTGCCCCCGAGCTGGATGATGCGTGCGGCGAGCTGGTCGGCGTGGCCCTGCTCCTCGTTCGCGTGCTCGAGGAACTCGGCCGCGACGGCCTGGGAGTGGATCCCCTTCGCCATGAAGTGGTGGAGCTTGCAGCGCAGCACGCACACGATCTCGGTGGCCAGGCCCTCGTTGAGCAGCCGGATCGCCGTCTCACGATCCGCCCGGTAGCCCTCGGTCACGGCCCCGTTGTCGATGTGCTTGCGCGCGCGCTCGCGGAGCGTCTTGATGTCGGTGAGGAAGTCCTGAGCCATGGTGGTCGCCTCCTATTCGAGTGTACCCCCCCGCCTCCGTCAGCGGGACACCGTCACCGTGAACGGCTCGAACCGGTCGCGCGTGCGCACGAGCAGCGCTCCGTCGTCCGTCCGCCGCCAGCCCACACGCGCGGTCGCCCAGGCCCCCTCGTCGAGGCGGACCAGGGGTTCGGATCCCACCGTCACCGTCTGCGGCTCGACCAGCCCGCGCACCTCCACCTCGAGGTCGCGCGCCGCCGGCCGGAAGCTGCCTTCCGGGGCCGCGGCCTGGAGCGTCCAGCGTCCGCCTTCCGCGCGCGCGGTGAACCGGCGGCGCATCGACGCCCCGCGCAGGTGGGCGAGGGTGTGCCCGTCGTCCTCGTACTGGGTGCCCTCGGCGGCGTCGGCGGCGGAGACGAGCAGACGAAGGGTCTGGCCCGCCATCTCGCCCGTGTTCTGGACCACGGGCTGGCGGAAGACGATGGCGCCTCCCCGGACGAAGATGGGGATCGTGTCCAGGGTCAGGGGCACGCCGATCGCGCGGCCGCCTTCGAAGCGACGGGTGCCCGCGTACTCGTACCAGGTGCCCTTCGGCAGGTAGACCTCCCGCTCCGTCATCCCCTCGCGCAGGACGGGGGCGACCAGGAGGTCGCGGCCGAACAGGAACTCGTCCTGGCGCTGGTAGGTCGCGGGATCGTCGGGATACTCGAGCACGAGCGGACGCAGCGCGGGCAGGCCCGTCCGGCTGGCCTCCTCCATCACGGTATAGATCTCGGGCAGGAGCTGGTAGCGCATCTCGATGGCCCGGCGGTTGATCTCCTCGAAGTGCGGGCCGTACGACCACGGCTCCTGGTCGGGGGTGCCGAAGGTCGTGTGCGCGCGCATGAAGGGATAGAAGACGCCGGTCTGCAGCCAGCGCGTGAAGAGCTCGGCCGAAGGGACCTCCGCGAAGCCTCCGATGTCGGCTCCGATGAACGAGAAGCCGGAGAGGCCCATGTTCGCGAACATGGGGATGCTCGCGCGCAGGGCGAACCAGTCGGAGACGTTGTCGCCGGGCCAGACCGCGGACCAGCGCTGGCCCCCGGCGTAGGTGGCGCGCGTGAGCACGAAGGGCCGCTCGTCGGGACGGAGGCGGGCGAGACCCTCGAAGGTCGCGCGGGAGTTCAGCATGCCGTAGACGTTGTGGATCTCGCGCTCGTCCGTGGCCTGGCCCTCGCCGTCGTGGCGCACGTCGAGGTCCATGGTGTGACTGGGGTCGACGAACACCGCTGGCTCGTTCATGTCGTTCCAGATGCCGGCCACGCCCACGTCCACGTACGGCCCCTTGAGCTGGTCACCCCACCAGGCGCGGGCGGAGGGCTTCGTGAAATCGGGGAAGACGCTCGGACCCGGGCTCTTCTCGCCTTGCGAGGGCCAGACCGGCGCCTTGTAGACGGAGCCGTCCTTGTTCTTCACGAACACGTCCGCGGCCAGGCCGCTGTCGTAAAGCGGCCAGCCCGGCTGCGCCTTGGGATGGGGATCGACGATGGGGACGACGCGGAAGCCCTGGCCGCGCAGGTCGCGCACGAGCCGCGCGGGATCGGGGAACCGCTCGTGGTTCCAGGTGAAGGGGTTGTAGCCCTCCTCGTAGTGGATGTCGAGCCAGAGGACGTCCGCGGGCACGCGCTTGAGCCGGAAGGTGTCGGCCAGGTTCCGGACGCGCGATTCCGGGAAGTAGCTGTAGCGCGATTGCTGGTAGCCGAGCGCCCACATCGGGGGCAAGGGCGTGCGGCCGGTGAGCTCGGTGTAGCGCTGGACGACGTCCCGCGGCGTGGGCCCGTCGATGAAGTAGTAGTCGAGCGCGCCGTCCACGGCCCCGAAGGCGAGGAGGCCGGGATCCGTGCGCCCGATGTCGAACGAAGTGCGGAAGGTGTTGTCGAGGAAGATGCCGTGGGCGCGCCCCTGGCGCAGCACGATGTAGAAGGGCACGGAGACGTAGAGGGGATCCGTGTCGTCGCCGTAGGCGTAGGTGTCCGAGTTCCACATCGCGTAGGCATAGCCGCCGCGATAGCGCCCGCGCTTGTCCAACTCGCCTGTCTTCTCGCCCAGGCCGTACACGTGCTCGTCGTCGCGCAGCCGCTTCCAGACGCGCGTGGTGCGGCCGGTGAAGGCCATGCCGCGCCCGGGGTCGTCCTCGTCGAGCGAGGTGCCGTCCGCGGAGGCGAAGGCGACGCGGAAGGGCGCGTGGGTGAGGGTGACGCGGAGGGCAGCGGTGCGCAGGACGGACGAGGCCGCCCCCACCTCGACCTGGGCCGCGGGATCGCCGGTCGGCGGGGTGAGGATCGCGTAGGAGTGATCGCGTCCCAGCGAAGGACCGGGCACGAATCGCACGCGCACGACCTGCGGCGTGAGCGCGGACACCGCGACCGTGCCCTGGGCATTCTGGAAGACGAGAGAGGCGCGCTCGCGCCGGGGCGCGGGCATGGCCCCCAGCGACGCCCATTCGGCGGCGGCCCGCGCCGCGGGCAGCAGCAGGACGAGCGCGCAGCCGAGGGCCAGGTTGCGGCGGCGGAAATGATTCACGACGACCTCCCTGGCGTGCGAGCGCCCGCCGGTTTCCACGGAGCCTATCCCACTCGTGACGGGAGCGCGGCCACGCCTTATAGTGGACCGGAGGGGAGGCGCGCTTGGCTGACCGCCGCATCATCGTCCGCAACAACGGGCCCATCCGCATCGAGGGCGACGACATCGTCCTGACCGACCAGGACGGCAAGGCCTTCGGCCTCGCCGGCCGGACGGTCATCTCGCTCTGCCGCTGCGGCCATTCCGCGAACAAGCCGTTCTGCGACGGCACGCACAACAAAGTCGGGTTCGACTCCCAGTGCCCGGCCCGCGACCTGCCGCCGCCTCCTCCGCCCAAGACGCCTTGACCGCCGGCGTCAACCCGCGGCTGAGCGGGATCCTGCTCCATCCCACCTCGCTGCCCGGACGCTACGGCATCGGCGAGCTGGGCCACGAGGCGATGCGGCTGCTCGACTTCCTGGCGGGGGCGGAGCAGCGCCTCTGGCAGGTCCTGCCCCTCGGCCCCACCGGGTACGGCGACTCGCCGTATCAATGCTTCTCCGCCTTCGCCGGCAACCCGCTCCTCGTCAGCCTGGACCTCCTCGTCGAGCAGGGCTTGCTCGGCGCGGAGGACGTGAAGGGGGCCTCGTTTCCCGAGACCGAGGTGGACTACGGCGCCGTGATCGCCTTCAAGCAGCCGCGGCTGCGCACGGCGTACGAGCGCGCGCGCAAGAAGCCGGACGTCATGGAGCGCTTCGACGCGTTCTGCCGGGAGCAGGCGGCCTGGCTCGACGACTACGCCCTCTTCATGGCGGTCAAGGAGGCGCACGGCAACGTGGCCTGGACGGACTGGGAGGCGGACATCCGCTCGCGCAAGCCCCGCGCTCTTCAGCGCTGGGGGAAGGAGAAGGCGGACGCGGCCCGCGCGCGAAAATTCGAGCAGTACCTCTTCTTCTCGCAGTGGGCGGACGTGAAGAAGGCGGCCCGCGATCGCGACATCCAGATCATGGGCGACATCCCGATCTTCGTCGCCCACGACAGCGCGGACGTGTGGGCGCACCCCGACCTCTTCCGCCTGAAGAAGGACGGCACGCCCGAGGTGGTGGCGGGTGTGCCCCCCGACTACTTCAGCGCGACGGGCCAGCTCTGGGGCAATCCCATCTATCGCTGGGACGAGATGGCGGCCCGAGGCTTCGGCTGGTGGGTGGATCGCTTCCGCGCCACGTTCGAGATGATGGACCGCGTGCGCCTCGATCACTTCCGCGGCTTCGAGGCCTACTGGGAGATCCCGGCCGGCGAGAAGACGGCCGTGAACGGGAAGTGGGTGAAGGGGCCGGGCGCCGCCCTCTTCGAGGCGCTGCGCGAGGGCCTGGGCAACCTGCCCATCGTCGCGGAGAACCTGGGCGTGATCACGCCCGAGGTGGAGATGCTGCGCGAGCGCTTCGGCTTCCCGGGCATGGCCATCCTGCAATTCGCCTGGGGAAGCGATCCGCAGGGCTCGACCTTCATCCCCCACAACTATCCGCGCAAGCTCGTGGTCTACACGGGGACGCACGACAACGACACCACGGTGGGCTGGTGGACTTCCGGCGTGGGCGATTCGACGCGCAGCCTGGCCGACGTGGAGCGCGAGCGCGACTTCGCCCGCCGCTACATGAACACCGACGGCAAGGAGATCCACTGGGACTTCATCCGCACGATCCTGGCCTCGGTGGCCGAGCTGGCCGTCTCACCGATGCAGGACGTGCTGGGCAAGGGGAGCCAGGCGCGCATGAACCTGCCCGGCCGGCCCGGCGGCAACTGGCGCTGGCGCTACGCGGCGAGCGAGCTCACGGAGACCGCGAAGCACCGGCTCCTGCTGTACACGCAGACCTACGGCCGCGGCCGTCCGTACGGGGCGGCGCCCCAGGCCTGAGCGGCACGTCCGAGCTCATCGTGGCCATGGGCGCCATGCGCCTGTCCACCGCGCCCGACCGCGACGACGCGCGGGCGCTGGCCACGCTGCACGCGGCCCTGGACGCCGGCGTCACCCTGATCGACACCGCCGACGCGTACGGCCGGGACGCGAGCGAGACCGGGCACAACGAGCGATTGATCGCGCGTGCGCTCGCCACCTGGAAGGGCGAGAGGTCGCGCGTCCGCGTCGCCACCAAGGGCGGGTTCACGCGGCCGGGCGGGCGATGGGTCGCGGACGGCCGCGCGCGCCACCTCGCCGCGGCCTGCGCGGCCAGCCGGAAGGCGCTGAGCGTCGACCGCATCTTCCTGTATCAGCTCCATGCGCCCGATCCGCGTACCTCGCTGGCCACCAGCGTGCGCGCGCTGGCCGCCCTGCAGGGCGACGGCCTCGTCGAGCAGATCGGCCTTTGCAACGTGTTGCTCGACGAACTGCGCGAGGCGCTCGACCTTGCGCCGATCGCGGCGGTGCAGGTGGAGCTGAGCCCGTGGCACGACGCGAGCCTCCGCGGCGGCGTGGTCGAGCTCTGCGCGGAGCGCGGCATCCTGCTCCTGGCGCATCGTCCGCTCGGCGGCGCCGACAACCGGCGGCGGCTCCTGAACGATCCCGCGCTCGCCGCGGTGGCCGAGCGCCACGGGGCCTCGCCCGCGGACGTCGCTCTCGCCTGGCTGCGCAGCCTGTCCGAGGTGATCGTGCCCTTGCCGGGGCCCACGCGTTCGGAGACGGCGGGTACGCTCGGCCGCGCGCTGTCCCTGTCCTCCGAGGATCTCGCGTCCCTCGACGCCCGTTTCCCCGCCGCCCGGCTGATGCGCGTCCCGCGCGCCGTGCGCCGTCCCCCGGAGGGCGCGCTTGGCGACGTCGTACTCGTGATGGGCACGGCGGGCGCGGGCAAGAGCGGTCGCGCCGCGGAGCTCGTGGCCGAGGGCTACGAGCGACTGAATCGTGACGAGACCGGCGGCGGTCTGGGCGGGCTGCTCCCCCCGCTCGAGGCGCATCTCGCCGCGGGGCGCCGTCAGGTGGTCCTCGACAACACGTACCTCTCGCGCGCGAGCCGGAACGCCGTCATCGAGACGGCGTGGGCGCACGGCGTGCCCGTGCGCTGCGAGTGGCGAGACACGAGCCTGGAGGACGCGCAGGTCAACGTCGTGCAGCGGATGCTCGCGCGCCATGGACGCCTCCTCGGGCCGGAGGAGATGAAGCGCGCGGCGCGCGACGATCCGGGGGCGGTCGGACCCGGCGTCCTCTTCCGTCACCGGCGCGAGCTGGAACCGCCCGAGGCCTCGGAAGGATTTGGGCGCGTGGAGGCGGTGTCGTTCGTCCGCCGTCCGCGCCCCGACTACGACGGACGCGCGGTCGTGTTCTGGTACGACGGCGTCGTGCGCGCGAGCCGCAGCGGCGCGCGTTCCCCGCGCTCTCCGGACGACGTGGCCCTCGTCCCGGGTGCCCGCGAGTGGCTCGCACGACAGCGCGACGAGGGATGGCGGCTTTGCGGCGTCTCGTGGCATCCCGAAGTGGCGGACGAGACGATGCGCGCGGACGCGGTCGAGGCCGTCTTCTCACGGACGCACGAATTGCTTGGCCTCGAGATCGAGCACGCCTGGTGCCCGCACGGTGAAGGCGCGCCCGTGTGCTGGTGCCGAAAGCCACTGCCTGGGCTCGGCGTGGTCTTGATCGAGCGGCACCGGCTGGATCCCGCGCGCTGCGTCTACGTGGGACGCGACGCGCCCGATCGCGCATTCGCCCGCGCTCTCGGCTTCACCTATCGCGACGCCGCGGAAGTCTTCCGATCGACGGTGGATCCCGTGCGGTAAGATGCGCGCGAACGGGGGATCCCACATGGACAAGCCCAGGCTCGCCTTCTGGCAGATCTGGAACATGAGCTTCGGGTTCCTCGGGATCCAGTTCGGCTGGGGCCTCCAGATGGCGAACATGAGCGCCATCTACGAGTACCTCGGGGCCCGGCCCGACCAGATCCCGCTGCTGTGGCTGGCCGCGCCCCTCACCGGCCTCCTCGTCCAGCCCGTGATCGGCCACATGAGCGACCGCACGTGGGGGCGCCTCGGCCGCCGCCGCCCCTACTTCCTGACCGGCGCCCTGCTCAGCTCCGCCGCTCTCGTGCTCATGCCGAACGCGTCCGCGCTCTGGATGGCGGCGGGTCTCCTCTGGATCCTGGACGCGTCGATCAACGTGAGCATGGAGCCGTTCCGCGCCTTCGTGGCCGACCTCCTGCCAGAGGATCAGCGCACGCAGGGCTTCGGCATGCAGAGCGTCTTCATCGGCCTGGGTGCGGTGGTGGCCTCCGCGCTGCCCTGGCTGATGACGAACGTGTTCGGGGTGATGAGCGTCGCCGCCCCGGGCACCATTCCCCTGAACGTGAAGCTGTCCTTCTATATCGGCGCGCTGGCCTTCCTGGGCGCCGTGCTCTGGACGGTGGCCACCACCCCTGAGTACCCGCCCGAAGACCTCGAAGCCTTCCGCCGTCAGAACCAGGCCGCGGCCGGCCTCTTCGGGGGGGCGGCGGAGATCAAGCACGCGATCGCGCACATGCCGGAGACCATGAAGCGGCTGGCGTGGGTCCAGGTGTGCACCTGGGCAGGCCTGTTCTGCATGTGGCTCTACTTCCCGGTGGCGGTGGCGCACAACGTGTTCGGCGCGCCCGACGAGACCTCCCCTCTCTATCAGGCGGGCGTGGAGTGGGGCGGGATCTGCTTCGCGATGTACTCGGTCGTCTGTTTCGCGTTCGCGCCGCTGCTGCCGCGGCTCGCGCACAAGGTGGGCCGCAAGAACGCGCATTCGCTGTGCCTGCTCGCGGGCGCGGCCGGCCTGCTCTCGGTCGCGCTCATCCACAGCAAGTACGGCCTGCTGCTCTCGATGGTCGGGGTGGGGATCGCCTGGTCGAGCATCCTCTCCGTGCCCTACGCGATCCTGGCCGGAGCGCTGCCCGCCGGGCGGACCGGCGTGTACATGGGCATCTTCAACTTCTTCATCGTGATCCCCGAGATCGTGGCCTCCCTCGGCTTCGGCTGGGTGATGTCGCACCTGCTGGGCAACAACCGCCTGCTCGCCGTCATCGCGGGCGGCGTCCTCCTCGCCCTCGCCGCCGTCCTCATGCAGCGTGTCGAGGACCGCCGCTCGGTGGCCAGCGAAGGCGCGGACGTGGCGGCCGTCGCTTGATCCTCGCGGGAGCGCTGGTCGCGCTGCTGGCCGCTCCCCAGGTTGCCAAGGTCGAGCCTCCGAGCTGGTGGCCGCGCCATTCGATCGCGACCGTGCGCGTCCTCGTGCGCGGGCGCGACCTCACCGGGCGTCCGGCACGTCGGTCCTCGTCGACGTGGCCATCGATCCCGCCGCCACTCCAGGTCCTCGGCGGCTGCGTCTCACCACGCCCGGCGGGGCCGCGGACATCCCCTTCGAGATCCGCGCTCCTTTGTCGCGGGATGGCCGATTCCAGGGGTTCACGCCGGACGACGTCGTCTACCTGATCATGCCGGACCGGTTCGCGGACGGGGATCCCTCCAACGACGACCCCGCGCGCTCCCGCGGCCTCTACGACCGCGGCCGGCCGCGCTACTACCACGGTGGCGACCTGCAGGGGATCATCGACCGCCTGCCCTACCTGAAGGACCTGGGCGTGACCGCGATCTGGACCACGCCCGTCTACGACAACGTGGATCACCTCAACGAGCGCGAGCGCTACGACGGCGCCGCCATCACCGACTACCACGGTTACGGCGCGATGGACTTCTACGCCGTGGACGAACACCTCGGCGACCTCGCCAAGTACCGCGAGCTGGTGGAAGCGGCGCACGGCCTCGGCTTGAAGGTGATCCAGGATCAGGTGGCGAACCACACCGGCCCCTATCACCCGTGGGTGGCGGATCCCCCGACCCCGACCTGGTTCCACGGAAGCGGGGAGAGGCACCCGAAGAACGTCTGGCAGACGTGGACCATCGCCGATCCGCACGCCACGCCGGACATCCAGCGCGAGACGCTGGACGGCTGGTTCATCGACATCCTGCCCGATCTCAACCAGGACGATCCCGACGTGTCGCGGTACCTCGTCCAGAACGCGCTCTGGTGGGTGGGCATGACCGGCCTGGACGCGATCCGCCAGGACACGCTGCCCTACGTCCCGCGCCGGTTCTGGTCGGAGTGGAGCGGCGCGCTCCACCGCGAATACCCGAAGCTGACCCTGCTCGGCGAGATGTTCGACGGTGATCCCGCCCTCGTCTCGTTCTTCCAGGGGGGCGCCGTCCGCGACGGCATCGACACCGGCATCGACACCCTGTTCGACTTCCCCTCGTTCTATCCGATACGGCGCGCCTTCGCGGAGGGGAAGCCGCTGCGGGAGCTGGCCGTGATGCTCGCCCACGATCGTCTCTATCCGGATGCATCCGTTCTCGTCACCCTGTCCGGACTGCACGACACCGGGCGCTTCATGAACGAGGCCGGGGCCACCGTCGCCGGCCGCCAGCTCGCGGACACGTTCCTCCTCACCGCGCGCGGCACGCCTCTCGTCTACTACGGCGACGAGATCGCGCTGCACGGCGGAGGCGACCCGGACAACCGTCGCGACTTCCCGGGCGGGTTCCCGGGTGACGCTCGAGACGCCTTCACGACGGGCGGGCGTACGGCCGAGGAAGCCGCGGTCTTCGACCATCTGCGGCGCCTCCTCTGGCTGCGCGCGGAACTGGCGCCCCTCCGCCGCGGGCGGATGGTGACGCTGGCCGTGACCGAGCAGGCGTGGGCCTTCGCGCGCGTGCTCGGCGATCAGGCGGTCGTGGTCGTGCTCAACAATGCGGCGGAGCCGGTCGTTCTCGACATCCCGACGAGTGCCGTCGGCGGGATGGCGGGTCGACCGGTCGCGGATCGCTTGGGAGGCGCGACGGCAAGGATCGAAAACGGTCGCCTACGCGTCTCGATGCGTGCCCGGTCCGCCGCGATCTACACGGTGCGCTAGCCTAGCGCCGTGACTCACGCCTCGGCCGGCGGGGTCTGCGGCGGCGATCCGAGCGACCAGGGAGGCCCGACCGCTCCGCCACTTCATCGGACCCTGGGCCGCGGCGCAGCAAGGAGACCGCCGTCGGCGGGTCCATGATGACGACCGAGGAGCCGCGGTAGCCCTTCGGATCGCGCGTCACGAGGGTATCGCACCCCGCGCCTTCAGCGGCGGCGGCGCAGACCGCATCCTCGAAATCGCGCCAGGCCAGCGTCAGCGCACGTCGAAGGACGGCACCATCCACAGGGGCCACGTCGGGGACGGCCAGGAGGTCGCTCACGACCCGACGCGCAAAGGCGGAATCGCGCTGGCGGGCGGCCAGATAGAAGACGGTCGTGACGCCGTGCGCAGGGATGACGGCTTCGATCTCCTTCCTCTCCGCCGAAGCCCAGAGAGCGCTCGCGGCCTCGCCGAACGGCGGCCGGTCGAGGACGAAGTCGAGGACGACGTTCACGTCGAGAAGGATCCGCTTCAGCGGTACTTCCGCGCCAGGTGGTCGATGTAGTCCTCGCGGCGGTGCTTCGCGCCCTTGAGGATCCCGCGGAGCCGGCGCGTGACCGGCGGCACGTCCTGATCGGTCAGGTCCGCCGGGCGGGCGAGGGCATCCAGATAGACCTCGACCAGTCGCGAAACGGAGGTCGCCCGCCGAGAGGCGTAGCGTTTTGCGCGTGCCACCACCTGGCCGTCCACGCTCAGGGTCAGCTTGGCCATGTACGTATGCTAAGTCTGGTACGACACGTACGCAATGGCCGGCGCGAGCGAGGGCCTCGGACGCGCTGCCCGCCGCCATCGACACCGCGCGTCAGCGCGGCATCGACTTCGAGAGCGCGCAGGCCTCCTCGCTCCCTCGGTCGCAGATGGCCTGCAGGAGCTGCTTGGCCTTCACGACGTCGGTCCGCGAGCCCGACACGAGAACGATCGCCCAGCCGACGCACCCGTCGTCGAAGCCTTCGTCGCACAGTCCCTGGAGCGTCGAGAGTGCGCGCGCGCGGTCGCGCGCGACGCCCTGCCCCTGGGCCTGCATCACCGCGTACTGCGCGCAGGCCCTCTTGTCGCCGGCGCGGCAGGCCCGGTCCAGCGTCTCGGGCGTGTCCGTGCCGGAGGTCTCGGACGACTCCTGTCCGGCCGGCCGAGGCGTGGGAGCACTGCGGGCGCGGGCGGCGAAGTCGAGGAACTCCTGGGCCTGCTTCCGTTCGGAATCGTCGTCCGCGGCCTTGAGGGCAGACTGCGCGGCCAGGACCGCGTCGTCGGGCCGGCGCAGGTGCCAGAGCGCCCTGGCCAGCGTCAGGCGGTGATACGACTGGCCGGGCTCGATCTCGACCGCCTTCTTCGCGAGGGCCAGCGCCTCCTCCCCCTGGCCGAGGTTGACCCGGACGTCGGCCAGGAACGACAAGGTATCGGCGCTCCCGGGGTCGAGCGCGCGCGCCTTCTCGAGGGTCGCCGCCTGACGCTCGTTCGCCGCCTGGTCCGCCTGCGGCAGCCATTCCAGCTGGGCGAGCCGGTAGTAGACGTGCGCGCGCTTCGAGCCGGTCTCCGCGGCCTTCGCGTAGGCGGCCTTCGCTTCGGCCCGACGGTCCTCCCGGTCCAGCAGCTCGGCCTCGATCTCCGACGGCCCGGGCGAGGCGGGATCCGACTTCGCCGCTTCCGCCGCGGCGGCGCGCGCCTCGACCGGCCGGTCCGTCGCCACGAGCATCTCACCTCGCACGACGGCCGCCTCCGCCGGGGAGAGCGGCCGCACGGCGTAGACCTCGGGCCGGGTGTCGACAGCGACGAGGGCGCGCACGTACGTGAACAGGCTCCGTTCGACGTACCGACGCATCCCGTCGTAGTACGGCTTCATGTCCCCGAACGCTTCCTCCATCGCGACCCTGGGGTCCGTTCCCGCCAGGAGGAGCTGGTTGAACCGGTCCGTCTTCGTCGCGAACGCGCGCTCCTCCCCGAACAGGAGGTAATGCACGAGGGCCCAGGCGTTGGCGTCGAAGATGTTGATGTCGGTCTCCTGGGTGAGCCAGTGAGACGACCGGTCCGCGGAGAGCAGCTCCGCGAGCGGCACCAGACGCTCGCGGGCGAGCCGGAGGTTTTGCGGCAGGGGGCGGCCGATGTGCAGCTCCTTGTCGCGCACGATCGTGTTGCTCATCACCGCCGCCACGCCGCGCGCATACCACTCCGGCAGCCGGCGCGGGAACGAGTGCGTGAACACCGAGCTCACGTAGCTCCAGTACGCGCTCTGGTACGGGTTCTGGCCGACCTCGTCGGGCTCCTGGACGTCGGTACGGACGGCGATGAAGTGCTTGTCGCGGCCGGAGGCGCTGAAGCCCACGGGCCGGAATTGCTTGCCTTCCCAGTACTGGGGACCGAACGTCTTGAGCGTCGTCTCGTCCCGGGCCGCGACGACGACGAACGGCCGGCCGGTGTCGATCTTGGCCCACGGCCAGATCTTCAGGAGGGCGGCCCGGATCTGCTCGAACTGCCAGGCCGTCCTGCGTCCCGACTTCTCGCCCGCGTCCGTCACGACGCTGAAGTGCGCGCTCTTGACCTCGAGCCACGGGGGAGGCGCGGCCGCAGCGGTCGAGGCCGCGGCGAGGACAACGCCGGCAAGCGCGGCGCTGCGAATGGTCATCGTCTCTAGCCCCGAGTACGCCGCCCGGCCATGTCCACCGCCACCGCCGCCACCAGGATCGAGCCCTTGATGATCGGCTGCCAGAAGGCCTCCGTGTTCATCAGGCTCATCCCGTTGTCGAGCGAGGCCATCACGAGCGCGCCGAGGAGCGCGCCCCACACCGTGCCCTGCCCGCCCAGCAGCGAGGTGCCGCCGATGACCGCGGCCGCGATCGCGTCCAGCTCCATGATCCGGCCCGCGTCGGAGGTCGCCGCGCCCACGCGCGCGGTGAGCACGATGCCGGCCACGGCGGAGAGGAATCCCATCACGGTGAACACGCCGATGATGTGGCGCTCGATCGAGATGCCGGAATAGAAGGCGGCCTCGCGGTTGCCCCCGATCGCGTAGAGATGACGGCCGAACCGGGTGTGTTGCGCGACGCCCGAGAACAGCGCGGCCAGGGCCAGCAGCAGGAGCACGGGCACGGGGATGCCCTCGTACGCGTTCATCACCGCGGTGAACGCGAGCACGAGGACGGCGAAGCCGGCCTGGCTCCACACATGCGTGCCGCCACTCCGGATGCCGCTCGCGACCAGCGCAGCCGCCATCGCTCCCATCACCAGCCAGCCCACCCATAGGGCCACGTAGGTCTGCCCGACGTACAGGAACGGACGCGAAGGGGACACGGTCACGCCCCCCGTGATCCCGAGTAGCGCGCCCTGGAAGAGCAGCATGCCTCCGAGGGTCACGATGAAGGGCGGGATCTTGAGCCAGGCGACCAGAGACCCTTGGGCCGCGCCCAGCACCGACCCGCCGATGAGGACGGCCAGGAAGGCCACGCCCAGCGGCCACTGCCGGTTCGTGTAGGCCAAGGCGGCCAATCCGCCCATGAGCCCGGCCAGCGCGCCCACGGAGAGATCGATCTGGCCGGCCACGATGACCAGCACCATGCCCACGGCCAGGATCGCCGTCACCGAGGTCTGCCGGGCGAGGAGCGCGAGGTTGCGCGGGCGCAGGAACGTGCCGTCCGTGGTCAGCGAGAAGACGATCCAGATGACGACGAGCGCTCCCACCATGATCAGCGAGCGCCAGGGCACGGAGACGCGCGGGCGCGTCGGGGCGGGGACGGCGGGGGAAGCCGTGGCGGTCATACCTTCATGGTGGCTGCCGTCATCACCGCCTCCGGCGTCGCTTCGGACGCGCTCAGCTCCGCGGTGGCCGCGCCGAGGCTCAGCACGAGCACGCGATGGCTCATGCCGAGAAGCTCGGGCAGATCCGAGGACACGAGGACCACCCCGAGTCCCGCCTCCGCCAGCTCCGCGATGAGGCGGTGGATCTCCGCCTTGGCCCCGACGTCCACGCCTCGCGTGGGCTCGTCGAGGAACAGGACACGCGGCTTGGTGAGCAGCCACTTGCCCAGGACGACCTTCTGCTGGTTGCCGCCGGAGAGCTGGCGCACGGCCGAGCCCAGGGCGGAGGCGCGGATGTTGAGCGCGCCCGCTTCCTGACGCGCCTGTTCGCCGCGCCTCTTGTCGTCCACGAGGAACCCGCGCACGAAACGGCGCAGGCTGGCCAGGGTCAGGTTCTCGGAGACGGAGGCGTCGAGGACGAGCCCGTAGCGCTTGCGGTCCTCGCTGACCAGGGAGAGGCCGGCGGCGATGGCGTCCGCCGGCGACTTGAAGGGCTTGCGTGCCGGACCGCCGTGGAGCGAGAGCGTGCCCGTGACGCGACTGCGCGCCGCGCCGAACAGCGAGCTGACGAGCGCGGTGCGCCCCGCGCCCATCAGTCCTCCGAGGCCGACGATCTCGCGCTCGCGCACCTCGAAGGAGACGCGGCGCAGCACCTCCCGTCCGGGAACGAGCGGGTCCTCGACCGTCCAGCCCTCGACCTTCAGCAGCGGCACCCCCGGATGGTGCGGCGGCCGCGGGTAGAGGGTGCCCACTTCGCGGCCGACCATCATGGCGATGACCTTGTCCGGCGTCAGCTCGGAGGCCTTCGCCCCTCCCACGGAGCGGCCGTCGCGGAGCACGGTGATCCGGTCCGCGATCTGGAACACCTCCTCCAGGCGATGGCTGATGTAGATGCAGGAGACGCCGGAGGCCTTGAGCTCGAGCAGCAGACGCATGAGGCGCGCGGTGTCGGCCTCGGTGAGGGCGGCGGTGGGCTCGTCCAGGACGAGGATCCGCGCCTTCTTGGCCAGCGCCTTGCCGATCTCCACGAGCTGCTGCTGGCCGATGCCGAGCTCCTTGATCGCGCGCGCGGGGTCCATCTGGAGGCCCACGAGCTCGAGCGCGGATTCCGCGTCCCTGCGCACCACGTCCCAGCGGATGAGTCCCGCGCGCACGGGCTCGCGGCCGAGGGCGACGTTCTCCATGACGGACAGCTCGGGCACCAGGGCCAGCTCCTGGGCGATGAGCGCGATGCCGTGGTGCTCGGCGTCCTTCAGGGACTGGAAGCGCACCTGCGCCCCGTCGAGGAGGATCTCGCCTCCGTACGTCCCCCAGGGATTGACGCCGCAGAGCGTCTTGATGAGCGTGCTCTTGCCCGCGCCGTTCTCGCCGCAAAGGACGTGGATCTCGCCCTTCTCCAGCGTGAACGACACGCCATCCAGGGCGCGCACGCCCGGGAAGTCCTTGGTGATGTTGCGGAGCTCGAGCAGCGGCATCGCGGTCGCTACTGTTTCGGGCACTGCTCCTTGGGCAGGTCGCGGCAGATGTCCTCGAGCTTGTGGTAGCCGTCTTTGACCACGGTCTGCATGATGTTCGACTTGTCCACCGCGATCGTGTCGAGCAGGATGCTGGGCACATCCTTCTTGCCGTTGTTCACGCCGACCGTCTTGTCCCCGAGGGGCTGCTTCCTCGCGAGCAGGATCGCCGCCTCCGCCGCCTTGTTGGCTTCGTTGACCAGCGGCTTGTAGATGGTCATGGTCTGCGTGCCCGCGAGGATGCGCTGGCAGGCGGCAAGGTCCGCATCCTGTCCCGTGACCAGCACCTTGCCCGTGAGCTTCTGTTCGGCGATGGCCTGGATCGCGCCGCCCGCGGTGCCGTCGTTGGAGGCCACCACCGCATCCACCTTGTTGCTCACGCGGGTGAGCGCGTTCTCCATGATCTTGAGGGCCTCGATGGCCTGCCAGTCCTTGGCGAACTGGTCGGACACGATCGTGATCTCTTTCTTGGCCACCAGCGGCTTGAGCGGCTTCATCTGCCCCTCGCGCAGGAGGAGCGCGTTGTTGTCCGCGGGGGAGCCGCCGATGAGCACGTAGTTGCCCTTGGGCACGTGCTTGACCGCGTACTCCGACTGCTGCTCGCCGATGCGCACGGCGTCGAAGGCGACGTAGAGGTCCACGTCCGCGTTGCGGATCATCCGGTCGTACGCGATCACGGGCACGCCCGCCTTGTGGGCGGAGTCCACGATGGTGGCCGCCGTCTCCGCGTTGTGGGCCACCACGATGAGCACGTCCACGCCCTGGGTGAGCAGGTTCTCCGCCTGCTCGTTCTGCAGCGAGTCGTTGCCATTGGCGGCCTGCACGAGCACCTTGGCCCCGTGGTCCTGTGCGTACTTCACGAGCAGGTCGCGGTCGCGCTGCCAGCGCTCCTCCTTGAGGGTGTCCATGGAGAAGCCGATGGTGATCGGCTTGCCCGCCGCGGCCCCACCCGCCGCCGGACTGGCGGCCGCCCCGCCACCTTGCTCGGCAGCCGGCTTGCCGCCACAGGCGAAGACGGTGAAGGCGAGACAGACGGCCGCGGCAGAGTTGAAGCGCATGGGCAAAGGCCTCCCGTGTCGTGCCAGATGGCGGCAGAGCGATTGTCGCGCGAGACTACGCTGGCGCGTCGGTCCGCGTCAATTTATCGCTCGCGGTCTTGCGCGTGCTCGCCGAGCGCGCGCCGGCCCGCTTCCAGGAGGCGCACGATGCGATCGGCATCGTAGACCGCGCCCGCCCAGGGGCCGCCGCTCGCGTCCTGGAGCGCGGCCCACAGTCGCGTGTCCGTGGGCAACTCGGGGTCGGGGGCGAGGTCCGGATGCGGCGTGCGCGCGGCCAGCGTCTCGTCGTCGGGCACGAGCGTCCCGTCCTCGGCCCGTCGCACGAAGTCGATCGTCCCTTCCAGGCGGCGCGTGTCGATCTCGATCCGCACGAGATCGCCGTCACGCAAGCGGCCGATGGGCCCGCCGGCCAGCGCTTCCGGGGCCACGTGGCCGATGCAGGGACCGGTGGAGACGCCGGAGAACCGCGCGTCCGTGATCAGGGCGACCGTCTTCGCGAGGTCCAGGTAACGCAGGGCCGCCGTCACCTGGTAGACCTCTTCCATCCCCGCCCCGCGCGGACCCAGGCCGGCCAGGACCAGCACTTCGCCGGCGGCGATGCGCTTGGCCTTGATGGTGGCGATGGCCGCGCGCTCGCTGGTGAAGACGTGTGCGGGTCCGGTGTGGCGGTACACGCCGTCGGCGCCGATCACGCTGGGATCGATGGCCGTGCTCTTCACGATCGCGCCCTGCGGGGCGAGGTTGCCGGAGACGAAGCTGACCGTGCTCGTGAGGCCGCGGGCGCGTGCGACGGCCGGAGGAAGGATCACGTCGTCGGGATCGACCCCGTCCATCTCGCGCAGCCGCTCGCGCAGGCGTCGCCGCCGCTCCGAGGCTTCCCACCATTCGAGCGTGGCCCCGAGCGGCTCGCCGGTGGCGGCGCGCGCCGTGAGGTCCAGCAGCCCGAGCCCGCGCAGATGCAGCATCACCTCCGGGACCCCGCCGGCCAGGAACACGCGCACGGTGGGATGCGGCCCGTTGGGGAGGGCGTCCACGATGCGCGGCACGCGCGCGTTGACGTCCTTCCACTCCGCGAGGGTCGGCGCGCGCAGGCCCGCCGCGTGCGCGATGGCGGGGAGGTGCAGCAGGAAGTTGGTCGATCCGCCCACGGCGGCGTACACCGCCATCGCGTTGCGCACGGCGGCGTCCGTGACCACGTCGCGGGCGGCCAGGCCGAGGGCCATCTGCCGCAGGACGGCGCGGACGGAACGGCGCGCCCCGTCGCGCCAGATGGGCTGGCCGGACGGGGCGAGCGCGGTGTGGGGCAGGGCGAGGCCGAGCGCCTCCGCGATCACCTGGGCCGTGGCCGCGGTGCCCAGGAACTGGCAGCCGCCGCCCGGGGACGCGCAGGCGCGGCAGCCGATGTCGCCCGCCTGCTCCAGCGTGATGCGACCGTGCGCGAACCGCGCGCCGATCGTCTGCGCCTTGCCCGCGTCTTCGCCGTCGCTGGCGGGCAGGGTCACGCCCCCGGGCACGATCACGGCCGGGAGGTCGCGGCAGGCGGCGAGGGCCATGGTCATCGCGGGCAGGCCCTTGTCGCAGGTGGCCACGCCCATCACGGCCTGGCGCGTGGGCAGCGAACGGATGAGCCGGCGCAGGACGATGGCCGCGTCGTTGCGATAGGCGAGGCTGTCGAGCATGCCGCTCGTTCCCTGGGTGCGGCCGTCGCAGGGATCGGTGCAGAAGGCGGCGAAGGGAATGCCGCCCAGGGCGCGGATCTCCTCCGCCGCCGCCTGCACGAGGAGGCCGACCTCCCAGTGCCCCGTGTGGTAGCCGAGGGCGAGGGGCGTGCCGTCGGGATTGCGCATGCCGCCGAGCGTGCTCAGCACCAGGACCTCGGGGCGACGCAGATCGGCGGGAGTCCATCCCATGCCCACGTTCTGCGACCAGCCGAAGACGTCGCCGCTGGGACGGTCGACGAGGTCGGTCGGGGTGAGGGGCAGGCTTCCCGCCGGCCCCGGCTGGGCGGACGTCACGCGATAGAGCGTGTCGTCCTGCGAGTCGAGGACGGATTCGAGGGTGGGACCGTCCGCCTTCATGGGCACCCTACACGAGCGCGACGGGGTTGCGCAGCTCGCCGATCTCCGGGCAGGTGATGGTGACCACGTCGCCCTCCTCGAGGCCGACGTCCATCGGCTGGATGATACCGGTGCCCGTCGAGAGGACGGTGCCCGTGGGCACGGCGTTCGATCGGCGGAGCCAGTCGACGATCTCCGGGAATTGGCGCTTGAGCTGGCCCGTGCTGGCGGATCCGCTGAAGACTTCGCGGCCGGCGCGGTCCACGCGGCACGTCAGCTCGAGGGCGTAGGGATCCTTGATCTCGTCCGGAGTCACGATCACGGGCCCGAAAGCGAAGCAGCCGTTGTAGACCTTCGACTGCGGCAGGTAGAGCGGGTTCTCGCGCTCGATGTCCCAGGCGGACACGTCGTTCGCGAGCGTGAAACCGAGGATCGCGCCGCCGCGGCCGATGACGATCGCGAGCTCGGGCTCGGTGGCGGTGAAGGTCGAATCGCGCCGGCGTCCAATCGGCTGCCCGGATCCCGCGCAGCGCGAGGCCGTGCTCTTGAAGAACAGCTCGGGCCGGTCCGCGGAGTAGACCTTGTCGTAGATGCCGGAGCCTTCCTCGCGGAAGTCCGCGCTGCGCTTGTAGGTGACGCCCGCGCCCCAGACCTCGGGCGGCGTCAAGGGGACGGTGAGGCGATGCGCGAGCCGCTCGCCCACGAGGTCGGCCCAGGAGAAGCGATCGAACACGCCCGCGTGCTCCGCGGACTGGACCCAGGACTCGGCGTCGAGGCGATGCGCCTGCTCGGCCTCGAGAAGGTCCAGGGTCGTCGCGACCGCTTCGTGGGGCTCGCGCAGGATGCGAACCTTCTCGCCCTCCCGGAGCCCGATGTGCACCCCGCCCTCGAGGTCGGTGACCTGAAGCCACCTCATGAGGCCCTCCTCGTCATGGTCGCACGCTGACGCGGGAGGTCAGCCGGATGTCGCGGCTGGACGCGCCGATCTGGAGCTCGTAGTCCCCGGGGGCCACGGCCGGTCCCCTGGCCGCGGGATCGTAGTGGGTGAGGGCCGTCGCGGGGGTGAGGGTGAAGGTGACCTGGCGCTGCTCGCCCGGAGCGAGGGGCACCCGCTCGAAGCCGCGGAGCTCCTTGTTCGCCCGCGGCACCTTCGCCCCCAAGTCGCGCGCGTACAGCTGGACGACTTCGTCACCGGCTCGTGCGCCGACGTTCTTCACGCGGACGGACACGTTCACCGTTTCCCGCGCGCCCACGCGCGGACGGTCGACGTGCAGGTCCGAGTATTCGAAGCGCGTGTAGGAGAGCCCATGGCCGAAAGGATAGAGCGGGTCGCCCTGGAAGTAGCGATACGTCCGTCCCTTCATGTCGTAATCGGCGAAGGGGGGGAGCTCGTCGACGGACTTGTAGAACGTCACCGGCAGCCGGCCCGCGGGACTGACGGCGCCGAAGAGGACGTCGGCCACGGCATTGCCGCCCTGCTGTCCGGGGTACCAGCCCACCACGATGGCCGGGATGTTCTTCTGCGCCCACTCCACGCCGATCGCGGATCCGGTCATCAGGACGAGGACGATCGGCTTGCCCGTCGCCTGCAGAGCTCGCAGCAGCTTGTCCTGGGTGGAAGGGAGGGCGAGGTCCGTGCGGTCCCCACCCGAGAATCCGGGGTACGACACCGTCATCTCCTCGCCCTCGACGTCGCCGGTGAGGCCGCCCACGAAGACCACGACGTCGGCGGCGCGCGCGGCGTCCAGCGCCTCTTCCTGCGGCTCCTTGCCTCCGGGCAGCTTCCA